>JAEEGH010002138.1_pt1 | contig 54260 bp, 49 predicted proteins | sample 9134181 | NCBI WGS metagenome assembly JAEEGH01 (sample SAMN16246544, study PRJNA631951) | gut metagenome | biome: gut microbiome; feature: rumen; material: DP-attached | host: Bos | place: Iran: Karaj | collected 2018-10 | reverse complement strand
AGGTCATCTGGCGCTTGGCGAACTGGTGGATGGCGTTAGAAAGAGCCGTTTCCATGTCGTCATAGCTTAGTTGCCCCAGAACGTACTGCGTTACGAATTTGTATTCCAGACCGTAATATATAAGGTCATCGGCGGAGATGCCGCTATTCAGCAGGGCGCGCACCTCTTCCACAAGCCCTTCCTCCAGGCGCTCGTGAAGCCTCCGGTCTATCCTCTCCACCCTTTCTTCCCTCGACACCAGTGTGCCGATGTAGTACGTGTTCACGGGCAACCCGTCACTCAGGTGCACAGAACCCCCATTTTGCACCTGAACCGGTGATTTTGCGTCACTCAGGTGCACAGAACCACCATTTTGCACCTGAGTGCCGGCCAAAGCCACTTCCAGGGCGCGGATTGTGCGCTTTTTGGACTGGAGCACGCCGTCCGGGATGCCGGGGTTCAGGGCGCGGACGCGGCGGATGAGCTCTTCGTGCGAAAGAGCCTCGAGGCTGGCGCGGAGGGCAGGGTCCGGCTCCACGGGCATGAGCTGATAGCCGCATGTGGCAGCCTCGATGTACAGGCCGGAACCGCCGCAGAGGATGGGCACGGCGCCACGGGAACGGATATCGCTGTACGCAGCAAGAAAGTCCCTCTGGTACTCGTAGATGTTGTATTTCGCGCCCGCGGGAACGATGTCGATGAGGTGGTATGGAACGCTGCCGTACTCGCCAAGGTCTTTCCCTGTGCCGATGTCCATGCCGCGATACACCTGCCGGGAATCCGCAGAGATGATTTCGGCCCCCAACGCCTGCGCCAGCTGCACGGCATAGCGCGTTTTGCCGGAGGCGGTGGGGCCCAGAACGCAGATGAAGTCGATGGAGCCCGATGCCAGGCCGCGGCGGAGGGAATCGACATCGATTACCTCGGCCTCGGGGAGTTTGGCCATGGGCGGAATGCCGGGACGGTCCGGAAGGAGTTCGGTTCGGTTCATACGCACAAAGTTAGTAAAAAGTATTATATTTGCCCCTGCAATGTCACTGTACAGGTTTTTCAGAATAAGCAAACCAGCCACGGAGAAGGTCCCGGCGGAGCAGGTTGACGGGGAGTACAAGCGCTTGAGGCGCCGCACTTTCTGGGCAGTGACGTTCTCTTACGTATTCTATTACGTGTGCCGCATGACCATGGGCGTTGTGAAGCAGCCTCTCATCGACGGAGGAGTTCTCACGGCGGGGCAGCTGGGTATCATCGGCTCGGCATTTTATTTCGTCTACGCCATCGGCAAATTCACCAATGGATTCATTGCCGATTATTGCAATATCCGAAGGTTCATGGCCGCGGGCCTGGGAATATCGGCCCTGATAAATCTTATCCTCGGCGCACTTGGCCTTCTTCACGGGCCGATGGGAATAGGCAGCGTTGCCATGCTGGTATTCTTCGCGCTGCTGTGGGGCGTGAACGGATGGATGCAGAGCATGGGCTCGCCTCCCGGAACCATATCGCTCTCGCGCTGGTACCCGCTGAAGACACGCGGCACAATGTACAGCATATTCAGCTCCACTCCGCAGGTGGGCAAGGCCGTGACCATGGTCGGCACAGGCTTTATCGTAGCGGCGGCAGGTTGGCAGTGGGGATTCCTGGCGGCCGCGATAGCCGGCGTCATCGGCACACTGATCGCCGTTTTCGGCATTTCCGATACACCCGAAAGCAAGGGGCTCCCTTCCGTGCAGGAACTTTCAGGCGAGCCTGTGAAAGCCCTCGACCAGGAACCCACGCGGAAACTCCAGAAATGGGTTTTCAAGCATCCAGGAATCTGGGTTATCGCCCTTTCCAGCGCATTCATTTACATCACCCAGCACGCAGTAAGCGACTGGGGCGTACTATTCCTCCAAAAGCAGAAAGACTTCTCGCTGGAAAGCGCCACGCAGATTATCGGCATAGCGGAGATCCTGGGCATTGCGGGGAACCTGATGGCAGGGTGGCTGTCGGACTTTGTGTTCAAAGGCAACCGCGAGAGGCCCGTTATCATTTCCGGCATATTTGCCGCCGCGGCGCTTGCGGGCTTCCTGTTCCTGGGTGGCGGCTACTGGGTTAACATCGCCCTGGTGGCAGTGTTCAGCTGCGCATTCAGCGTGGTGTTCTGCATCGTTGCCGGCCTCATGGCGCTGGATTTCGTGCCCCGCAAAGCCACCGGCGCCGCTCTTGGCATCGTGGGCATCTCCAGCTACCTGGCGGCGGGCCTGCAGTCCGTGGCGAGCGGCTTCCTCATCCAGGGAAACACCAACGGCGACGTGTACAATTTCACCCCGGTCTCCATCTTCTGGGTAGTTGCCTGCTTCGTCGCCTTCATCCTTCCCGTCTTCGGCTGGAAACACCTCCGCCCCTCCGAAAACGCCTAGCGGGTGCCCGTAAAATACAACTCGCTGTGTATCAGCGTTTTATAAAAAACGCCTGGGGCGTTTTTGCTCCAGGCGAAAGTTGTATATCACTCAGGCTTAACGAGTTACATTTTACGCTTTGGGCGAGGGCTGGTGGGAGAAGGAGCGGCGGGGGCCTTCGAGTTCGCGCCAATAGGCAGCGTCGAAATCCGCGGGCTGCACGAACGGGCCCTCGTGATCGATACGGAACGCCACGTACGTAATTGGAAGCCCCATCTGCAGAAACATCTTCTCGTAGAACGTTTGCACCTGCGTAACAACACCCAGATCTCCCTCCTTATAGATGTCGGTCGATGATTTAAGCACTTCGAGCCCGTTGGCGCGGATTACGGACATTGTGTATTCGTGGAGGAAGCGGGAATCTGTTTTCAGGTGCACGATGCCGCCGGGGCGAAGGAAGGAGCGGTATCGCTCCAGGAAGACGGGGGCCGATAAGCGGCTGTTGCCGCTGCCGCTGAGCTGCGGGTCCGAGAAGGTGAGCCACACCTCGGACACCTCGCCGGGGGCGAAGAAGGCCGTGATGAACTCCACGCGGGTGCGGAGGAAAGCCACGTTCGGCAGGGCGTGCTCCGTGGCGTACTTGGCGCCGGTCCAGAGCCGGGCGCCTTTGATGTCTACGCCGATGAAATTCATCTCCGGATGCCGCAGAGCCAGTGCGATGGTATAGTCGCCTTTGCCGCAGCCGAGTTCCAGAACGATTGGCCGAGGCTTGGAAAACATGGTGGAATTCCAGTTTCCTTTTATGGGATGGTCTCGCAAAACCAGTTCGCGGGAACCGCCGACAAGTACGGATGAAGCATCCGGCTGCAGAAGGCAGCGGAAGGTTTCGTTTTCGGCGAATTTGCGGAGTTTGCCGTGTCCCATTACTCGGAAATCTTGCTTTTGACCACTTCTACGCCCATGCCCCTGAGGCCGTGGACCATAACCGAATCCGGAAGGCTCACCGTGAGTTTCCACTCACCGCGAACCTCCGGCACCACTCCGGTGCGGTACATGCGCCAGACCTGGCGGGAGAAATAGCTGCGGCGGGCGCCTTCAAGCGGCAGGAAGAACGACTCCGTGAACGTTTCCGAAGGCTCCTCCCCATCGGAGGGTGCTTCCCATGTGGCGGTTACGGGCAACTCGCCCAACGCGCGCATGGTCTTCTCGTGAGAATCGATGCGCGTGAAAAGCGCCACGTCATATCGGCCAAGCGAATCGGAGAAATCCAGCGCAAAAGTGTACGGCCCGGGCGCAGGGATGAATTCTTCAGAAACAGAAGGCTCGCGACACGCCACTGCGAGTATTGAACAGAAAAAAACCATAGCTCCGCGGACTAAAACTTTTCTAGGCTGAAAAATGCCGTCGAAAAGTTTTGTCCGACTCCGCGAGGTTTTTTTCTTTAGGCACTTCATTTCTTATTACGGTGCTTACGGCGCTTTTTGCGCTTTTCGGGGTCGAAGCGGGAGATGCTGTCGTCGCCGACGGCAGTGACGAATTCGGGGCCGGAGGACTCAACATCTGCACGCAGCGTTTCCGGCTTCACGCCTTCGCGGTTCATGCGCTGAACCTCGCGCACTTCATCGGCCGTGAGGGGATACACGTGCTCCAGGGAGCCTTTTTCGTAGGAGAACCACAGCGTTTCGCGCAGGATGTCCGTTTTCACCAGCCACGCCTGGCCGTCCTGGAACTCCAGCGGCTCCACCACTTTGGGGATGCGGGTGTGGGCGTCCATATAGCTGGCCACCTCGTAGTTGAGGCAACACTTCAGCTTGCCGCACTGCCCTGCCAGTTTTTGGGGATTCAGCGACAGGTCCTGGCAGCGTGCCGCCTGGGTGGAAATGCTCTGGAACTGTGTGATGTAGTTCGCGCAGCAAAGTTCGCGGCCGCAAACGCCAAGACCGCCGATGAGCCCTGCCTCCTGGCGCGCGCCAATCTGTTTCATCTCCACGCGGATATGGAACTCCTCCGCGAAATCCTTGATGAGCTGACGGAAGTCCACGCGGCCATCGGCAATATAGTAGAAGATTGCCTTGGTGCCATCCCCCTGGAACTCTACGTCGCCGATTTTCATCTCCAGGCCAAGATTCGCGGCCAGTTCGCGGGAGCGGATCATCGTTTCCTCCTCGCGGGCAATCGCTTCCTGCCAGCGCTCTATGTCGAAAGGCTTCGCCTTGCGGTATATCTTCTTGAGCGGGGGATTTTCCGTGTCGATGCCCTTGGCCCGCACCTGCCTGCCCACGATGGGGCCCTCCAGGGTGACGATTCCAAGGTCGTGCCCGCTGGCGGCCTCTACAACCACCAGGTCCCCGGTTTTTACGCTCTGGCCCGATGCGTTCACGTAGATGCCCTTCCGGGTATTCTTGAAACGCACCTCGTACAGGCCGTTGAACTGCTCCTGGTTGATGCCTTTGAGGTAATTGTGCACCTCCAGTTTGCAGCAGCTCTGGCGGTATTTGATATCCGGCATGTCGCCGTTACCGTAATTCACCGTGCAACCGCGGAAGCAATCGTATCTTATATTTTCGTTGCTTTCCATATATATTTATCTTTGGGCCGATATGAGCCTGCACACGAGGTCGCAGAACAAAATCTTCTGCGACACGTTGCGCTCTATCAGCATTAAAGTCCTGTCCAGTTCGCCGATGGCCATGCGCGGGAAGGTTTTCCGCGAGCGCGCGGCCACATCGGCAAAAAAATCCTTTTCGTCTTCCCTCATGTCCGACAGGTCCCCAAGGCCCTGCTGGAGGAGGAAGACATTCCGAAGCGCCTCCGCGGAATACTTGCAGAAGGCCTTCTGCTTTTCCCGGGAACTTAGGCCGGCAATAGCGTCCGCCGTTTCCAGAGCTCCCAGCATGTCCTTGGAAAGCACCTGCTGGATGAGGTCGTGGAAAAGCGTCGCGTACTCCGCCTCACTCTCTCCGAGCGAAGGGTGCACCTGCAGGAACTCCTCCCGGGAAAGAGGCCTGAGACGCATGAAAACGCAGCGCGAATAAATAGTTGTGAGCACCTTCTCCGGCGCCTGTGTAACCAGCAGGAACAGCGTTTTCTCCGGCGGTTCTTCCACCATCTTCAGAAGGCTGTTTGCCGACTGCACGTTCATCTTCTCCGGCAGATACACAACCACCGTGCGGTACCCTCCTTCCACTGCCGATAATGACAGCCTGTCCAGCACCGAACGGGCCTCGTGCACCGAAATCGTGCCCTGCTTGCCTTCAATGCCCAGCGCCGCATACAACTCGTTCTCGAAGAAATACGGATTCGCCTGCAGAAATTCCCTCCACTGTGCTATGAAATTAAGCGATACGGGTTTATCCGGCCCGGCCACCGGAAACACGTAATGTACATCCGGATGGATGAGTTTCCGTACCCTGGGATTTCCACCGTACAGATACTCCAGAAAGTCCAGTATAAGCGGAAAAGCGCCGCCACCGTCGTTCTGGTGAAACAGTATCGCGTGGGGCAGGCGGCCGCCGTCCACCATGCTCCGGAGGACAGACAGTACTTCCGTATGGGCGGCAGCGGTCACGTCTTATCTAGAAATCTCTCTCGCCCACATAACGGGCAAGTCTTGCAAGATACGATTTTTCCTTGGATTCCGGAACACCCTCGAGGCACAAAAGTGCATTTTCGATATAAGAATCCATCACGGCAGCAGCTTTTTCCACTCCTCCAGCCTCAACGACCTTCTCCCTCAACGAAACGGCAATCTCCGGCTCTGAAGGGATTCTGCCGATGGATTCCCGCACCGCCGCCGAGTCTTCCTCCGAGAGGACTTCCAGAACGCTCAGTAGCGGCTGGGTTATCTTCTGCTCCAGAAGATCGATGCCCGAAGGCTTTCCCAGGGCGTCCGACGGCAGATAGTCCAGAATATCGTCCTTGATCTGGAACGCTATTCCCAGATTACGGGCGAAGCATCCCATCGCATCCACCTGATCCTTGCTGGCGCCCACAGACAGAGCTCCGCTCACTGCGGCCGACTCAAAGAGCGACGCCGTCTTGCAATATATGATGCGGATATAGTCTTCCTGCGTGGTGTCGTGGCCGAAGGCCTTCTCCATCTGCAGCATCTCCCCTTCGGTGAGGTCCGAGAGGGTCTTGGAAAAAATACTCATTACCTTGCTGCCCTTGTCGCTGGTTTCCTGGATACAACTCACGGCCTTCACCAGCCAGAAATCTCCAACCAGCACCGATGCGCGAGGGCCAAGAATGGCCCCCACGGTGGGCTTGCCACGCCTCACGCTGGCCCCGTCCACAACATCGTCGTGGAGCAGGGTGGCGTTATGCAAAAGTTCCGACGCGGCCGCGTAATGCACCGTGTCGGAATTAATTTTCCCAAGGGCTCCTGCTGCGAGCAGGCAAAGTATGGGGCGCATCATCTTGCCCCTCTCCCCCAGCAAGCCGCCGTTGGTTTTTCCCAGCAGGGATATATTAGTACGGAGTGACGCCGCCATAAGCGACGTCACTTCGTCCAAAGGACCGCTGAGATAGGTCCGGATGTCTTTCAACTTCTTCTTAGAAGAGGATAGCAAGGGAAAACTTGATGCCGTTGTAGTTCTCTACGTTGCCGTAGCTGTCTTTCACCTGGCCCCAAACGTCCTTTGCATTCACAACCTGGCCCTCGTTGTAGAGCTTGCCGAGGTTCATGTAGTACTGAGCCTTGAGCTGGACGAACTTCATGATATCCACACCGAGACCGATGCCGAAGCCGTACTCAAGACGGTTCTTGGCCTCTTCTGCCCAGGCCTTTGCATCGTCCTGGTTGAAGCTGGAGGTGGAAGTGCCGGTAAGGGTGCCGGAAATCTGGCTGGTTTCTTCCTGGCTCACCATGTAGCCGATGAACGGGGAAGCGAAAACGAAGGGACGGAATGCCATCAGGTCCGGACCCCACTGGAGGTCGAGGCCGAATTCTGCATAACCGGTCTTGGTGTCGATGGTCTTTGCAACCTCTGCGACTTCACCCACGGATGCGACGTCTTCCTTTACGGATGCGCCCTTCATCTCATAAGTGAGGGAAGGCTGGATTGCGAGACCGAGACCCAGATCCACTTTGTAGGTGAGACCCACATGATAGAGGCTAATGTTCTCAAGATTTGCTTTCCAATTCTGTGTGTCGATGGATGTGCTGGAGGAAGTGAAACCGCCAACGATACCGAACTGTGCATGTGCAATGCTCATAGAAGCGATTGCGATAGCAATGATTGCAATAACTTTTTTCATGATGATTATAGATTTGCGTTGATTTTGTCGATTAACATGGCCTTGGGCATGGCACCCACGCTCTTATCCACCACCTGGCCTCCCTTAAAGAACAGCAGGGTGGGGATACTCATGATGCGATAGCGGGCGGCGATTTCCTCCGCATCGTCCACATTTACTTTTACGAGGGTGAATTTGTCTCCCATTTCCATCTCCGCTTCATCCAGGATGGGCGAAATCATGCGGCAGGGGCCGCACCAGGTTGCCCAGAAATCCACGACGACGAGTTTATTGTCCTCCAGAAGGGAGTCGAAATTGGTATTTGTTGCTACTTTAGCCATTTATCTGATTTTTATTGTGTCCGCAAATATAGCCTTTTTTTCCTAATCTACAATGCATCTTCCACCCCAAGGGTATATGCCCTTAATCCGAGTGCGGGGTTCGAGGCGTCCACTTCGCGGAGTTTCTGCATAACCTTCGATGCAAGGCCGTCATCCATTACCGACAGCAGCGCGTGGTTCTGCGTGGGCCATGCATGGGAGCCCAAATGAGGTTCTCCGTCCACACTTCCACGTCCTCCGATCTCCGACCAAACAGTGTATCCCCTCTGCCCGAATTGCTCCAGAATCTCTACAATTTCCTGATTGTAGGCCTGGTTGTAAACGATAAAAAGAGCTTTCATATTTGCACGTCAAAATTATAGATGCATAAAGGCATCAGGTTGTTGCAATCTTTGCCGATTTTTTTTCTTTTCTGCGCTGGCGATGCTCGGTAAAACCGCAGTACAGCACAGGAATGATTACCAGCGTAATAAGTGACGATATGCTCAAACCCCACGCCACCGTGATGCCAAGGCCCTTCCAGAGTTCGGAGCCTTCGCCCGTGCCCCAGGCCATCGGCAGCATACCCAGCACGGTGGTGAGGGTGGTCATGAGGATAGGACGCAGACGGCTCTTTGCCGCCGTCACCGACGCTTCCCTCACGTTCATTCCCCTTTCCTGGCAAAGGATGGTATAGTCAATCAGCACAATACCGTTCTTCACCACGATACCCAGCAGGATGATTATGCCGATGAGGCCCATCACGCTGATGGGCATCCAGCCGTGAACCATGCTTCCAAGCGCCACGCCCACCAGCGCGAACGGGATGGAGAACATAATTACGAACGGTCCAAGGAGCGATTCGAACTGGGAAGCCATCACCATGTACACCAGGATGATGATCAGAGCCATCAGAAGCATCATGTCGCCAAACATCTTCTGCTGCTCCTCATAGTCGCCGCCTATCCTCCAGCTCATGTGCGAAGGCAGCGGATCCGAAGCCATGATGCTTTCAACAACCTCTACACCTTCACTGAGTGCCTTGCCGCGTGCCATGATACCGGTCACGGTGATATAACGTTCACGGTTCTTGCGCTGGATGGTGGGCGGCACCTTGGATTCCACAATCGTTCCAAGATCACGGACGCGGATTCCCACTCCGGAGTTATTGTAAATGACGATGTTTTCCAGGTCTTCGATGGAAGTTCGGAACTCCGGGGCATAACGGACGCGGATGTTGTACTCCTCGCCTTCCTCACGGTAGAAGGATGCCACCGTTCCGGACATGGCGGCGGAAACGGCCGCAGCCGCCGATACCGACGACAGGCCGTTCAGAGCCAGTTTCTCACGGTCGAAATCCACCTCGTATTCCGGGGTATACTGGTCCCTCGAAAGGATGGCCTGGGTGAAGTATCCGGACTCTATCATAGCCTCGCGGAGCCTTCTGGCCTCGTATTCCGTCTCCTCGAAATCATATCCGTAGATTTCCAGCTGCACATTTGCGCGTCCGCCCATACCCATACCGCCTTCGTTCACGTTGAAGCGGTTCAGTTCCGGGAATTCGCGAAGGTCGGCCCTCACCACGTCGGCAATCTCCGACACGGTGCGTTCACGGGTTGTGGACGAGCCGATCCGGATGTTCATCGTGATAAGGTATGTGCCGTTCTGTCGCATCGAAGCGAAAGCGTTTTCGGAGTCCGCCTGGCCGTAACGGTAGCTTATGACCTTGATTTCGGGGATATCGGCAAGAAGCCTCTCGTAGATGGCCTGGGCCACTTCTCCGGTAAGGTCCTGGGCCGTGCCGATGGGAAGTTCGATCGAGGCCGATATGCGCCCCTCGTCCTGCGTGGGGAAGTATTCGGTCTTCATTCTGGGGGCGAATATGAAGAGCACTGCGACGAAGATGGCCACGGCGCCGATGAGAATGAGCTTCTTGCGGCGCATGCACCAGGCAATGAGCCTGGAATATCCCGCGGATACTGCATCAAGAGCCCGGTTCACGGGGCCGAACACCACCCTGTACAGTTTGTTTGTCGTGGGCTTGTTGTTAAGAAGCAGCGAGCACAGTGTGGGCACCAGGGTAAGGGCAGCCGTAGTGGACACGATCATGATTATGGACACGATCCATCCCAGCTGGCGGAACATTATACCCGTCATGCCCTGGATCATCGTCAGGGGAAGGAACACGCACAGCATGGTGAGCGTGGAAGCAATAACCGAGATACCCACCTCGGATGTGCCGTGCACTGCGGCCTCGCGGGGTTTTTCTCCCCGCTCCAGATGAGTTGTCACGTTCTCCAGCACCACGATGGCATCGTCCACTACCATACCTATCGCGATCGCAAGGGCGCTCATCGAGATGATGTTGAGCGTGTTTCCGCTGGCCATAAGGTACAGCAGCGACGCCAGCAGCGCGATTGGGATACTCAGTATGACGATGAGTGTACCCTTCAGCCTTCCAAGGAACAGGAACACAACCAGCATGACCACCAGGAAGGTGATGATGATGGTATCGCGCAGCGACTTGATGGTGAGGAGGATATCTTCCGAGTTGTCCACAACCTGGGTTATCTTGATGTCGGAAGGCAGATTATGGCTTATCACCCTCATCTCCGCCTTCACCTTGCGGATAACTTCAACCGTATTGTAGCCGCTCTGTTTCTGGATGATTATCTGTGCTCCGCGGACCCCGTTGGTGTACGATTCCTGCGATTTTTCCTCCAGAGTATCGTCTATCCTTGCCACATCCCTCAGGTACACGGCCTTGCCGTTAAAGCTTCCGACGACAACGTCCAGCAGCTCCGACGGATCGGCAAATTCCTTCTTGATGCGGAGGGTATAAGTGTCCGAGCCGATGTCGATGCTTCCCGACGGCACGTTCCTGTTCTCTGCCGCAATTACTGCCGATATCGACGCGATCGAAAGCCTGTAGGCTTCCAGCTTCGAAGGGTCGCAGTAGACCTGGATTTCCCTCTTGGGCGCACCTGCTACCGAAATCTGACCCACGCCGCTGACGCGTGCAAGCGGAGTTGCCACCCTTTCGTCCAGGATCTTGTCCAGGGCCGATACGCTCTGGTCGGCCGTTGCCGCCATGATCATGATGGGCATGTCGTCGGCGCTGAACTTGAACAGATACGGCAGCGAAGCTCCGTCCGGCAGCGACTGGCTCACCATGTCCAGTTTGTCCCGGACATCGTTCGTAGCCTCGTCGATGTCGGTTCCGTACTCGAATTCAAGGGTGATGATGGAAATGTTCTCCCTGGAGTTGGAAGTGATGTTCTTCAGTTCGGCAACGCTGTTCAGGGTGTTTTCCAGCACTTTGGTGAGGTTGTTTTCCACATCCTCCGCGCTGGCTCCGGGATAGGAGCTCATCACCATGATGACGTTGGACTCGAAATCCGGCATATTGTCCACCGGCAGCCTCGTGAGGGCGAAAATGCCAAGGATGGCGAACGCCAGGAAAACCAGGATGGTGGTTACCGGATTGTTTACCGATGTTCTGTAGATGCTCATAGCCTATTCCTGTTTGAGCACATTTACCGGAGAGCCATCCTTGAGACCGTTCTGTCCCTTGACAACAATCTTCTGGCCCTCTTCCAGGCCGGATGTGATTTCGTATTCACGGCCCATATGACGGCCGATGCCGACGGGGACATACGACACCGTATTGTCCTCCTGGTTGAACACAAACACAAACCTCTGGCCCGAGCCTTCCTGCTTGACCACAGCCCTGTCGGGAACCACGATGCTGTTGTTCTCGCCGAACCTCACAGTCACGCGGGCGTACATGCCGGGACGAAGAGCGCGGTCCTTGTTCGCCACCCTCACTTCCGCATTGAAAGTATGGGTGGAAGGATTCATGGTGGGATGCACGCGCACAACCTCGCCTGTGAATTCCTGGCCGGGAAGGGCGTCTGCGGTAAGGGAAACTTTATCGCCCTTTTTCACCTTTGTGTATTCGCTCTCGGATATGCCAACGAGCAGTTTCACGGGCACAACCTGCTGCACGGTGAAGATGGGCTGGCCCATCATGAACATGTCGTTCACGTCGTAATTGCGAGCGGTCACATAACCGGTTATGGGACTGCGCAGAATGGTGTTTTCCTTCAGGTTCTTGTAGGTTGCCTGACGCACTTTGTACGCCAGTTCGAAGGCTTCGAAATCGGACTGGGCCACACCGCCCTGCTGGTAGAGAGTCTTAAGGCGGGAATACTCGGTGCTGTCGTTCTGGAGCTGAAGCCTGGTCTGCTCCAGCTGAAGGCGGTCCATCTCCGCAAGGACCTGGCCTTTGCTCACATAGGAACCCACTTCAACTTTGATTTTCTTGATTCGTCCTGCCGCCTGAGGGGCGATGTGGTTCTCTGCGAAAGGCTCCACGGTGGCGGAATAAACGCTTTCCTGAGGCACCTGACGCCTCTGCGCGGTTGCCAGTTCAACGTTCTGCACCACGGCCTGGACAGTCTGGCCGCCGGCAAGCAGTGCTCCTGCCTCCGACGACTCGGATTTGCTGCCATTGTTCTTGCACGCTGCGACTGCCAAAGCCGCAAAAAGTATTATATAAATCTTTTTCATAATCATTCTTCAGCTAAGAAATCGTATCCAAGAGTCTGCTCAAGGCTTGCCTTTGCTATCACAAAATTATACACGGCCTGAACCGCCTGAAGCCTGGTCTGGGTGAGTACCAGCTCCGTATTGTTGAGGTCGGTGAGGGTACTGCGGCCCACCTGATAGCTCTTCACGGCAATGTCATAGGCCTTTTCCGCGCTGTCCAGGGCATCCCTTGCCGCTTCGTACGCCTTCATGGCAGCATCCATCGACGAGAGGCTCTGACGGATGGCTATCCGTATCTGGCGCTCCGCATTAATCCTCTGGTAGTCCAGTTCCTGGGCCTGCACCTGTGCCTGCTTCACCTGATGGTAACGCTGCCCGCCGGAAAAAATGGGGATATTCAGTTGAAGGCCGATATAGGAGTACGGGGTCCAGCGATAGTTCTGGAAGTCGAAGTCCTCCGCCATGGCGTTATAGTTATATGCAAAAGCTAGGGAAAGGGTGGGGATGAAAGAATACTTCTGGAGCCTTATCTGGCGCGCGAGCATATCGGCCTGTGCCTGCAGCTGGCGAAGCTGGGAGTTGCCCTCCAGAGAGGCCTCTTCCCCTTCGTGAATGTCCCTGAACATCTGCTCCGCGAGTTCATCAAGGGAGCCGGTGATATCTATCGGCCGGTCCAGATCCAGGCCGATGACGGCTTTCAGCTGCCACAGGGCCAGCTGAATCGAATTCTCCGCATTGTACAGATTGGGGATTGCCGATGCCAGCGAGCTCTTCGCCCTGGTGAGGTCCAGTTCCGAAGCCTTCTGGCTGTTGTAACGCATCTCCGTGAGCTTGAAGTTCTCCAGCGCGTTGTCGTATACGGCATTGTACACATCGTACGACGCCTTTGCCAGAAGGACGGCATAATACGCCTGCTTGACGGAGGTTACCATCCCAAGGCGCGATTCACGGGCCTGCTCAACGGCAAGTTCCACCTGGTCTCCGCTTAGCTTCAGGCTTTCCCACAGCTGCACGTTCACAATCGGCATGGAGGCGTTGATACCGGCAGTCCATGTGTTGGAGCGGCCCACCTGGATGCCGCCGTCTCCGGAGTCGTCCGCAGGGTCCGTTGCCGGGGGTACATACGGAGCAATGTCCGGATGCTTCTTGAGGAACTCGGAGATATAATATTGGAAGGGAGCAAGGGCATCGGTAAACATGGACGCCATACCGCCGCCACCGCCGGATCCGGAGCCTGAGCCTGAGCCGCTGCCTGAGCCTCCGCCCATATACATAACCTGCTTCTGGATAGTATGCTGGAAAGATCCGCTTGCGTTTATCTGAGGGAAAAGCGCGGCATAAGAGCCCCTTTCGGCATATTGGGCGCGCGTAACCTCAAGGTCCGCGATCTTTACGCTGATATTCTCCGACAACGCTATTTTAAGGGCGTCGTCCAGGGTGAGCACAAGCGTATCCTGCGCCTGCGGGGTTTCGGCTGTCAGAGTATCTGCCTCTTGCGCGCGCGCCTGCGAACAAAAAAACGCCAAAGCCAGCACAAGGATGGAAGTCTTCATACACTTACTAACTATAATGTCTTATTTGGAAAGGCTTCGCGCATAGTGCGTTGCCTCTTTCTTTACGGGCTGCTTTTCCGGGTGCACGGCGCGGGCGGGAATCTTCTTCACAAGCGCCCACACAATGAAGCCTATGCCCATAAGCACGAACGGGATGGACAGCAGCTGGCCCATGTTCAGAGCCATATCCTTCTCGAACTCCACCTGGGGGTTCTTGATGATTTCGATGAGCATACGGGAGCCGAAGCATACAACGAGGAAGATGCCGATGAACAAGCCGCGCTTCATCTTATCCAGATTCCATTTATACAGGCCGATGAGCACAAAGCCCAGCAGCAGATAGGTGAATCCCTCGTACAGCTGCGTGGGATGGCAGGGAACCGTTTCCCCGTTGCGCTCGAAAATGAAGCCCCAGGGAAGATCTGTGGGACCGCCGTAAATCTCCGAATTGAACAGATTTCCAAGGCGGATGAAGAATGCGGCGAAGGCCACGGCTATTGCCAGATGGTCCAGCAGCCACACGAAGTCGAAATCGTGTTTCTTGCCGTACTTTTTGGAGAACCACCACATGCCCAGCAGCAGCGCTATCGTGCCGCCATGGCTGGCGAGGCCGCCCTTCCACGGCATGAATATCTCCCAGAAGCCCTTCCACGAGCCCAGATAATAATCCGGCTGGTAGAACAGGCAGTGACCCAGGCGGGCGCCCACGATGGTGCAGATGAGCAGTGTGTACAGCAGCGGATCCAGCATCTTCTCCGGAATCCCTTCCCTGCGGAAGAACCACTTGAAAATGAACCATCCCAGGATAAACCCGCTCACGAAAAGCAGCGAGTACCACCTGAGTTCGAAACCACCTATGTGAAATATCGCGGGGTTAACGTTCCACCGCACAACAAGTTCTAACATGATGCAAAGATAGCAAAAAATATCGTTTTACTTCGCCTACAGTTCGTTGGGGATGAAGATACCGAATGCCGCACAGGCTTCATCGGCAGTGGCGTCGGTGAACTTTTCGCGGGGATTGCGGGAAATGTTGAAGGCGCGGTACTGCCACTCGCCCCACCAGGCCGATGTTACCTTCTGGACTCCGGCCGATGTAACCATCGCAGGCCTTGAAGAGTTCTTTGTCGTAAGGGTGATCCATCCTTCGGGCCGATACTGGTAACCGGCTTTGATAACGACGAGAGCCCCCTCGGGGATCTGATACCGGTCATAAATCGGAGTGGCCACGAATTCATCCAGATTGCTCTGGGTGCTGTTTTCGTGAGTGTACATCGTGGAAAGCATAGTGCCGTTTCCGGAATTGTAGTAGGCGAACTTGGTCCAGGAAATATCCTTCTGCGTATAATCCTGCGGATTCATCCCGGCGGCGCGGATATAGTCTTCCAGAGTTTCCGCCTGCGCATCCGGATCCGGGGGGTATGACGATTCGGTAACATTGAAGGGTTCTTTGACCGCATTTGCCGCCGCTTCCCTGATCGCGTCAAGCTGCGTTTGAGTGTAGGAATACTGCGTGGGGTGCCAGGTAATCTTTTCAATATCGGCCCCGAAGAGGGCTCCGGCCCAGACAAGGGATGCCGTAAACCTTCCCACGTCGTAGGACAGATGATATCCGTCGCGGGTCACATTGTCCCCATACAGGCTGGTGCGAATGTTCTGGATGGCAGTGCCGGAGGGGATGATTCCCTCGAAATCGGCCCGCTGGAGGACAACATCCTTTACGGCGGAAAGGATGGCACTGTACATTGTGGCCTGGGATGAACCGTAATTGGGGAATGCAGAATGGGTGGAGTTTCCCTGATACGCCCAGGTCATGTGCCAGTAGAGCTTTGCCTTCGGGCAGTGCTCCTTCACCACCGACAGTACCGTTTCCAGATACGGCGAATAGCTGGAGGCCACACCGGAAACGCCGCTGGCCTGCTGAAGGGTAATGTAGTCCCACTCCCTTTCGTCCAGTGCATCCAGCGGTTTGAAAGAAGCCGTGGACGTCCATTCGCCGGTTGTATTCTTATAATAAGTATATGCGGCGCTGTTTGCCGTGAAATTTCCAGCATGCTTTTCCAGACTGCAACCTCCGATATATAGATTGCCAAGCACAATCTCCTCCGCGCCGGCATCCTTGAGGATGTGGAACAGATACTGCATTCCATCCACCGAAAAACTGTTGCCGATGGCAAGGATGCTTATACTTTTGGGGGCCGACGGAGTCTCCGGCTTTTCCTCCGGCCGGGGAGGAGTATCCCTGTGACAGGCCGATGCCCCCAGCGAGATGAAAAGGCCGGCCAGGATCGAAATAATTCCTTTTATGGTCATAGTGTGTTATTTAGTGGCTCTTACGTAAATGCTCAGGGGCAGGGTTTTCCCGAAAGAGTCCCCGAGGCACAGCTCACCGCTCTCCAGGGATTTGATTCCGCCCTTGAAGGCCTGTTTCACAACCGTTTCGCCAAGAGTGGCGGAATATCCGTTGGAGTATAGGTTCAGCACCACGAAACTGTCCCGCGGTGCCAGGATCTCGCCCACGTTTTCCAGCATGCCGAAAAGCAGTTCGTCCAGTTTCCATTTTTCGCCGTCGGGACCGTGGCCATAGGCCGGAGGATCCAGAATGATGCCGTCGTAACGGTTCCCGCGGCGGGCCTCCCTGCGGGCAAACTTCAGAGCATCCTCAACAACCCAGCGGATGCCGTCCAGGCCGCTGCGCTCCATGTTTTCGCGCGCCCAGGTTACAACCTGCCGCACGGAATCCAGATGCGTCACATCGGCCCCCGCGCATTTCGCCGCCAGGGACGCCGCGCCGGTATATGCAAACAGGTTCAGCACCTTGGGAGCGGGTAGCCCGTTAGCCTTGTGGATACGCGCCAGGCGCGATGTTTCGCGGAAAATGTACTCCCAGTTGGGGGCCTGCTCCGGGAACACGCCCACGTGCTTGAACGCGGTGAGGCCAAGGCGAAGGCTCAGGTGCAGGTCGCTTGCCGCGTGGGTATCGGCCTCAGGGGCTCCGTTATACACTATCCCCCACTGGTCTTCCATCTTTTTGAGACGGTTCCACGTTCCGCTGTCTTCCTTTCCCGCCTTGCCGAATCCGGCCCCGGGAGTGAAGCTCACGTGCGCGAGCCTGTGCCACTGGGCATCGGCCATGGAGGGCCTCCAGAGGGCCTTGGGCTCCGGCCTGCGGAGTATGTACTTTCCGAAGCGCTCCAGCTTTTCCCCGTTTCCGGAGTCAAGGAGCTCATAGTCTTTCCAATACGCTGCGGGATATTCGATGGCCATTGCGAGAAAACGATTAATCAAGTGCAAATATACTGATTTTCCTTGAAGGGGCTATAAATTATTAATAAAATAATTTTGTTATATATAAAATAATTTTTACCTTTGCACATGAGAGTAATTGCTATATCAACTTTAAGGGACTATTGGAGCAAGCACGCGGAAACCAAACAGCCGCTGAGCGAGTGGTATGTCAAGACCTGCAATGCACATTGGAAATCGCTGCAGGATATGAGGAATGATTTCAACTCGGTGGATTATGTGGGAAATCAGCGCTATGTTTTCAATATTAAGGGTAACAACTATCGGCTTGTCGTTGCCGTTAAGTTTACACCGGAACTGGTATATATCCGGTTCGTGGGAACACCTGATGAGTATAGCAGAATTGATGTTTCAACGATATAGAACATGGCACAACTCAAGAACGAACAGCAATACAGGGCGATGATGCACCGTATTGACGAACTCTTTTTCGACACGGATGAGAGTACTCCTGCAGACGATCCCCGCCTACAGGAACTTGACGTTTTGTCCGCTCTTGTGGAGGAATACGAAAAGGAGCACTTCCCGATAGAAACTCCGAGCCTGGCGGACACGCTGCTTGCCCGCCTTTCCGAACTCAGTATTACTCAGAAAGAAATGGCCTTACTTCTGGGAATGACTGCCTCCAGGCTTAGTTCAATCATCTGCGGAAAAACCAATCCCACTTACGAACAGGCCAGGGTAATCGCCACCCGTCTGAACATCTCCCCCGCAATCGTCCTTGCCTGCTAACGGATTCCGTAGCGCCGTAGGATTCTCTGAACCGGCTTTCTGATGCTGCGGGCCCAAAGGGTGTAACCATAGTCGCCCGGATGGGTCCCGTCCACGGAAGTGTAATGGTCCGGGGAGGTGGCGTTGGTGCTGGTAATGAAATACACGTCTTTGTATTTGCGTCGCGCCTCCTTCATAAGGTCTGCGACAACCTTGATGCGGCCTGCCTCGTATTCATCGGCCTTGAGGTTAAAGTTCCTTCGCTCCCGATATATTGTCTGCTGGAATATGAGGGGCTTTCCGGGATGGGCTGCCTGAAGTGCCTCGATGAAGGGGAACAGTCTCTCGCGGATTTCCTCCGGAGAGGGGTTGGAGAATGTGTCGAACAGGAAAGCATCCACATCTGGTGCTTCACACAGGGTAGCGGCAAAGTAATCCTGCAGACGGCAGCGGCCGCTTACGCCGAGATTCAGGAACTGGATTCCGGTTTCGCGGGAAAGGATGGACGGATAGGCCATCCCGGCTTTGGAGGTGGAGGCTCCGTGAGTGAAACTGGAGCCGAAAACCACAACCCGGTGACGGAATGGATTCTCCAGCGGTTCCAGCATATAACCGTCCTCGACGCCGATTTTTACCGACGCCATCTCGCTGCGCACGGGAAGATACAGAAGACACTCCTTAACACTGGTATCCATATCCTTAATGAGGTTCACGGGTTTGTCCAAAGAGTTGTCGTTCTGAAGCCCCGCGGCCGCCCACATCCATTTGCCGTTTTTCTTTATATACAGGTCAAATCCCCTGCCCGCAAATCCGGTTGTTCCTCCGCCGAAATAAGGCCTCACATATACAGGAAGCACTCTTATCGAGGGAGAGTCGGTGCGAAACGCCACCGCAATCCCGGCCGACTCCGCCACAAGCGACAACTCCTGGGTGGTGAAACCGTGGAAACGGGCCGTGTCGATACGGTGATAGGGATTAGGCGTATCAGGGAAAACCTTCCCCGTGAGCGTGAGTGCCGACGCCTCAACGTAATTGTATTCCTGTCCCATTAATGCCGATGACGCCATAACCAGCGCCAGCAGCACGAGTATTATTTTTCTTGCCATATAAAAAAGGGGCCGGCCGGCAAAGCCAGCCAGCCCCTGAGCAATAACAAACGAATGAAGAAAAACTATTGAATAGTAATTCTGTAGATACTCTTCGCGCTCTTATTCGACAGATAAATATGACTACCTGCGCTGTCTAAAGCCAAACCGTCGATGCTTGTCAGAGCACCACTTTCAGTAATAGTCATGAGTGTTCCGTCTTCAAGTCCGGTTGCACCGCGAACAAGTTTTCTAACGGCGTAGGTATCTGCGATATAAAGGTTTCCAGACGAATCAAATTCCATTTGCAGCATATTCGCGCCGAATGCCGCCGCAGAAGATGCGCCATCTTTTAATGCCGCATAACTGCCGGCTTTAGTACCAGAGCCGAACACTTCCACAGGTGTCGCGCCCTGGGCGGAGACGCGATAAAGCTTGAAGCATTCAGAAGGCGTTCCGGAAGACGCGGAAACAGCAACTATCATCGAACCATCAGTATCAAACGCAAATGCAAGAGGCCAGGCTTTTCCTGTGGAAGGTGTTATCAGGCTGAAATCCGCATACACCTCAGGATCAACGGCACCGGGCACATTGTTCTTGTACACATGAATCTTACCAGCATTGGAACCATCGCCACGCCCAAGCACATACACACTGCCATTATACTCTTTAATCTGCATCGCCTGGTTAATACCGGTAGCAGCTATAGAGTATATCTGAGTTGTCAAATCGTACTTGTATATGCCATTGCCTGTTGCTCCGACCTTATTTGCAATCCAAAGATTATTACCAACCTTGCATACGCCATATGGATACTGGGGATACTTGGAAGTACTGTTGGTGGCGGATTGTGTTGCCGTGTTGTTCACCACATCCAGGAAGAAAACATGATACTGCTCTCCCGTAACCACAAAATTATTGTCGTCAATCCTGCACATATTGTGTGGAGTACGGGCTAGTCCGGTTATGATTTCTTCCAACGTGTATTTCGTAAGCGTAATCGCGGGCATGGGCTTGATGTGTCCACGCTCAATCTGGATGTTGTTGGCGGTTTTGAGAGTGCCGGGGACGACAGTGTTGTCGTCAAAGGCAAGCCAAACGTTCAACTGCGGGTAGACATTCTTGCCGCCGACGGACACCGGGCCCACCGGAAGCGGAACATAAACCGTAATACCCTCGCTAGAAGCCTTCTGGGCAGCCGTGGCCGCGGAAATATTCTCGGTAATTGTGTACTCGCCGCTGTGATCATAGGCCTTTACGTACGGGACGTTTGCAGGGTCCGGGTCGAAACCGCCACCTGCCGTTGTCCAGTTGTAAGTCTGATTCATCGTCGAGCAGATCTTGTACGTATTTTTGCCTGCGGCAATAAGGTCCGGATCCACCACCGGGGCGCTCACAACAAGTTTCGTGGCCTTCGGGGGCACATTCTTGTAGGTAACCTTCAGAACACCGCCAAGGTGCTTGAATTCCAGGGGCTGCCCTGCTTCAACGCGGGCGAGCATCGGCGCTTCCACATTGCCTTCCGCCCAGGTATAAGTATCCTTGAGGACAACTTTGAGCGAGCCGTCCTCTTCGCAGGGATAAGAGCCGCTTACCCTTGCCGGGTAAATTGCGAATGAATTCTGCCCGTAAACGATGGCATCACCCGTTTTAGGAACAAATTCCGCCGCGCCGGCAGTGGGTTCGCCGGAATACTGGTATGTGGTATATCCACTTGCATTGTTACTGCGCACAACGAAATTGTCATTGGTTTTCCACATGTACACACCGCTAACGAACGCGGTCTTGGTGTCATCGGCAGAAATGCGGGCGACGAGTGTCGGGGCTTTGACTGCCTCGGGAGCATTCACGTCATTTGAGGAAGGAACTTCCTTGTTGCAGGAAACTGCAGCGACGGCGAAGGCCGTCATAAGAATCAAAGAAATCTTTTTCATAAGGCTGTCCTCCATTATGACCACGAACCTTCTTCATCTTCAATCCAGTCTTCGATTCCGTCGGAAGCCGGTGTCGAGAGATTTGTCGCACAGTAGTTCGAGTCCTGTGCAATTACAAGCAACTCAGTCTCGGGCTGCAGATACATTTTTCTTTTCATAGCTATAGATTAATTATATATATGTTGTCAGTCAATTGCAAAAATCACCATCAGCGGCCAATGGTCGGATGTATAGTATCCATTGTACAAATCATCTATCACTTTGTATTTCACCACATCCAGGCCGCCCTTGAAGTACAGGTAGTCTATGCGGTGATACCACTTGCTGCGCTGCTCGTCTTCATAACTCCAGGCATTGTATGTGGCAACGGGCCCCTCCTTGACTCCAAGATCCGCACTGCGGTAATAAGAATCCGTGAGCTGGACTTTAAAGTAATCGGCATGCGCGCTTTCCGTGGTGGAACTGTTCATGTCGCCGCCCAGGATCACGGCATACTCGCCGGTGGGATTAAGAGATGCTATTCGGTTACAGATGAGCTCTGCCGATTTTGTCCTGATTGTTACCGCCTCATCTTCCGAGATGGATGTGCCGGAACTGGCAACTTCAAGGTGGGTGTTCAGATACAGTACTTTCTTTCCCGATGCGCGGTCTTCCAGTTTCACCCACTGGCAGAGACGCCGGCGTCCGGGATCGGTGGACACCCATCCCGGGTAGGGATTGCTGGGTTCGTCCGGAGTAGCGGAAAGGTAGAAGTACCCGCGTTCAATCTCTACGAACTTCGCGGCTTTCCATGCCATGCACGGCTCTTCCGGCGTGTCGAAGAAAGTATAATCTGCCAGACTGGACTGCAAATATGTCTTCTGGCCGCTGCGGCTTTCCTGGAAACCAATGATATCGAAATCGTAATCCTGAATGAGTTGTACGACTCCGGTGCGGCGGAATGTCCAACTCCTTTCATCGGCATCGTTATCGTTTTCGAAACGGATATTGAATGTGGCCGCCTTGAGTTTTGTTTTTTCATCCACAGGCCCGTCGGGATCGCCGATATACAGTTCACGGACATGGCCCGTTCCCTGGTCGGTTATGTACAGAACGGAACCGGTGCTGTTAAGGAGAAGACCGCCCATCTGCCGGAATGTGGCAGCGGTGCCTACCCCGTCCACAATGTTTGCACGCCGCTCATTGACATTTGAGCCAGCAGCCTGTGCTCCGCCGGCAACGGTAGAGACAACAGCGTTGGAGTAGCCGAGCGAGCCCTTGCGGATTTTGCGGATCCTATAAGTATCGGCCACGTAAATATCACCGTTGGGGGCAATGGCGATGTCGGCAATACCGGCAGTGAACTTTGCTGTGAGGGGCTCACCTGCGGTTCCGTCGGAAATTGCCTTTGCATCCAGAATCCCGGCAATAGCCTCATATGCGCCAGTAGAGGTATTGACCGTCAGAATCTGGCATCCGTTTGTAGCCACGAGCATATTGCCGTCGGCATCGAATTCCATAGCGAGCGGCCATTTGCCGATATTGACCGTGAGCGAAGGCGAGGCCGTGAAATCTCCCCCGTCGTATTTGTAGATTGTATTGAGGTCGCGAACGGCAAGATATCCGTTTCCGGCGGCATCAAAGACCACATCCATCACGCTCTTGCCACTCCAGGTGCTCTGCGCGGCAATCTGTGTAATCGCATTCGTGGACGGGTCGAATGTGTATACTTTGGCCTTTGCTTTCTCTGCAAACCAAACCTTTCCGCCGTGGGCGCTGCCAAGCCATGGAACATGATTGGCATCTCCATAGGTATAGGGTGCCGATAAGGTTCCGGCATCAAGGTCCCAGACACGGACGCTCTGGCCCTGGTCCAGAATCACGGCTTTATGATCCGGAACAATCCAGGCCATACCCCTGGCCGAACCGAGTATAGCAGAAGAAGCATCACCCCCGGCCTTGGCGCTTGCCGTATTGTTGAATCCGGCCGCGCCGAACAACGTAGTTACCATATTGGGAAGTTTGAGGGCCGGATATGTGATTGCTTCCATCGGCTTCACATGGGCCCGCTCAATCTTCACGTTTGCCGCACTGCGAAGCGTTCCGGATATCGTGCTTCCGTTACCATCCACAAGGTATACCCTGATTTCCGGATATGTGTGCGAGGAACCAGGACCAACCGGAAGCGGGACATAGAACACCATGGTGGAGGCAATGGATGAGAACGGAATGCCGATGAGACCATCGGCCCCGGCATAGGCCTGCACATAAGGCTTATCCGTTGTGAAAGAACCCGACCATCCCTGTACGGGAAGTTCCTTGGTGGTTTCATACCCAGGGGTGAGCACCATAAGTTTGGCAGCACCTGCGGGCATGTTGGAAACCGAAACTTTCAGCAAACCGCCCAGATGGTTGAAAACCAGATGCTCGCCCTGCTTCACTTTGGAAATCATCGGCGCCTCGGAATTGCCGTTGCTCCATGAAAAATTGTTCTTGAGCCACAGTTTGAGAGTGGTGCCGCTTACCTGGCAGTTGGTGGAAGCCAGAGATGGATAAATGGCAAATCCGCCGTCACCGTAAAGGATGCTCTCCTGAGTGGCTTCTGTGGGCGAGAACTCTGCCGATGCCGTGGTATTGGCCCCGGAATAACGCATGTCCAGGGTTCCGCCGCCAGTAAGGGCCACACGGATGCGGTCTCCTGTACGCCACTGGTATGCGGTGCCGTCAAAACCCGTCTTTGTTTCAAGGCTTTCTCCGAAATCGGCATAAAGGACCATATCCCCGGAAGGGGTGGGATCTTCCGGTTTGGAAGGCTGCTGCTCTTCCGGATTGTCCGGTTCTTTTTCTGGCACTTGAGGTTCTTTCGCACATGCGAAGAGTACCAGTGAGGGAATCAAAAGATATAACAGTCTTTTCATATAGAATTAGAATTTAAAGTCAACTATTACCGGCTGATGATCGGACGGATGCCAGAAAGATGTAACCACAGCGTCGCGTTCCGGTTCCGTGTATTCGTCCCTGACGATACGGGCATCGGTAATGAACGGATACAGGTCCGGGGTGCAGAACACATAGTCATAACGGGTCTTGGCAATGGTGGAAAGAATCACGTCCTCCGGATAACGCCGTTTAATTATATCCCAATAAGGTGTATTCTGGTGCATGTAGTCCTGGGCCTGGAACTTGGGATCATCGGCCGGAAGCCCGTAGTATGCATTGTCGGTGCGGGATATGGAATTGAAATCCCCCATCATGATCCAGTTGCCTTCAGTGGCGCTTCCGATGGTATGCTTGCAAACATATTCAACCTCCATTCTGCGATAAGCGTCTCCGCCATGGGCCGCCTTTGAGGCTTCCTGATCGGGAGCATTATAGGCATATTGATGCGGCCAGGTGTGCAGGGCAACCAAATTCAAGGTTTTTCCGGAAACCGTAACCTGCGCCCAGACCGCGCCGTGGGACACAACGCTGTCCGGTTCTTCGCCAACTATTTGCGCCATGCCATGAATGGGAGATTTGGAGGTTATCACCTGGGGATAATTATCCCTCATGCCACCCACATATACATAGCGGTGACCATATCTGGCAGCCAGTTCCGGCCAGTGGTCCACAAGATACTTTTCCTTAAGGGGCAGTTTATCCCTGGTTCCTGTATAGTATATGCTGCGGGCCTCGCACCAAACGCACACATCGGCATCCTGGGCCGAAACCCACTTAACAAAGTTATCGTAGTTGTTTCCCTGGTCGCTCCACATTCCATTCTGGATATTCCAGAAAAGAAGACGAAAAGGAGTACCCTTCGATGGTTTCACGGCAGGTGAAGAACACCCCGCAACAACCATGAACAATGTAAAGAAGGATATTAACCGTTTCATTTTATGGTAACTTTTCGTATCAGGCAGTTCTGAGAATCACAGATGTACAGAGTGGAAGCGTCATAGACCAGGACGCCGTCCACTTCATTGAACTTGGCATTGAGGCCTTTCCCGTCGGCATATCCCTTTGTGCCGCCAAGAACAGTTTCCACCTTACCTTTGGAGTAATCACCGGAGGCATCAGGGGTGAGTTTACGCACGCAGTGATATGCTGCGTCGCCAACATACAGAGTTCCGTCCGGAGCGAAGTCAAAGCCCTGGCAGGAGCGGATGCTGGTCTTGAGCGGATCCCCGAGAGGGTCGTCATGCATGGGCTCCACCTTTTCTCCGGTCCCCATAATAGTGGTCTGGTTACCTTCGGAATCAATGGAGATGAGCCTGTAACCGTGCTGGACTGATACCACCATATTACCCTTGGGGTCAAAGCCGATGAAGGCGGGACCGTCATCCGGTATCTGGGCAAAATCCGTCTTCTCCATGGTTGCAGGATTGAACTTGTAAATCACTTTGCCGTTTCGGCAGGGAACGTATATGAAACCATCGGTCCCCACCGCCACGTTCATGGGATTGTCCAGGCCGGAAGCCATCATGGTGTTCTCCCTGGAGGACGGAGTGAAGCGATAGAGTTTTCCCTTTGCCTTGTCGTTGTACCAGTAGTTTCCGGAAGCGTCAAAGGCCCCTTGCCACACGGCAGCTCCGGATTCGGTTACCAGCGCTTCGGTAGTTACGGTCATATCCTGGGCGATGTGCCGGATTGCATTTCCCCCGCGGTCGGTGAACCAAAGGGTGCCGTCGGGAGCTTTGTTGATACCGGTGGGCATATAAGTGCAGGCTCCGGTACCCACGCCATCGGTGCATTTACGCACCCCCTGCTGGCCTACGACAGTGGACACAAGATACTCGTGGTCCGGAGTTTTAAGATAATTGAACTCGAGACCTGTCGCTTCTCCGGCGGGTCCCTTCACGCTGATTATGCGCGTGCCCGGCAGATTCTCGGGAACGATAATAAGCAAGCGGTCCCTGTATGCCTCAAGCACCCTTGCCGGGACACCGTCCACCGTTACTGCATTATTCAGCGGGTCGGTGGAAAAATTGCGTCCCAAAATGGTCACAAGGTCACCGGGATATCCGTTTTTCGGATCCACGGAAACCAGCCTCAGGTCGGTAACTCTGGCCACATAGCCACTCTGCTTCTGACACGAGGCCAGAAGGACGAGAGGAATCAGTATGTATAAGAATCTCTTCATGATTAATCAATCAGTATTTCTCGAATCAGGAAAGAATTGTATTCTGTGACGATAAGCCTCTTTCCGGAAGGATCCATGCGGATTTCACCGGGAGTGTCGAAGCGGGCTTCGGCGCCCACGCCGTCGGTAATGGCCTTCTGGCCGGAAGAGCCGGCAATCGTGCTCACTATGGCATCGGTATAACCGTTTTCACCGCGGGTAATAAGCTTAATCACCTTGAAAGAGTCGTCGGCCACATAGATGTTGCCGGAGGAATCCACGGTAATTCCGAAGAGGTTGGAGCCGAATTTGGCCGTAAGGGGCTGGCCGGGCTCACCGTTGTAATCAGCCTTGGCATTCTCTATACCGGCTATAACAAACTTTTCGCCGGAAGGCTTTATGCCGATAATCTGGCAGCCCTGAGTTGTTACGATAAGGTTGCCATCGGGGGCGAATTCCATGGCCAGGGGGCCATATGTTGTGAATTCTGCGAACACGGTCATGGCGGAGAAGTTTCCGCCTTCAGCCTTGAATATCGCCTTTGAACCGTCACGAACCAGAACGTAGCCGTTTCCGGCGGCATCAAAGCAGACGTCCATGGGCGATGTGCCGGTGAAGTTTGCCTCCACCTGCTCGGCGGAGTTGGTCTTGTAGTTATAACGGACCAGCCTGTTGTTGCCCTTGCTGGCAATGTAAATCCAGTCGCCATGTACGCAACCGCGCCATGCCGCATTCAGAAGGGACTTGGCCGCAACGGATGAATTGCTCACTTCCCATGTAGCGGGATCCATGAAACGGATAGCATTGTTGCCGTTGTCGAAAATAGCTATCCTTCCGTCTGGCAGGAAGCAGACGCCACGGGGCTGGCGGAATTTGGCAACCGTGGAAACGCCGTCTACGATGGTTGTAACATCTGCTGCACGGCCTGCTGTTCCAGACATTGTCTTGACCGTATATGTATGCGTCTTGGATACGTACATGAACACCGGACCTTCCACGGTCTTTCCGCCCACCGAAACCACCACGGGGTAAGAACCCTTGGGATTCTCCGGAATCTCTACCGTGAGCTCGGTAACCGTAGCGGCAAGGACTGTGGCCTGTACTCCATTAATTGTTACCACGTTCTCCGAAGGAACATCGCTGAAGCAGATACCTCCGATCTTCACGATATCTCCCGCTGCACCCGTATTCGGCGTGACAGAATATACAGAAAGTTCCGGTTTCTTGTTGTAAGTGAATTCCGGTCCCGTTATCGTTTCTCCGTCCACGGTTACAACGAATGGATACCGGCCTTCGGGATTGTCGGGAAGAATCACCACCAGGCGGGTGTCGTTGGCACTTTCAATCTCCGCGGTCTTGCCGTTGATGGTAACGCTGTTGCGCTCCTTTTTGTTGGAGAAGAGTTGTCCGCCGATGGCAATCCGGTCTCCCACAACACCTGATGACGGAGTATACGAAAATATTGCGGGTTTTTCAGGCGCCACCGGCTCTGCATAACGGAACGACAGTCCATCAAGCGTAACACCGGCGGTGGTTACCGATACCGACACCTGACCAAGTGCATGCTCAGGCATAGTAACGGTAATTCTGTCTGTGGTTACGGTTTTGACTATTGCAGCCACTCCGTCTACTGAAACAGTGGTCGGGTCTTCAAAGCCGTAACCGGAGATGATAACCTCTGTTCCCGGATATCCAGCCTTGGGAATGAGGGAAAGCAGCTTGGGTGAGGGTTTTACCTCTTCTGCGGGCTTCTCCCGGCAGGAAACGGCGAGCATCGCCGCTATCGCCATAAATAGATATAATGTCTTTTTCATGCCTACGGTTCATTAACTGTTACCATCCAGGTGTTCACGACGGGGCGCTGGGCTCCGTCGGATGCCCGGTTGCGAAGCATATAGATATCGGCCGAGGGATGGCGTATCACAAGCTGCGCACTTCCGCCGCCGTCCAGGTTGGATGACCAGCTGCAACCGAGGCTCTTCATGATTTCGCCCATTTCCCAGTACAGCATTCCGTCAGACCAAAGAGACTGACGGCCATCCACAATCATGAAATAGACGGTTTTGCCGTCGGCAGTATAGCCAACCACGTTACGTGGATGACGGTTTGTGGAGTATCCGGTGAAGTCTCCGGGCACCTCGCCGTCCTTGAGGACGATAACGCCGCTACCGGTAACATCCCTGAGATCCCGGGCCATTGTCCGATAAGTTACGGTGTCGCGGATAAACGGAACGCCGTCGAAATCAAAGCCGAAGAAACTGATAGCCTGGTCCGTAAGGGTTGATGAATACACGAACGTGTCCTTCAGAATCCTTCCGTTGCGGTGGATAGGACCGCGGATCTTGCCATTGGAGGTATCCCAGAAATCGGCATTCACAACAGCCACAACCCTTTGCCCGGGCTTGTCTACGAACTCAATCATGTCGGCCGGAGTCTGCCGGCTGCCGATAACATATGAGTCGATGTCGAAAGGCATTCCCACCTTCATCTTGAGGCCGGGCGTAGAAAGGTCGACGCGCAGTATGAATACATGTTCAACTTTGGCCGTGGAAGTTTGGAGATGGATATCCGTCTCATCCACACCCATTGCGATGACAAAAGTAGTATCGGCATAAATATGGCCCACAGACGCAGCACCTGCCACCATCCTGCCAAGTTCGGTACGCGGCTGATAGGTGGTATCGGGGATGTCTTCCGGGCCGGTGGGAAGCTTCTTGCAGCCGATTGCGGCGACTAGTATCAGTATATATAATATGTATCTTTTCATGGCTACTGGTTATTGTCATCGCCCTGGGTTGCCACCCAAAGTGGATGCTGTTTCAATTCCTTATTCAATGTTAGTTCCCTGGACGGGATGGGGAATACGGTGAATTTTGTATCCACACCCACAACCTGCTCGTATTTACCGGTGCGCACGAGGTCGAACCAACGGAATCCCTCACCGAAAAGTTCCAGACGGCGCTCGTTCAAAACGGCATCCAGGAAGGCTGCCTCGTTTGCGGGAGCCACGGCAGGAAGACCACGGAATCGACGCAGTTCATTCAAACGGTCGATTCCAAGGGCAAGCCCCTTGCATTCCGCACTTATCAGATACATCTCCGCAAGCCTTGTGATATAGATGGGGTCGTGCCCGGCATCGCCCTGGCAATACTTGTTCAACACATTGTTGCTGCCCTGGATATCAACCGACACCGTGCGCCGTTTATCAATATGCTGGAACATATCCATCGCCTCCTGTGTGGGGCAAAAAGTATAACTTCCGCCAACCGGAGACTCCTTGGTATAATAGTACGAGCCGATATTGTAACTTCCCTCTTCCAGGAGATTCGCGAAAGTGAAGATTTCTTCACGGTTCGCCACTCCGCGGAAAATGTCGGTAAAGGGAGCAAGGGCGAAGCGGCCGCAGGTGATGAGTTCTTCAGCAAGGGCAGCAGCCTCTGCCTTTTTTCCCATGGCAAGGTATGTCCTTGCCAGAAGGGCCTTGGCTGCATCTTTGGAAACGTAATTCTTGGTGGAGAAATCCGGAGCCATCTGCGCTGCCAGTTTGAATTCATCCTCTACGAATTTCCAGCACTGGTCTTCATCGGTCTGGCCGACATCGCCGGTAATGGGCCCGGTAACGATGGGAACCGAACGCCAGCGGGTTACAAGATTGTAGTAGTACAGGCCGCGGAAGAAGTGTCCCACGCCCAGCATTTCGTCTTTTTTGGCCGAATCCGGAATTTTCTCAACGGAATTGATGAAATTATTGATTTGGTACAAGCCGGCGTAGTAGCCGTTCCACGGACTCGCCACCATGCTGTTGTCCGGAGCGATTGCGCCCTGAACCACAAGTGCGGGAGTGTTCGTGGATGTTGCTCCAGGACGGATAAGATCTCCGCCGATTATGTCGAACATCGCCCATCCGTTGAATGTGGGCTTGTATTGTGCAATATTGTAGACGCCCACCATAAGAAGGGCGGCATCTTCCTCGGTAAGGTTGTCGCTGGACACAGCATTATGCGGATACTGGTACAGGAACTTGTCGCATGATACCAGCGAAAGTGCTAATGCAAGCAATATGATAATCTTTTTCATAGCCTTCTAGAACTTTAAGTTGATACCAAAGGTCCAGCTTCGCGGCTGGGGAATCCACATGCAATCCAGGCCCATCTTCGTAGCGTTGAGCGAGGTATTCACTTCCGGATCCAGGAAACGGAACGGGCTGTAGAGCCATATATTGTCGCCCTGGACATAAACGCGGAGTTTGTCTATGCCGATGCGCTTTGACAGGTTTGCGGGAAGGGTATAACCCAGAGACAGATTCCTCAAGCGGATATAGGACGCGTCGTGAAGGAATCGGGTGGTTTTGAACATTGTGGAGTTCCATGTATAACCGTATATCGCCCTGGGGGTGGTATTTGTGGTTCCGGGACCTGTCCATCGGGCCAGGGCTTCGGATTCCTGAGCCGGCCAGTTGCCGTTTCCAAGACGCAGACCTCCGGTCCAGTACTCATACAACTTGGCGCCGTAGGAGAAAGTGAAGAAGATATTGAAGTCCAAATCCTTATAGGTAAAGGAATTGTTTAGACCGCCCGTGAACTTCGGATTGGGAGAGCCCACGAACTGGCTGTCATAGGCCGATGAAATATCTCCGTCAGGTTTACCTTCGGGGCCACCGACATCCTCGTAGATGCAGTCACCGGCACGTACTCCGTAATTCTCGTACAGGTATGTGGGGACTTCTTCGTCGTTTTGGTAAATGCCGGTCATCTTAATCATATAGAAACTGCCCACTTCCTCCCCCACTTTCAATGCGTGGTAATCATCGGTACGGAGAATCTCATCCTCGCCGATTAGAGCGGTGAGTTTGTTGCGAACGAAGGAGATATTGAAATCGCCCTTCCAGTGGAAATCGTGCTTGCCAAGGTTTCCGCCGACGGCAAATTCCAACCCCTTGTTGCGCATGGAACCGATGTTGCATGTGTAATTGGTGAAACCGGTGGTGGCCGATACCGGCTTGTCATAAAGCAGATTTCTGGTGTCCTTGAGGAAAGCATCGGCCGTAATTGTGAGAGCTCCGCCCCAGAAGGAAAGGTCCGTGCCGATATCGTACTGGTCGGCCTTTTCCCATTCAAGATCCCGGTTGCCCTGTGTCATAACCGCAAGGCCGTTCTCATTCATGTAATTATATCCACCGTTGGCAAGTGACTGATATGCATAACTGCCGATTCCGCCCTGGTTGCCTGTTGCGCCATAGCTTGTACGCAATTTGGCGTTGATGTCTTTCCATTGCCAGAACGGCTCTTCGGAAATGTTCCAACCCAGCGATACGGAAGGGAAGAATCCGTAACGGTGCTCCGGTGCGAACTTGGACGAGCCGTCGAAACGGGCATTCACAGTAAGCAGATACCTGTTCTCCCAATTGAGAGTGGTCCGGTGCATGAAAGACTGAAGCGCCCACGTGGAAAGGCCGCTCGTCACATCGGTGAATTCTGCAGCCACCGAGTTCACGTCAAAAGACTTCGACGGGAAGCCCTGGCCTTTCTGCAGCGCCGTGGAGCTGTTATCCATCTGGAAGGAATGACCCAGCATTGAATCCAATGTGAGGGAACCGAATTTATGATTGTAGTTCAGCACGTTGTCCACAACAATCGAAGTGAAATTCTTTCTGGAGTCTGTCAGGACGCCTACAGAATTGCCGTACATATGCTCCGAAGTGTAGTACACATGATCTTCCGCAGCCATGATATCTCCACCTAAGCTGGTTTTGAAGTGCAGGTCCTTGCTGAAATTGAGTTTAATGTATGCCGAACCGTACATGCGGTAGCTTCTGTTGTACACATGCTGCTCGTTAATAGCCGTCAACAGGTTGTAATGCAGCAGTTCTGCATCTTTCTTTGTATAGGTGCCGTCTGGCTTGAACGGTGTGTCCCAGGGCCTGTGTTCCAGACCGTGGGTGAGCATGGACGTGCCGATGGAGCCATCAGGGACACGGTTGGCATTGGTATAACTGAAGTTCATCGAGGCACCAATGGAAAGCCATCTCCGGATGTCGGTATTCACGTTGGTTTTCAGCGTATATTTTTCATAGAGACTTCCGATTCCAACGCCCTCGTTCTGCTTTGCATTGGCGGAGATGTAATAATTGCCGTTCTCTGAACCGCCGGAGACAGACACTGCCGCGTTCCAGCTTTTGGCCACGCGGAAAACCATGTCAAGCCAGCTGAACTGCGGCTTTCCCGGATAAGGGTTTTCCAGACGCGGAATTGAAGAGCCCGTCTGGATATTGTAATTGTCGATGGCTTCGTTCTGCACTTCCAGATACAAATCGGCATCGGCAACCTTCAGCTTGTCGAGATTCGGAAGCAGGCTGAGCCCGAAACTGGCATCTGCGCTGAGCTTCGGCGCGCCTTTCGCACCCTTTTTCGTCGTAATGATGATTACGCCGTTGGTGCCACGGGAACCGTAGATTGCGGCCGACGCCGCATCTTTGAGCACCTGCACGCTTTCAATATCGGCAGGATTGATATCCGTAAGTCCCGTGAGAGATTCTCCGCCCCAGGCTCCGGTATCTCCGGAGGTGTTGCTCATCGGAATACCGTCAATAACATACAAAGGCTCGTTGCCAGCGGTGAGCGAACCAATACCACGGATGCTCACACGGCTTTTGCCGCCGGGAGTTCCCGACGCCGCCGTAACGTTCACGCCCGCGATGCGTCCCTGAAGCATGGCATCTGGACTAAGGACCTGGCGTTCGCCTTCATCGGCAGGCTTATATGTTGAGATGGCTGAAGTGATATCCCGGCGCTGCATGGTGCCATAACCCACAACCACCGCTTCTTCAAGGAGAATTGTATCCTCTGTCATTACGATGGTCAATCCGTCGGTCCGGTTCCCCGCCGTGAAACTGGCATCCTTGTAGCCGAGCATGCGAACCACAATCGTACTGCCTTTTTCTGCCGGAATGGAAAAAGTGCCGTCAATTGACGTGGTTACTGCCGATTGCATCCCCAACACTTGAACAAGCGCACCCACAAGGGGCCCGTCCTTGTCAACTACCACTCCGGTATAGGTGGAACTCCGGGGTCTCTCCTTTTCCTTCTCTACAATTAGAATCATTTTCCCGCTAATTCGGGCTTCTGCGTTGGTGCCGTCGAGCAGTATCGGCAGCAGTTCCGACAAAGTCTTTCCGCTTGGAGTGGAAACGACTTTTCGCAGATCCAGGAGGTTCTCGTTGTATGCTATGGAATAGCCGCTTTGCTGTTCAACTGCGGCAAGCGCCTGTGAAAGGGTCATCTGTCTCTGGGAGAAATTGATGACCGGTTCCTGGGCATATGCCGGCAGCGAAAGCAGCAGGTAGCCCACAAGCATACAGACAAGAAATCTTGTCTTTCTCATAGGTCCTAGCTTATTTAATGTAAATGGAATTGTCTGTGTGTGTGAATTGCATGTGAGGCACGACAACGCACAGGGCCTCCATCAACTCATCCACGGTTTCACCGTGAATGAATCGGGCCGTTATCACCGCGCTGTCGTATTTGTCCGTGGCCAGATACACCTGGACGCCGTAATGGCGCTGGACTATTCTTATTATTTCGTGTATGGACGCCGAACGGAAACAGAGTTCTCCGCTTGTCCATGACAGGGATTCAATGGAATTTGCCTTCTCCTTTATAATGGCGCCAGTGGCCTTTTCATAAGAGACTCTCTCTTCCGGTTCAAGTTTTACCAGGCGTTCGGGAGCATCGTTGGGCCACACTGAAACAGACCCGCGATTCAGCGTTGCAGTGACGGTGGGAGAATCGAAATAGGCATTTACGTCGAACATCGTTCCATAAACCATCACTGTTATATCCGAGGTCTTCACCTCAAATGGAGATGTCTCCGATGCCGTCACATCAAATACGGCTTCTCCTGAAAGGAAAACACTGCGCTCTTTTCCGAAAGATTCCGGATAAATGAGTACCGACTGGGAATTCAGCATAACATGTGAATTGTCCGGCAGAACCACATCCGTAGTTTCGCCGCTTGCTGTGGAGCACTGGATGTAATTCACCGCAACGGGCTCTGCCTGAGAGGCCGAACGACTTGCATACCATATTGAAAGTGCCGGAACCAGAATAAGCGCAACCGCAGCCGCAGCGGCTAGAAGCGAACGCTTCCAGATTTCTATCCTGCGCCGCTTTTGCCCGTCCAGATATCTTTCAAGGGCGTTTGCCCTTGACATTACCACCTTAAATGCCGCTTCAACCTCCGCATTGGAAACGGAGGAGCCGTCGATATTGTCCCAACCGGGAAAGCTTCCGAAAATCGTCATAATTATGAGGTTTTACATAATAATGACGAAAAAGCGGCGCGTTGCACCCAATACATACTATATAAATAGTGCAATGCAGGATGAAATCTTGCGGAGCTCCTTCAGAGCGGCGTTAATATGATTCTCAACAGTTTTCTTCGAGATGCCAAGACTGCAGGCAATCTCGTCGTTCGAAAGCCCCTCCTTGCGGGAAAGCATAAATACTTCCTTGCGCTTGTATGGCATACGACCCACTGCTTCCTCGTACTGTTTGCGACGCTCGGCGGCAAAGTAGTCTTCGTCAAGGGGATATGTGGTGGCGGTATCGTGTTCGGAAGTAAAAGGAATCTTCACCCGGTTCGTGCGGCCGTAATCGATGGCGGCGTTCCTGCACATGCGGTAGAGATATGCCCCGGCAGAACGCAACTTCCCTATCGAGGAACGAATGAGCCACAACTTCACAAAGATGTTCTGCGCCAAATCGCTCGCATCGGCCTCGTTCTCAACAAGAGTAAGCATAAAAGACTTTACCTTCGGATAGTAATACCCGAAGAAGGTGCGGAAAGCGCTCTCATCGCCCTCCGAGATGCGGCAAAGAAGTCTCTCTTCGTCTGTGAGCATAGCACCGCGAATTTAGCAATTTTTCCAAGGTTTCGCAAAAAGTTCGTATATTTGTGGACTGGATAATTCTTAAAACCTAAAACAAGATATGCAACAGTTTATCGACAAGTACGACTTCACTGGCAAACGCGCCATTGTGAGAGTTGATTTCAACGTTCCCCTGAACGAAAACTTCGAAATCACGGACGACACCCGCATCCGCAGGGCGATGCCCACGCTCAAGAAGGTTCTTGAGAGCGGCGGCTCCGTTATCATCATGTCCCACCTGGGCCGTCCCAAGAAAGTGGATCCCAAGTTCAGCCTCAAGCACATCGTGGGCCGCGTGAGCGAATGCCTTGGCGTTCCCGTACAGTTTGCCGATGACTGCATGAAGGCAGATGCGCAGGCTGCAGCCCTCAAGCCCGGCGAAGCCCTCCTGCTGGAGAACCTCCGCTACTATGCAGAGGAAGAAGGCAAACCCCGCGGCCTGGCGGAGGATGCTTCCGAGGAGGAGAAGAAAGCCGCAAAGGCTGCCGTGAAGGCCTCCCAGAAGGAGTTCGTGAAGAAACTCGCCAGCTATGCAGACTGCTATATCAACGACGCCTTCGGCACAGCACACCGCGCACACGGCTCAACCGCCCTCATCGCCGAATACTTCCCCAACGACAAGATGTTCGGCTATCTGATGGAAGGCGAGATCAAGGCCATCGACAATATCCTCAACAACGCACAGCGCCCCCTCACCGCAATCATCGGCGGTTCCAAGGTTAGCTCCAAGCTCGCGGTTCTGAAGAACCTCGTTGGCAAGGTGGACAACCTCATCATCGGCGGAGGAATGGGATATACCTTCATCAAGGCGCAGGGCGGCCACATCGGCCTTTCCCTCCACGAGGATGAACTCATCCCCGACGCCCTGGAAATTCTCAAGACCGCAAAGGAGAAGGGCGTGAACGTGAGCCTTTCCGTTGCCACCGTTGCCGGCCAGAGCTTCGACAACGACACGCCCCAGAAAGTCTTCGACATCTACAACATCCCGGACGACTGGGAGGGCATGGACGCTTCCCCGGCATCCCTGGAGAACTGGCGCAAGATCATCATGTCTTCCAAGACCATCCTCTGGAACGGCCCCGTTGGCGTATTCGAGCTTCCCAACTTCGCAAAGGGAACCCTCCAGATTGCACAGGACCTGGCCGATGCCACCAAGCAGGGCGCATACACCCTGGTGGGCGGCGGAGACTCCGTTGCAGCAGTTACCCAGATGGGATTTGCCGATAAGGTGAGCTACGTTTCCACCGGCGGCGGAGCAATGCTCGAAGCCATCGAAGGCAAGGTGCTTCCCGGCATCGCGGCAATCAGGGATTAAAAGAATGGGCGGGCTCCTCTGAAGGGCCCGCCCAATTTTTTAGGACAAATTGGATTTCAGCTCTTTTATCATCGCCGACAACTCGTCGGCGATTTCTGTCGCAAGATCCAGCTGCTGGTAATCCTCCAGCACGTCTTCCAGATAAAACAGGGCCTGGTATGCCGCCTCGAATTCGGGCTGGCCCAGAGTGGCGTACCCACCGTAGAAGCGCATGTCGTCCAGAAGCATGTCTGCGACCTTGGTGGCCAGGGCGGTGGCTTTGTCATCGGCATGAAGGAAATAATACATCTCCGCCATGCGGATGCTCATGTACGTGTTGGTGGTGAAGCCGACGGGGATGGTTTCCAGCGGGAAGGTTTCCTCCGGGATGCACAGCTGGCACATGTCCAGCATCTCCATGGCCTTCTCCTTTTCACCTGCGTTTATCAGGGCGTTGGCCACCGTCACGAACATTTGGCGCTGGCTTAGAACGCCAAGGAAGGTGTACAGGTTCTGGTAATCCACAAAGTAGTCCTTGCGGCGGAGGGCCTCCCAAGTGAAAGTGCCGTCCGTCATCATGCGATACAGCGCCATGGGATCTCCCTTGCCGATATCCTGGTATGTAACCTTGTTCTTGAAGGGGACGAAGCGGTAGGAGAAGCAGTCGTACAGCAGATATTCCTTTATGCCCACATTGAGGTCTCCTCCCATGTTCAGGACGTTGATGGGACGGTCCCACTCATAGTTCGACAGAAGGTCCAGCAGGAAGAGCTCCGGCTTGGTGAGGTAGTTCTTGTCTTTGGACATGCTGAGAACAATCGTGTCCGGCACTTCCTCCATGCTGTAGAACTCCGGATCCAGGATTCCTGATGCGAACACATTCTCCTTGTTCACCGGAATGCTGATGTTGCGGGCGCAGATATAGCTCACTTTGCGGCCCCTCTGGATTTCCATCTTCTGCTTTGGATCCTTGAACCTGTCCATCACCTCGGAAATGGGCATGGTTTCACCCGTATCGTCGAGGATGAACACATATTCGTTAGTGCCGTACAGATACGACGCCTGGGGTATCGTAAGCGGCAGAGGTGCGCTTTCGTTGCTGGCCCATTTCATCTGGTCGATGTACCAGTCCGTACCCAGAAGGGAGGTGTTCACCACCCTCACATCCGTTCGGAAACTTTCCACTTCCTGTGCATACCAGAGCGGGAAAGTATCGTTATCGCCATGAGTGATGAGGAGGCCGTTCTTACCGGTGGAGTTGAGATAGTTCTTTGCCATCTCCACTGCGGTGTAGCGGTGGGAGCGGTCGTGGTCGTCCCAGTTTTCTTCCGCCATGAGCGCGGGAACGCCCAGGCACAATACGCTCACGGTTATTGCCAGGGGCTTTTCATATCGGCCTTTAAGAGCCTTGCCTATCCAGTCATACAGCGCGGCCACACCAAGGCCTATCCAGATGGCGAACATATAGAACGATCCGGCATAGGCATAGTCCCTTTCCCTAACCTGGTATGGCGGCTGGTTCAGGTACAGCACGATAGCTATGCCCGTCATGAAGAACATCAGGAACACCAGCCACGAGCCGCGTTTGTCGCGGTCGAACTGGAACACGAGGCCGATGATGCCAAGCAGCAGCGGCAGCAGGAAATAGTGGTTCTTGCCCTTGTTCTCGCTGAGGACAGCGGGAGCGTCGCTCTGGTCTCCCAGACGGATCTTGTCGATAAAGCCGATTCCGCACTCCCAGTTGCCGGCAAAGGGATTGCCGGGGCTGGGGCTGTGGATTTCATTTTGCCTTCCGGCGAAATTCCACATGAAGTAGCGCCAGTACATCCAGTTCAGCTGGTAGTCCAGGAAGAATGCCATGTTGGCGCCGAAAGTGGGCATACGGTAGGTGGCTCCTTTTACGCGCTTGCCCCTGCCTCGGGTATAAGACTCATAGAAGTCGATGTAACGCTGGTCTCCTCCGTTCCACATGCGGGGGAAGAGCATCTTGCCTTCAGGGAGATATTTCACGTCGGTGGGGCAGTCTGCCTTTACGTATTTTCCATTAAGCGGAGCCCAGTATTTTTCCTGCTTCAGGTCGTACGGAGAGTCGTAATACTGGCCGTACAGGAGCGGCGTACTGCCGTACTGCTCACGGTTGAGATAACGCACCAGGGTGTAGGGGTTATCGGGCTGATACTCGTTGGTGGGCGTTTTTACGCTGGAGCGGATAATCACTATGGAGAAGAGCGAGAAGCCGATGACAAGCGTTGTCACGCACAGAAGGACGGTGTTCCAGAACGCGTTCTGCCTCTTGAGCGTGGAGAAAAGGCCCCAGAAGCAGAGGGCCAGAAGGCCCACAAGGAAGAACAGGGCGCCGCTGTTGTACGGCAGGCCAAGGCCGTTCACGAAGATACGGTCGAAGAAGGCCGCCAGCTTGGGCAGATAGGGAATGAACATGAACACCAGCACGAACTCTATCGCCACGCCTATCATGAAGATGCCCAGGAGTTTGCCGAATGGCAGTTTCTTATCCTCGTTCTTCCTATAATAATACATAAACACGAAGGCCGGGATGGTGAGGAGGTTCAGCAGATGAACGCCGATGCTAAGGCCCATAAGGAAGGCGATGAGAACTATCCACCTCCCCGCATGGGGTTTATCGGCATCCTCGTACCACTTGCACATGATCCAGAAGACGAGGGCGGTGAACAGCGAGGACATCGAGTACACCTCGCCTTCAACTGCGCTGAACCAAGCCGTATCGCAGAAACTATAGGCCAGGGCGCCAACGGCACCGGCACCGAATATCGCAATTGCCTGGGCCGTGGAGTATTCACCGTCTTTCTTCTTGATCAGACGCTGGGCGAAAAACACCGTCGTAAGATACAGGAAGAATACGGTGAGGGCACCAAGGATGGCGTTGAAGGCATTCACGGCAACGGCAGCCTTCTCCGGAGGGAAGGGGATGGTGAAAAAGCGCGCAAAAAGCTGGAACACGGGGTTTCCCGGGGGGTGGCCCACTTCCAGTTTGTATGAAGAGGCTATGAATTCTCCGCAGTCCCAGAACGACGCCGTGGGCTCGATGGTGCAGAGATATACGATGGCCGATACCAGCGTAACCACCACGGCTACGATAAGGTTCCAGCGCTTGAATGACTTGTTGTCCATCTGTGTTTAGGCCTTTAGCTTTTTTTCTTCCCGAAAAAAGGTCAGAAAAGTTTTGTCCGACTCCGTTATCGAAAAAGTGTTTCCCATAACGTAATAGTATGCAAATATAATCATTTTTGCGGGGGAATTCGTATATTTGTGCCTCGGATTATGTCGCAGAAAGAAAAAATACAGGAGATGTTCGATTCGGTGGCCCCTTCATACGACCGCCTGAATCACCTTATGTCGTTTGGCGTGGACCGCAGTTGGCGCCGCAAAGCCCTCCGCGAAATCGTGGACGGGAGCCAGCAGCGCATTCTTGACGTTGCGTGCGGAACGGGCGACAGCACCATCGCCATCGCCCTTGCCGCCGGCAGCGGCACCCGGGTTACCGGCATCGACATATCGGACAAAATGATGTCCTACGTAATGGAAAAAGCCAGCCACGAAGGCGTGCACGACCGCATCAAGCTCCTTAAGGCCGATGCCGAAGCGCTCCCGTTCCAGGACGGCCACTTCCACCGCGTAACCTGCGCCTTCGGCATCCGCAATTTCGAGCACAAAGACATCGCCCTGCAGGAGTTCCTCCGCGTCCTGGCCCCCGGCGGCAAAGCCGTTATCCTGGAACTCTCGATTCCGGACAACAAACGGCTCCGCAGGCTCTACGACATGTATTTCATGCATATCCTCCCATGGATAGGCGGCAAAATTTCCGGCAACAAGGAGGCCTACAAGTACCTCCCCGCCTCTGTCCACGCCTTCCCCGCTCCGGATGTCTTCTGCGAAATGATGCGCACCGCCGGCTTCACCAACGTTTCCTTCCGCACCTTCACCTTCGGCCTCTGCCGCATGTATGTGGGCGAACGCTAAACTCATCCAGAAAAACGGCATTAATTCTGGATGAACCCGGCAAAACGGCAAACTCATCCAGAAAAATAGGCCAAATCCTGGATGAACCGTGTGAAAAGTTACGGTACGGGGTCGTAGCCGCTGCCGCCCCAGGGGTGGCAACGGAGGATGCGCTTTAGGCTTAGCCAGAAGCCCTTGAAGGGGCCGTACTTGCGGAAGGCCTCCAGGGCGTACTGCGAGCATGTGGGGGTGAAGCGGCAGGAGGGCGGGGTGAACGGGCTTATGCACAGCTGATAGAACTTTATCAGCAGCACGAAGGGGAACACCAGTATGCTCTTGAGCGTCTTATTCATGAGATTTTTCGACAGGCTCGAAATGACAAGGGGCGGCCTCAGAACTGGGGGCCTGGCTGCCGGCGATGGTGGTGAGGGCGGCGGTCATATCGGCATAGATGGTCTCGAAGGGAAGAACCGCCTTGGAGATGTAGACGAAAAGGATATCCAGTCTGGGGCCGATGAGGCCTTGCTGCACGCGGAAAGCCTCGCGCATGCGACGCTTCAAAAGGTTGCGCTTCACGGCGCGGTGGAAAAGTTTCTTGGGGACGGAAACGAGGATGCGGGATTTCTCCACGCACTGCGTTTGGTCGAAATGACAATCCTCCCGCGCAACCCACTTGTAGCGGAGGCAGCCCGAAACGCCTCCCTTGCCCTTTTCAAGCAGGGCCGACACAGCCAGCCTGCCCGAAACCATCATCGATTTGGGTAGGGAGTTGGGCTTCATCGTTTACTTTGCGCTCTCCAGATAGAGTTCGATAGCCCTGGCAACGGACGGGGCTTCCGGGGTGGGTGCCTTCACATCCACGCGGAGACCTGCCTCCTCCATAGCCTTGGCGATGGTTTTGCCATAGGCCACCATCTTGAGTTTCCCCTGCTTGAACTCGGGGAAATTATCCTGCAGCGACTTCAGGTCTGCCGGATTGTAGAGAACCGCCATGTCATAGGCGGAGAACTTGATATCCTTGATGTTCTGGCTCACCGACTTCACGAAAATGCCGGTCTGATAATTCAGGCCTTTCTCCTCCATGCAGCGAGCGAGTGCGTCGCTGGAATTGTCCGACTGGGCGATAAGGAAGGTTTCTCCCTTATGTTTCGGGCCGATGAGGCCGACCACGCTCTGCGGCGTGCCGTCGCCGAAGAAAATCTTGCGCTTGCGGTACACGATGTGCTTCTGCAGGTACATTGCCACAAGTTCCGTGGTGCAGAAATACTTCATCGTCTCGGGAATCTTCACGCGAAGTTCTTCCGCCAGGGCGAAGAATGCGTCGATTGCATGCCTGGAGGAGAACACGATTGCCGTGTAGTCCGGAAGATTAATGTGCTGGGTGCGGAATTCCTTTGCCGACAAGGGCTCGATCAGGAAGAACGGACGGAAGGTGAACTCCACGCCGAACTTTTCGCTAACTGTCTGATATTGAGTGAGTATACGCGGTGCAACCTGAGACACCAGAATGTTCTTTACTGCCATTTCTTCATCTACAATGCTATAGCCGAGGCCACAAAAAGACCGGTCGGCAAAACTTCGAGGGCGCAAAGGTACAAAAAAGTTGTGAAAGGATTGCAATTTGTGAGTAAAATTTGTGCTCGCCGGAAGAAATAAACTGCGTAGAACAGAATAACTTCCACCAGAATAAAGCCCCTCACGGTAGCGTCTGAAGCATTGAAAAGCGCAAGTATGCCGATAGTGAGAAAAACCACCAGAGACATAAGGATAAAGAAGGAATATCCGGCACGGTACGACATCGAATAAGCATCCGAGCGGCGGGGTTTCAGCCACACAAACAGCAGATGCCTCAGAAGCAGATAGCCCACGAATACCCCCATCGTCGTCAGCAGCCTGGCGCTTGGGGCCATCTCCTTTACGAAATCCGGATAATACAGGCAGTAGCGGTACTGAATGACAATGGCTGGAATAACAAAAACCAGGGCGATGATGTTGCGGTCCCTGCTCACACGTACGCTCCCCTCCAGGGCGGTGCTTCCGCGGGCGCGGAGGATACTGTCGGCAAGATGGGGAATTATGCCGATGAAGTTACCCACCAGAAGGAGACTGAGCAGGATAAAAACCACCAGCATTACCTCTCCCAGAGGCGGAAGCCCGCTTACGGGCATCGGCACAGTGTCTTCCGGCACGGTGGGCAGTTGAAGTTCCCCAAGGCTCTTGAAAATACCCGCAAGCATCAGTTACCCCTTTTTGCGTTATATCCCAGCGAGGTGAGTATTGCCACGACTTTGTCCCGAAGGTCCCCCTGGATGGTTATTTCGCCGTCCTTGGCGGCTCCCCCAACCCCGCATTTCACTTTCAGGGTGCGTCCCAGGGCGGCAAGGTCTTCCTGCGTGCCCACGAAGCCTTCCACCAGCGTTACCTGCTTGCCGCCGCGGTTACGCCTGTCTATGCGTACGATAAGGCGCTGCTTTCCGGGAGCGAGCGTTTCCACCTGCTCCGGCTGAGCCGTCTCGTATTTGAAGTCCGGGTTTGTGGAATACACAACTCCCAGACGCTCTTTCCAGTCGCTCATAACAAATTCACTATAAAGCCGAATCCTGCCAGGAGGCAGAACAGGAAGGTGGACATCACCAGAAGCGGAAGCATAGGGTCCAGATCCCTGTCGTGACGTTTCCATACACCTATAATATGTATGATATAAAGCGGCAGCGTGATCACGAACAGGTAGTGCCACCAGCTGTGCCAGCGGAGGAGGCAATAATCCACCATGCACACCCAGCCCATCACGATTAGGATGGTCTGGTATATCCTCGCGCCCTTCGGCCCAAGTTTGATGGCCACGGTTACCCTGTTCGCGGCATCCGTCTTTGCATCCCTCATGTTGTTCACGTTAAGGACGCCCACGGCGAAAAAGCCCACGGCGGCACCCGGGGCCAGAAGGCGCACGAACATGGTATGTGCGCACACCAGATAGGCACCGATAACAGCCACAAGGCCGAAGAACACGAACACATAGATATCCCCGAGGCCCCTGTATCCATAAGGATTACGGCCAAGGGTGTATTTCATGGCGGCCCAAATCGCCCCTGCACCCAGCAGCAGCACCAACGTGGGAGTCCAGTCCATCTGCGCGGCAGGCTTGCCGATATCCAGCAGCGTGCCCCACGAGGCATACACCATCGCAGAACCCAACAGCATGCACAGCACCACAAATATGCCGATGAGCACTTTCATGTCCTTCACGCTGAGTTCCCCGCTATTGAGCCCATAACCGGGCCCGACGCGCTCCTCCGTATCTGTCCCGTGCAGCACATCGCCCAGTTCGTTTGACAGGTTGGAAAGCACCTGCAGGCTCACCGTTGTGAGCACCACCAGCACGGCCACCAGAGAGCTCACCTGATAATCCGCCGCAGCGAGCATAATACCCAGCAGCACCCCCGCCGTAGACAGCGGCAGCGTGCGAAGACGCATCGATTTAATAGCAGCTTTAATATTCATGAGATTTCAGAGATTTCTCGACTTCGCTCGAAATGACAATAAATAATAAAAGGGTATATTCTCAAAACCATGGGCGCCCATGCACTTGTGAATGGGAGGGGCCCAAACTTGTTTGGGAGGGATAGGACCGGAGGTCCGTAGTTTTGAGAATATACCCTTTTATTATCATAATTAATCAAGTTTCAACACGGCCATGAAGGCGGATTGGGGCACTTGGACGGTGCCGATCTGGCGCATGCGCTTCTTGCCCTCTTTTTGTTTTTCGAGGAGTTTGCGCTTACGTGTTACGTCGCCGCCGTAGCACTTGGCGGTGACATCCTTGCGCACCTGGCGCACGGTTTCGCGGGCGATGATCTTGGCGCCGATAGCCGCCTGCACCGCAATGTCGAATTGCTGGCGAGGGATGAGTTCCTTCAGTTTCACGCAGATCTTGCGGCCGAAGTCGTAGGCGTGATCCTCGTGGATGAGCGTGGAGAGGGCATCGGCGGGATCCCCGTTCAGAAGGATGTCCAGTTTCACGAGCCTGGCCGGACGGAAGCCCGTCACGTGATAGTCGAAGGATGCGTAGCCCTTGGAGATGGACTTGAGCTTGTCGTAGAAGTCGAACACAACTTCCGACAGAGGCAGGTCGTAGTTCAGTTCCACGCGGTCCGCCGTGATGTAGTGCTGGCCGGTGAGGGTGCCGCGTTTGTCCATGCAGAGCTTCATTATCGGCCCGTAGAAATCCGATTTGGAGATAATCTGGGCGCGGATATACGGCTCCTCGATATGGTCGATGAGCGTCTGGGGCGGGAGGCCCGAGGGATTGTGGACGTCCACCACCTCGCCCTTGGTTGTGTACACCTTGTACGACACGTTGGGAACAGTGGTTATAACGTCCATGTTGAACTCGCGGAACAGCCTTTCCTGCACGATTTCCAGGTGCAGCAGGCCCAGGAAGCCGCAGCGGAAGCCGAAGCCCAGCGCCAGCGAACTCTCCGGCTCGTATGTGAACGAGGCGTCGTTCAGCTGGAACTTCTCCAGCGTGGCGCGGAGTTCCTCGAACTTGGACGCATCCACGGGATACAGGCCGGCGAACACCATCGGCTTAACTTCTTCAAACCCGGCGATAGCCTCCTTGCAGGGGTTTGCCACGTGCGTTATCGTATCGCCCACCTTTACCTCAACCGCAGCCTTGATTCCGGTAATGATATAACCCACATCGCCCGTGGAAACGCCTCCGGTGGGGTTCAGCTTCAGTTTCAGATTGCCGATTTCTTCCGCCTCGTACTCGTTCCCCGTGGAGAAGAACTTCACTTTGTCGCCCTGCCTGATGGAGCCGTTCACAACCTTGAAGTATGCGATGATGCCGCGGAAAGCGTTGAACACAGAGTCGAAGATTAGCGCCTGAAGCGGTGCGTCCGGGTCCCCTTTCGGGGCGGGGATCTTGTCCACAATCGCATCCAGCACGGCCTGCACGCCTTCCCCGGTTCTGGCCGATACGCGATACACGTCTTCCGGCTCGCAGCCCAGAAGGTCGCAGATCTGGTCCGTCACCAGCTCCGGCTGGGCCGAATCCATGTCTATCTTGTTCAGCACCGGGATAATCTCCAGGCTGTGATCGATGGCCTGATACAGATTGGAAATCGTCTGCGCCTGGATACCCTGGGAAGCATCCACCACCAGCAGCGCGCCCTCGCAGGAAGCGATGCTGCGCGACACCTCATAACTGAAATCCACGTGCCCGGGAGTGTCGATGAGGTTGAGCTTGTACATCTGCCCATCCCTCATATAATCCATCTGGATAGCGTGGCTCTTGATGGTGATTCCCTTCTCCCTCTCCAGATCCATGTCGTCCAGCACCTGGTTTTCCATCTCCCTCTCCCCCAGGGTGCGGGTGAGTTCCAGGAGCCTGTCTGCCAGGGTGGACTTGCCGTGGTCGATATGCGCTATAATGCAAAAATTGCGGATATTCTTCATACCCGCAAATTTACGCTTTTTTTATCGCAGAATAAAAAAAACATTAATTCTGCCTGTTGAACTGGGCTGGGGCGCCGGGGGCGTGGCCGCGACCGCCGCCGCCAAAGCCACCGTGATTACCGCCACCGAATCCGCCATGACCACCACCGTGGCCACCACGGCCGCCCTGACCGCCAGGACCGCCATGTCCGCGCTGGTCCATCTGACGGTTCATGAACCTCTCCTCAAGCAGGATAAGGCGGGCATACTGGCTTGCCGAAAGCACCTTGCGATAGCGCTCGCGCTTTGTGTCCTTGAAGGCGATGCAGGCTGCCTCCGCTTTGAGGAATTCGTCCAGAAGAGGCTCAATCTCTTTGTCCGGCTTATTGTCCTTCACAGCATCGCGAAGAGCCTTTTTTGCCGTCATGCGTGCCTTCATAAGTTCCATGCCCTGGGCCTGGAGTTCATCGTAAACGGCCCAGAAGGGGTCGCTGTCCTGGAGGCGGAGTTCTTCCTTGATAAGGGCTTTTCTCTCCGCATTCACGCGCTCGCGCCAGTCGGCTCCGTCACGGGACTGGCCGCCACGGGGCTGGGCAAAAGCGGAAACGCTGAATAAAAGGGTTGCGGCTGCAACAGCCATCAAAATCTTCTTCATGGTAACTACTGACTTAAGGGTTAACGGATTCCGGCTCAAAAACGATGGCATAGGGATCTGCGCTCATAAGCACTTCCGCTACGAGGTTTTCCTCCCAGGCGGGAATCTCACTATCTGAAACGGCCGTTTTCCTCAAAATGAAACTGCCCAGCATAACCGCCGCGACGAGACTGGCCGCATACGCGAGATACGGCGCCACCTTGCGCACAAAGCCAACTTTGCGCACGGAGGGAGCCTCATCCGCAATGGAGACCAACCTGGACTGCAGAGAGTCGAAGTACCCGTCGGGGGTTTGTATGCCACATCTTTTTGCCATAACTGTTAACTTTGACGCACGCCGCAATTAAAGGTTTAATTCAGCCGCCGCTTCTTTGAGCACGGCTTCCACCTTTTCGCGCGCAATGTGATATGATGCCTTAAGCGAGCCCACGGAAGTTTCCAGTACCTGGGACATCTCTTCGTAGGGCATTTCGTCGTAATACCTTAATATAAATACCTGGCGCTGCTTCTCCGGAAGAGCGGCAACCGCCTTGGACAGGGCCCTCTGGGCAGGGGTTCCGTCGAACCAGGGATCATTGTCGATGCGCTTTTCCATTTCCGCATCCAGCGAAGCGAAGCGAAGGGCGGCCCGCACCTTTTCGCGGCGGAGCCTGTCCATGGCTTCGTTCACCGCAATGCGGTACACCCATGTAAAAAGCTGCGCCTCCCCCCTGAATGAGGGAAGCGCAGTCCATATTTTCAGGAAGATATCCTGGGTGAGATCGTCGGCGTCGTCATGCGAATTCACGAAGCGGCGGGCGGTCCACCATATCCGCTCGCTGTACTCTTTGACTATCTTATTGAAGAGTTCATTCGCATTCATCAGCCGCTTACATGCTACAAGTGTGCCAAAATCTTGACCATCACCTTGTGCACCCTAACATTTACGGGATTGCCTGAGGCATCCCTTGCCGGAGTCCACACCGGAGGAGCCTTCTTCACTGCCTCAACCGCACATTCGCGCACTTCTTCGATGCCGTGAACGGCAACCACATCCTTAACGCTGCCGTCTATACAAACGGTAAAGTCCACCCATACGCGGCCCTGGGCGCCGAAATACTTCTCGATGTCGTAGTCGTAGATGCTTTCAACGTACTTGGCGAATGCCTGAATGTTGTCACGTCCGCGGAAAAGCGGAGCGGTGATGGCCTCATCGGCAATATCCACGGTGGGCACTTCGATATCGGCAAAATCGGCCCAGACAAGGTCGAAGGCTAGGGGCGAAGACGTGGTGTTGGGACCGGAGAAATACGCGTAATTGAACTTCAGGCCGCGGACATCGGCCTCATTGGTGAAGCTTTTGTCGAACTCCAGAAGCTGGCCGATGGTGGCTTCCGCCGTTACCTTGATTCGGAGGTTCACGGGTTCATCGGCCCCGAACTTTGCCTTGAGCTTCTCTATCACGGCCACGATGTTGGTAACCGCGCCGTCATTGTACAGCCTCTTCCCGTCCAGCATGATGGTGGGATCGGAGTCGGGGCCGTATTCCTCCGTCCAGAACTCGCTTGAGGTCATGGGGTCGTAGAAGAAAGAACGGCCGATGTAGATGCACGGAGGCTCCCTCAACAGCGTCGTCGAATACGACTTCATGTCGAAGCGGGCGGAGAAAAGAAGCTGAGGCCCGGCGCAGGACTCCACGATTTCCCTCAGAGCCAGCATCGTATATGCCTGGCTGCCCAAATCCGTGAGAACTACCACGTTGTTGTAGCAGATGTCTCCAGAAAGAAGGGCACGGACACCTTCCAGGCTGATTTCTTTCCCCTGGTAGGAGACAACGTTCTTCTGGAGTTCCAGAAAGAGGTTGTTCTGGGCCGCATGGGCCTGGGAAACCAGCATTACGGCGGCCGCGATGGCTAAAAGCAATCTTTTCATTATTGCAGTTTCACATCTATAATGTAACGCATATTCACCGGATTGCCATTGTTGTCAAGAGCCTGTGACCAGAGAGGATGAGCAGACTTCAGTGCCGACACAACCCGCCCGCAGGCCTTTGACATTCCGCGCACCGGGACGATTTCCTTGACAGCGCCGTCAATGCCGACTGTAAACGTTACTACGACACGGCCGCGGTCATGGCCCGTACTGCCCGGCAGACTGTAAAAGAGCTGCTGCTGAATATCCGCCCAATCCGAATGGTCGTAATAGGTGGGTGCAACGGAATAATTGGTTGAATCCGCATAGTTGACCGTTGCGATGTCCAGATCGTCCAGAGTGGCCGGATTCCTGAGGAATGCCGCAGCAGCAGCCACGCGCGTGTCCGGGCTGAAAAAGGCTTGTTTAACCTGAAGATTCTTGTTTACGGCATACCAGGTGATTGTGTTGTCATAACAAATGAGGTCGCCAACTGTAGTATTGTCGGTAATCTTTACTCGGAGATATGGTGTCTCCACATCTTCCACTTCGGCAGGCAGCTTGAACTCTTCCAGCAGATAATTGATGGGAACGGAGTAGTGAACCTTCTTGCCGTTCATATAAAAGGCGTTATCAAGGCTGTCCAGAAGAACCGTTACGCCCATTGTCTCTTCCGGCATGGGCTCATTGAATTTCCACAGGGCCTGCTCGGTATAATACTCTTTATTGGTGAGAGGTTCGGTGAAAGGAGGCGGGTCCAGGGTAAAAACTCTTATAGTGTCCGAGATTATAGCTCCGCGGTATTCCGTCTTTTGAGGGAAAATGAAACGCACCTGGGCCTGGGAAACTTCCGCAACACAGTCACGGATTCCAAGCATCATGATGGCCGAACTGTAGGCATCGGTGGTTACAATCACATTGTCCACGGGTGTCTCCTGGGCTTTTATAAGTTCCTGGAGATCTTCCAGAATAAGGAACTCTCCGTGGTAATAAACCCTGTTCTGGGTGAGCTCTAAAAAGAGATTGTTCTGGGGCTCATAAGCGGCAGCCGGCACAAGCAGTGCGGCCAGAGCCGCAATGGTTAAAAGAATTCTCTTCATCACTTATTTGTTAATCATGTGTTTTGCTGCAAGTGCAATGTGCTCCGCATCCAGACCGTATGCCGCCATGAGTTCCGCGGGGGTTCCGGACTGGCCGAAGCGGTCTTCGCCGTTCACAAACGCCATGGGGGTGGGCAGCTTCCGGGCCAGGACTCCGGCGATAGCTTCGCCAAGACCTCCTGCCATATTGTGCTCTTCCGCCACCACTATGGCTCCTGTTTTACGGGCCGATGCGAGGAGGGCCTCCTCGTCCAGCGGCTTGATGGTGGCGAAGTCGATGACCTCCGCGCTGATGCCTTCAGCGGCCAGGGCGTCGGCGGCCAGGAGGGCCTCCCACACGAGATGGCCGGTGGCGCACAGGGTGACATCCGCCCCCTCATTCATAACGATGGCTTTGCCGATGACGAAAGGTTCGTCTTCCGGGGTGAAGTTGGGAACGCCCGGGCGGCCGAAACGCAGGTACACAGGGCCTTCCCACTGTGCGGCGGCAAGGGTTGCCTGCTTTGTCTGGTTATAGTCGCAAGGGTTCAGGACCACCATTTCCGGGAGGGCGCGCATAAGGGCGATGTCTTCCATAGTCTGGTGGGTTGCGCCGTCCTCGCCAAGGGTGATTCCCGCGTGGGACGATGCGATTTTCACGTTTGCCTTGCCGTAGGACACCTCCTGACGGAGCTGGTCGTACACGCGGCCGGTCACGAATTCTGCAAATGAGCCGATAAAGGGAATCTTGCCGGTGATGGCAAGGCCTGCGGCTACGCCCACCATGTTGGCTTCCGCGATACCGCACTGGATGAAGCGCTCCGGGAACTCCGCTGCGAATGCGTCCATCTTCAGGGAACCTTTAAGGTCCGCCGTGAGGGCCAGGACGCGGCTGTCCCTGCGTCCCGCTTCCAGAAGACCCGCGCCGAACCCGCTGCGGGTGTCCTTCTTACCTGTATCTGTGTATTTCATAACTAAAAGTCTCCTAAGGGGGTTTCACCTAACTGCCTCAGCGCATCTTCCAACTGCTCCGGTTTGGGCACCGAGCCGTGCCATTTGTGGGTTCCCGCCATGAAGTCCACGCCGTGGCCCATGTCGCTGCGGAACAGAATCATCGTGGGACGGCCTTCCGCCGCTTTCGCGAGGGTGAAGGCCTCCGCGATTGAATCGAAGTCGTGACCATCGGCCACTATCACTCTCCAGCCCCAGGATTCCCATTTGGCGGCGAGGTCTCCCTCTCCCGCAACGCTGGCCACGGGGCCGTCGATCTGCTGGCCGTTCCAGTCGGTCATAGCGATGAGGTTGTCCAGATTGTGATGCACGGCGAACATGCCGGCTTCCCAGATCTGGCCTTCCTCCGATTCGCCATCGCCACAGAGGCACCAAACCTTGTTAGGATCCCCGTCCAGTTTCTTGCCCAGCGCCAGGCCGGCAGCAGCCGAAAGGCCCTGGCCCAGGGAGCCGGAAGCCTGGAATACGCCGGGAAGGCTCTTGCGGATGGAAGGATGGCCCTGCAGGCGGGTACCTATCTTACGGAACGTACCAAGCTCCTCCACGGGGAAATAGCCGCGGCGGGCAAGCACTGAATAATAAACCGGGGTGAGGTGACCGGCCGACAGGATGAACATGTCCTGGCCCTTTCCGCTACGCGTCCAGGTTGCAGGATCGTGATTCATCTCGTTGAAAAACAGGGCCGCGAGGAAATCCGTACTGGACATCGACCCGCCCGGATGGCCGGATTTTGCCGCGCACACCATACGCAGGATATCACGGCGCACTTGCGTGGCGATACTCTTGAGTTCTTCGTTAGTTTTAGCCATTATTCTATTGTGTTTTACAGGCGAAGTTCAAATTTACTAATTTTTCCGCATTTTTCCTAATCTGCGAAAAAAACTGCGGAAGGTGGCACGGGGAGGTACCACCTAAGGGCTATGAGGGTGTTGAAGTTCAATTGCAGACCTGAACGACAGCCTGTTTTGTCGGGGTGATGTGACTCGAACACACGACCCTCTGGTCCCAAACCAGATGCGCTAGCCAACTGCGCCACACCCCGAAGGAGAGTGCAAATTTATAGCAAAATTTGTATCTTTGCAACCGTTATGATTATCGAAGCCTGCAATATCCACAAATCGTTCGGCACACTTGAGGTGCTGAAGGGGGTGGATTTCAGCGTGGACAAGGGAGAGGTTGTGGCGGTTGTGGGCGCTTCGGGCGCCGGAAAATCCACGCTTCTGCAGATCCTGGGCACGCTTTCAACGCCGGATTCCGGTTCACTGCTCGTCGACGGCACGGATGTGCTGGGGCTCAGCGGGAAGGCTCTGTCGGCCTTCAGGAATAAGAAGATAGGCTTCGTTTTCCAGGCACATCATCTGCTGCCGGAGTTCAACGCGCTAGAGAATGTGATGATTCCCGCTCTGATCGGGGGCGATTCGCCTAAGGAGGCACGCATGAGGGCGCTTCCGCTTCTTGAGGCCGTGGGCCTGAGCGGCCGCCTGGAGCACAAACCCTCGGAACTCTCCGGCGGCGAGCAGCAGAGGGTTGCCATCGCCAGGGCCCTTGTGAACTCCCCCGCCATCCTCTTTGCCGATGAACCCACCGGCAACCTGGACAGCCGCACCAAAGAAGACATCCACCGCCTCCTCTTCTCCCTTCGCGAGTCCCTTGGCCAAACCCTCGTCATCGTTACGCACGACCCCGCCCTCGCAGATCTTTGCGACCGCACCTGCCACATGCAGGACGGATTGTTTGTGTAATTCCTGGCGGCCAAGTGATTGATACATAGCGAGTTTATTGTTTAGGGGTGCAAAAAAATTTGCACCCCTAAACATGTAAGTCACTGAATGATAGCGCGTTGTCCGCCAGAATCTTTTACAGGAGTCCTTCGGGGATGGTGAGGCGGAGGGTTCGAGAGGAGGTATTGGCCTCGAGGAGAAGGTTCTCGTGGAAGGGAACGAGCGCTTCGCCGGAGGGGGTTTCCACTGTGAGGCAGAGGTTGCCGGGGATGTCTTCGTAGCCGGTGATGCGGCCGACGATGTTGCCTTCTTGATCCTGCAGGTTCCAGCCCTCGAAGCTAGCAGGGCCGTCCTCGTCTTCGAAATAATCGGCATACACGGGGCGGCCGGCAAGTTCTTCCGCATCCTGGAGGCTGCGCACGCCGGTTAGACGGACGAGGGCTTTGGTGTTGCCCCGGCGCTGGAAAGATTCAAAAAAATAGGGAACCGGAAGGCCATCGTCTTCGATGTACACCGGTTCCCTAAGGTCGATCTCTTCCGGGTCCACGGCGGTGAAACTCATCACGAGCTCACCGTCTTTCCCGTTGGATTTCAGCACCTGCGCTATACGCTGCATTACTCTGCGGGAGTTTCTGCAACTTCCTCTTCGGGTGCTTCCTGAGCCTCTTCTGCTACGGCCTCTGCCTCTTCTGCCTTTGCAGCTTCCTCAGCTGCGGCGTGCTTCTTGGCGATAGCCTCTGCGCGGGCCTCGTTTACCTTAACCTCTGCAGCTTTTGCAGCCTTGGCCTTTGCGATAGCATCGTTCTTGATGCCAGTCTTCTTGGCCTCGATCTTTTCGTCGCGCTGGGCTTTCCATGCAGCGAATTTTGCATCTGCCTCTGCCTGGGTGAGAGCGCCTTTTGCTACGCCTTCTGCAAGGTGCTTGCGAAGGAGAACGCCTTCGTAGGAGAGGATACGGCGGGCGGTGAGAGTGGGCTGCGCGCCAACCTTAAGCCATGCAAGAGCCTGGTCGCCGTTGAGGACGATGGTTGCAGGGTTGGTGTTGGGATTGTAAGTGCCGATCTCTTCGATGAAACGTCCGTCACGCGGGGAGCGCGAGTCTGCCACAACAATGGCGAAGAATGCGAAATTCTTCTTTCCGTGGCGCTGAAGTCTGATTTTAACAGCCATTGTGAATCTGTTTTTTGAAGTTGTTCCGCTAGGGCCTGAGCCCCAGCAAAACCCCTTCGGGTTAATAAAATGTGTATTGCCCCAACTCGTGGGGGGGACGCAAAGGTAGGCATTTTTTGCGAAATACGAAAAAAATTTTGGCAGTTTAGAAAAAGTTCGTACATTTGCAGTCCCAAACCCCAAGCGGATGTGGTGAAATGGTAGACACGCTACTTTGAGGGGGTAGTGAGCGATGGCTCATGGGAGTTCGAGTCTCCCCATCCGCACTTAGAAAGCCGGTCCTTTCGAGGGCCGGCTTTGCTTGTTGTATGCGCAGAGGATTTGCAGGAAAGGGCTAAAATGCCTACATTCGCAGTATGAAGAAGATTTTCGCATTACTTGCGGCGATGGCCGTGTGTTTTAATGCCATTGCCGATGAGGGCATGTGGCTGCCAGTACTTATTTCAGAAAGGATCCCCGATATGCAGGCGAAGGGCTGCAGGCTCAGCGCGGAGGATATCTACAGCGTGAACCAGGCGTGCCTGAAGGATGCCGTGGTGCTGTTCGGAAGCGGATGTACCGGGGAGCTTGTGAGCGACCGGGGGCTACTCCTCACCAACCACCACTGCGGGTACAGTTTCATCCAGAGGCATTCTTCCGTGGAGCACGACTACCTCCGGGACGGTTTCTGGGCGATGAACAATTCGCAGGAACTCCCCAACCCTGGCCTCACCGTACGCTTCCTGGAGAAGATGGAAGACGTCACCGCCCTGGTGCTGAAGGGCTACAAGCCCAAAATGACCGAGGAGCAGCGCGCTAACCTCATCGAGAAAAACAGCAACAAACTCATCGATCAGGTGACAAAAGGCCGCAACGGCATCAAGGCCAGCGTGGAGGCTCTTTATTACGGCAACCAGTACTTCCTCTTCGTGTTCAAGGAGTACCGCGACGTGCGTCTTGTGGGCGCCCCGCCTTCTTCCATCGGC
>JAEEGH010002137.1_pt1 | contig 54264 bp, 33 predicted proteins | sample 9134181 | NCBI WGS metagenome assembly JAEEGH01 (sample SAMN16246544, study PRJNA631951) | gut metagenome | biome: gut microbiome; feature: rumen; material: DP-attached | host: Bos | place: Iran: Karaj | collected 2018-10 | reverse complement strand
CACCACGGCAACCTACAGCGCCGCCCCGGACAAATCCGGCAGCCCCGTCACCACCATTCAGACCAAAACCACTGAGGAGTACACGGGAGTAAAAAAGTAGTAATCGTTCGAGCAGAGCGAGATAAGAAATAATCGTTCGAGCAGAGCGAGATAAGAACTGAAAAGGAATTGAGGCTCGGAGTGAGCCTCAATTCTTTTTTTTATCTAATCACTGACAGCAGACTGCTGATTGCTAACATCTTACCGCACTTCCGTGCCAGTGAGGGTGTAGCAGGCGTCGCCACGGAGGATGTACAACTGACCGTTCAGCAGGACTTTCTGCACACTGTTGCGGCTGTCGGGCGAGGTGATCTCAATAGGCGTGCCGTCGTCAAGACCTGTGCCATACACCTCAAACTCGCGGATACCCAGATGCACACCGGCACTCTGCACTTTCAGGTAACGGGCAGTGATGTCAACCGAATAATCCATTGTGCTATTGCTCTCGGCATCCTGATCCGCCAAGACAGGCGTCCAAGACTGCTCATCCAGGCTGCTCAAGATGCTAAACTTCTCCCACACGTCATTGAAGTGAATCTTGATGCGATTGATCTTGTAGGCATTGTTCAGATCCACACTCCACCATGAGGTCGATTCATCGCCCTGACCGAAGCATGTCCAGAAGTTATCGGGATTGCCGTTGACGGCTTTGTCCGGCGTGTTGTCGTTCTGCACTGCACCGGCTTTGGCGGTCTTATCACGTGCCAGATCGACATTCGGGTCAAACGGCATAACCAGACTGAAGTTCCTCGAGGCGGATTTGTTGCCGTTATAATCCACGGCATAGCAGCTGAACGTGTACGTTGTGCCGTCCTGAACAGTCGGCTTGGCGATCACCACCTTGTTGCTCAGGGAGATAGCACCGATGTTATGATCTTTGTCGGCTACGTAGAAGAAATACGGCTCATCGGCTTGCACGTCACCAAAGGTGAACACGAGGTTTTCACCCTCTTCCTCCATCGAAATCTCCTCGGCGTTGATCACCGGTGCCACAGCATCGTCTATCGGGTTATTGATTGACGCGCGGTTATACTCGATGGTAGCAGTGCGACGATAGCCGCCGTCCACATTCGAACTGAGGAAGAAGTGAATCTGCAAATCTTCGGTCTTGGCGTTGATCTTGGTCTGGCAGTCCTCACCGGTAAAATGGTGATGCTGGTCAACCACGGTACAAGCCTGCACCTCGGACCCTGCTCCCCCCTCGTTGTTATAGACGCGCAACTGAACAGCCCAGCCTGCTCCGTCGAAATTGATATCTTCGCCCGGATTGACGGCACGGAAGAGCATCGTACTGCCCAGCGAAACGATGTAGTAGTTGATGTCCAGATCCTTGGCATCGGGATTCTCTTCGTCGATAGTTGTGTTGCCGCGATAGAACGTATCGCCTTGTTTCTGATAGGTGGCAAACAGTTCGCCACTCGGCACTTGAGCGGCATTGGCAATCATGCTGACCATGAGAGCTGCCAAAATGTACATTTTTTTCATATCAGTAAGATTTAATTGTTTTTTAGCAAGCACAGGAGGATTCCATCCTCCCGTGCCTAAATAGGATTAGCGAACTACAGCACCCTGGATGGTGTAAACTACACCGTCACGGAGGATGAACAGCGATCCGTTCTCAATGAACTTCGTAGCCGGAGCAGCAGCGTTGATTGCGTCAACTGCGGTGCCACCATTTTGAACAAACAGCACGTTCTGAATGAAGCATACGTCCAGCAAGTTGTTGCAGTTATAGAAACCGATCTGCTCGCAGTTGGTTTTCTCATTACCTGCAATATTGAGGGAGATATGATTCCATTTGTTGGCTGCGAGGTTGAATGTAGTAGAAGCATCGCCTACTCCAATAACCTGAATATCCAGCACAGCATTTTCTACCGTAGGATAAACGTCCATCTCGAGCGTGTTGTAAGCGGTGATGTCGGTAGCCGAGAAAGCCAAGCCGAAGCAGCTGCTTGGTGTTGTATTCGGCGTGAGACAGATTGCCTGGCTGTTAGGGGAGAGTGCACCTATAGAGATAACAGGCTCTGCATACCAGCCCTGGATACCCACATTCAGGTCGTTGTAGATATCGGTGAATACGCCCAATACCTTATCTTCAGAGTACATCGGAGCATCAGCAGGATCAGGAGCAACGAGAGTTTTAGCCGGAACATAGATTGCGTCAGCAGCATTATCTTTATCATCAGTAGCAATAACCGTGAAGTTATATTCGGTATTAGCCTGGAGGTTCGGAACAAGGATGTTCACCGTAGCACCGGAAGCACCTGCACCGGTAGCAACCACTGTCTGACCGTTCTTCACAGTGAAGTTAACAACGCCCATGTTATCAGTAGCCGAAACAGCCAAAGTTACGTTGAAGTATCCGGCACTTGCCATCGAGCCCTGAACGTTCTCAGGAGCTTCGTTGTCCTCCAACGGCTCTGAGCGGTAGAAATAAGCATTGCCTACCCAGAAAGTCAGGTTGGCTGCATTGTCGATCTTTACCTGATATACATTGCTCCAGTTAGTCGTCTTGGCAAACTCACCTTCGTTCAACGCCAAGTCAATGCTATTCCACTGCTGTCCTTTCAAATTGACGAACTCGCCATACTCGGGCTCATTGCCGGTATCAGCACTGTTACGGCAGATAGGTACAATACGCAACGTAGCATCAACATCAATCCAGATATCATAGTGCAGAGCTTCCATGGTCATTGCATTGATCGAGAAGCCATCTACGCCGAAATAGCCACCATTGGTAACGGTATATTTCTTACCATATTGCTCTTGTGCATAAACGGTACCACCACCCCACTCCTGGAAGTTGCAGTCAGCATTGTAGGTCGGCGAATAGATAGCCTTAACCTGTGCAGCCGGCCATGTGGGTGCAGCAGCTGCCTGAGTGGGAGCAATGAGGTGAGCATCGGTAGTTACAGCCACAGCCTTGCTGTTAGCGGACTCGTTCTGAGCAACATCAATAGCGGTGACGGTGAAATTGTATGCCGTAGCAGCAGTCAGACCGGTGACGGTGATCATGCCATCGGTAGGAGCATACTTGGCATCAATGCCATTGGTAGCATCCACAACGTGGAACTTGGCAACCTCGTTGTTGTCGGTTGCAGCAACAGCAATCACTACGCTGCTCCAAGTCTTGCTGACCAGTTGAGCGGAAGTCATGACGGGTTTTTCGGTATCATCAGAATCAACATATTCTTTGCCAAACACCTTGAATTCATATATCTTCATCCCCCACTCGGTAGCAGCCTTGGTGCTCCAGAAGCGGATGTAACGAACTTTCTGGTAGTTGTCCAACACCTCAGATGTCAGCTCGTCGGTGTGACCATTGATACCGGCATTACCAACATAATCATATCCGAGCACCCAGTTGCTGTTGTCCAGTGAGAAATCAATATGGTAGAGTTGCGAGCAAGCGCCCTCGAACTTGATAGAGATCATCTCAATCTCATAGAATCCGCCAAGATCCACAACAAACCATGCATCGAAGGTACGGGCTTCGTCGTCCCCTCCCGATACACCTGCGGGGCGTCCTTGCCACTCTGTACCATCGTTACCGTCCAGCGCGCGTTCTGCACTGTTTTCGCCCTCGGATTGAGCAACAAGCGTCACAGGAATCTGGGTATAAACCTTCGGTGCATCACCCTGAAACACTTGGAACTCATAGAACGACTGTCCATAAACGGTAGCACGTTTTGTTCCGTGATATTGCACATAACGGCCGGTTACGGAACTCTCCTTGTAGATGATCTGCCAACCGGCAGCAGCCAGTGCCTTCTCATCGTGGAAGATTGTCCATGTCTCGCCATCAGCAGAATAGCTGATTGTGAACTCCGTGCAGTAAGCCCCTTCCCAGAGGATTTTGATGGTGTTGAACGTACGCGACTGCCCCATATCAAGCGTCCATGTCTCGTCGTCGGTAGATGCCGACTCCCAACGAGTGCCTTCATTGCCGTCGATAGCAGCCTCTGCAGTACCGCTACTGGCTGTAGCACTGGAGCCATTGGACTTGAGAGCATAATTCTCAGGCGCCGCAAACATCATTGCACTTGCGCAAAGTAGCGCAACTAAAAGTGATAGTTTTTTCATAAGGATAAATTTTTAAGGGTTAATTATAAGGGTAAATTATTTTGGTAAAGCAATTTCAATTGTTTCTACGCAGTTGGCGGGCAAATGGATGGTAGCAAAGTAGTTACCCAACTGGATGTTGAACGACTGAGGCTCTTGCGCCTTGTTCAACATATTGATGGCGTAGGAGTTGTTCGGTTTCTTGACGGCACATACATGCAGACCGGGATTGTCGGCAAGGGTGCTGACACCAAGAACGATGTCACCCGGGCGCATGGAACGCGAGAAGTGACGGAAGGCGTAGTGATAGGGCGTAAAGTAGATGATGTCGTTGTTGTAATCGACCATCACCTGTGCGCCGCAATGGTTGAGCACGTGCGTCGGACCGCCAATGGAGTCGAGCACGCTATTCCAATCGATATAGCCGGTCATCCAGTGGTTGACGCCGTCGATGATATACTGCGCATAGCGGTGTACTGCCGAGTACTTGGGATGCCACTCCGGCCACCACGGCGTGGAGTATGCCCAGTCCGTGGCATTCTCTCCCCACCAGAAAGCGTCGTTGCCAAACCACCCCGACTCCTGATAGCCTGCGTAGTCCGATACGCCCGGCCAGCCGGGACGACCGAGGTTGTCGATGCAGCCTTCGGTGTGCATCAGGATCTTGTCGGGATAGAGTGCGTGGAGCGAGTCAAGGATCTCCGGAAAACAGGAGATCGTCGAACCGTACCAATGCAGCGCCGTACCGGCTGTATAGTCGCGCGCCTTGGGATTGCGGTCATAGACAGCAGCGGTGTAACGGTCTGCCTCGAAGGTATTCTGGTCAAAGCAGAAGATCTTGACGTCGGGGAATTCTTGTCCCAAGATTGGTCCAAGATGCTCGGCGATGAACGTAGCTTCCGCCTCGGGCGAGAGATCCATGCTTTCCCACGAACCGTCATTGCCCATCGGTTCGTTCTCGGGCGTAACAGCCCAGAACTCTACCCCAGCCTCGCGGTAGGCTTGCAGGTAACGGGCGAAGTACCGCGCAAAGGCGTCGTAATACTTCGGCAGCAGCGCTCCGCCACGGCGGTTCTGACGGTCAAAGAACAGGTTGTTGTCCTTCATCCATGCGGGTGCTGTCCACGGCGAGCCCATGAGCCGCCAGGTGGGGTCGGACTGCGTGGCTTTGAGGGCTGCGACCTCGGTGATGAACTGATACATATCGAAGTGCTCGTCCTTGACCTGCGGGTACTCGTCACGACTCCAGCCATCCTGATGCACGGCAAGGGAGAAATGCTCCAGGGCTTCGTCACCGGCGACATCGTCGTAGGAGTAATGACCCTTGAGAGTAAAGTCACTCGAACCGATAACCGTACGTGTGGCGGAGAAGTTCGCACCATCCTCGCCGAACAGTTCGCGGATAACCATCGCGCGTTGTTCGGGCGTGAGGCAGGCAAGCACGAAGGCAGAGGACTCCGTGATGGATGCACCAAAGCCGTCGATGGTCTGACGCTCGTCGTCGGGGTTGATGGTAATAAGCGGCATCGGTGACTGACCTTTGCGGAAGGTGATAGCTTCCTTCAAAGCGTACTTGTCACCTGCCTCGCTGGTGAGACGCACTTCGGTGGTTTTCACACGGTTGCAACTGCACAAGAGTGCGAGAACGGCGGTAAAGATGATGTATTGTTTCATAAGGCAATGTATATATCGAGTTGTTTGACTTGACCATCGCGGGCAAAGATGTGGGCGGCGGTATCGGCAGGGATATCGAGACCTTTGTTCGCGTCGGCAAGGTGATAAACGAAGCGCGTGCCGCAATAGGTGAACGCCAATTGTCCGTCGCGGAAGTCCGACTCACGGAGCATCAGCGGGTTGATACGGATAGCACCGTCGTGCACCTCGATGCCGAGTTCAAACCAGCGGGAGAGGATGTCTTCCTTAACCTGCCCAGTCATGCCGGGTTGCTGCACGCCGCTCATTGCGGGCGTGTGGCTGTAGGCATCAAACGGGAACGAGCCGTACTGTTCGGGCGACTTGTGCAGACCCAAGCCTTCCTTGATGTCGCGGTATTGCGCAATGAGGCGATCACGCGCTGGATTCGGCGTCAGCCAATCTTGGCTGACAGACCGGATGTTCTCGCCGACGGCGAGGAGGAGTTTGCTGACCATGTGCCAGTAGATCGAGCCGAGCCCTTCGTACTTGTAGAACGTGCCGCTACGACCGGTGAAGGCGTGGTGGTGGAACACTTGCTCGTAGAGGTCTTTCAGCTCGTCGGGCAGGTTGTTGGCATTGCGGAAGCGGGCATCGAAATGGATGCCACCGTCGCAGTCCTGCTTGAGAATCGTGCCGAGGTACTTCTGCACCACGGGCAGGTCTTTGGCTTCGTCAGGTAGATTGTTCATCTCGAGGAACGCCGGACGACGACGAGCAGGATAAAGCATATAACTCTGCTGATCCTCGCGGTAGAGAGGCGAGCGGCGCATAGCGTCCAAGAGGTCGGCAGCCTGTTCGGCACTGAGGTAACGCGCCGAGAGTACTGCCACCTGTCCCTCGAGCATCTCGTAGAGCGAGGTAACCTCCAGGCTCTTGTCGGTGAACTTGACGAGGTTATAGGCGTCGTACAGACCGTCCTCGCGTTTGTTGAGTTGGATAGACAACTCTGTGAGTGCCGACATGGCTTCGAGCAACTGACAAATATGCGGTGCATCCAATTCAATCTGCTTGCTGTGGAAACCGTGGTAGGCAGCCTCGCGGTACTTTTCACCGGCACGACCGACGGCATCGGTATATTCACGTGCGGCTTGAAGGAATGCAGGCATATTATCGGGCTTACTGTCGAATGCCTTCATGGCTGCCATTACATCCACGATGAGTTGCACCAGTTCGGCATGAACGGCGTACGTTGCGTCACCTGCCTCGGCAAAGAGTTCACGCAGCACCTGTATGAAGCGATGAATATAATAAACGGTAACCATTGACGCGCCATTGCCGACGAGCGCATTGTTGGCATCGTTCCACTCGGGACGAAGGGTGTTCATCCAGATACCAGCACCCGGGATGTGGTTCGAGAGTTTGGCGAACAGGGTGATGAGCAGTTTCTCTGCACCGGTCACGAGCAGCGGCTGGTCGTTCTTATCAAGCAGCAGTTTGGCATCCTGTCCGTAGGTCTTGACCAAATTGAGGATGCGCTCGTGTGCGGCTTGGTCGAAGCGGATGGTGTCTTTGGGGTTGGCAACAATCTCGTCGTACGACTTGATGCGGTACGGCACAGCGGCAAAGGCGAACTCGCGCATAGAGAGCAGGTCGATGAGTGCCTTGGGATCGTGCTCACGGCTGAGTTCGAGGAGTTTGCTCAGGTAGATGATCTGATGATCGCCCCAGTAGCCGATATTTGACCACGGATCATCGGGGTTGATGACTTCCCAGTCAATGCCTTCGGAAGTGATGCGGTAGGGGTTGTAGCCGTCCGCTGTAGTGGCATTGAGGAACTTGGCGATGATCGCGTTGGTGTAGTCGGGGTACGAGGCGCTGAGTGCCTCCCAGTTCTGGAAGATATCGCGCCAGTTGCCCTGATACGCGATGAGCGGTTTGCCCTGTTTGTCACGCACGCGGATGTCGAAGCTGTTCCACGGACGCGAGGGATCGCCGTGACGGCGCGAGAACGTCAGCGGCAGGTACTCCATAAACAGGCGATGCAGCTGATGATCCATGCAGTCTATGATACGGGCTTCGAGGTCGCTGCGGCGCAGTTGTTCGGGCAGGGAGTCAAGCATCGGTTTGTACTGCTCGTAGAGAGCCGTGTTGAAGATGCGAATATGGTTGGCGAAATCGGCTATGTGGATGGTGTAATCGTCCGCATAATAGCCGCCACGCATGGTGTTGAACAGCACATTGGCGAAGTGGCGGGCATCCTGGGCTTCGTCGCCGGTGGACTGTACGCCGTCGTTGTGGGCAACAATAGCGCGGATGTTCGCCGTGGTGGCACGCAGGGCATCGAGAACGAGCTGCTTGTGGTCGGGGTTGGCTATCTCCTGGAGCATGGCGTGAACGTCGCAGGCGTCTTTCTCGACGTCCATCACGAAGAGCCAAGCTTGGCTCTTGCCGGGGTCGAGGGTCAGGGTTTTGTGCAGCAAGTACGCGCCCTGTACGCCCTTGGATTCGGGTTCTGGGTGAATAGCTGCGCCGTGACGGAACGCGTCGAGTTGCATCGAGCTGGTGAGCAGCTCAAAGTCGTCGGCGTCAATCGAATAGACGGTGTTGCACGTCAGGCTCTCGCTGGGTTCGGCCTTATCGACCATAATAGCCTCCATGCGGTAGAGCGCAAGCGTCGTGCCGGGGATCTGCTCGATCTTCTTGTAGCCGTCCACGAGGGTTGAATAGACGTTCTGCGTCTGGCGGTTGACACCGGAGGGAAGGATGTTCTGCAAGCCGTCGATGATTTCGAACTCTTGCGGCTGCGGAGCGATGTTCTCGATGTACGCCTTGCGCACCCAACCGAAGCGGTCGGCGGGTTGCCAGATGTAACGGAACAACAGACCGCAGGTGCGATTGATTTCCTCAAAGAGGATGGCATTGCCGGTGACGGATTTGCAGATTCGGCGCTCGATGTTATACAGCGCATCGTTGTTGATGCTGAAGGGTTCCCAGATCATAGACCGCTCGCCTTGCTCGCTCAAAGAAGAAAGACCGCTTCGCTCAAAGACCGCTTTGCTCAAAGAGTGAATGCGCACGAGCGTACGCGCACCGGTGAATGAGTAGTTCTGTGTGATCTTGTCGTCCGTATAGTACGGGAAGAGTGCGAAGTCCGGACTGCGGCGACCGCAAGTCAGACCGCCCGTTGATGACAGATACATCCACAGGTCGCTATCCGATGCAACGGATATAAAGAACGGCTGCATCCGGTCGTAGTTCTTGATTTCGTAGAACTTCTCACCGTCGATATTTATATATTTGCCTTGTACCATAATGTCATTTACCATTTATTCATTTACCATTTGTCATTTATTTAGGCATTGCGACGTGCATCCAATTCGTCTTTCATCTGCGTCATAGTAGCGTTGTCGAGGTTGTAGAACAACATGACGAGGGCACAGGAGGCGTAGAGTACACCCGGGATAACGCTGACGAGCAGACGGATACCCATCATGGCTGTATCCGATTGCATGTCGGCATTTGCCACAAAGTGCGTCACGCTGAGCAGCCAACCGGCAGCCGCAGCACCGATAGCCCAGCCGAGTTTCTGTGCGAGCACAGACGCCGAGAAACAGAGACCTGTTGTCCGGCGGTTGAACTTCCACTCGCCGTAATCGGCTACATCCGCCAGCATTGTCCACAGCAGCGGCACAGCCGGAGCGTACGCCATCTTGGCGAGGATATTGAAGGTATAGACGAGCGGCAGGTTGTCACCTGCGACGAAGATCAGCGCAAAGAACACACCCGACACCACAGAGGACATGATATACACCATCTTGTTGCCGAAGCGTTTAGCCAGCGGTTTGGAGGCAGGCAGCGCAACGATGAGGGCAATCGTGCCAAGCACATTGAACAGTTGCACGTTCTCGGCATCGTGGATGTAATACTTGAAGTAGTACGCGATGGCAGCGTTCTGCATGGCGAACATGATGAACGAAACAATGCCCACGCAGGTCAGCACGATCCACGCCTTGTTCATAAACAAGTACTTGAAGTCTTTGAGGACATTGTTATCCTGTTTCTCGGGCTGCGGAACGCGTTCACGGGTTGCAGCGAAGGCGATGAGGAAGAACGCTATACTGAGCACGCCGAACAATGCAACCGTATATTGATAGCCTTGCGCCTGGTTGACTACGCCGTCGTTGCCTATTGCACCGAGCCACTTCACGAGGTACAGAGCTGCGCCGGTGACAACGAACTGACCAATATACGCCGCGATGAAACGGTAGGTGTTCAGTCCGGCACGCTCGCTCGAGTCATCGGTCATGACGGCGGAAAGCGAGCTGTAAGGCAGGTTGACGAAGGCATATGCCGTACGCAGCAACAGACAGGTGATCAGCGCGTAGGCGAACTTTCCGTTCAGCCCGAACTCCGGCGTGGTGAATGCCAGCACGGCAAGGATGGCGTACGGCACCGAACCGAAGAGCAGGTACGGACGGAACTTACCCCAACGCGAGGTTGTACGGTCGGAGATAATGCCGACTACGGGATCCATAATGGCGTCCCAGATTGAGCCGACGAACATGATCACACCTGCCAATGCCGGCGAGAGGCCGTAGATGTCGGTGTAGAAGATTAGTAACCAAAAGCCTACCAAGTCCCACACAAAGTGTGACGCGGTATCTCCAAGGCTGTAACCGAGCTTTTCTTTAATAGATAGTTTCATAACAATTTAACGTTTCGTGCAACGAAACCATTTTAACTATTTAACTATTTAACGAGTTGATAAACTCTTATGTAATCCACGTACATCTTGACCGGAGTGCCGTCGGCGGGCAGGGCGGTGACGGGATCGAGAAGGGATGCGGAGATAGAGTCGGAGTACTTCTCGGGGTTGGGCATGTCGGGGAAGAAACCGCCGACCGAGAGGTTCAGCACGAGATAGAACGGATGGTTGAAGTAGTGTCCGGGCTGGTTGATGTCCTTGCCGCGCAGCGAGAGCGAGAAGTACGGCTCAGCGTCCGGGTAAACGCCTACGAACTCCGCCTTGCCGAGGCGATCCAGATCGAGGTACATGGCGATGCTGTCCTCCGTCCAGATAAGCGTGAACAGATGGAAGTCGCCCTGCACGGGATAGTCCCAGGTGTGGAACTCGCCTACGTTGGGGTACGCGCCGTTGTTCCAACTCTCACCCCAGTGACAGGCGCCATTAAAGTAGCGATCCTGTGTACCGTTGAGGATGCCGTTCTTGTGTCCCATTTCGCAGATATCTATCTCGCCGCACTTAGGCCACACTACCCTTCCCTGCTTTGCCAACACGGCTGCCAGATCATCAATGGAATCATCGTCGCCCAGATCAGTAGCCAGATTGTTGCCAAGCATCCAGAATGCCGGCCACAAGCCGTTGGCGGTGTGCGGGAAACAGATTCGTGCTTCCACGCGGCCGTAGCAAACCGTAACCTTATCCTGCGTATTCAAGCGAGCGGATGTACACGGGCGGTAGCCACGCTCATCATCCAAGGTGGTGTAATAATAATCCTCACGCTGCGCGTTGAGCACAAGACAGGACTCACCGCTCACGGGGTGACGCTCGATGCTGACGTTCTTCGGGGCGTAATACTGGAGTTCGGCATTACCGCCGCCACGGGCGTTGTCGTCAACGTTCCAGTAGTCGGCGTTGAGCTCAGGGGCGTCGAAGTTGTCTTCCCAGACGAGGGTGTACTGCGGCTTAGGGGCGCAGGCTGCGAGCGTTGCAGCGCAAGCGATGATAATATAAAATTTGTTAGATTTCATTGTTTCTTTTTCGATTTATCGGGATTTCGAAATATCGATTTATCGAATTATCGATATATCGAATTAATGAATACTGTTGCCTTGCAGGTCGTACAATGCATTGCCGCGTTGGATGAGCAGTTGGCCGTCACGGAGGATCTTTTGGGGAGCGACATCAGCCTCAGCGTGCTCAACGGCAGTGGGCGCAGTCTCGATGGCTTCGGAGGCAACATCGCTGTAAAACGACTCTCCTTGGTCGCCACGCTGATAAACGCGAACCCAATCCACGTACATCGAACGCGGACCGTTGGCAAGAGCCGTTACCTGACTGACGGAATAGATGCCCGGGAAGTTACCGCCTACAGCAAGGTTGAAGATGATAAACTCCGGCTTGTGGAAATACTTGCCCGGTGCATAGTCGTCGGACGAAGCCGGAATACTGATCTCGTAATACGGGTTGGCAGTGGGGTGCGCATCGCGATCGATATACATCGAGACGCGTTGGGGTGTCCAGATACAGGTGAAGATATGAAAACCATCCTCCACGCTGTAGTCATAGGTCACGGAATTATAGTCCTGGCAATGCGTCTGCCAGTTCGGTCCCCAGTGGCTTGCGCCGTTGAAATAACGATCCTGCTTGCCGTTGAACCCGCCGGAGTTACCAAGCTCGACGATATCCGTCTCGCCGCACGCCGGCCAGCCTGACTGCGGGAAGTCGTTGCCCATCATCCAGAACGCCGGCCACAGACCGTTAGCCGTGTTCGGAAACCATATACGTGCCTCGATCTTGCCGTACTTGAAGTAGGTGTGATTGAGGGTGTTTACCCTGCCGGATGTGCAATCGCGACCGCCGTAGGACTCCTTGGTGGCGGTCAGAATCAGACAATGCTTGCCTTCCACAGGATCTTTGCCGAGTGTGACCGCTTTCGCGCAGTAATATTGCAGTTCGTTGTTGCCACCGCCATCGCCGTTGACCTCAATATTCCAGTTGGCTGGCAGTTGGTCGGAAGCGAAGTCGGCATTCCACACGAGTTCGTACGCACCGGTCGTACCGCATTGTCTGTTGGGCGTGGTGCGCTCGATAGCATCGTTGCTCAGGACAATGTCGTCGATATACACCACAGCGTCTTCGCTCAGGTTATCGCGGTCAGCCATAAAGAAGATGAAATCGATAGAAGCCTTGCCGCTGATGTCGAAGACTACGTCCTGCCATTGGTTCGCCACGATGGTGGTCAGCGGTGCGATATCCAGGTTCGTGCCGTTGTCGGTAACCTTGACGTTAGGCTGGTGCGCATTATTACGGTACATGAGTGCGTGCACGTACTTGTAGCCCGTGAGCGATTGAGGCAAGCGGTAGATAGCGCCCGACCAGTTGTCACAGCCCGGAGTACGCACCAGTTGCAGACAGCTGCAACTGCGGTTCAGTCCGTTCTTGTACGGGTTATCAACGATAGCGGAAGCACAGGAGATATTGTCCCATATGTTGGCGGTGTTCTCGAAGTCGTCAATAGTGATTTGCGCAAAAAGCGGCAATGCTGCCAATGCAAGGATGAGGGTGCATAGTTTTTTCATAGTTGCATCGTATTATTGGATTAATAATCCCGACAGGTTCACGCTGCCGGATATAAGTTCGAGTTCAACGGTGTGACAGCCTGCCTTAACGGATGCAGGGGTACTTGCCTGCTGCCAGCTGTCGGCATCGCCCGTGCGCGGCAGATCAACATAATTCACCTGCTTGCCGTCCACAAGGATGTTCGCGATGGCATTGGAGTAACCGGAGTAGCGAACGGCTATGCTGCTTGCGGCTTGAGTGGTAGCCAGCTGATAGGTGAGTTTCTGTCCTTCGCTGAAGTTCAGCACTTTCAGTCCGTCACGCCCTGCCAAGGCTGTAGCCGTAGCGTCGGTATTCGGACGAACCTGCGTGGCGTCATTCGTGAGCGCCACATACTCGCCGGCATAGATGAGCCGTGTGGCGTTGAGGTAACACGACTTGTCGAAGGTCGAGAACAAGGTGTAGATCTTGCCGGCATCGGTCAGTTGGGGATCATTGTCATGGGTGAGCAGCTGCATGTAAGGGGCAGTGTTGACGGGTTTGCTTGTGCGGGGAATGAACCACGCGTACCGCTCGACCTTGTCGTTCTGCTCGAGATAGTTCAGCGCGTTACACATATACGACAGTTGCGTTTCCACCGAGCCGGGCACGGGATCCCACGCGCAGAACTCCGTGAGCCAGATAGGTTTGTTGTACTTCTCGAACATCTGAACAAAGCCTTTCAAGCCACTCACCGAAGCCATATAGCAGTGGATGGAGATCGCATAGACATCATTGCTGTCCACACCGGGTTGCGCAAAGAACTCGTCGAGCCACTTGATCGGGTCGCCGTAGCCGCTGAGTGTGCCGTAGTTCATCGCAGGGGAAACAAGCTTGAGTTTGAGTTCCTTGGCGAGCGCCACAACCGGAGCCCAGATTGCCGCAGCTTCAGCAGGAGTCATGCGTGCTTGGTCTTTCAGGTTCGGCTCGTTGAAGGCGAGCAAGTACTTCGTGTTCGGGTGCGCTGCCACGAAGGCACGGATATTGTCGGCATTGTAGTTGCCATTCCAGCACATCGGGCAGAAATCCATCTCATTGCTGTCGAACCACAGAGCCGAATTGTCGCTGGTGGTGTTACCCCAATTGTAATCCCACGATATATACGGAGATAACAACGGCAGGTCAGCAATATTCGTAAAGTTAAACGCCACACCGCGCTTGGCGGATTTGGGCATCACGTCCGCTGCCTTCACTCCGGAAGGAGCATTTTCCGAACAACCGGTTGCCAGCACCAGAACCGCAACCGAAAAAATTATATTTCGCCAAAGTTTCATATTCTTATAATGTTAAAAGACCGACATACTCCCGAGATTCCATCGATATTCCCCCGATAATGACCCGATAATGACCCGATAATGACGTACGTTTTTACTCTATTTCCTGCCGTTGATATACTCGAACCCAATCCACCTTCATCAGTCGGGGTTCTGCCCAGATAGCATCGTTAATGTAACCGCCAAGTGTTCCGCCTACAGCCATATTGACGATGAAATAGTTCGGGCGGTTGAACGGCCAGTAGTCATCGTCGTCAATCACACTTTCTACCTGTTCGGAATAAACTACGCCATCGACATAGAAGCGAATAACATCCTTGCCGTTTTTCTCCTCACATGTCCACTCTACGCCGTAGATATGGAAGTTGTTCTCAATATCTGTCAAATCTGTGTAAGCACGGCTGCTCTTTGATCCGCTGCGATCTTTTACGGTATGCAGTGTTCCTAAGATGCGATTCGGCACATTGCCTACGTACTCCATGATATCTATCTCTCCGCAATTAGGCCAGTTGCCACGGTTACCGAGTGTCCAGAACGCCGGCCACAAACCACCGCCGGAAGGCAGGTTGATGCGTGCCTCGAGTTTGCCGTAGCAGAACTCTTTCTTGCCCTTCGACATAATGCGTGCGGACGTATATTCATTGTTTTGGTAGTCTTCTTTGCGTGCTTCGATCACCAAACAGCCGTCTTCTACGCGCAGGTTCTCCTCTCTGCCGGTGTAATACTGCTTCTCTTGGTTACCCCAGCCGTTGCCGCCGGTCTGAATCGTCCAAACGCTCTCGTCCAGTGAGCTGCCGTCGAACTCATCCGACCAAACGAGTTTATATTCGCCCCACGTATGCTCCACAGCAATCAATGCGGACACCGAAGCCACGTTCGTGGATAGAGTGATGTTGGCGTTACCGGCTTTGTGAGCGGTGACCAAACCATCCTGTGTGACGGTAGCCACCTGTTCGTTGTCGCTCTTCCATGTCACTTCCAGATCGTAAGTGTTGCCGTAGGTGAGTTGGAGTTTTTCACCTCTCTTCATGTTGGCGAACGCAGGCGTAATGCGCAGCGTTGAACCATCCGAACCGGTCACATACACCTGGCAGGTGGCAGATTGCTTGCCTACTGTAGCGGTGATGACTGCCGAGCCAATGGCTTTGGCTTCCACTACGCCGTGATAGACCGTTGCCACTTCCTCATTGCTGGATGCCCACTCGATATTTGCTGTGGCACCGACCAAACTGATGGTCTCCATGTCACCGGGCTTGAGTTGCAACACATTCGGATTCAAACTGATAGATACTTCGTTGTTACATGCAGCCAAAACGAGGGCAATACTGCAAACGATAAGATAACTGAGTTTTTTCATAATTCAAAATTGTTTGGTGCAATGGGGGAAAACCAATTCCCCCAAAGCTATGATCTGATTATTACTTTTTGTAGAAATAAACAGCGTCGAGGTTGAGTTGTGCACCTTGTGTACCTTCAGTCAGCACAACGAATACATTCACACCAGCCTCAACTGCCTGGTTAGCCAATGCGTTGGCGAATTTCGACATCGGGATATCAAATGCGTGCCATGCTCCATCGCGCTCGAAATCAGCATACACTGCGCCATCGTAAACACTAGTCTTACCGAGAACGAACTTCGTTGACTCAGCACCGAAAATGTAGAAGCAGTGGCTGAAGTTGTCGGTAGCCTTCATAGCAATGTGAAGGAAATACTTGTCGGGATCAGCAACAATAGCTTCTTTGAGAGCTTTAGCAGCTTCCCAACCGTTACCGTCAGCTGTCAAGCAATAGCCGGCACCTGCCCAACCCAAACTGGTTACTTGCATAGCAGTGTAACCATCATTGTTACCAAAATAGTTCTTACCGGTAGCATCAACGCCGTTGTAGGTTTGATCCCAAACATAGAGGAACTGATCAACGTCGTTGGGTTGGAACGAAGCAACCACCTTGCTCTCGTTGGCTGCATAAGTTGTACCGTCCAGAACAACCGGCCAGATGTTCGTAGCCTCAATCGAAGCACCTTGCGGATCGTCGCCACCGCCTTTGCTTACTACTACAACGCAGGTCTTGGTTTCGCCGTTAACTGAAGCGGTGATGATAGAGTTACCCTCTTTTAGTGCGGTAACCTTGGCGGTCTTGCCTCCGTCATTGCCGGGAGCAACGGTCGCAACGGCCTCATCGCTCGATGTCCACGTAGCAGCCAAGTTAGCCGTAATCGTGCCTTCCTCGCCTACCTTCAATGTCATAGAGGTCGGGTCGATGCTCAGAGCCTCAACGTTCTTGTTGTCCTTGCAGGCAGAAAAGCCTACCAATGTCAATGCTGCCAAAGCAGCTGCAAAAATCTTGTTTGCTTTCATGATTTAATGAATTAAAAATTAGTTGTTAATAATTAATATTTTGGGTAATATTAATGTTTTTAATTGTAGTACGGATTTTGTTCCATTTTCGACGGATTAAGCAGAATCTCATCGTACGGAATAGGCAGAATCTCATGTTTGCCTTTCTGGAAGCCTGCGCCCAGCGCCACTTGCGCCTTGTACTCGGTGCTCTCGCCTGCCTCATAGGCTTTGATGGTCTGCTCGGCTATGCCCCAGCGAACAATATCGAACCAGCGATGACCTTCCATCGCGAGTTCGCAACGGCGCTCGTGACGCAGCGCAGCCTCGTCAGCAGTAGTGATCTCCGCCAACCCTACACGTGCGCGCACCTTATTGATGTACTCTTTTGCCGTTACCGCATCGCCTGCACCCAAACAAGCCTCAGCATACATCAGCAGCGCGTCGGCGTAACGGATCTGACGGTTGTTGAGCGGTCCGCGGCTGGCGTGCAAGCCCCACTGACCGTAGCCGCAGCCTGTATAGGTATCACGGTACATAGCGTACTTGTTGTTGAGCAGTTTGTTGCCCAGATAGATCTCCTCAGCGGGGTTCTCCATCTTGGATGCGTCGGGCACAAGGATCGCTACGTCACGACGCGGGTCGCCTGCCTCAAACTCGTTGTACAGGTTCTGCGACGGGTGGTTGAATCCCCAACCGCCACCGATGAGCGACGAGCGGCTGCGGATCAGTATCTGCGTAAACGAACCGGCAGTGAAGCCGAATCCCTCGCCGTAGTCACCCCACGGCACCTCGGCATACTGGATCTCGAAGATCGACTCCTGACCGTTCTCGCCCTCAAGGGTGAAATTGTCCTCATAATCGGCACACAGGCTGTACTCGCCGCTGTCAATGAGTTTCTTGCCCCAGGTCTTGGCATCGGCATAGCACTCGGCGGCACTCTTGCTCAGCGAGTACGTCTGCCAGTATGGCGACGCCATGTACAGGTTCACTTTCATGAGCATCGCCTGGGCGGCACCCTTGGTGGCACGACCGGCATCAGCAGCAGGGTAAGCACTCTTGTCCCACAGGTCAGCTTCGGCTTTCGTAAGGTCGCTCAGAATCTGCGTAAAGATCGCATCCACCGAGGCACGCTCTTGCGCCCACTTGTCTGAACTGTCAATCACCTCCAGAACCATCGGCACTCCGGCAAACACGCGCACCAGACGGAAGTAATAGTACGCACGCAGGTAATACGCCTCCGCCAGCAGACGGGCTTTCATCTCAGCGGTAAAGTTCTCGTCCTTGCCTACTTCCATCTCCCCTACGTATTGTAACGCAAGGTTGCAACGCGCAATGCCTTGGTACTGCGCACGGTAGTAGTTGAGCAGCAGTCCGTTGCCCGATGTAGTACGCCAGTTCTCGAAGTCATAGGCATCCGCCATATCCGTGGTGCTGCCACCGCCTTTCAGGGCGTCGTCACTGATTACATCGCCGATGAACCACTCCGAGAAGTACGTTCCGTTGTACTCCCACATCAGCGGCACGTAGCACGCCGTTACGTTCTGCACAGCCGCCTCCGTTGAGGTGTAGAAATCCTCCAACAGGTCGGTGCCCGGCTCAATCTCCGTCAGGTAGTCTTTGCAGCTTGAGAGGCAAAGTACAGAACAGAGAATGCAAATGATTGAAAAATATTTTGTTTTCATAACTTTCATCTTTTAACTTTTAAACTTCTCTAAACTCTAAACTTTTAACTCTCAACTTAGAAATTAGCATTAAGACCAAATGTGAACGTACGTGACTGCGGATAGTTGCCGTAATCCACACCGCCGCCTACCTCGGGATCGTAGCCCGAGTACTTGGTAACAGTGAACAGGTTCGTTGCCGTTACATAGAAACGCAAGCGGCTGATATGCGCCTTCTTGGTCAGGTCTGCCGGCAGGGTATAACCGATCTGCACGTTCTTGAGTCGGAGGTACGCACCGTCCTCGAGGAAGCGGGTCGAGTTAGCCGTGTTCGTCGGCGAGCCCAGCGGGTTAGGTATAACGCCGTTGCGGTTCTCCAGTTCGTACGGGTTGACGCCCGCCTTGATCATGGCGTTCTGCACCACGTCGGTGTAGCCTACCCACACTTGGTCTTTCATATACGTTGCCAGCGCGTTCGACGAGCCGTCACCTTCCAGACGCTCACGCAGCGCGTTGTAGATCTTGTTGCCCCAAACGCCTTGGAAGAACAGTTGTACATCCACGCCGTAGAAGTCCGCACCCAGCGTCAGACCGTAGGTCAACTTCGGGAAGGCGTTGCCTATATATACGGCATCGTTGTCGTCAATCAGCCCGTCACCATTCTGATCTTTGTACTTCGCGTCACCGGCGTGCAAACCGTCCATGTTCGGCACGTGGGCTGTAACCTCTGCGTCGGACATATATACGCCCTCGTACTCATAGCCCCAGAACGAGTTCAGCGGCATGCCTTGGTCGGTCTTGGTGCGGTCACCCCACAGCGGTGAACCGCCATTGAGCTTCGTCAACTCGTTGTGCAGGTAACTCAGGTTGGCGCCGATATTGTAATGCACCTTACCCACCTGATTCTCGTGGTTCAGGGTGAGTTCAAAGCCCTCGTTGCGGATGTTACCCACGTTCTTAACCATTGTATAGCGGTTACCCACGTGCGCCGGAGCGTTCACCGGCAGCAGGGCATCCAGCGTGTTACGGCGGAAGTAGTCGATCGAGCCGCTCAGCTTGCCATTCCAGAAACTGAAATCAATACCTGCATCCCACTGCTCGTTGGTTTCCCACTTGCCGTCCTTGTCAATCTGCGTCAGCACCGTTGCGCCGAACACAGCTGCGTCCTGGACGTTACCCAACGGATAACCATAGAACACCTTGTCGCCCGAACCCATTGTTGCCACAAACGCGTTGGAGTCCACGCCGTCGTTACCTACCTGACCGTAACCGGCACGGATCTTCAGGTTGTCCAGCCACTTGAGTTCCAGGTCGCGCATGAACGGCTCTTCGCTCAGTCGCCAAGCCAATGCCATTGACGGGAAGAAGCCCCACGGGTTCTTTTTGAACTTGCTCGACGCATCAGCACGGAAGTTAACCGTCACCATATACCGGCTGTCGTAGCTGTAGAACGCACGTCCGAGGAACGAGAGCCGGCGCACACGGCCGGCGCTGTCGCCGCCAAGTTTGTCCTCGGTGGTCTTGCTTGCCAGCCAGTTGCTCGGGATAGGATTCAGGATGTTCGCACCCGAAGCCGAGAGCACGTACTCGTTATACTCCGACCAGGTCTGACCTGCCATCACCGAGAAGTTATGCTTGCCTATCTGCTTGGAGTAGGTCAGCGTCGTTTCCTCCAGGATCGTGCAGTAACGTCCCATCAGCGTTGAAAAAAAGTTGTCCTCGCTGTAGTTGTACGAGGTATAAGTGTTCGGGTATGTGAAGCCTTTATTGCGGGCTATATTGTAGTCGATCGATACCGACGGACGCAGCACCAGCCCGTCTATCGGCTTGATCTCCAGATAGATGTCACCCACGGCGCGCTCGGATTTCGAGCTCGGTTCGGTGTTATATACCATCTGATAGGGGTTCGTCACGTTCTTGAAGTTCGAACCTGCGCTGTAGTGGTCGGACAGGTCGTCACTCGCTGCGTTCACCGAGCCTTTGGGATAATATACCGGATCCCACTGACCCATTGCCATCGCTGCCGACAACACCGACGCGCCGGCTGAGCTGCTGTTGTTCATCGCATTTCTGCCACCCTGAACCATCATCGTGAAGTGCTCGCCGATCTTCAGCCACTTGAATATGTTGAAGTCCGAGTTCAAGCGGATAGTGAACCGGCGGTAGTTACTGCCGATGATCGTACCCTGCTGACCGAAGTACGAGGCTGACAAGGCGTAGTGACCTTTGTCACCGCCACCGTCAAACGACAGGTTGTAGTTGTGCATAAACGCGTTCTTTTGGAACACCTCGTCCTGCCAGTCAGTTTCTTGATGCGAGTAATCGAAGTTAACCGGATAGAACTTCGACGTACCGAGTTTGTAGTCCTGTAGCCACGGCATGAACCCTTGGTTCATATACTCGGCTATCTCGCTCGCGCCGTTACGCATAGCACCTATACGGAGTTCCGTCAGAGCCTGGTCGCGCGAGTCCATCAGACTCAGTTTCTTCCAGCGGTTCTGGATGCCCCAATAGGCATCAAAGCTCACGTTCACCTTGCCCTCGCCACCGGTCTTCGTCGTGATCAGGATCACACCGTTTGCACCACGGCTACCGTAGATCGCCGTTGCCGAAGCGTCTTTCAAGATCTCCATCGACTGGATATCGTTCGGCGAGAGGAACTTGATGTCGCTCGTGATCACTCCATCGACTACGTACAACGGATCGTTGCCGCCCATAGCCGAACCTATACCACGAATACGGATCGTTGCGCCCTCACCAGGCTGACCGCTGCCCGTCGTTACCGTCACACCGGCAGCCTTGCCTTGCAATGCCTGGTCGATGCTCGCTGCGGGAGATTTCAACAGGTCTTCGGCTTTCACCGAACTGATCGCACCCGTCAAGTCCGACTTTTTCATCGTACCGTAACCTACTGCCACCACCTCGTCAAGCATCACATTGTCCGGCTGGAGTGTAATGCGCATCGGAGCAGTCGTGGCTGTCACTTCCTGAGGCTTGTAGCCCATATACGACACCACCAGCACGTCACCCGCATTCGCCTGCAACTCAAAGTTGCCGTCGAAGTCGGTGATCGTACCTACCGTCGTACCCTTCACCATGATATTTGCACCGATCACCGGATCCGGCTCGCCTTCCGCCATCACCACACCGGTAATGGTCTGCGCGCTCACCGTCACCGCCGCAAATACCACTGCACAGAATAAGATTAGTTTTTTCATGATATCTATCATTAACTCATTAATTCCTTCATTCTTTCATTCCTTCACTCTTTCACTCCTTTTGCCCCAGCAAACTATACCGCACGCCGTTCTTGATGATCACGATCTGACCGTTCTCAATAATCTTGACGATTTTGTTGCTGTTAACAAACTGATCCTCTACACCTGTTTCAGATTTCTCACCGTCAACCCAGTACAGGGTGATTGCATACGTCACATTCTCGCAGATGAAGTCAAATGTATTGAACTCCTTAGTGAACTGCGAGAGCGGGAAGCTTACGCCTGCGCCTACTGCCGAGTGCTCTATCGACGAATTGTCGCCCCAGACGGCTGACGGAAAACCTATCCACAGGTTATTGTTCTCGATATGTTTGCCGCCAAACTGATCAGGTATCTCCGGGGCGGAAATAACTTTGTACTTCTCGTTGCCACCAGCCAGCCAAGCCACTGCATCCCAGTTTACCTTGCCGGTTACGGTCACTTTCAGCGTCTTAACGCCCAGCGCGTAGTCGGCAGTCTCGGCACTCTTGACGGTGATGGTGGCTACGCCACGACCTACTGCCTTCACCAAACCACTTTCCGAAACCGAAGCTATGCCCGCATTGTTTGACTCATAACTGATAGCACCGGTACCTTTGCGCTCAACTTCTATTTGGAACGTCTCGGACACATTAGCGTTCAACTCTATCTCCGTCGCGTTCAACGACAACTCCGGATCGGTCTTGGCTTCACCACAGATCTCCCAATCGGCATCCATCGGGATGTTAAACTGGTTCTCACCTATACCATCCAGCACGATAAACAACGCATTAGCGTAGATCTTCGGCTTAACCGTTGACTCAAACTGGGCACTCAGCGTGTTGCCCGATTGCGTCAGGTACTCGGACAAATGATAACCGCCTACTCCATTCACCTCGGCATATAGGTTCGAACCGGCTGCATTGAAACTCACAATATTGTCCGCTGTCGTAATCGAGAACTCGTACGTCGAGCCGGAAACCAAACGCATCGTTACAGTAGCATCGTGGTCTGCGGTTGACTTGATCGGAGCACTGCAATAATCGGCAGCACTAACCATCACACTTGCGCACAACAGCGCAACAAATAGGAAAAGTTTTTTCATAAACTCAATATTTAATCGATTTTAATAGTCTCGCAATTCGATTAATTCGTGAACCGAAAATTGTGTTCTGTTATTAGATTCGCCTACAAAGTTACGAAATATTTCGTAATATTGCAAGAAAATCCAACGATTTTATTCCAAACACCCCAATTTTTTTACTTTTTTATTCAAAATTGCACATTTTGCCCCATTATTGTATAGATTTTTTCGTCCCGTAGAATATATATTCTACCTTCCCGAATAACCTTTCTGACCTCTGACTTCTGATTTCTGATATCTGACATCTGATATCCCACATCCGTATCCTCATCATCCGCGCACCGTCCCGAGCCATATACCTCCATCTCGTACAGCGACGAGCCGTAGCCGGTGCTTCTTTTCTTGCACAGCAGCCGCACATACCTGCCAGCACTGCCCTCTGCCAGCCGGATCACCTGCGTGCCGCCGGTAGCACCACTCACACTGTATGCCACTTCATAGTCGTCGCCGTCACTGCTGAGCAGCAGGTCGTACGCCGTGGCGTATGCCGCTTCCCACACGAGCCGCACGGAGTCCAGCAGGTAGCAGTGCTCCAGATCGATCTCCACCCACTCGTTATCCTTATGCGCCGAGCCCCAGCGGGTGCTCATGTCCCCGTCATTGATGCCCTTAGGAAGCGTGCCGGCATTCTCGTACGACGAGGCGGTGACGGGTTTGTTCAGTGCCAGATTCATCGCCGAATAGGGCAGCACATGTACCTGAGCCGTCACATCCAGTCCGCGGCAGGTGAACACCAACGTGGTGTCGCACACGTACGTCGCTCGGAACGTATAGCGGCGCGTCTCAACCACTACGCCGAACTGGTTCATCGCGCTCACCTCGAACTTCTGCTTGTCGCCAACAGGTATAGTCACCTCTGCCGGACTGACCGTTATCCCGTTCACATGCTCGCCTTCCAGTACGATCAGCGTCAAGGTGGCTTCTACGCCGTCCACGGTAGCTTTTACCACCACCTCTCCCGCACCGGTGCAGGTCACGCGGTTACCCTTGAGCGTTGCCGAGCCGCTGACGATAGCATAACTCGCAGTACTACTCATCACCTCGCCCTGCACGTTGTAGGCGGTGGCACTAAGCTTCGTCGATTCGCCTTCGGTCAGCACTGTATCCGTTGCTGCCAACGCCACGGCAAACACCTTGCTCGCATCGCCTGTCAGCGGACGACCGTACGCCTCAATCTCGTACAGCGATGTGCCGTACTGCGTGGCGCGCTTGATGCCCGTCAGACGGATATACCGTCCGCGCGACGTTTTCCCCTCAGCCATCAGCCTTTGCGCTAACTCCACACGCTCCACGCCGCCCGACGAACTCAACGCAGCCGACTGCCAATCCTCTCCGTTATCCGACAGACCTATGCTGTACTTCGATGCGTACGCAGCTTCCCACCGCAGAATAAGATGATCGATATAGCACGTCTCGCCCAGATCAATCGTCACATACTCATTGTCCTTATGCGCCGAGCCCCAACGCGTGGTCACATCGCCGTCGTTGACGTTAGCCACAACCGTGCCCACATTCTCGTACGACGATGCCATGACAGGCTTGCCTAATGCAAGGTTCGGATACGGAAGATCCCACGCCAACTCGTCCCGCTCTTGCTCGGTCGTTTCGTCGGCAATCGTCGTCGTCTCGCGCTTGCGGGTGCCGTCGGTTACTGTCAAGCCGGGATTCACGGTCAACGTCTTTTCCTCTGCGCCGGTGAAGTGTACGGTCAGCGCTGACTTCCCTGCGTTATACACGACGTAGGTCGTTACCCCCTTGCTATCCGTATAGACGCATGCCAACGGATGGTCGCATAGTATATCGTAACGCTTATCGCCCAATGCTTTGTGACTATGCGTCAGCCAGTAGGTGATGCCGCCCGTGTCGGGGTTCTTAGCCAAGGCTTTGCCCATTCTGTCCATCCTGTCCCACACTCTTGCCGCAGAGTCCGGATCGAACAGCGACAGGTAACTCAGGCACACATTGCCCAGTCCCGACTCGTCACCCAGTCCGCCTTGCGCAGCTTCGTAGTCGCCTATCTCCTTGCCCTTGTACATCTCCGTATAGTCCCAGCGCGTGAACGCCAAGTCCTCGCTAAAGAAGTTCGTCAGTATAGGCGAGATAGGCAGCCATTGGATCGAGTGCATCCATACCGGATCGCCCGAGAACCACGTCCACCACCCTACGCCCTGCATCGTCAGGTTGCAGCAATACGGATGCTGGTACTTGCTGTAGTCGATGTTCCTTCTGCCGCGGTCAAACCAGTACTCTGCCGCTGCGCGGGTCTCCAACGTATAACCGAAGATGCCGGCTTCTAACATTTCTTGGTCACCCAATGCCGCGCCGAGCATCCACACGCCACCCCAGCCCTGAATAGCCTCACTCGTTGACTCCTGACCGTTACCGTTCCATGCATTACCCATTCCGCCTGCAAACGAGTGCCCGCAATACGGGTCAAGCATCCTGAACCACGGCTCATCTGCACTGCGCTCCCAGTTCGCATAATCCCGTGCCACCTCGCGTGCCATTGCTCCGTACTGCTCGCGGAACTCCTCATCCAGCATGCACAGCACAGCCGAGGCGTACACAAAGTATCCGTAATGAAAATGATGGTCATTGAATGTATCACTGTCGTATGAGCAATCGAATCCCACTAATGCACCCCAGCGGTTATAGCGCGCGAAATAGAACCGCGGCTCACCGGGCGTATAGGTGTACCAGTCTATGAGGGTCTCCTTCAGACGTTGCTTGGCTTGGCGGAACGTAACCGTATCACCCATCTGCAAGGCAAAGGTCATGTAATGCGCCATCTGCGTCAGTCCCTTGCCGCCCCAGTATGTGTCACCGCCAAACGTACCGCGTGACGCATAATCGGCATTCAGTTGTTGCATGCGTTCTGCACTGAATCCTTCCGTCCACGCCATCGGCTGCGGGAAGAATGGCAAGTAACCATGTACCGTATAGTCAAACGTGAAGTCATTGCCTTCAAGCACCTTCATCGTACCGCGCGGACTCAAGTACTCACCAACTACCTGATTACTGATCGCTGACTGCTGATTGCTATAGTAATGGTGCGGCAAGAACCCGATAAGACACGGAGCACTACTTGAGCTTGCACCTGTCGAAATATCCTCCGTCGTCACGCTGAATGTAGTGCTTAACGACGATTTCGCTGCATCATATTTATAATTAACACGCGTACTGCGCGGCACGCGTTGCGCATAATTTGTCACAGTGGCTACATCTACACCATCTGTCAGCAGTGCTACAGTTGTCCACTGTTTGCCACGTGCGGTCTGTTGCGAAACAGTGTATTTGCCGCTATTGGGATTAGCAGCCGAAACATTGATATCCTGTGCTTCAATCCATATAATCGGCGACCCGTGAACGCACACAAAACGCACCCACGCACCGCCGTCTTGCATGATAAACGACATCATAAAGTCCGACCAACTGTCCACCAACGCCTCTTTGAACGCAGCACGTTTGCCGGTCACCGTATTCGTAAACGAAAGTGCCAGCGGCTCATCCCACTTCACCTCGCAGCCCGTCTCTTCCCAATGGTCGGGATAACCTATCTCCAAGCCTTGTGCCGTCGCTTCCACCCAGTACGGGTAACCCCAGATCTTACCCGTCCACTCGTTCACTAACGCGTACGTCCACCAGTCGTTCGTCGGCAACGCTATCGTACCCTGCCTGCTGCCGTCAGGGGCGCCTAATCGCGCCAACAACGAGTCCGGCAGATACAACTTCCGATGCTCCGTCTGGTACGCCTGACTGCCACCACGCTCATCCGTACGGCTCGCACTCAGCGGCGCATACGATGCATACGAACCGCTGCCGATCCGCACCGACTGCTGCGCATGCACAGGGCTTGCCACGCTTGCCACAACACAACAAGCTTCCACCATCGCACGTGCCGCACGCCGCCTATGCCATACATACAGTGCAGCCAAGAGTAGCAACACCCATACGCCATCGCCTATGGGCGAGAACTGCGGGTTATTCGGGTCGTAGCCTGTTGACTCACCCCCTGTACCCGGAAGACCGCTTTTGCGTACGGAGTGTCTATAGGACGAGGGGGCAGATGCGCCTATCTCATATATATCCGAACTATAGGTGCTGCCGGATGACATAAAGGATGTATTGCTGACTGATTGCATTTTTGCCAAGGGCACGCTCGTCGGTGCAGCGAACGGTGTAAAGTCCGCAGCAAATAGGTGGATAGCAAGTGAGCTAATCAGTATAGCGATCATTCGTTTCATCTTACTTTCCTCCCACCATAAGTTTAACACTCTCGTTGTCAGCGCGAAGAATATATAATCCCTCGCCATAAGATTCACTCAGCCGTTGTCCGGCTTCGTTGATCGAGCAGTCGTTATACTGCGTTACACAGACGCCGCTAATCGAATAGACGATTATATACGTATTTATTTCCGAATTGACGACATCGTCCCAGCCTGTAGGGGTATCTGCTGCGGTCATACCCGGACGAATAGCTATGTAGCGTGCCCGCGTGGGATTATTGACGAGCAGATAACACTCAAACGGCGGTATTTCCCGTTCATCTGAGGCATTCTCCAGACGCAACCATGCGCCATTGCCATAATCGCTTTCAAGCATGTAAGCACCTGCCAGCGAACCAGTGGTCATAGAGTTGTTGACACATACTTTGACCACATTATCCGATGATGGTGCATCGCCGGCACTGAAAGTAGGAATCGTTTGCCCTGCTGCGCCAAAGAAGGAGATGTACTTACCGGAGAAATAGTCGTGATGCCATTGGATAATATACGGGGTATCTTTGGACGGCAGATAACCAGTCGGGCTCTCGGGATCATACCAATTACCAAACTCTTCTATTGGCAAATTACCGACTTTCTCCGGATCCGGTGTGCGGATGACATAGTGTCCGGTGTAGAACGTACCACCCGAGCGATAATACGGCACGATGTCGTAATATGCGCCATCATCCTCATCCCACACCTTAACCGCACTAACCGTGAACGGCAGGCAGAGGCTGTGCCACATATCAAGATTGCGGACTTTCATTCGAAACTCGATGGGAGCATTGATTGTACCTCCGGCGTAACTCTCCATGTTACCAAATGACGCACGCGGGTCATCCGCCTTATCGCCTGTGCGATAGATTACGAAGTGCGATTCTGTCCAAGTGATACTCCATGTACTCATATCAAACGTCAACTTGGCATATGTCCAACCGGAACTGTTCACAAAATTGTCAGCCGTCGTCATGATACGTGCACGCGAATGGTCGGTAAATAATGAACCATTATCCTTAACGATAATACGGAATGCGTTCGTACCGGAAGCGACAAAACCTTCCCATATGAACTTGTTGTCTGCATACCCCATGAGAACGGCATCACCTTCCGTAGCAGCACCGATAGCAGCACCATAGACATATACCTCGTCGAAGTTCGATACAAAATGATCTTTGTCTTTGGCATATACGTCTATAGTTTCACCGTTATGACCTGATATCACTTGATTAGCGGCAACAGACCAGTGACTATTATCATTTACGAATGTAAGCTCCCCTTCTACATCATAGTAGGGGCGATATTGCTGGTTATCCCCTAGCACGCTTATACTAAAGTGATATATGCCATCGTGAGCGGTTGCGCTGAATCGTCTTTTGGCAGCACTTTCCTCAGTACTCAAAGCACCTTCCCATGAGCCGGTAGTACCTGTATCATCACCGGTGAGATAGTATAGTTTCATTTTCGGAGTGAACGTCAGTTCCTTGTAGTTAGCCGACACGTTGCTGCTACCATCCACTGCGTATATCCGTACCGTGTACGTTGTTCCCGTTGTCAGTCCTGACAAGGTCAGAACTCCGTCAGTAGCAGTCAAGCCATTAACAGTCTCAGATTTTCCTTCGGTAAACACTGCTCTATAGGTGAGGTCATCAAAGGCTGTAGCATCGTCCCAAGCACCTACATTAATCTCGGCACTTGCACTATAGATGCTGATGGGCAGGTCTATTAGTTCGGCGAACGTCATGATCGGTGTTGTGCCGTTGCTTGCACACGTACCGTAAGCCTCAAACTCAAATATACTGGTGCCATAACCTGTATTGTTCTCTATCGAATACATCTGTAGGTAGCGAGCTTCAATACCAGAAGGCATTGTATAGGTTTCATACGTTGAGCCTGAGCCTGTTGTCGGTACGGTTGTATAGTGCCCGACGGGATAGAAATGCGTACCATCAAGCGAGGCTTTCAGGTAATAGTTCTTTGGGCACGCAGTCTCCCAACTTAGTTTGACTGTTGATACGGCATATAGTCTCTGTAGATCCACTGTTATCCAATGCTCCGTACTACTGCCTCCGTTAGAACTCCATCGTGTTGAACTACTACCATCCACTGCAGCGGAAGCTATATCTCCTCCATTAGCATGACCCGCTGTTGCAGTAGCACCTGTCGCCAGGTTATAGAGAGTGGGAACTGCTACTGAAGATGATAAATTGGTTGCTGCTGATAAGTTAGCCGCAGTATCCATGGCTTGGATAGCAAAGTTGTACGTCGTACAATAATTATACGTTTTGTTTGTCAGCATAACGTGGTTGCTACCATCCGTCTGCATAAGGAATTTCTCCTCAGTATCGGTATCAACAATTCGGAAGAACTTCGAGCCATCGCTTGCAATAAGTGTCAGTTGCAACTCATCATCGTTCACAATGGCAGATGCTTCTGCGGTATTAACCGATGGAGCAGTTACATCTTTAGCAACAGCCTCAGAGCCATATACCTCAAACTCCCACATTGAGAATCCGTATTTACCATCTTGATAGGTATTATTGTACGATTTGATGCGTACATAGCGCGCCACTGCGCCACGGATGTCATATACATTCCTATTAGCAAAAGTATTTCCTGTATTTGGTGCGGATGTACCGGTATACACCGTGCGCCATTGGGTGTCATCGTTGGCTGGCGTGGGCAATGTTTCACAGGTTTGCAATACATAGTTGTTCGTGCTGGCAGTCTCAAACCATATACGGATACTATCCAATGCGTAGTAGCCACGCAAATCCACATACCACCATTCATTTGTGTAATCATAGGGAGCATCGCCGTGATCTCCCTCTTCCCAACGCGTGGAAAGACTACCGTCATTGGCTAATGTATAATCTGTGCCAGATACGTAACCCGTACCGGCTGTGATACCCATTTCTATAGGGCGTTTCAATGCAAGGTTAGTCGTGCTTGGGCTGGTGTAAGGCATTTCGATAGTGATCGTCTTGGTTGTAGACATATTGCCATTGAAATCCACCGCATAGCAGTTGAAGTGGAACACCTGACCGTTATCTACCTTCGGAATACGAATCGTATCTTCCAGCGACACTTTGTAGTAATCAAACTCGGGATCCTCGATGTAGTAGAACCACTGTCCCGAGTTGTCATTACCACCGGTGAAGGTCAGTGTGAACCAATTGGTTTCGCTTGTGCTGGCAACGCTCGTCAGCGTCGGAGCTGTAGCATCGCTGTTCGGATTGTTGATATATCCGCGCTGGTAGTTAAAGAACTCCGAATATCCCAAGCCGGTTGTCTGCTCCTGGAAAGCCATATAGAAGTTCATCGGTGCAGTTGTTGTCTGACCGTTCCACTTATACTGGTCAGCATCGCCAATCCGCTGGAAACCGATAGTAGCAGCAGCATTGTGCTGAGAAAGTTTGTTCTCCTGATATGCCGACTTGACGTTGTTCCAAACCTGTACCATCTGGTCGTAAACACCAGTACCCAACTTACCACGTGTCACCACTTTCGACAACATCTGCTCGCCGCAGTCCACGATATAGTAGTCAAAACGCTGTGCCAACGGCTTACTGGTATTAGCGTGTCGGCTGGTAGCCATACTTGCATCGCTGTATAGAGCCACATTCTGACGTTGTGCAGTACCGAAATGGTGCGTTCCTGCCGTCGGAGTATATGACGGGCAAGAAGACGTGTTGTAATAGAAGATGTTCGTGATCCAGAAATACGTGCTAGTGCATTGATCAATCTTCAACTGATAGTTGCCTTGCATCGTCAACCCCAAATCGGTAAAGTAACTTACCGGAATATCCACACTTGTCCATGTAGCAGCCGTGGTAGCAATGTCGGCTTTGTATTTTTCAGTCTCGTCACCACTGCTGGTGTAGTTCCAACAGATAGGCGAGAAACGGAAAGTGGAAGCAAGAGGCGTCCACACATCCATGTGGATGTACTCGTAAGAAGACGCATCTATCTTACCGTTAATTATCAAACCGCCAAAATTACCGTTATTAACAGTAACTTTGTACATATTGGTATCGTTAATCGTTCTATCCGCTTTGCTGCTTCCGGTACCCCAGTTTGCATAACTCAATCCGACGGAAGCGTACTCATCGCTATAGATACTTTGCACTTGGCATGCTGAATAGGTCGGCGCAGATGGCGCAACTGACGGTTCAGCAGCACAAGCGCTGCTTTCCGTATAGAGATATACATTGGCAAACCAGATATCTTTGTTACCAAGATTAGATAGGATAAAACCGGTAAAGGCATCACCGAAGCAATCGGCATAATCGGTAAAGTTAGAAAGTGGAACATCAATTACTTTCCAAGCTCCGGCGGTTGTTGTATAGTTTTGAGTCCCGCTATAGTGCCAGCCGCTATTCCAACCGGCTAACTTTAACGTAAACGTAAATGCTTCCGCAGCCCATACTTCAAAGTGCACATGATCACGCGCAGGTGCATTTCGTAAGTCTAATGTACGAAACTCACCTTCGGTCGCACCGGATATGTGACGAGTGTCTTTACCACTAATAGTTTCTGTTGTGCCCAAGCAGCCACCATCAAGACCTCGGCAAGCAAAGTCGCTAAGACCACACAAACCGGTTACCTGACAGATGTCCAACTCCGGATCATAAGGAACAGTTGTCACTGCAATCCATTTAGCGTAGAGGGTAGTGGGACCATCCTTAACCCAATTAGTGGCACTGGAACCGTCAGCATTGTAGTATTTTGTTCCGGCACCATTCTCTTCTGAGAAATAACCGCCGAAAGCATATCCCGCTCGTTTCGGCATCGTTGCTGACGGCATGGAAGAGCCAACCGTTGCGGTCACAGAACTCGATCCTCCTGACCCGCTCTGTTGATCTAACGCAATATCGGTGGCATAATCATACCATGTATGCGCTTCGCTTACCCAACCGCCAAAGATTTTGCCATCAATATCGTCTGCACTGACTTCCGATGCAGGATTATAATCATAATAAGCATGGGATGCACTTCCTCCTTTATCCTGCTCATGCAATTGCATCTCCACAATGACATTATATTTTGCCAATATAGTAGCTTTGTATATCCATTTTCCATCATACTTATAATCCGTCTGCTCAAATATCGGCCAAGATCCAAGCCATTCTCCATCTCCGGTACTGCCTACTTTAACATTGGCTAATAACATATAGGCTTCTGTATCAAATGCCGGAGATAAAGCATATTCTGTTGCCTCGGGAATCGCATAAACAGTGATATCGCGACCATACGTTATCCAATGATGAGATTCTGAATAATAGCCATCATAAATCTTTCCGTTTTCTGTTGACCATGCTGCAGTGTAATCCTCTTGCCACACACCACTCTTGTAATGTTTGAAGCGATATTGTCCGCCGCCATTATTAGGAGTGAACGTATAGGAATAGATGGGATAACCATTATACGTATAACCGGTATTGGTCATCGCCACATCCATATAAGCATCGTAAGAATTGAAGTTACCTTCTGTACCTTGATAACGGACATCTATTTTAATGGTTGAAGTTGAGTTGTCCCATGCTTTATCGCCGGTTCCGATAAATATTTTTCCGGTCACATACACGGTAATATCCGTCCCCCGCATCTCCCCCACTCCTAATGTGAGCAGCAGAGTTACAATAAGGCATAAGTTGGATGCGACTCGAGCGAAAGTCGAGCTTTTAGTAGGGGTTACTCCAAACTTCAAGGTATTTGTCAAAGTCTCATTTTTGTTGATTGCTGAACTATTTTTCATGATATTTTTTGTTGTAGTCTCATTGTGTAATATTCCACAGTGAAATGAAATCGGCTGCAAAGTTACATAAATAAATTTATATATGCAAATCGATTCGCTAAAAAGTGAAATGTTGTGAAAGTTATTTTCGGCGAAATTACGCGTTTGACGTAATTTTTGTGAGGTGATCTTTGAGGTTCGCTTGGGCATCCAAGTCCATTTTGCAGCGCATACGATAGCGCAACATCTCTACGCCACGCGTACTCATTCCGAGCAGCGGAGCCATCTCCTTGGTGAGCATTCCCATGTGGATGTAGATGCACAGTTTGCGCTCTTGTTTGTTCATCCACGGATACAATTCCGTCAGGTGTTTGCAGAATCCGGCATGCACCTCGTCGAAGTTCTCTTCGAACCGTTGCCAGTCTATGCTGTCGTCACGGTTATCCTGCTCCAACCGCTGGCGCAAGGTTTGCAGGCGTTCGTCAGCTTTCTTGACATTATGGGTTTGCAACTCGCGGATGGCTTTGTCGAGCTCTTCCGATACATATACAAACACCTCTTGACGGTTCGCCTCGTCGTGCAGTATGCGCGTCAACTCCTGACTCTTGGCTTGCAGGCGCGTCTGCGTCTTGTCATTTTCCAGTTGCAGGATGCGCAGTTGCTGCTCATGCAGGGTGCGACGCTTCGAGCGGTCGGCAAATACGTACAACACATACCCCAGTCCCGTCAACCATACGACGATGAATAGCGCCAACAACACACGTGCCCACCATGTCCTATACCAAGGCGGCAGGATGGTGAACGTCCACGACTGCAGCAACGTTACCGGTGAGCCATCCTCGGCCTGAGTCTGACACTGAACCTCAAGCGTGTAACGTCCCTCACGCAGAAGCGAACACTCGTAGTAGGCACGCTCAGTCAGCGGAGTGAATCCTTTGTCACGCGGCAACAACCGGTACGCGTATTGCGTATTACTTGCTGGTACACGGTTGATGGCGAACTCGAAACGAAGTGCCTGATTGTCAAACGGCATACGGAACAACTCACCTTTCGCGCCACTGCCGGACAACGACTCGCCGTACATCACCCCGCCATCGCCGTTCACCTGATTCACCTCACGCAAGTATATCCTCGGGCTGACATCTGATTTCTGACTTCTGATATCTGATATCTGACTTCTGACATCTGACTTCTCCAAAAGGCAATACCCCTGCAGCGTACCAATGATATAGCCGCCATCCGTCTCGTACAGGTTCTCAAAGCCGCCGACAAAATCCGTTGCGCCGTTATACAGAGGAAGTTCGGCAGCGTAGCCGCTATCCGTCAGTGCTCGTATGTACAACGTACCGTCGCGTACGTACAATACATTTCCATTTTTATCTTGATACGTCAGCGCATAGTACGTCTCACCTGCCAAACGGTCAAACACAGCCTTGTCGTCCACCAGTTCGCCCTCTTCGTTCACCACACGACAGTAGCTAAGACTATTGATTAGTATATGCCCGCCCAAACGGCTTATATTAAACCAGTTATGCGCAGCGTCGTACGAACGAACCAATTGTGCGTTGAGCGTCACCGGATCATCCCAACTGAGCCGCACCACGCCGGAGTTAGCAACTACCCAGATTGTCCCCGTAGCATCCACCTGCCAGCGGAAAGCAGTATCTTCAAACCCATTGACCTTCGAAACCGTCCACTGACCTCTGACTTCTGACTTCTCTATTACCCTGAATCCCGAATAACTGCCGGCAATGATCCTGCCGTCAGGCAGTTGTTGCACCTTCCAGAACCCTTCATCCGTGCACAGGGGCTTGACGCGCCCATCCTCCACGACAAACAATCCCCTGTTGTGGCAGCAGAACACCGTGCCGTCAATCTCGCTCAGACTCCACACCTGCCCCATACTGCCCTCAACAAGCTGAAAGGTGAACGGTGAAGAGTGATCGAAACCGTTAATATTGGAATCTTTTGTTCCTTGAATCTTTGAATAATACAGTCCCTGATTCGTACCAAAATAGTATCTGTCATTCGTCCGCAAGGTAACGTATCCTACACCGAAATCCGTCTGTTCCTTGCTCAGATACTGCCGGGGTGAAGCCAATTGTACATAATCTATTCCTTGGTCAAGACCGACCCAAAGGTTGTCGCTGTGATCAAAGGTCATTGACAGGATCGTATTGTTCTGCAAGCCTTCCTTGCGGCTTACATAGCGAATGATCTGCCCTTGAGTATTCAGCACAACAATCCCTTCCTGTACCGTTCCCAAAGCCATTATATCACCTCTCACGGCAAACGTATAGAGTTGGTTCTTTCTAATAAACGCATCCGCCTCGGTGCGGAACGGTGCAATACGTGTGCCGTCATACACGAACAGCCCGCCCAGATCCGTGGCTATCAACAACCTCTCGGCATCCAGAGCCTGCAAGCAGCGCACCTCGTAACCGCGCAGTATATCCGAACCGTGAATGCGGTTCATCCTCGTTCCTGTGAGCAGGTACAAGCCGTTATCCGTACCCACATAGATCGCTCCGCCTATCTCTTCGGCGCAGAACACCCTACTCTCCACCCTGATAACCCTGACATCACTCAGCCACAAGCTATTTTCTGATATCTGATTTCTGATCTCTGACTTCTTTCGATCGGCAGAGCCGTGATGATTTCTGATAATTGCCGTAATAATTCTGTGCCGGGCAAAGAAATATACCTGAGTGCCTACAATCTCTATATCCCATACCTCGCCGTAGTTCGGTTCAATCTCTTCGGACATAAGTGACGTATAGCGCATACCTCCCTGTGACGTAGGCGTGAATACGCCAAAGTCGTTCGTCGCACCGATGAAAATGGCACTATTATCCAACTTGGCTATACTGCGAGGCAGGTTGCCGTAGTACATGCCATAGACGCGCCACTGTGAACCGTCGTACTCCAACAAACCATAGTTATTGGCGGCATACAGCCAGCCATTGCCAGTCGTAACGAGTTGCCAGTTCTGCGTACCGGCTGCGTAATCCGCCACGGCGTAGTTCGTTACCGGAACATTCCATCCGGCATATACAACTGAACTTAGCAAAAGCAAACAAAAAAGAGATACAGAGTGTAGTCGTTTCATGGCTTGTAGTGTAATCAGATTTTATCACAAAGTGAAATGGTGTAGTAACACATTCCGCCTGCAAAGATACAAAAATATTCTCACTTATGCAAATTTTTCGCATATTATTTGCATAATTGAATAAATTTTCGTAATTTTGCACCCGAATTAACGGTTTAACGAATTAAGGAATTAACGAATTAACGTATGAATACTTTCGGTGATACATTTACGTTCACATCGTTCGGGGAGTCGCACTCCGCAGCTATCGGCGGCGTGCTCGACGGCGTGCCGGCAGGGCTGCATATCGACCATGACATGATCCGCGACGCCCTCGACCGGCGCGCTGGCAGACATCAAACATCAAACATCAAACATCAAACATCCGCTTGCGGCGTTTCACAACGCGCCCTGCGGGAGGCGGATGAGGTCGAGTGGCTGAGCGGTGTGTTGGATGGCGTGACGCTCGGCACGCCGATTGCGTTCTTGATACGTAACCGCGACGCGCGCCCCGAAGACTATGAGGCATTCAAACATACACTGCGTCAGGCACACGCCGACAGCACTTACGAAGCCAAGTACGGCATCCGCGACTGGCGAGGCGGCGGCAGAGCCTCGGCACGCGAAACGGCTGCACGGGTCGTGGCGGGCAACATAGCCGCACAACTATTAGCAAAACAAGGGATAGAAATCAAGGCGCAACTCATCCAAGTGGGCGACGAGACACGCCCAGAGCATTTCGACGAACTCATCAGCCTATACCGCGCCGAAGGTGACAGCATTGGCGGCATCATCGCCTGCGAGGTTACAGGGTTGCCGGCAGGTTTGGGCGAACCGATCTTCGACAAACTCCAAGCGCACCTCGCCTACGCCATCATGAGCATCAACGCATGCAAAGGTTTCGACTACGGCAGCGGATTCGACGGGGTTACCCTACCCGGCTCTATCGCCAACCAACATAGCGGCGGTATGCTCGGAGGCATCACGGACGGCACAACCCTGAGCTTCCGGTGCGTATTCAAGCCGACGCCTTCCACCCCGAAAGCCGGAGTGAAAGGCCGTCATGATGCATGTGTCGCCGTGCGCGCCGTGCCTGTTGTAGAAGCTATGACCGCACTTGTTCTGGCGAACTTTTTAGCTGTCAGCGATCAGTAGTCAGCAATCAGATTTAGAGAACTACGTTTACTATTCGTCCGGGAACGACGATGATGCGTTTCGGTTGTGCGCCGCTGAGTTGGCGGGCAGTTTCGCTGTGGGCCAGCACCAGTTTCTCCACCTCGTCCTTCGGCGTGTCTTTCGGGCACTCCAAGGTGAAACGCACCTTGCCGTTGAACTGCACAGGGTACTTCTGCGTGTCTTCGACCAGATACGCCTCGTTGCACTCCGGCCACGGAGCGTCGATGACAAATGATTTGTCTTTTTTGCAGCGCTCATACATCGCCTCAGCGATATGCGGAGCAAACGGCGCGAGCAATACGGCAAACGGCTCAAGGATAGCGCGTTTGTTGCACTTGAGGGTAGCGAGCTCATTCTGCGCAATCATAAACGCAGGGATAGAGGTGTTGAACGAGAAGTTCTCGATATCCCACGTGACTTTCTTAATCAACTTATGCAAGCTGCGCAGCTCCTCGGCATTCGGTTCGACGTCGCTGATCTGCTCGTACATGTTCCACGCTTTCTTGAGGAAACGGTGTACACCGTCAATGCCGTTGGTGTCCCAAGGTTTGGACATCTCGAGCGGACCAAGGAACATCTCATACAGACGCAAGGTATCTGCACCGTACTTGGCGATCACATCGTCGGGGTTGACGACATTGAACATCGACTTGCTCATCTTCTCCACCGCCCATCCGCAGATGTACTGCTTGGGCATAGCAGCACCCAGATACGGGTTGTTCTCCACCTCCGAGCTTGTGCCGTCGGCAAACACGAACTGTGCATCCTTGAACTCCGGCATCCATGCGCGGAAAGCATCGATGTCGAGCACGTCGTTGTGTACGATGTTCACGTTGACGTGGATCGGCTGCACCTTGTCTTTGTACTCGGGGTTGCTGATAAGGTTATAGGAGATGTACAGGTTACCCGTCGCGCCCTCGCCGATATAACGATAGACGAAGTTCGAGCGACCCTGGATCATGCCTTGGTTAATCAACTTCTTGAACGGCTCGTCCTTGCAAACCACACCGAGATCAAAGAGGAACTTGTTCCAGAAGCGGCTGTAAATCAGGTGTCCCGTAGCGTGCTCACTACCGCCGAGATACAGATCCACCTGCTGCCAATAGTCGTTCGCTTGACGGCTGACCAGTGCCTCGTCGTTGTGCGGATCCATATAACGCAGATAGTACGCGCTCGAGCCCGCAAAGCCCGGCATCGTGCAGAGCTCCAGCGGGAAGACGGTCTTATTGTCGATTTGTGATTTATCGGCTACACACTTATTCGCCTCGTCCCACGCCCAGAGTTGTGCATGACCGAGTGGCGGCTCGCCGGTTTCGGTCGGACGGAACTCCTTTACCTCCGGCAACCTGAGCGGTAAGCACTCCTCGGGAATCGTGTAAGGCATATTGTCCTTATAGTAGATCGGGAACGGCTCGCCCCAGTAGCGCTGCCTTGAGAAGATTGCGTCACGCAAGCGGTAGTTGACCGTCACGCGACCTATACCCGTGTTGGTGATGTACTCTTTCATCTTCGCGATGGCGTCCTTGACCTCCAGTCCGTTGAGGATGCCGGAGTTCATCATTTTGCCTTCCTTGGCGTCGAAACTCTGCTCGCTGACATCCGCACCCTCGATGAGCGGAATGATCGGCAGGTTGAAGTGCTTGGCGAACGCATAGTCGCGGCTGTCGTGTGCCGGCACTGCCATGATAGCACCCGTGCCGTAGCCAGCCAGCACATAGTCGGAGATCCAGATAGGAATTTCGGCGTTGGTGAGCGGGTTGATGGCGTACGAACCCGTGAATACACCCGTCACCTTTCGGTCGGCTATTCGCTCACGCTCCGTGCGGTGTTTGACCCAAGCTAAGTACTGCTCGACCTCGGCACGCTGCTCGTCGGTGGTCAGACGCTCCACGTACTCGCTCTCCGGAGCCAGCACCATAAACGTTACACCATATACCGTATCCGCGCGCGTCGTAAAAATCGTGATCGGGTTGTCTTGCCCTTTGATTTCGAAGCGCATTTCTGCTCCCTCGCTTCGCCCTATCCAGTTGCGCTGGGTGTCTTTGAGCGAGTCCGTCCAATCTACCCGATCCAAGCCCTCAAGCAGCCGCGGTGCATACGCACTCACGCGCAGACACCATTGGCGCATCACGCGCTGCTCCACGGGGAAGCCGCCACGAACGCTGAGTCCCTCGCTCACCTCGTCGTTGGCGAGCACCGTGCCCAGTGCCGGACACCAATTCACCTTCGTGTCAGCCAGATAGGCAATACGGTATTGCATCAACTTCTCTTGCTGCTCACGCTCGCTCAAGGTTGCCCAAGACGGGTCTTCGGCTTCGAAGCGTGCCACGAGCTCGCTGATCGGTTTGGCTTTCTGCGCCGCGCTGTCGTAGTAGTGGTTGAACATCTGGATGAACGCCCACTGCGTCCACTTGTAGAACGCGGGATCGCAGGTCTTGACCTCACGGCTCCAGTCGTAGCAGAAACCGATCTTGCGGAGCTGGCTGATATAGCGCTTGATGTTCTCGTTGGTCGTCACCTCGGGGTGCTGACCGGTCTGAATGGCATATTGCTCTGCCGGCAGACCGTATGCATCAAAGCCCATGGGATGCAGCACATTGAATCCGCACTGACGTTTGTAGCGGCTGTAGATATCCGAGGCTATATATCCGAGCGGGTGTCCTACGTGCAGACCTGCGCCCGACGGATAGGGGAACATGTCGAGCACGTAGTAATGCGGTTTCTGACTCTCGTTGCTCACAGCATACGCGTTAGCCTTCTCCCACGCCTGCTGCCATTGTTGTTCAATCTCTTGAAAGTTGTATTCCATAAACTATATTTAACAGCTTAACTATTTAACGATTTAACGGTTTCACAAAAACGCGACCGCAAAGTTACGAAAAATATTTGACATTTGCAAACTTTGCGGTATTTTTTTTCAAAATTCTTTTATCACCACCAAGAATGTCAATTTTTTATACTGAATAATGGCACGGTTTTTGATGCAAAAGAAATAAAGAAGATTAGGTATGAGAAAAATAGTATTGATAGCCCTATTAGCGGTGGCAATGCTGCCGGCAATGGCAGGTGAATACGGATATCTGGTATTCACCAACACCAGCGGCACAAGCACTACGCTGACAGTAAATAACCTGTCGGCTACGGTGAGCGGTTCGACGCTTGTCGTGACCAACGATGACTGCACGGTGAACTTCACCCTGACCGAACTGGCGAGCATGCAATTCAGCACAACGGGCTCGGAAACGGCATTGGAGAACGTGATAGACGGCGACCGACCCGTGCAGGTATATAGCCTCGGCGGTATGTCGTTCGGCTCGTTCGACAACCTTGTGCAAGCTGCACTGCAACTTGGCGCAGGGACTTATGTGATTTCGAATGGTAAAAACGCTCAAACGATAGTAATAAAATGAGAACATCAATAATTCGACCGATAATAATAGGGCTTTTGCTCCTTTCACCGTTCACCATTCACCTTTCACCTTTATTTGCCCAAACGTTGAATATACAGGTAGGCAATGTGACCTATCAGTTCCCTGCCACACAGGCAGGCGAAATGCCGTTTGGGGGCGGTTCGACGCTGACGGTAATGGGTAAAACGTTCTCGCTGAGCGAGATCAGCCGCATGTACGTGGATGAAACGCAGGTGACAGACGGCGCTGTGGCAGTGGTGTACAACGGCAGTTCGGCAGCTATCACCGTGGCGGGCAATATAGCCCGATACCTTGCTATCACGCAATCGGGCGCGCACGTGAGCATCATGCAGAGTAGCGATCTTGCCGACGAGATCACCTATACTCTATCCGGCTCGTCAAGTAACGGCGGGTTCTACATGTCCGGCAGTTATAAGGCAACGGTTGAACTCAGCGGTCTAACCCTGACGAACGTGTCGGCAACCTATTCCGGTGCAGCCGTACATATCCAGAACGGCAAGCGAATCAAAGTCAAAGTCGTAACAGGCACAACGAACACCCTCGTAGATGCTGCCAACGGTAGCCAGAAAGGTTGTCTATACATCAAGGGGCACGCCGAGTTTGCGCAGTATGGTACGCTCAACATCACCGGCAAGGTCAAGCACGGCATCAAAACCGGCGAGTACATGACGCTCAAAAATGCCAACATCAACATCCTCTCGGCAGCGAGCGACGGCATCAACTGCAGCCAGTATTTCCTCATGGAGAGCGGCACGATTACGATCAATAATGTCGGGGACGACGGTATCCAATGCGACATCGACGATACCGACACCGGCTCGACAGGTCAAACCACCGACCACGAAGGCGAAGACAGCGGCAACGTATATATCCTTGGCGGCACGCTCAATATCACCGTATCAGCTACGGCAGGCAAAGACATCAAGGCGGCTGGCGACATCATCATTTCCGGTGGCAAAGTAAACGCCAAGGCTTCAGGTAACGGCACCTGGGACACCGATGATCTGGAGACTAAATCGGCTGCATGTCTTTCTGCCGACGGCAATATTGCCATTTCCGGTGGTACGCTGACACTGACCGCATCCGGTAGCGGCGGCAAAGGTATCAAGGCGGATGGCACATTTGCCCTTAGCGATAGTGCCGTAGTGGTGATTACCACAACCGGCGGTTTGTATTACAACAACGGTTCGACCGAGAACACCAACTACACCGGCAATACCGACCGGATCAGCAACAGTTATTACTCCTCGCCGAAAGGCATCAAAGCAACAGGCATCATCACCATCTCCGGCGGTAAGATTTTCGTCACTACCAGCGGTCGCAACGGAGAAGGTATAGAGAGCAAATCCACTGTAACCATCAATAGTGGTGAGATCGCTGTCAACTCCTACGATGATGCCATCAACTCGGCTTCGGACATGACCATCAATGGTGGACTTATCTATGCACGGGCGACAAACAACGACGGTCTGGATGCCAACGGCAACTGCTATATCAAGGGCGGTATAGTTTATGCCATAGGCGCATCATCGCCCGAGGTGGCTATCGACGCCAACACCGAGGAGCAAAAGAAACTGTACATCACCGGTGGCACGATAGTTGCAGTAGGTGGTTTGGAGTCCGGCTCCAGTATATCCGGCGGCACTTGCAAACAGGCAAGTTCGTGGACGGGCAGCGCATGGCACGCACTCTACAATAACGGCGAACTCGCATTCGTCTTCAAGACCCCGACCAAATCTTCTTCCGGAGGCGGAGGATATGGTCCAGGCGGCGGTGGCAGCAGTCAGAAACTCGTAGTCTATACATCCTCTACCCCGACCCTCAAATCCGGCATAACAGCCGGGGGAACGGAGGTCTTTGATGGCGTCGGTTACTACCCGGCTACAGCATCGGGAGGTTCGTCGGTCACACTATCCAGTTACAGCAACTCCGGCGGTGGTCCCGGCGGCGGTGGAGGCTGGGGATGGTAAAGGTTAATGGTGAATGGTGACAATAGCCAACATAGTACAATCCTTTGAGCCGATCAGTCTCATGCAGATGGAAAGCGTGAAGCTCATGAACCGTATCGACACCAAATACGCGGTGCCGATGGCGGTTCTGCCGCATATTTTGGAGGCGGCGAAAGCCGACTACTACATCCAGGAGATCGACGGCAAACGCATCGCCACGTACGACACGATGTACTATGACACCGACTCGCTGGATATGTACATCCGTCACCACGACCGCCAACTCGTCCGGCAGAAGATACGCGTACGGCAATACGTGGACAGCGACCTCACCTTCCTCGAAATCAAGCGCAAGAACAACAAAGGGCGCACGAAAAAGAAACGTATCTCGGTGCCCGGCTTCGATATCACAGCCGAGACCTTCGGCGAAGGCAAGCGTTCGATGTGGAGCGTGGAGGATTTTATAGCAGCGAAAAGCCGGTATCAATGGGCTGAGCTGAGTCCGCACCTGTGGACGAAGTTCCACCGCATTACATTGGTTAACCGCGCCAAGACCGAACGGCTGACCATCGACATGGATCTCGTGTGGGACAATGTCATCAGCGGCGAGAAGAAGACCTTCACCGATCTGGTCATCATCGAACTCAAGCGCGACGGCAACGTGCCATCCAGGATGACGCAGATCATGCTCGACCTCCGCGTTCACCCGCTCAAGATCAGCAAGTATTGCATCGGCACTGCCCTCACCACCCCCGACATCAAAAAGAACCGCTTCAAATCAAAGATAAGAAAAATAACCAAATTACTAAATGGCTCAATAAATGACCCATACGGCGAAGCAGAACGTTTGAGGCTGTAAGCCGAAAAAAGAAATGGTAAATGACTAAATGGTAAATATTATGACCCAAGTTGATTTAGCCAACCCTACCTTGGAGTTCCTCGAGAACGATCCCGACATCGCTGCACGTTTCGGTACCAGCGACAGTATCTCCTATCTGATGCACTCGATAGCCGATTGTCTCGGCGTAAGTGCCGACCTCATCACCATGCCGTTGATGTTCCTGTTCAACCTGCTGGTGTCGTGGGCTCTCATCTATGGCATCTACTACCGCTACAGCCGTCGCCGCGACTACTATGTGCAGTTTATGCTCTTCTCCAGCGGCATGTTTCTGTTGCTGTGGCTGATGCAGATCCTTGACATCCAGACAGGCTTCGTGCTCGGTTTGTTTGCCATCTTCGGCATGATCCGTTACCGCACAGAGACCGTGCCTATCCGCGAGATGAACTATATGTTCCTCATCATCGCCCTCTCGGTCATCAACTCGCTCAGCCTCAAAGCCGACGGTTTGGCATGGTATTTGCTACTGTTTGCCAATATACTGATGCTGGCTCTGGCATGGGGATTTGAGTTGTGGAACGGACGCAAACGTATCTCCACAAAGATCATCCTCTACGAGAAGATCGAGAACATCAAGCCCGAGAACCGCGCCGCACTCATCGCCGATCTCGAAGAGCGCACCGGACTCAAGGTGCTCGACATCGAGATAGGACACATCGACTTCCTCCGCGACGTAGCCTACATCAAGATGACCTACCCATTGGAGGCAGGCAAAACCGTTAACAGTATCGATCAAATAACGAAATTCAAATGAGACGTTCATTCATCATAAGTCTGTGCTCTGTACTCTGTCTGCTGTACTCCGCAGCGGCTTTTGCTACGGATTATAATTCGACGGGGTCGACAACGGAACAGCGTGTTCAGACGCGCGTCGGGGCAGAATTCACCAAGCATTGGAAATGCGGTGTACAACTCAGTATAGGTGAAGAGTTGCGTTTTGACCTCATGGACAATGTAGTCGGCACAACATCCAAAAGCGAGGCGATTGACACCGCTTACGGAGCAGCGTTCAACAAATCGTACACTACCCTTTCATTGGCATATACACCGATAGAATACGTCAAACTCGATGCCGGATATACGCTCCGCATATTAGGTCGCAAAGATTGGAGCGACCCGAATGAGTTTATTCGTCATCGCGTTTTCTTTGGCGTAACAGGCTCGTACAAAACGCAATACGCAAAGTTGTATCTGCGCGAACGATTCTTGCTGGAAATGCGTACGGATAGCGTGAACACAGATGAGAAACAAGCCTTCGCATGGTTGCTCCGCAGCCGTTTGGGAGCCGATTTCTATGTGCCCGGCAAACCCGTTAAGCCCTATATCTGGGCAGAACTGGAGAATACGCTCAATGCACCCGAATTCCAACAGAACAATGGACAGCAGTTCATCACCAACGTGCGATTGCAAGCTGGCGTCAAATGGCGGATCACAAAACTCAGCAGCCTGAACTTCTACTACCGTTTTACCTACGGCTACGACCGCGACATCAACGTGAATAAGTCGTATTACAGCGGCAAAACATTGAAACTCAGACTGGACGAGCAAAAAGAATTTCAACACGCTATAGGCGTTCAATATAGTCTTGATTGGTAAAGGGGAAAAGTAAAATTTGAAATTTGAAACTTGAAATATATGAAAAATACCTGGTTCATTCTCCCCTTGGCACTGGCAGTGCTGACGGGAACAGGCTGCAAACAGAATAGTGAAGTCAATAGTGGCTCCACAGGTTCGGACACCACCAACACCGGCGATGACAGTTCGGATTTCGTGGACGAACAGACATGGAACAGCACCATCAACCTTGTCTGGAACGGCACCGATGTCTCCGTCACCGGTTCGGCTGACGGCGTGACAATCACTAACTCCAACGGCTATGTCACTGTCACGTCCACCGCCAAGCATATCGAATATGCCGTCAGCGGCAGCGGCACGGGACAGCTGAGCATCTACAGCGATTACAAGTACAAGCTCTCGCTCGAAGGACTGACCCTCGCTTGCTCCGACGGTCCTGCCATCAACAGCCAGTGCAAGAAGACCTGCTACGCCGTTCTCGGTGGCACAAATACCCTCAGCGACGGTAGTTCCTACGCTTCGTCTTCCGAAGACCGTAAGGCGGCGTTCTTTAGCGAGGGACAGATCTGTTTCTCCGGTTCGGGCAGTCTCGCCATCACCGGCAACTACAAGCACGCTCTTGCCTCCGACGATTATATCCGTATCTGCTCGGGCACGGGTATCATCGACCTCACCGCCAAAGTCAGTGACGGTCTGCACACCAACGACGGTGTCATCATCAACGACGGTACACTCACCATCAACGCCGTTGGCGAAGGCATCCAGTGCGACACCAGCAGCGTGGTCATCACCGGCGGTACAATCACCGTCACCAGCACCACCGACAAAGGTATCCTTGCTTACGCCAATATCGACATCAGCGGCGGTACGACGCTCATCACCAGCAAATACAAATGTATCAAGACCCAAAGTAACCTCACCATCTCAGGCGGAACGATCACGGCTATTGCTACAGGCACTTCGTCCAATAGCGGTGGTCGCCCGGGTGATACATCCTCATCCGACGGCACGCCCGAAGGTATTGAAGCCAAAGGCACCATCACCATCTCCGGCGGCAGAGTCTTTGCGCAAGCTAACGACGATGCCATCAACTCCGGCGGCGATATGACCATCAGCGGTGGCTTTGTTATGGCGTACTCCACCGGCAACGACGGACTCGATGCCAACGGCAACTGTTACATCAAGGGCGGCACGGTGTATGCTATCGGCGCTTCATCTCCAGAAGTAGCTATCGATGCCAACTCCGAGGAGCAGAAGCAACTCTACGTCCAAGGCGGTACGATCGTCGCTATCGGCGGACTCGAATCCGGTGCCAGCCTCTCGCAGACCTGCTACTCCGCCTCGTCGGTAAGCAAGAACACGTGGTACGCCTTGTATAGCGGCAGCGACCTCGCGTTCGTCTTCAAGACACCAAGCAGCCTGAGTGCATCGACCTTTGTCGTTTCCACCGGCGGCACGGCAAGTCTCAAGTCCGGCGTCACAACCAGCGGCGGTTCGTCAATCCTCAACAGCTACGCCCTATCCTCTCCCACCGTCAGCGGCGGCTCGTCCGTCACCCTATCCTCCTACAGCGGCGGCAACTCCGGCGGTGGTCCCGGTGGTGGCGGTAATCCCGGCGGTCGCCCCGGCGGCTACTAAAAATTTGAAATTTGAAATCATAAATTTGAAATAATGAAACGCCTCATATCCCTCTTAGCTCTTAGCTCTTTGCTCTTAGCTCCTTTAGCAGCCCAGAGCCTCCTCACTCCCGAGCAACTCGCCAAACGCGAGCGCCACAAGAACCTCACCGTCAAGGAGTGGAACACCGACGAAAAGACCAAAACCCGTTGGCTCGACCGCATCAAGATCTATGACGACCAGGGGCGTTGTGTCGAGGAGATCGAATACGCCACCTACGGTCAGAAGTGGCGCGTCACCAGCAAGTACGACGATGTCACCGGCAAGGTGGTCGAGGAGGTCGAGTACAACGACCGCAACCGCCCTGTACGTATCCGCAAGTACGAGTGGAACGCCGATGGCACCAAAGCCAAGCAGTACAACTACCTGCCCAACGGCAAACTCTACTCCGTCAAGGTCTATGAGTACATCTTCTCGGACAAATAACATTTTTTTTCGTTTGACTCTTGCAAATATCAATTTTTTTTCGTAACTTTGCATCATCAATCGTAAAAATGTTAGCAACATGACGATCAAACCATCCGCTGTTCATACATTACTGGGCGTTGTCGTGGGCTTTATTCTGTTCATGCTCACGTTTGGCGTGGAGCAATACTACCGCTATCACGTGAGCAACCTGCGCTCGCTGGACGGAAAAGAGCACAGTTTTTATATCTACCCTAACCTGTCTGTCGATTCGGTACTGAATATGGTTCGCAACAGCTACGACATCAGCGGCGAACTTGACCTGCGCTGGCACATGCGTCTGAAGGTTTTCAAGGCGACTAAGCCGGGCTACTACGTTTTACCTGCCGAGATGGGTGACAAGTTGTTTATCACCACGCTCCAGAACGGCGAGCAGACACCTATCCGCCTCAAATGGACGAACCAACTCCACACCCGCGAGGAGTTAGCCGGCAAGATTGCATCGCAACTGCTGCTCGACAGTGTGGATCTGATTGATCGCCTTAGTGATGACAAGTATATGGCGGAGTTTGGACTCAATGCGGAGAGCAGCAGGTGTCTGTTCCTACCTGACACCTACGAGGTCTATTGGACCATCTCGCCGGACGAGCTGTTTCAAAGGATGAATAGTGAATACCGCGCGTTCTGGACCAAGGAGCGTTTGGATAAAGCCCTGGCACTGGAGCTGACGCCTGTGGAGGTGTCTATCCTGGCGTCCATCGTCGAAAGTGAGACCTACGTGCTCAAGGATATGCCTACTATTGCCAGCCTGTATATCAACCGCCTTCGCAAAAACATGCCCTTGCAGGCTTGTCCGACAGTGATCTACGCCGTAGGAGATTTCTCCATCAAACGCGTGCTCAAGAGCCATCTGAAAGTCGAATCGCCGTACAACACCTACAAGCACAAAGGCTTACCGCCCGGACCTATCCACTGCCCGTTGGCGCGCACGCTGGATTTTGTGTTGAACGCACCGAAAACCAACTACCTGTACATGTGCGCCAGTCCTTCCTTGGACGGCACGCATATCTTTTCGTCATCGTACGGCATACACAGCTCTGCGGCACGTGACTACCACACCATGATGGATAACAAGAAACGTAAGAAATGATCCGCTAACCCTCTAACCCGCTAATTCACTAATCCCTTAACCGGAGCGGGCTGAGGACGATATCGCTCGACGAGCGCATTGTGGCGAACAAGACCGTAGATGGCTATCGCTGAAGCGCAAACCAGCAGAAGCAGTATATCCGTCATCGCATCGGCATACACCGGATAGTTGGTTATATGCTCCGGATCGAACAGCGTGAAATAATAATATTCTATTACCTCCCAACACGCTCCCGCTCCCACCGAAAAGAACACGACAATCAGCGCAATCAGGCATCTGTGCAGATGGATGTACTCACTCCACAGGTGCATCGCTACGTGAATCTGCCATAGCAGTATAAGCGGCAGCAGCAATCCCGTTTCTATCAGCACCAGTTCATCCCACCATCCGATTCGACCGTTCAGGTCGAGTCCGTCGCCCAATATCAGCGAGCAGATGCAGTACAGGATAATGAAGATTGATATCAGCGGCGGCACGTCGAAGCGCCATCTGTTACGCAGCATTCGCGGAATACTGATCACAAACCCCATACCGGCATACTGCGCCGCACGCATCAGAATCAACCCGCCGGAAGCATGGTCGAAGAAGATGAGCTCCACCAAGTGGCAAAAGCCCAATGTGATTACCAGCCCGAGGGCGAAGTTGTTGAACATCTGGTTCTTTTTATGCCCGCTAAGCCCGAAAAAGTAGTTGTATTTCTTTGCCATATACCGTTGTGAGTTTTTCGTTGAATGTATTTTTTAATATTGGGGTTATTCTCTAATCCACTAACTCACGAGCCAGGCGATCAGGTAGCCGACGCCGATGGAGACAAAGGTAGTGATGAAGCCGGCGAGTTGGAAGGAGTGGTTGATGACATATTTGCCGATATGCGTTGTACCTGTTCGGTCAAAGCCGATAGCGGCTACCTCCGTCGGGTAGTTGGGCAGGAAGAAATAGCCGTTGACGGCAGGGAAGACAGCGAGCAGGATATGCGGCGGCACGCCTAATGCCAAGCCGACCGGGTACAAGGTCTTTGCCGTAGCAGCCTGCGAGAAGAGCATGATACTGAACAGGAACAGCGGTATCGCGAACAGAATCGGCCAGGATGTGAAGATACCTGCTACGGAGCCCATGATCACCTCTTGGTTACCGAGGAAGAAGGTGCTACCCATCCACGCCACGCCGAAGATCGACACCATAGCGTTCATACCCGACGCGAACACATTGCCTTTGACCGCCACGCGCACGTCTGCCTTGCCTACAAACAGGATCAAGGCGGCGATACTCATCATGATGACTTCGATGATATAGTTCATGTTCATCGGTTCGCCATGAAAACTCGGTCGCATGGCGGGAATAGAGCCGAAGAGGACAACCAGCACTACGCCCAAAAGGAACGCCAGCACAGCCCATTTGGCACGGGGGTTGACATTTGTCATTTGTGATTGGTCATTTGTCATTTCGACATCTTCTATCAATCCCTCACGCACACGGCGTTGGTACTCGGGGTCTTGCTCCAGCGGCTTGCCGACGAAGTTCTGCACGAGCGCCGCCACAAAGATCGCGATGAGCGAAGCCGGCACGGTGATGATCATGATCTCCTTGATACCGATCCCTGCCCCACCGAGCATGGTCTGGGACAAGATAGCCGCTGTAGCCGCCGACACGGGCGAACCCGTGATACCGAGCGATGCCGCAATCGTGGAGACGGCGAGTGGTCGTTCGGGTCGCACTTTCTCCTTGTAGGCTATCTCCGAGATGATCGGCAACAGCGCATAACAGGTATGCGCCGTACCCGCCAAAAAGCAGAAAAACCATGTAATAAACGGCGCGTAAAACGTGATACGGCTCGGATGACGCTTAAGGAGTTTGGCGGCTATGCTCACCATATAATCCAATCCACCTGCGGCTTGCAGTGCCGCGGAGGCGGTGATGACGCTGACGATGATCAGCATCACATCAACGGGTATCACTCCGGGCTCCAGCCCAAAGCAGAAGACGAGGATGAACACGCCTACCATGCCGTAGATACCAAGGCCGATAGACCCTACTTTCGCGCCGATGAAGATCATCGCCAGCACGACCAGCAGTTGCAGTATAATCAGAAATGTTGCCATAACTATTTATTTAATTACCGCTTGGGGAAAAGGATTGGAAATAAGCATTTACTGTTTGAGGCATCCGATAGGAACCACATACACGCCGTCCTCGCGTCGGTAGGCGTATCTTCCAAGTCCGACAAGTACCATCATAAACGAAGGCTCCTTCATGCGCGTCGTGTCAATTTTTCCTGCAAGTTCTTTGAGCACCTTTGCGCCTTTCTCTATATCATCCTCGCCGCCCAATTTGATTTCTATCAAACCATAGTTGCCATTTTCCAGATGCAATACGGCATCGCACTCCAAGTTATTCTTATCGCGATAGTGATAAACGGTTCCTCCCAGTGCATCGCCATACACGCGCAAGTCTCGCACAGCCATTGTCTCAAAAAATAGGCCAAAGGTCTTTAAGTCGTTTATCAAGTCTTTCGGTCCCAATCCCAAAGCAGCTGCAGCAATACTCGGATCAACAAAATAGCGTGTGTCTGCCGTGCGGATTGCAGTCTTGCTTCGCAGGTTCGGATTCCATGCGCGCATATCTTCCACCACGAAAATTTTCCGTAACGCTTTGATGTATTGATCTATGATATCTTCACTCAGCGTATCATCCTCATTTACTTTGATGTCTTGGTAGATGGTCGCGATAGATGCTTGCGATCCCAGATTCCGGCTTAGACTACGCATCAGTCGTTTCACGCGTTCTGGATCACGACGAACACCATCGGCACGCGAGATATCTGAGTTGGAGCCATCACCCAGACCTACTACACCGGAATAATATGCCTTGGCTTGATTGAGCGCAGCTCTCTCCGATTTCACCGTTAACGCAAACGGCCATCCTCCTCGACATACCAAATAGGCTAATTTCTCTATATCAATCTTAGCTTCTGATAACAATTGTTCCGGCTGTGTAAACAACGAAGCCAATGGATTCTATCCACTCTTTCAGCAACTCGTCAGCGATACGTTTTTTGTACATATTTCTATATGATTTTCATCTGCATCCAGACATTGTCTCCTGTGTCGATACATGTAATATTATGAGCATATTAAACAGAATCTAATCGGTAATTTGGCGCTGTTTTGCTCGGAAATTTGGCGCAAACATGTTCGGCCGTTTGGCTTTTTTAAAATCCGCTACAAAGGTACTAAAAATATATGATATATGCAAATATTTTTCGTATATTTTTTACATTTTAATCACCGAGTTGGCAGATTTTTGAACACCGAGTTGGCAGATTTCTCCGCTTTGTAACCCGGCGGGAAGCCAATCCCGCAAGGCTTGTTTGAATTACCAAGTGCATAATCTTTGCGTTAAGCAAAGATACGAAAAATTCTTGATATTTGCAACACGCGCGTGCATTTTTTTACGAATTGTGCCATAAAATCTTCATTTTTTTACGAATTGTGACATTCTGGGACGAAATCCGGAGCAGAAACGAATAAAACAGACGGCTCACATTTCCGTAAGCCGCCTGAGTGCAGGTGTCTAAAACGCCACTTTCTTCGTCGCGTCGTAGCTTTCGATCGTCTTCGTCTGTATCACGCAGCTCGTGTCCCCTTTCTGCCAGTACTCGGATTTGGTCGTCACCGTCCGCGTCACATTGCAGCCCGTAAGAGCTCCCGCCGCCACTGCCATTACAATGATTATTACTTTTCTCATAATTTCTTCCTTTTGTTGGTGGATTCTTTAACAAAAACCTATCTAAACCCCTCGGTTGTCAGTCGTCCTTTCGGACTTATGCTGTAGTCGTTTGGTCGTCTATGCAAGCGAGCTTGCCTACCCGCCCAACCGCCTGCATCATCACTCTGCGAGTGACTGCCAACCTCGGACATAAACCTAAAAAAACAGTAGATCACTTCATCGTTAATCATTACAATGGATTCTTCGGTTAATTTAGGTTTATTGCTGCCGGTTGTTTGTACCTTTGGGGGTGAATCGTTGTGCAGACGGGCTGCTGCAAACGTGTTTGTGAGCAGGCTGGCTGAACAATGATTCATTGTGCGCAGCACATCAAACAACCGGCAGTGTTTTATAGGTTTTTGTTAAATAACGCCCCGTTTAGCCAAGTTCCGCGTCGCAAACCATCCACAGGTACGAGCGCATGGTCTTCTTGCCGTTCGGGTTGTCCTTCTGGGCGTTGAAGGCCGCCAAGTCACCTGCGATCTTCGTCAGATCCTGCTTACGCGCAGCGACGGCGCGAGCCACCGTAGCGAAGCGAGTGCGCTGAGCCTGCTCGTCGGCAGTGACAGGAGTGCTGCGGGTGACAGACTCGATGCCGCGCAAATAGATACGCGTGCAGTCCTTGCTCTCGGTCGCGGCTACGCGGTGGGTAGCCAAGAGCATCTGCTGGTCGGCAGCATGCTGCGACTTTTTGTTGATTTTCTTCAGTGCACCGCTTACAAACTCGATACCCGGTGCCCATCTTACTTTTGCCATGTCGTGTTCGGCAATGGGCGCGCATTGGCTGATGCTCTGCATCATCGGGGCGCCCCATGCCTCCACTCTTCGGTCCGCAAACGCTTCGCTGGTTTACGTCCCGATTTGGGAAGGCTCCTCTATGCCGATTGAGAGGGGTTAATATGTCAAAGAACGCTGCGATTCGGCAACACGGCGACCGCATTCAACCGAAAAGCGATGCAAAATTACGAAAAAAAAACGGAAACTCCAAATTTGGGGCTTCCGTTACCTTAATCCGGTTAAGGTTTCCGTTATTCAAGGGCGTAAACCTTAAAATAATGCGCCATTTGGGCACCCATCCAGCCTCGGCTGACAGCAACATCGACCGATGCAGGTGAGTATAATCCCCGTCTTTGGCAGTGCTTTCTGAAGCCCGACAGCAGTGTCTTGAACTGCTCATCGGTCATAGGCTCTTCGCGCTTGCGCTCAATCTCCTTGCGGAGGTCTGTGATTGTGATCCATAAAATTGATGATTTTGGGCGGGTGATTCAATCACCCTGAAATAAACATACATTTTAAGCGGGCAATATCATTGCCCTGTAATTAACGACGTTGATTACTCTCGACTACCCCGCTCGCAAAGATGCGAGCGAAATGCACGATACTCTCGACTACACCGCGCTTAAACATAAGCGCGAAATGCACAATGATTGTGAAGACTCCGAGCGCGAAATGCACAATGATTGTGAAGACTCCGAGTGCAAAATGCACGATGTGATGGAGATAGTATCGATAATGGCTCGATAATGACCCGATAATGGCTCGATGTTGTCGTACGTTTTGGCGTTTTGGCGGGTTAGCGGGTTAGTGGGTTAGCGGGTTAGGGGGGTGGATCGTCCAACGCCAACTGCGGATGCCCGACTTTCCGCGAGGGAAGCACGCGGCGGTTGTTGCGGTAGGCTTCAAGAATCATCTTAATCAACTTAGTCTCCGATTTCTCCAACTCGCACAACTGCCCGTACAGGCGTCGCACGCGGTGGGTGATGTTGGTGTACTGCTTACAGGCTTCGTGCGGATTATGCATCTGCGTTTGGATGTCGCTCACGCAGAGCTTGATGATGCGGTCGGCTCGCAAGGCAGGGTTCTTGGCGGCATCCTCTGCTGAGGGCAAAGGCTGCACAAATGCCGTTGTTCTGCCGTTGTCGTAAGACCTGTAGATCATGCCGGCGTAGATACCGCTCAGGGGCTCAACGCCCTCTTTATACTCAATCTTTGCCATGGTCGGTTCCCTCCTTTTGTTGTTTTTTTTCATTGGATTTTTTCATAATGCTTTGAAATTAGTTAAAAATGTTAATATTATTCCTTGCGCAGTAACCTGCGGCGAGTTGGTCGAGTGCATCGAGTTCGCGCAGGGTGACGGTTGTGCCGTCGGGGGCGGTATAGACGATTTTGTCGGTGTTCATTGTTTTGATTTTTTTAGGGTTTGACATAATACATTTCTCCTTGCCCCAGAATAACTTGCCTCCAACCATCCACAGGCTCTGTGGTACCTTTTGCGGAATAGTACTCGCTATGCGTCATCCGCTGCTCGGCACAAGGATTGTCATCGCGGAAGTCTTCGACCGTAAAACGGAAGTTGTGCTTTTTGTTATATCCGTTGCGAACAGCCTGAAGGAGTGCTTGTTTTTCTTCCGGAGTGTAA
>JAEEGH010002136.1_pt1 | contig 54274 bp, 39 predicted proteins | sample 9134181 | NCBI WGS metagenome assembly JAEEGH01 (sample SAMN16246544, study PRJNA631951) | gut metagenome | biome: gut microbiome; feature: rumen; material: DP-attached | host: Bos | place: Iran: Karaj | collected 2018-10 | reverse complement strand
CACGATTCCCCCGTGTCCCGGGAAGAACGCCGCCGTGAAGAAAGCATAGATAGGGATCTTCGCCGAGCAACTCATGAAAGGAGTCAGCAGGACTGTCAGCCGCCGGTCGTGGGCGGAAGGGAGCGTGCGGGTAGCCATCACGGCCGGCACGGAGCAGCCAAAGCCGATGAGCAGCGGGACGATGCTGCGCCCCGTCAGGCCTAGATGACGAAGCAGCTTGTCGCTCACGAAAGCCACACGGGCCATGTAGCCGCTGTCTTCCAGCAGCGACAGGAAGAAGAACAGCAGGATGATGATCGGAACGAAACTTACAACCGTTCCGACACCGCCGAAGATGCCGTCGACCACCAGGGAGCGGACAGCCGGGGCGACGCCCCAGCGGGTCATCCCCGCGTCAGTCTTACCGGCCAACCACTGGATGCCTTCTTCGAGCAGGTCCTGCAACGGTGCGCCCAGCACGTCGATGGAAAGCCAGATAACCAGCGAGATGACGGCCAGGAAGATCGGCAGGGCGGTCCACTTTCCGGTCAGGATGCGGTCGATACGACGGCTGCGCCGGTACTCCTTGCTTTCGTGCGGTTTGATGACGGTCTTCTCGCAGAGTTTCCGGATGAAGGAGAAACGCATGTCGGCCATGGCCGCATTTCGGTCCAGGCCGCGCTCTTCTTCCATCTGGAGAATGATGTGCTCCACCATCTCTTTCTCATTCTCATCCAGTTCGAGGGCGTTTTCCACAGCCGTGTCGCCGTCAATCAGGCGGCTTGCCGCGAAACGAACGGGGATGTCGGCCCGACGGGCGTGGTCCTCGATCAGATGCATGATGCCGTGGAGGCAGCGGTGCACCGCTCCGCCATAGTCCTCCTTGTCACAGAAATCCTGTCGCTGGGGCTTTTCCTGGAAACGCGCCACATGGACGGCATGTTCCACGAGTTCCTCGATGCCTTCGTTCTTGGCCGCGGAGATGGCCACGACAGGCAGGCCGAGGGCTTCCTCAAGCTCGTTGGCGCGGATGGATCCTCCGTTGCCGTAGACCTCGTCCATCATGTTGAGCGCCAGAACCATCGGGCACTCCAGTTCCATGAGTTGCATCGTCAGATACAGGTTGCGCTCAATATTGGTCGCATCGATGATGTTGATGATGCAGTGCGGCTTCTGGCGCAGGATGAAATCGCGCGAGACGATCTCTTCCGCCGTATAAGGGGCCAGCGAATAGATGCCCGGCAGGTCGGTAATCCGCGTGTTGGGATGGCGCCGGATGACGCCGTCCTTACGGTCGACCGTCACGCCCGGGAAGTTGCCCACATGCTGGTTCGAACCGGTCAGTTGGTTGAAGAGCGTGGTCTTGCCGCAGTTCTGGTTGCCCGCCAGGGCGAAGGTCAGCGTCGTTTCCTCGGGCAGGGGATTCTCATGTGTCTTGTCGTGGTAGCGTCCTTCCTCGCCAAAGCCCGGATGTTCGTTCTCATGGGGTTCCGGCGGAGCCTGGGCCAGCTTTTCAGCGCTGGCCGGCTCTGTTTCGATGCAGGCTGCATCGGCCTTGCGCAGCGAGAGAGCGTAGCCGTGGACCTTCAGTTCCATCGGGTCGCCCAGCGGCGCAAGTTTGGTCAGCGTGACTACGCTGCCGGGGATTACGCCCATATCCAGGATGTGTTGGCGAAGCGCCCCCTTCCCGCCGACGGCGGTGACCCGGGCCGATTCGCCAACTCGTAAATGATCTAGCGTCATGTCATTACATTTTCAGACGCAAAGATAGGCGGTTGTTCTGATTGTATCAATCCCTATTAATAGGGATAGAAGTAATGTCGTCAAACAGCCGCAAGACGAACAGCCCCTCAATACGTCTGAGGCCGATTCTATTGCGCCAAAGGCCGTAATCAGCCCTTGGCGCAAACATACCAAACCCATAAGTTCTTGGGGCAGGGATTCCATTGCGGCTACTTGGCGGAATAATCATCTGCTGAAAAATGGAAGTAGCCAACGGGCCGTTTTTTTCGTTATCTTTGTCATCTATGACCGAGATTATCATCAACGGGACGGATGACTTGCCGCGGGCGGCGCGGGTTTTTCTCGAACACATCGGGACGCATCGCATCCTGGCTTTCTATGGCGCGATGGGTGCCGGAAAGACCACGTTCATCACGGCGGTTTGCCGCGCCCTGGGCGTGCAGGACACCGTCACCAGCCCCACCTTCACCATCGTCAACGAATACCGCGACGGGGCGGGTGAGCCTGTGTACCACTTTGATTTCTATAGGATCAACCGGCTTTCTGAAGCGCTGGACATCGGGCTCTACGAGTACTTCGATTCCGGCGCGCTGTGTCTGGTGGAATGGCCCGAGATGATTGAGGAGCTGCTGCCGGAAGATGCGCTCAAAGTGCAGATCCTGGTGGAAGACGCCGAAACGCGAACCTTATTATTCTGAACGATATGAAACGATTCCTCCTGCTGACGGTCCTGCTCCCCACGCTGCTCGCGTGCGGAAAGGCGCCGCAGCCGCGAACCTATGCCCTGACGCCCGATATCCTGCCGGGTGCCACGGCCCTTGAAGAATATCTCCCGCTCCTGGAAGGGCAGCGGGTCTCGATCCTTTCCAATCAGACCGGTATGGTCACGCCGGAGCGTCATGTACTCGACACGCTGCTCTCGCTGGGTGTAAATGTCGTTTCCATCTTCTCGCCGGAACATGGCTTCCGCGGTACGGCCGATGCCGGAGAGCTGGTCAGCAGTTCGGTCGACGAGCCGACCGGCGTCCCCATCCGTTCGCTCTACGACGGCAAGGGCGGCGTCCCTTCGGAGGAGGCGATGTCGGAGTTCGACGTGCTGCTGTTCGACCTGCAGGACGTGGGCTGCCGCTTCTACACCTACAACGTGACCATGGGCAAGATGATGGCTGTCTGCGCGACGCACGGCAAGAAGATGATCGTGCTCGACCGGCCCAATCCCATCGGCTTCTATGTGGACGGCCCGATCCTCGATATGAAATACAAATCCGGTGTGGGCTGGTACCCGATTCCGGTGTGCCACGGCATGACGCTGGGCGAATTGGCGCTGATGATCAACGGCGAAGGCTGGCTGCCCGAAGCTGCGGTATGCGACCTGACGGTGATCAAGTGCCGTAACTATACCCACCAGTCGCGTTACGTGCTGCCCGTCAAGCCGTCCCCGAACCTGCCCGACATGCGCTCGATCTACCTGTATCCCTCGCTCTGCTACTTTGAAGCGACGCCGGTAAGCCTGGGACGCGGCACGGCGCAGGCTTTCCAGATGTACGGCCATCCGAACATGAAGGGTTACTCTTTCTCCTTCACGCCCCGCAGCGTGGAAGGAGCGAAGAATCCGCCCCAGCTCGATCAGGAGTGCTTCGGCGTGGACCTGCGCACAGAGCCTTCCGACGAGGCGGTCAACGCGGCCGGCATCAACCTCGAATACGTGATCGACGCCTACCGGAACCTTCATATGGGCGACCACTTCTTCCGCTCGTTCTTCGAGCTGCTCATCGGCCGCGACTATGTGCGCAAGATGATCAAGGAAGGAGCCTCGGCTGAAGAGATCAAGGCGATGTGGGCGGATGACGTGGCTTCTTTCAAGGAGCAGCGCAAACCGTATCTGCTGTATGAAGAATAGCTGTTTCCTGCAGGCGCTCCTGGTGTTGCTGGTCCTGCTCGTGCCAGCTGCCTGCGAGCGGATCGAACCGGAACCCGAGCCGGAGCCGGAGATCGACCCGGAAATCGTGGAGCCCGACGTGGCGATGAATCCCCGGATCGAGGGGCGTCACGCCACTGCGTATGTGACGTACTACGGCTCCCTGACCCCCGACCCCGAAGCGATGACCCACATCAATTATGCCTTCGCGGAGCTCTATGTACGCGACGGCGTGTACCAGGGTTTCAAGGTACAGGGCAATCTTTCCCGCTTCGAGCAGATCGCTTCGCTCAAGAACCAGAATCCGGACCTGAAGATCTGCCTGAGCTTCTCGCATACCGTCGCCAATAATGACAACAAGCAGGACGGCGGTTTTTCGGCTATGTGCAAGAGCGAGGCGGGACGCAGGGCCTTTGCCGAGGACTGCCTGGCTTTTCTCAAAAAGTATAATCTGGACGGTGTCGACCTCGACTGGGAGTTTCCCGGCCTGTCGTGGAGCGGCGCGGCCTGCGACCCCTCTTGCGATACCGATAATTATGTACTGCTGGTCAAACAGTTGCGCGAGACGCTCGGTACTTCCTACACCATCTCCTATGCGGGCTATTGCTCCGACAAGACAAGCGTGTCGGGCGGCTATCGCTACGTCGATATCAAGGGGATGGATCCGTATGTGGACTATGTGAACATTATGGCCTACGACCTGGACGAGGCGCCGCACCACCACTCGGCACTCAATGACACCCGGGCCTATAAGGACTGCAACCGTGCGGTGAACGCTTATCTGACGGCGGGTGTCTCGCCCGACAAGCTGGTACTCGGGCTTCCGTTCTATGGGCGGCACTCGTTCAGTACTTCTCCCACGGCCATCAGCTACAAGAAGATCCTGCAGCTCGACCGCTACCAGTATCGCCGCAACCAGTGGGACGAAAAGGCCAGCTGCCCGTTCGTGGCCACGATGGGCGGTGCGTTCTACTGCGGCTATGACAACCCGCGCAGCATCGGCCTGAAGGGCGCGTGGGTCCGCGAGAAAGGCATGCTGGGCCTTATGTATTGGGAATACGATCAGGACGACGCGAAAGGCACGCTCCGCAAGGCTGTCTGGAACGCCGTCATGCAATAGATACAAAACGGATATGGCAATCATAGGCATCGACCTGGGCGGAACGAAGATTTCCGCGGCACTGTTCTCCAAGAACGGGGAAGTGATTGAAAAAGATTACAGACTGCTGGGCGGCGCTACCGGCTCGGCGGTCGGCGTGGCGGTAGCCGAAGCAATCCTCTCGCTTCGGGCCAAGCGACCCGACCTGCCGGTAGAGGCGGTGGGCATCTGCGTACCCGGCATCGTTTACTCGAAAAAGGGAACCGTCTGGGCTCCCAACATCCCGGGCTGGGACAACTATCCGTTGAAGAGCGACCTGAAGGCTGTGTTGAACGACCGCTCGATCCGCATCGCGATCGAGAGCGACCGCACCTGCTACATCCTGGGCGAGGTCTGGAAAGGCGCGGCGCAAGGCTGTACCGATGCCATCTATCTGGCTGTCGGCACAGGCATCGGCGCCGGCATCCTGCTCGACGGGCGCATTATCCACGGCGCGAACGACATCGTGGGCGCCACGGGCTGGATGGCACTGGAACCGCCCTATAAGGAGGAGTTCATACCGATGGGCTGCTTCGAGTACTATGCCTCCGGAACCGGCATCGGCAATCAGGCCAAACTCCTCTATGGCGATGAGAGCAAGACCAGTTACGACGTGTTCGCGAACTACGGAAAAGATCCGATCGCAACGCAGATCCTCGACAAGGCCATCCAGATGTGGGGTATGGGCACGGCCAACCTCGTGAGCCTCTTCAACCCGCAGAAAGTGATTTTCGGCGGCGGCATTTTCGGTCCGGCCGTCCAGTTCATCGACCGCATCCGCGGCGAAGCGCGCAAATGGGGCCAGCCGATCTCCATGCGCGATGTGAAATTCTGCGCTTCCGCAGTGGGCGGCGACGCCGCGCTGCTGGGCGCCGCCTATCTGGGCATCCTTGAAACCGGCCGTAAATGATTCGAACTATGACAGCAAAACAATACAACACCACATCCGTCTTCGTCGCGGCCTGCGCGGGGATGGCTTTTTTCGGGGTGACGATGCTCTCGCTCGCCCCCATTCTGGGCAAGCTCAACGCCTTGGTAGGCGAGGGGGCGCTTTCGCTGCCTTCGACCATGTCGATCGGCATTATCCTGGGTACGGTGCTCTTCGGTCCCGTAGTGGACCGGTTCGGCTACAAAGGCCTGCTGATCGCCAGCTCGATCCTGGCGCTGGCCGGCATCCAGGGACTGGCGCGCTTCACCCAACTCCCGCTCCTGCACGGCTCGATGTTCTGCCTCGGCCTGGGCGGCGGTATTCTCAACGGATTGACCAATGCCGTGGTTTCCGACATCTACGATGATGACAAGCGCGGCGGCCGGCTCGGCGTGCTGGGTGCCTTCTATTGCATCGGCGCCCTGCTGTGGACGCTGCTCAACTATTTCATCGCCGACTACAACATTCCCTTGAATGCCATTTCGGTGGTGATGGCCCTGTTCATCGTCTTCTTCTGCGTGACCGCTTTCCCGAAAGCCAAGCCTTCCGGCAGCGTTTCGGTCAGCAAGTCGCTAGGCCTGCTCAAGTATCCGGCCCTGCTGCTCTTCGCGGTCGTGCTCTTCTTCGAGAGCGGTTTCGAAGGCTGCAGCGGCAGCTATACCGTGGAGTTCTTCAACCAGACCACTCCGATGGGTACCAAGGCCGCTACGCTGGCCATGACCTGGTTTACCGTCGGTATGATGGCCGGCCGATTCCCATTGGGTGCCATCCAACGCCGTCTCAAGGCGCTCGGGACGCTTTATACCTATCTGGGTGTCGCCCTTGCCGGCGTGGTGCTCTTCACGCTTTGCAACGGTCCAGTGGGTGCCTACATCGCCATGGCGCTGATCGGTTTCGGCGTAGGTGCCACCTTCCCGGTTGTTCTCAACTATATCGGCGGTGCGTTCCGCGACCAGTCCGGTACGGCCATGTCGATCGCCATCTTCATCGCCCTGCTGGGCCAGTTTACCTTCAACCGGCTCACAGGCAATGCTTTCGCTATCGGCCGCTATGCGACCCTGCCGGCCCTCCTGTTCACGGCCGTCGTGGCGATGATGATCATCGTCCCGATTGCCCTGCGCTTTACCAAGAATACAACTAAAAAACAATAAAGACCATGATTACACAGAACTACGCAAAAGAGTGGAAGAAGAACGCCTTCGGCGTGATGGACAAGATTGAAGCAACGCAGATGGAGAACATCCGCAAGGTAGCCGAGGTGATGGCCGACACCATCCAGGCCGGCCGCTGGGTGCACACTTTCGGTTGCGGACACGCCAACCTTCCGATCGAGGAGATGTATCCCCGCATCGGCGGCTTCGTGGGCTTCCATCCGCTCTGTGAGATTCCGCTCACCTTCTTCACGCACATCGTCGGGGAAATGGGCATCAACCAGTTCCTCTGGCTCGAACGGGCAGAAGGCTACGGCAAGAGCATCATGAGCAGCTGGAACTTCGACAAGCAGGATTGCATCTGGATCTTCTCGCACACCGGCATCAACGCCGTCAACATCGACGTCGCGCTCGAGGCCAAACGTCTCGGCATGAAGGTCATCGCTTTCGGTTCCGCCGCCGAGACGGGCGCCAAAGTGCCGCGCCACTCCTGCGGCAAGAACCTCTTCCAGATCGCTGACTATGTGGTGGATTCCTGCTGCCCGCTCCAGGACGCCTCTGTCAAGATGGAGAAAGAGTTCGACAAGATCGGTCCGCTCTCGACCGTGGCCTTCGTCACGACAGTCTGGATGACCCTCGGCACCGTCGCCGAAATCCTCGAGCAGCGCGGCGTCAAGCTCTACATCCACCCGTCCCACAACGTCCCGGGCGACACCACCGCCCACGAACGCCTCGACGCCTGCATCCAGGAATACCGCCGCCGCGTCGCGGGGGTCTAGACGGCCCGTTTTCTATCGTAGTGACGGATACGGCCGCTCTTGCGGCCGTATCCGTCACTATATTGTAATTAAATAAAGTTTAACTATAATTTTTAATATTAACCTTTAATTAATTATATTTGCATCGAGAAATATAGATGCGATATGGACCTGAAGAAATACTCGAATACCCAGATCTTGCAAATGCTGGGCTTGCGGTTCAAGGATTACAGGTTGCTGGTCAATCTTTCCCAAGATGATCTGGCCAGGATGGCAGGTGTTTCTGTGTCAACCATCCATAAGTTTGAAACCGGAACGATTTCGAACATGAATGTCACGAATCTTATGGCACTGCTCAGACAGGTCGGGCTTTTGGACCGTTTCGACGAACTGATTCCGGAGCAGCCTGCGAATCCCTACTTGAAGGTCTCGCAGCATCAGCAACAGAGAGTGCGGAGGAAGAACAATGGCTAGGAACTTTGAAACGGGTCGATTGAGCGTGAATCTTTGGGGACGGGAGATCGGACAGCTCTGTTGGGACCCGGCAAACAACAATTCGTATTTTTTCTTTTCCAGGGATTATCTTGAATCTGGGCTGGATATCGCTCCGCTGGTGGCCTCATCAAAGAGTCCTGCGGCCCGTTTCGCTATCTATGGAAATACCGAATTGGCTAAATATCAAAAACTTCCGCCTTTCATCGCCGACTCGCTTCCGGATGACTGGGGCAATACCCTCTTTGACCAGTGGTTTGCCGAGCATCATTATCACGAGAAAGACAAGACACCTTTGGCAAAACTCTCCTTCGTAGGTAACCGCGCGATGGGAGCCCTCGAATTCGTCCCTTGCAGCGAGGAAGCCTTCGATGCCAATGAGAAGCTGGTGATTCCGAGACTGTACGAGCTTGCAAAGAAGATCGAGCAGGAACGTGCGCATGCCATCATTTCTCCGGAGGAAACGCTCACGCAGAAGGCTTTGATGGCTGTAGGCACCTCAGCCGGCGGCCGTTTCAAGAAAGCCATTATCTCGATAGACGCCAGGGGGAATATCTTCTCCGGTCAGACATCGTCCCGGAGAGACCGGAAGTATTACATCCTCAAGTTCAACACGCCGGAGTTTTGTCTTTCCGAGCTTGAGAAAACCTGGTACGACCTGGCCCTTCGTGCCGGAATCACGATGATGCCTTCCCGGTTGATAGAGGTGGAGGGTATCAGCCATTTCCTGACAGAGCGTTTCGACAGGCGTGACGGAGAGAAAGTCTTTACACAAACGCTCGCCGCAGTCAATCCTGCAGCGTATTGCTACGAAGATCTGTTTTCAACCTGCAGGCAGCTTTCCATTCCACAGGAAGAACTGAACGAACTCTACCTGCGGATGGTGTTCAATGTCTTCTCCAACAACACGGATGACCACGCCAAGAACTTCTCTTTCATCATGGAAAAGGATGGCTCGTGGCATATTGCGCCCGCATACGATCTGTGTTTCATCCTGAAAACGGCGGTAATTCCGGAGAAACGGCACGAATTCTCCATCCGTGGCAAGCATGAAGACATTACTTCTGCTGACTTGCTGTCCTTCGCCGCCCAGAACGATATCAAGAATCCGGCGAAATACATCGACCAGGTGAAGGATTCGCTCAGAAGTTTCAGGTCTTTGGCAGCGGAAAACGGTGTAGCGCCACTATTCAGGGATATCATTCAGTCTCGTCTTGCAGAACTGTTGCCTGACGTTTTCGACAGGCCGGATACGGCTTCAGATCTGGTCCGGTTTGAAGTGACGGACTCCGGCAACATTCACCTCTATGCAAAAATATACGGCCAGGAAAAGCGAAAGGTATTCACGAAGAAGAATCCGCAGTACGAGTCAATGCTGCAGACAATGAAAAGCCCGTTGACGGAAGAACAGCAGCGTAAGCTGCTTGATTTGTGGATGGCAGCAGGCTGATTCACAAATGGTTACAACAAACAGCCCCCGTTCGAAGAACAGGGGCTGTTTTCAGCGTATTGTTGATGTTCAGTGCTTTACGCTCCAGATATTAATTGCCCGTAAAACAACCAGCAAATAATATAACTCCTGTGCTGGCTTCACGGATCAAGAATACAAAGGGGTGGTCGAAGGACATGTTGACGTATTCGGGATTAGCACCAACGAATTCACCCTTTTGAAATCTGGCGACAGTAACGGCGGCAGCCTCAAATTAGTTTCGTTAGCCTTCTGCCGATCGGTAACCCAAAATCAGAATCCCGGATAATGCCATAAAAAATGCCTCAGAAGGCGGTTTACGGGGAATCCGAGCCAATCGGACTCCACGTCCATCATTCATCCAGGGCATCCTGACGCATATTATCGGGGACTCAAGAAATCGCCAGATAGGCGCAAGCTAAAAAACGATAAGTTGTTGAAAATCAATATTGTCAAACTTCCTGCGCTGGCAGCAGTGCCTTGTTACGGCTCGTGGCGCAACAGGATGGACCCCGTGGGCGTTTGTAAGGTCGATAATCTTGCGCCTGTTTGTCGAAAAAGTCGGTTTGCCCACTCTTTATCGGTGATGATCCGGCTTAATCCAATAGACGCAACCTCAGGCCGACATTCAGGTCGAATGACAGGGGATGTTTCTGATAATAATCGGGAGCGTCCCAGGTTCTTATGAAATGCCAGGCGATGCCGGGTTCGGCATAGAGGCTGATCAATGGCGTGAGACGGTAATCCAGTCCGGCGGCCATGTTGAGGGAACAAGTTATGGGATGACCATCCATCTCATTGGTTGACAAAGGCTTGGAATAAAAATACCTCTCTTCGGTACCTTTGATACGAAGGAACGTTTCTTCCCCGAGGGAGAGATAAACCTTCAGACGATTCTGTTCAAGACACTGGTAATTGATCTTTATGGGAATTCCGATGTAATGCTGCCGGAAAAAAGCCTGTGAAACAGATTCATCCCCAATACGGAAGAGCCAGGATGCGGCGTGGTAGCGATAGCTGATACCGCTTTCCAACGAGAGGGAAGGGGTAAGGTTTATGCAAAAGGAGATGCTTGCTTTCAGCGGCAGATGACAGGTATAGGTCGTATCACCACCGGTTGGCCCGGCAAATACATCCCAGAATTTGGTGTCGATTGTCGTCATTCCGAAGAAAGGAGTCCCTTTGAACTGCAGGGTAACAGGACGTCTTGACCGGGAAGATACTGTTTCGGGGGAACCATCGTGGATAATCCAAGTGTACGCATCATTTCGCTGGGTTGAGTCGCGTCTAGAGCCAGTTTCTTTATTATTTGCTTCTTCTACAATTACCACCACTTCTTCGCTTTGACTTATCGGAGAAGAAATGATTGGTTCAGTCTGAGGTGTTGATGGGGCTTTTTCTCGAAGATTTGTTATATATATTGGCTTGGCGAGAGGCAATACAGGCCGATCCTGAAGGACTGCAACCGGTTCGGCAATCAGATGAGTTCCTTCGGGACTGACTATTGAACCACGGTCGAGGAATGTGTGAATACAGATGACGACTGTCGCGATAGCAGCGGCAGCAGCGGTTATCGGCATCCAAAACGGCGTGGCCCTTTTAGTTGCAGCAGGGACAAATTCCGGGATAACGGTTTCTGGCTGAAATCCGTCAAACTTGTCCCTGAATTTCTGTTTCCATTTATCTTCCATGGTTATTCTGATTCCAATAATCTTTTATCCATTTGGACAGCAGCGCTTTGGCTCTATGTAAATTCGAAGCGGAACTATCTTCCTTGATATGGAGCAGGGAGGCAATCTCCCGATGACTCATGTCTTCGAAAATAAACAGGTTGAATACGGTCCGGTACCGGTCGGGCAGGCGCCGGATCATCTCTAGGAGCACCTGGGGCGGAATCTCTTCAATAGAGGGATCTTCTGTATATTCTTCTTCTTCCTCTTCCTGCCTGTCGTGCCATTCAATCGGAACGGTAGGATGTCTTCTCCGTTTCCGAAGGAACATCAATGACTCGTTGACGGCTATCTGGTGACTCCACGCTTGAAGAGACCCAGGCCCGCGGTATACGAAGCGGTCGAAACGAGAGAAGATCTTTAGGAAAATATCCTGCAACAGATCCTTGACCTCGTCATCCCGCTGGACATAACGCATGCATACGGCAGCCAGATATAGATAAAACTGCTCGTAAAAGACGCGCTTCGCCTCTTCTTCCCCCTCGCGCAGCGCGCCTATCAATGCCCTCTCCTGTTCAGCAGTGGCAGGAATCATTCACCAAAGTTAAACAAATTGGAGCTAGAGTGTTTTGGTTAGGATTATAGCAATCTGATATTATAGTATAACTCTCTAAGACCGGTTGAATAGTTTTGATTGTTTATTATCCACGAGTTCGGTTGTTGATGAATATTATCATATGTCCCGTTATTTAGTCCCCAATTCATTAATAAATATGTATTGCTCCCGTAACTGACATCTGTGGTCTGAGAGCCATTAACATAGCCGGGGAGAAGGGCAGACATTTCTTCATCCGTATAATAACCAACAATAGGTAAGCCGTTATAATAACCATTTAAAGAGTAAGGATCGTCAACGTAGTAATAACGATATGTTGTTGAGTAAGTCACTTGTTCAATGATATACCCGTCAATGATCCATGCGTGTCCTAGAATGGTGTCGGTGGCACTTGGCTTCATGGTGATTATTAACGGCTTATTATTATTTAAGTTATTAAGAATAAGATTAATTTTCGCAGAGTCGAAGCCTGAATAGGTGTCGTACTTGTTTGCCGTTAGCCCAAAGTATGTTAAATATAGAACATCCATATCCGAACCGCTTGCCGGGAGCGCATATTCAATATCTATCATGTAACCAATAGATGCCAATAAGTCAGCGACATACTCTGAATTACCAACTGAAGCTTGCCGATTCTTCTTCATACTAGACCATCTCGTTGAATTATATGTAGGAGAACCTAAGACTATTTGATCTATTAGTGGGTAGGTGTTAGGGTTTTGTAGAGTTAATGATTCGTATAAAGTAGATGGAGATCCATATTCTTGATTGAAATAATAGAGAACCTGTCCAATAGCAACAGGAACGCATCCTACTCTACAATGCTTGTTTAGGATAATAGGAGTTTTATTATCCCAAGGAGAGAGCTGATCCCAAGTTGTTGGAATCAAATGGTTGACACTATCAATGGGATTGATAACCGTTGATGTAGAATAAAGAACTTGAATCCAGTGTTCGTCAGAAGATCTATTAAGGTCCCATTTCGAATTCAAGCGCTTATCGATAGATTGCAATGTATTCCATATTGTTGTATTTGCCGTCTCAGAAGCCTTATTTGATGATTTTAATGAGAGCATGGCATTTTTAGCATCATCTAAGATAATCTGTATGGGAATAGCAGGATTCTCAAGATCAATAGAACCACTCTCACATTCAGACAAAATAGGTGATGTCTTGGCATTACCAGAGATTATCTTCCATCCCCCTTGATGCAAATTAAGAATATAGAACAAGGTGTCACCCTCAAATACGTAGGGCGTAATACTCAGTTCTTGTGGGTCTACGTAGTATTTCACGTACATTTTGATAAGCCTCTCCGGGATGACACCAGACTGCGGGAGAGAATAATCTTGGATCGTCGGATCAATAGATTTGGTAATGCATGCATCAATTGAAGAGGACGGAAGGTCTTCGGGAATGATTTCGCAAGCGCCAATAATACTTATTAGCAGTAGAAAGATAAGGATGTTAGATTTCATAGGTATATAGTTTAAATAAAATAAATGCCGTGAGTCTCAAACCTTGCGTAGAAATGTAATTGAAATGATAACAATTTTTCTCTCAGGAGATTTCTCATAATTTGAACGCAAGATTGGGGTACGAAGGCATTTAAAAGAGAACTCGACTTAAATACTTACGCATGAAATCCCCCCGCTTTAATTTGGATATAGCCTTCCGCGCTACATTATTGTTGGTTCTGCTATTCTCATCTCCGTCACTCCAAGCCCAGGATCCGATCTCTTTGGACAAGGTGAACTACATCGCCTTGTCTCCGGAGGCAGCAGCGTTGCACGATGCGGTGAACTATCCGGTGGAGGGGAACAAGGGCGTGCCGGACATCTCGATACCGCTATATACGATCCAGTACGGGAAGATCACGATACCTATCGTGCTGCGGTATTCGACGACGAATGCGAAGGTGGACAAGAGCGTGGCGCCGAACGTGGGTTTCGGGTGGGTGCTGGACGTGGGTGGCAGCGTCAACCGGGTGATTAAGGGAAAGCCTGACGAGGCGTCGGAGTGGTACCAGGCCGACGAGGACACGTATTTCGACCAGTTGCGCAACAGCAGCGACCAGTATACGATCTCGAGCATCTATGGCTGGCACGGAAGTCATTACTACGACACGGAGAAGGACGAGTTCACGATGAGCACGCCGTCGGGAGCGGCGTCGTTCTACCTGACGGAGAGTTCCGGGACGTACACGGGGCATTTCTCTCCTTCGGTGAACTGGAAAGTAGACAGGACGACGAAATACAACGGCAGCGGCGTGGCGGCGATGTTCACGGGGCTGGAGATTCTCGACGGCGAGGGCACACGCTACCGCTTCGGCAGCGGCTCGGCTTCCACGACGCCCACCTCGTCGGACGCCTCGTATATCGAATACTGCACCTACGACCCGCTTGGCGGCACTACCTACGCTACGGGCTGGCAGCTGAGAGAAGCGGAAGATGATGCCGGCAACAAGGTGACGTTCACGTACACGCGTAGCGGCAACTACACCTACAGTTCGGGACAGGACCAGTGGTACCGCCTTCAGGATTCCGTCATGTTGTTCTGGACGGCCGGATCGGCCCCCGACATGGAGGCGGCCGACGAGTACCTGAACCGCTATTATCCTACGGGGGAGAACACCGAGAGCCCGTACTCGATGACGGCCTTCCGGAATGTCTACCCTTCGACGATCGAATGGCCCCAGGGGAAGGTGATCTTCTTCACGTCGAACAACCTGATCAGCGGCCTGAGCATCCATGACGCGAGCGGTGCGCTGGTGCGGAGCATCAGCTTCGGCACGGGTGTCAACAACATCAACACGAGTTCGCGCCTGCTGTCGTCGGTAATGGTGCGCGACTCCGACAGCACGACAGTCCAGACCTACGCTCTGACCTACAACAGCGTGGTGACCGGCACGGTGAGCGCGCCGTCGTGCGACTGGTGGGGCTACTTCAACGGGACGACGTCCACCCAGAACAGCTTCCTGCCTTCCCGTCAGTTCTCCGCGAAGGGCCACAACTTCAGCACGTCGTTCCTTTTGGGGAATGGCGGCCATCGCGAGCCTGACACGACGTATATCCGGCACAACATCCTCAAGACGATCACGTATCCAAGCGGAGGAAAGACCGAGTTCACGTTCGAGCCGAACACCTACACGAAGGAGCGCGGCGTGACGGTCACGTCCGGGAGGGGCCCGGGCCTCCGCATCCGGACGATCCAGTACAAGGACAAGGACGGGACGGTTCTGCGTAAGCTGGGCTATACCTATACAGGCGGCAATATCTCCGTCGTTCCTGACACGCGATACACGACAGACCAGTCGCACCAGCTGACGGTATCAGAAGCGCCCTACATCGTATACATCGTGCTGGACCGCACGCGGACCATAACGCCGAAGTACGTAAGCCGCGTAGGGGGTGGTGGCGAGGCTGTGGACTACGACACCGTGACCGAGACGGTCTATGACGGGACTACAGCCGTGGGCTGGACGAAGAACACGTTCGCCGTTCCTTCGAACTTCACCCTCGGCACGACAGGCTTCCTCAACGCGTCAGACGCGCAGTTCCCGCTGGAGGAGTGGCACCTGCAGGGAGAATCGCTTTGCTACAACACCTCGTACATCACAATGAAAGAGGAGTACACAGGTGCGAACAAGCTTGTCCGCCGCACAATCTACAATTATATCCAGGACTCGACCGCCGTGATTACGAACATGGGGTTCTACCACGGCGTATACTACAACTATCCGCAGTCATCCTTGAATTCGGACACGGGTCTGCTCTCCGACTACTGGGCCATCCGGCGCCTTTTCGAGAACAACGGCCCGGACGGCGTGGCGCCGCTATATTACTACCTCTACACCTCGACACGCGGGTTCCGCTATCCTGCGGGAGAGACCGTCCAGACCTTCGGCATCTCGAATGGCGGCACGGTAGCGACGACGGCCTTCACCACGGACCGTACAATAAGCTATACGCTGGACAAGGCCTGGCACTATCCCGTTTCCGTATCCACGACACGCAGTGACGGCCGTGTGAGCAAGGTGTCCTACACCTATCCGTTCACCGCCCCTTCGGGCTACGGGGCGATGAAAGACTCGCTAGTCGGGCGCCACATCGTCGGACGTCCGCTTTCGCAGACGCGTTGGGTGGGCACGACGAAGATCGACTCGACGCTCGTCGTGTATGGGCGTTACGCCGGTACGAACGCCCCGGCAGGCTACTTCTTCCGTCCGTCGACGATAAAGTATGTCAAGGGTACGGGAACCACGATGGACACCCGCGTCACCTACGCTTCGTACGACGCCTGGGGCAATCCCCGTAGCGTCGTGTACGGCAAGGACGACACGGAGGATTACATCTGGAGCTACAGCCATACGACGCCGGTGGCAAAAGTGACAGGCGCCACGTGGAGCGAGGTGTCCTCCGCGCTGGGTTCATCGACGCTCAGTTCGCTCGAGGGTGCCGTCTCGCCTGCCGACGCGACCGTCACCTCGGCGCTGACGACGCTTCGCGGCATTGCGAACGCCCTGACGGAAGGAAGGACCCACAAGCCGTTCTACGGGGTGAGCGGCGAATACGACGCCTCGGGCAGGAAGCAGACATACACGTACGACAAGTTCCAGCGTTTGACTACAGCAAAGGACAATGCCTCGAAGGTGAAGCTGTATGCCGAATACAAGGACGCCACGGGTGCCGCGAACAGCTATGTGAAGGTGAGCACGCCGGATACGGCCCTGTCATCCATCAGTTCTGTGGCCGCGGCACATCGTCGCACCGTGGCGCGCTACTACGACGGCCAGTACCGCGAGAAGCAGTCGGTGCAGGCTTATGGCTCCGGTACAGGCCGCGACCTGGTGCTCCCATACGGGACGTATGACGTGTGGGGCCGCGTCACGGACACGTGGCTGCCCTATGACACCACCTCCACAGGTGGCGGATACCGAACGGGCTACGCCGCGGAACAGAGCAAGTACTACACGGACCGCTACGGCGCCACGGATGCGGCGTATGCCCGTCACCGGAAGGAGTATGAGAGTTCGCCCGTGGGAAGGGTCCTAAAGGAATACCTGCCTGGCGCTGGCGGCTACCTTACACATCCCGTAAAACACGACTACGGCGTTAACGCGACGACCGATTCGGTCTATCGCTGGACGATCACGGCATCGACAAGCGTCGTCACCCGGGGAAGCATGTATGGAGCTGGGACGCTCAGCAAGGAAGTCGTCACCGACCCCGACGGCCGTACGACGACCACATATACGGACCGTGAGGGGAGGGTCGTGGAGTCGCTGACGGGGAACTATCGGACAAGCTACGTGTACAACGACGCTGGGCTTCTTGTGGCCGTCATCCCACCGAAGGCGCGGCCGAGCGTCACGTCGCTCACTTCCACGCTGTATTACCGGTACATCTACGATTCGAAGAACCGACTCATCGAGAGCTACGTTCCGGACAAGGGCAAGACGGAGTTCGTCTATGACGCCGACGACCGTCTGGTTGCATCGCGCGACGCGAAGGAGTCGGATGACGGCAAATGGCACTTTTTCCGCTATGACCGCATGGGACGTGAGGTGTACAGCGGGCTGGTCGCAAGCACGACGTCGGCCGCAAACCTAAGATCCTCCTATGCGTCGCAGGCGTTCCACGAGACGCGCGTCACATCCGGATCCCTTATCAGCTATACGTTCAACGATACGGTCCTTCCCGTCGCCTACAAGGATGTGCTTACGGTGACATACTTCGACAACTACGGCTACGTGGGCGTGAAGGGGTTCAGCGCCGCGGGTTCCGACGTTGGCCAGTCATCCTCGTCGGTGCAGTCATCTGCAGTAAAGGGCCTGGTGACGGGCCGCAAGGCAAAGGTCCTTGACGGCACGGAACTGACCACATCTGGCACCATGCTCACGACAAGTCTCTACTACAACGCCGCCGGCGATATGATCCAGGAGGTGGGCGACATCTATACGGGCAGCACCGCCGGCACCTACCGCCGGAGCACCCTCTACCGCCATCAGGGCGAGGTGGCGGCAGTGAAGGAGTCACAGACCATTGGCTCTGCGACGACGACCGTCCTACGCAAATACAGCTACGACAATGCGGGCCGTCTGACGCAGATCCTGCAGGGCCTCGACGGCGGAACGCCGACGCTGCTGGAAACGGACACCTGGGACGGTGTGGGGCGGCAGTCGACGAAGGTCCTCGGCACGGGAACGCAGACGGTGAACTACTCGTGGGACATCCGCGACCGTCTGACAAGTATCAACACGCCCTCATCGCTGGGCACTGACAAGTTCGGAATATCGTATACTTACGAGTTAGGAACGACGCCGCAGTACGGCGGCAACATCAGCGGCGCCACATGGGCGCACACAGGCGGCAGCACGCAGACCTATGCCTACACCTACGACACATACGGCCGCCTGACAGCGGGAACCCACAGTGGCGGCAACAGCGAGACGGCAGCCTACGATCCGAACGGCAACCTCACGAGCCTGACCAGGACCGGCACCCGAGCAGAATCATTGGTCTATACCTACACCAGTGGGACGAACAAGCTGGGAACGCTCAAGAGCAACGGGACGAACAAAACCTACGCGTACTATGCCGATGGCACGATGAAGACGGACGGCCTTCGAGGCCTGACGGTAACCTACAACGCGCTTAAACTCCCGAAGACCGTCGCGAGCGGCACGACAAGTACGGTAACCTATATCTACGATGCCGCTGGCAACAAGTTGGCAGTAAGCCAGGACGGGACAGCGAAGAACTACTACTGCGGCGACTTCGTCTATACGTCCGGCCTCGACGTGGAATATATCCTGACCCCCAACGGCCAGATGACAAGGAACCCGAGCACGGGAGCCTATACGGCCCAGTACAATATCACAGACCACCTCGGTAATGTGAGGTCAGTGGTCAACAGCAGCGGCACAGTCCTGCAATCCACTGATTATTATCCCTTCGGCCTGGCATTCAGCGATGCGAATGTCACGAATAATCGCTACCTTTACAACGGGAAGGAACTGGAGAACTACACCATCGGCAGCTCGTATCTCGGTACGCTCGATTATGGAGCGAGACACTACGATGCGAGAATCGGTAGGTGGACGGTCCCGGATCCGATGGCGGAGAAGTATTATGGAGTTAATTCTTACAGTTATTGTGATCTGAACCCCATAATGAGAATAGACATAACAGGTGAGGATACATACTTATTTGATAAAAAAACAGGAGCTTTTAGATTGTTACAACAAATTGAAGAAAATGTCGATAGGATTGTGTCTGTTTCAAAAAGAGGAAAGCAGAGAATCGAAATTGATAATATTGAAAAAGGCATACTCAAAGACGGACTTAATTTGATGAATAATGATTACTTCTTCGAAATTGGTTCAGAAGGGAAGGCATCAATTGAGGGCGTTGAAGAGTTTCTATTACGGTTTTCTGATATAATTGATAGGGAACTTGCCGGTTATTATTATTCTCAAAAGAATACTGATGAAATAACAAATGTAAAGATCGGCCGTTATGAAAACAATACCGCAACTATTTCAATCCCTGGCGCGCCTTTCACAAAAGAGTTTAACAATATTGATGAGATATATCTGAGGGCGAACTTCCACACTCATTTATCAAGGTTTAATGAACACGATAGATTAAGGGCTTCTGGCGCTGATATTAGTTTTAAAAATAGACAATTAACAGTATTTAATAACAGTCAATTTAATAATGGCCAGACTATAAAATTTCGAATAATAACGATGCCTTATTCTTATTACTATTAATTATTTGAAAATGAGAGCAGATATAATAACTCTTTTTAAGACCATTATTCTTTTGGTTGATGCTTTGTGTCCGTGGCTGTTGCTTTCGTCATGTTATCATTCAACACGATCCTTTCAGATAAATGGACTTGATGACTGTGAATACCGAATTGTTATTGAGGATTTCGTCCGCAAAGAAAAGAAATTATTGCGTGATAATGATTTATTTGCGATCATACCTTCGAATGATGATTCATTAAAAGAGGTTATCATAATAGGAGAAGATAACAAAATCTGCCTCCAATTAGAACCAAAAGAAAGCTCAGTTACATTTCTGATAGATTCAGAGAATGATACTGTTTTCTACGTTGATACGGTAACAACACAGAATGTCATAGTAATAACTAATTGGAGCTCTTCTCATCCTGACATATGGGTAGATACGTCAAAGATTGTAAATGATTATTCGGCCTTTCCGACTAGAGTGCTGGAATATTATGGTAAATTATTCTATTGGATTGATGAATCAGCATCATTGTCTAAACAAACAATCAATACTTTGCACGCTTTCAATCAGGTTGATACCCTCGTCCCCCCCGTCTTGCCCATTAGGCCAGATGTTGTAATCAATGATCGTAAACCTTATGTAAAATATGTGTTTAATCGCAAAGATCTAACTCATTTTCATAAATACCGAGTTAACATCAAATGAATCGAGGCACAAGTAGGTTGTAACGTCTAATTCTTGATATTAATCACCGGGTACAAGTACTTGAGTTTGAGTATTGCGTCCCTCAATAGTGAACTGCCAATCAACCCCCTTCTGCCGAAGATTTCTGTCCAGATACCAATCTGCGGTCTTTTCTAAAAGGTAGATGAGCATATTTAGGTTACCTTTTTTCAATATTGCTGCTCAGTATAAAGATAAGATTTGTCCGCCATTAATCGACAGGAAGCAGCAGAATCTAATAATAACAAAAACGAGATGAATTCAGTTAAACCCGGGAAACACCCTCTCCTTGACCTCTCTAATTTCACTGTCGAAGAGAAAGCCGTTGTCAATAAAATAGCTACAGAGTGGTATGTTACAAGATGTGGTATAGTTCCACTAGGCCAGAAAAGTGAATACAAGTATCTGCTGCTAAAACCGACTGAAAAGTTTAGTGAATTGTTTAATTTTGAACTAGAGATTGTCGCATGTTTAAGCAGTTATGCTTCTTTCGAGCCAAGAGTTCTTGATGTATACGATGTAGTATATAAGAATAATTCAGACTTCCGTATAGAAAAGTCGATTACGATGTTATTGTCTAAAGACGATAATGTCCAAAGAGCATTAAGGGACTTGTTGAAGACAGATCAAGAATGCCAGGTCATTGTTCCATTCTCGTACCATGAAATAATAGAATGCTCTGATGCATTCTTTGTTAGAAATAGATTCAAAGAGTTTTTTTATTCAAGAGATTTATTTTCTTTTCAGAATCCTTTGACTAAGGATTATTATTTCTTTGGTCGGAAAGATCTGGTTCATGACATAGTTAACCGTCATAATAGCAGTGAGAACTCTGGATTGTTCGGTTTACGAAAAACGGGAAAGACTTCCATTGTATTTGGTGTTCAACGTGTATTGCAGAATAGCAACAATTCATCAGTTTATGTAGATTGTCAAAACCCATCTTTTCATAAATCTCGGTGGAATAAAGCTCTATGGTTAATCATTGATACGTACAAAAAAGAGAATAAACTCGAATGCAAGGTACATGATCATGAAGAATACACAGAAGAAAATGCAGCTCGTTTTTTTTCAAAAGATATTGTTGCCCTGCAAAAAAAACAAAAAGGGAGAATACTAATAATATTTGACGAAATAGAGCACATTACCTTTGGTGTTTCTCCTAGTGAGCACTGGAAGAAGGATAATGATTCATTATTCTTTTGGCAATCAATTCGTTCTTCCTTTCAGAGTAATCAAGGGGTATTTACATATCTAATCGTGGGCACCAATCCAAAATGTGTAGAGATGCCATCAATCAATGGAACCGACAATCCCATTTTTAGCCAGATTCCATACCAGTTTATTCCATCGTTTGACGTTACCCAAACGAAAGAAATGGTAAACAAACTTGGCGGTATCATGGGTTTAAGATTTGATGAGATTATATATGGAAAACTGACTGAAGATTTTGGTGGGCATCCATTTTTAATTCGACTTGTCTGCAGTAAAATACATAATATCGTAAAACAAAATCGTCCAGCTCGTGTAGACAAGGCGATTTATGAGTCCTCAAAAAAAGAATTCGAAAGAGATAATAGTAGCTATATTGAAATGGTAATCAATGTTTTAAAGGAGTATTACCATGATGAATATGAGATGCTTACGATGCTTTCTATTGGAGATGTAAAACAGTTTAATGAATTCGCTCAAATATCTAAAGAATATACGAGTCACCTTATTGGGTATAATATTCTAGATGAAAACAATGGAATATTTACTTTTAAGATTGAAGCAATTAAAAGATATTTGGAATCAAAGAATAAATATGTAAAAATAGGATTAACCAATGAAGAAAAGATAAAAGAGATATCTGATAGAAGGAATCGAATTGAGCCTCAATTGCGTAATGTTGTAAGAACAACTCTTCAAGCAAAATTAGGCCCACAAAATGCGAAGAGAAGTGTATTAAGCATTATGGGGGCATCTAGAGAACAGAAATATTATACGTTTTCTTTAAAAGAATTATTTGATCCAAACAAGTCAGAGATATATTGGGAAGATTTACGAAAAATCATTTCAAAACACTGGGATGTTTTTCAGAATATCTTCGATAATGACCAGCAACGATTCAATACTTATATGGACAACATCAATAAGTATAGGGCAGACGCTCATGCAAAGAGTGTTTCAGATGAAGAAATGAGTGAATTTCGATTAAGCGCAACCAAAATAGAAAGGCTACTGGCAGATTTTTTATAACAAAATAATTACCCTTTTGCGATGATTAGGAGGAATAGGGGCCTTTAGGGTACATTCATGAAGGGTGATTTATTAATGAATTGAAATGAATAAAGCAGGAATTATAATCTTATTGCTCGCGTTTGTGTCATGCAGCAATCTTGATACGACGGAGAAAGAAAGGAGTTTTAAAGGCGTGACACTTACAACCAAACAGACGGGGTATGTAAGTGCGGGTCATTCTTTCGATTTTAATTTCATTCAGGAGGTGGCCGCATCTGAATCGAAGAGTTGGCTGGTTTCTCCCCTTAGTATGCAGATCATGTTGGGCATGTTGCTGAATGGAGCACAAGGGGAAACAGCAGGCCAGATATATAAGGCACTCGATCTCGGGACGCAGGATATTGAGGAGATCAATGAATTCTTTCTGGCTTTGATACAACAGTTGCCAGAAGTTGACTCGGAGACAGATGTCGCTATTGCAAATGCAGTCTTTGTGCAGGATGGATTCCCGATCAAGCGTAATTATGAAAAGGATGTAAGCAATTACTATCTGGCTGATGTGGGGAATCTCGATTTCTCAAAAGCCTCTGCATTCAAACAGGTAAACAATTGGTGTAACAAGCATACGCAGGGGCTTATTCCCAAAATCTTCGAAGAAAAGCCCGATCCCAATATGATGGCAATCTTGCTGAATGCGCTCTATTTCAAAAGTACCTGGGCGGAAAAATTCCCGAAAAAGGATACGGCTTCAGAGACATTCTATCTGGAATCGGGCAAGCAGACAAAAGTCAAGATGATGAAACTGTCTGACAAGTTCTTTTTGTGCGGGGAGAATGAGTATTGCCAGGTAGTGAGTCTGGTCTATGGCGATAATAGAGGAATAGGAATGTTTGCCATGGATATCATTCTGCCGAAAGAGGGCTTTCGCTTGAGCGATGTCCTGGCGAAATTGGATTATCAAGAGTTGAAAGGCATACACGCTAATAGCCTTTCGATGAAGGTTGATTTATGGCTCCCAAAATTCGAAATTGAGTGCGACATGGTCCAGAATCAGGTGCTTTCTCGAATGGGGATGGACAAGATTTTCAGTAATGGTGATTTCTCCGCATTCGCTGATGGCGTTTCTTCTTTCGATATCGTCAAGCAGAAATGCAGGATCATTGTAGATGAAAGCGGCGCTGAAGCTTCCGCGGTCACTCTTTCCGGCCTGTATGGAAGTCCGGGACCTCCACGTTTTTCCACCTTCCACGCTGATCACCCGTTCTTATTTATAATAAGAGAGTTTAGCACCGAAGCCATCCTATTTGCCGGCAGTTATAAAGGCGATTAGGTAAAGGAGGGAGTCTTTAAGCTATTGCCGCAAGACTGAGGTCCACGCCTTCGGCCTGGCATTCAGCTTATAATCAGTCGGCCACGAAATGGCAGGAGAGCGGTCAGGAGTCATTTCGTGGCAAGGAAATGACGGATTATGCCCGAATTCGGGCCACGAAATGGCTGTACGGCCATAAATATTCATTTCGTGGCCGGCCTTAACTGAACGATCGCAGAGGTTGGTAAAGGAGGGAGTCTTTACAGTCGCAGCCGCAGGCCGACGCGGAAATCGAAGGACCAGGGGTGTTCCCGGTAGTAATTCGGGAGGGTGCCGGCGGGGGGCAGGTGCCAGGCGAGGCCGGGTTCGGCGTAGAGGCCGAAGTGGCGGGTGAAGAAGAATTCGGCGCCGGCGCCGCCGATTACGGCGAATTGGAACGGATGCTCGCGGATGGCTGTGCTGTTGCGTGTCACGCCGTCGATGGCCACAATGCTTCCGCCGGCCAGAAGTTCGGCTTCGCCTCCGAGATTCAGATATAAGGCTGCTCTATCCCAGCGGGTCAACGTGAAGTTGGCTTTGAGCGGGATGCCGATGTAGTGCATCCGGTAGTCACGATAGTAACTGCCGGACAGGTTTCCGCTATAGGCTTGCTTGGCGTGATGATAGCCATACGTCAGGCCGCTTTCGATGCCCACGTGGGGGGAGAAGTCGTATCGGAAGGAAATACCGGCTTTGAGCGGCAGGTCACAGACGGTTTCCTGGTTGGGCATCTCCGAGACGTTGACCGCGTGTTTGACTTCTTTGATGGAATTGCCGAACAGTCCGTCATTGCTGGAATCCATCATGGCAAATTCAGTCTTTGCATTTCTCATCGACGTTATATCGGGCGTGGATTGGAACTGTGCCTCTCCCGTGGAGAAATTGCCGGCGTAGAGTTTGGCGGAAAAACCGCCGCTCCGGGCTTTTACAGGCTCTTCGGGCCACAGGTCGGGCCAGATTTCGGTTGCTCCGGTGACGGTAACTGGCTTGTCGGCTCCCGGTGAGACTGGATCGGATGCAGGCGTATTCTCAGAAGGAGAATCGATTACGGGAGCTGTCTCTGTCGTTGGTTCGTTTCTTTCGGTATTATTCTGGGCGGGCGTGACGGGAAGGGCGGGGATTACGCTGGATGGATGCAGGGAACGGAGGGGAAGCAAGCGGGAAGCGGACAGATCAGGCTGAGGCACCTGCACCTGGGGCAGCGCCTCTGCGATGGACTGGGTAGCGGACAGAGGATTGCCGGCCGTCCGGCGTCCGGGCAGCAGCAGGAACAAGGCGAGAGCGGCGGCCGCGGCTGCGGGCAGCAGCCAGGGCAGGACCTTGCGGCGTCCGGGCATCGCGGCGGGCACCGCGACATCCATCTCATAGTCGCCGAGACGTTCTTGGAAGGGTTTGATCCAGTTGTCTTTCATGATTCTTGCTTTTTTCGGTATTCGTGGATCCACTGGCAGAGCAGGGCTTTGGCCCGGTGGAGATTCGAGGCGGAGGTGCCGGGCTGGATCTGCAGCAGCTGAGCAATTTCCTGGTGACTCTTTTCCTCGAAGATGTAGAGGTTGAAGACGGCCCGGTATCGTTCGGGTAGACGGCGGACCATCTCGAGCAGCACGCGCTGCGGAATGTCTGACACATCGGGCGAAGGATCCGGCTCCGGCAGGTCGCCTGTGGCCTCGATGGGAGTGGTGGGCATCCGTTTGGCGGCGCGCAGGAACTGCAGCGCCTCATTGACGGCGATCTTCCGGCTCCAGGCTTGCAGCGAACCGGGTCCCCGGTGCTCGAAACTGCCGAAGCGGTTGAAGATCTTGAGGAATACGTCCTGCAGAAGGTCTTTCACGTCCTCGTCGGTAGGGACGTAGCGGGCGCATACGGCAGCCAGGTAGCGGTAGAACTGCTCGTAGAAAGCCCGCTTCGCAGAAGACTTGCCCCTGCGAAGCGCTTCAATCAACTCTTTTTCCTTCTCTGCAGTGGCGGGAATCATCCGACCCAGTTATTTATTTCCCGGCATACTTTCCGGCAAACAAGATGGTTCCGGTGCTCGATTCTGTAATCAGGTAGAGGAACGGATGGTCGGCGTGGAAGACCACTTTCTGGGGCTGCTGGGGGATATAGGCAGTTGCTTCCATCCCTATGATCGTCACAGCTGCTGCTTCGCTGCCTTCTTCGTTGACCTTGATGACAGCATCTTGCTGCACGAAACTGACAAAGCTGTCGTAATCGCTCATGGCGAGGAAATCGGCGAAGCGCGGGTCAAAGGCGCGCTGCATGCCCATGTCATTGAGGATGTTGTTGAGCCCGATGTTGTATTTGGTCTCGAAAGCAGGGAGCCAGAGGTCGGCCTTGGCCTTCCCATACGGGACTACGTTCGGATCCTTCGCCAAAGCGGCGGTGATTTCGCGTACGGTATGCCCTTTTTTGGGGAGTAGCACGGTCATAGAATAGGCCCCGTTGCCATAGGGCAGCCGGATGGTTTGCCACAGGTCGTTTTCGACATAGTTGAACTCCTTGCCGTCGAGTTTCATCATCTTGACCTTGCATTTCTTGCCTCTTTCATCGGTGAAGGTCTCGTCGTCTGTGGCTGACTTGGCGAAAGGATTTGCCCATTTCCCCTTGAAGTAGAGTGCATTGACCAGATAGGCCAGCATCGAGGGGCTCACCTCGTCGATGACGTGTGGAATCAAGCCTTTCGTCTGCTTGTCGCACCAGGCGTTGATGACGCCGGCAGCAGCTTTCGTCTGGGAGAAATCCAGGGCTTCAAGGGTGGCCTTATAGTCGGACTCGACGACGTCCCGGTATGGGCCTTTGAGCGTAATCTTCTTGTTGTAGAAAATGGCGTTGGCCAGCGAGAGTTCGGTTTTTTTGTCGAGTTTCGGCAACTGTTCGAGCATGAGCTTGCACCATGCGTTGACTTCGGCGGTCTCGCCTTCCTTGTATCCGAGGGTGCGGCAGATTTCACTGGCGGTTTCACCCTGGGCGCCGTTGAGCAGCATTCCGAGCGCGATCTGCAGGCTCAGCGGCGAGACGATCCATTCGTCCTGATTATTCTTGCCGGCGTTTTCGTCAATCCTGTCGATGAAACGGCCGGCGAAGGCGTTGCCGGCTTGCACGAAGCTGGTCTGCTTGGTGGTGAGGGAGATTGGGGTATAGTGATTTTCTCCGTTGTCCTCAGGATCCTCAGGGACGTTCTCGAGCGGGGAGCAGGAGCCCAGCAAAGAGAAAAAAGCAGCGATGAACGCTGCCATCAATACGTATTTCTTTTTCATGTCATGCGTTTTATAGACCAAATGCAGGGGGACGCAAATCCTTGCGTCCCCGAAGCATTATTCTTTTCCGGTGAACTTTCCGGCAAAGAGAACCGCTCCTGTACTGGCCTCCGTGATCATATAGAGGAACGGGTGGTCACAGTGGAAATCGATGATCTTCGGCGGAACCGGTACGGCCGTGGCGCCCACCATCCCGCCGATGGTGACGGCGGCGGCTTCGGAGCCTTCCTCATCTACCTTGATGATGGCGTCCTGCTGCACGAAGTCGAGGTATGCTGCGTTGGGCGACATGGCCTTGAAGTCCGCACCCGTCCTGAAAGAGCCCGGCATACCCATATCGCAGAGGATATCGTTGAGCTTGACGTGGTACTTCGTCTCGAAGCGCGGCAGCCAGAGATTGACCTTGTCTTCGGAATACATGTGGCTGCGAAGATCATCCCAGGAGGCACCGTCGAGCGAGGCGATGACCTCTTCCACCGTATGGCCCTTCTTCGGCAGGAACACGTACATCGCGTAGTTGCCCTTGCCGTAAGGGATACGGATCCGCTGGGCGATTTGATTCTCACCATACGCATATTTCTGCTCCTTTTCCATCATCCAGACCTGCTTTTCCTTTCCCGATTCCAGACGGAAAGGACGCTCCTTCGACCATTTCTTGTTGAAGGGCGATGTCCAGGTACCCTTGAAATACAGGGCGTTGAGCAGATAAGCGAACATCTCGGCCTCGACGCTTTCGAGAACCTGGGGAATCATTCCGTTGGTCTGCTTGGAGGCCCAGCCGTTGATGGAGCGCAGCGTACCCTTCTCGTTCTTGAAATCGAGATTCTCGACTTCGGCGTCGTAGTAGCGTTCGACCAGATTCTTGTATTCCTTGTTGATAGGGTATATCTTGTTGACGAACACGGCGTTGCCGATGGTCAGTTTCGTGGCAGGGTCGAGTTTGGGAAGCTTCTCGAGCAGCGTGCAGCTCAATTTGTTGAGTTCGTCCAGTTGGGACACGTCGAACCCGAGGGTACGGGAGATTTCCTCAGCCGTGGCGCCCTGGGCGCCGTTGAGGATGACGCTGAGCAGCATCTGGAGGCTCGTCGGCGAGACAAACCAGTCGCTCTCCGCGTTCTTGTCGATCTGCTGCAGGAAGCGGAAGGAGAAATCGTTGCCGGCGCTGGCCAGCGCCTTCTGCTCCGGCGTGAGCTGGAGGGGTTGTGCCGAGAGGCCGACGGCAGTCAAGAGGGAAAGCAAAGCAATCTTTTTCATGGTTCTCCGGTTTTTTGACGATTACGAAAAAACTGTTTTGCAAAAAAGAAGCCAGAGCCCCGGCTTCGGGCCGGGGCTCTGCGCTGTCAGTCGTTGTTCAACTCGCGGATATCCACCTGGTCGCGGTGCGAAGTGCCGAGGAGCCATTCGCTGTACCAGTCGGCCATCCGCCAGAAGAAGTACTCGTTCATGTCGCCGAAGCCGTGGCGCTGGCCCGGGAGGACGAGCATCTCGAAGCGCTTGTTGGCCCGGATCAGGGCGTTGACCACGCGGATGGTGTTGCTCGGGCTCACGTTGTCGTCGATGTCGCCCGTCACCAGCATCAGGTGTCCCTTGAGGTTGCCGGCGATGTCCTGGTTCTTGTCGATGGAATACTTGAAGGTGGTGTCGCCTGCCGCCGTGATCTCTTCGAGGATGCCGTGGTGCTGCTCGCTCCACCAGCGGTTGTAGATGCTGTTGTCGTGGTTGCCGGCGCAGGAGACGGCTGCCTTGAAGAAGTCGGGGTACTTGAGGATGGCCGCGGTGGACATGAAGCCGCCGCCGCTGTGGCCGTGGATGCCCACCCGGTTGATATCGATGAACTTATAACGCGAAGCCAATTGCTGGATGGCGTATTTCTGGTCTTCCAGGCCGTAGTCGCGCAGGTTGCCGTAGCCGAAGTTGTGGTACCACTTCGAACGGTTCGGGTGACCGCCGCGGTTGCCCACGGTGATGACAATGAAGCCGATCTGGGCGAGACGGTCGGTGCGGGTGAAGCCCTTCGACCAGGCTTCGGAGTTGCCTTCGACCTGCGGGCCCGGGTACACGTAGTCGATGATCGGGTAGGTCTTCGTGGAATCGAAGTCGAACGGCTTGTACATATAACCGTAGAGGTCGGTGACGCCGTCGGCAGCCTTTACCTTGAACGGGGTGGGGAACTTGTAGCCGGCTGCGAAGAGCAGCGAAAGATCGGCTTCCTGGAGCGGGGTCTTGCGGCCCGTGGCATCGTAGAGGGCGCTCTGCGGCGTTGAATCCACGCGTGAGAAGTTGCTCACGAAGAACTTGGCATCGTCGCTGAAACTCACGGAGTTGGAGTTGTAGTTCGCGTCGTCGAGCTGTTTCATGCCGCTTCCGTCGAGCCCGATGCGGAACACGTGTCCGTTGTAGGGATTCTCGTCCTTGTTCACGCCCATGGCCTGGAAGTAGACGGTGCGGGTGGCCTCATCGACGGCCAGCACGTCTTCCACGTGGTAGGCGCCGTTGGTAATCGGGTGCTTCAGCGTGCCGTCTGCGCCATAGAGATACAACTGGGCCCAGCCGTTGCGTTCGCTCCACCAGATGACTTCCTTGCCGCCATTGATGAAACGGGGCGTGCGGGTTTCCACATAAGTGTTGAGGGTCTCGTGGATGATGGTACGGGCCGTGTCTGCCTTCACATCGATGCGGACCAGGTCGGTGCGCTTGAGGTCGCGGCTGCGGCGGATCATATAGAAGCCGTCGTTGTCACCCATCCAGATGCTCTTGCGCCAGTCGTCATAACGGTCGACATTCTTGCCGGTGCGGCGCAGGACATCGGTGTCCTGGTCCTTGTAGGCGGTGATGTCGATCTCGCGGCAGCTCTCGTCCGTCATATCGAAGAGGAAGAGATGGTCCACGGGGCCGGGCTCGCCCGGCATCTGATACTTGTAGGTCTGCAGGGTCGGACGCGGCTGGGCCACGGAGTTGATGACCCAGAGATCCTTCACCTTGGACATGTCGTATTTCGTGACGGCGAAGTGCTTCGAGTCGGGCGACCACATTACGTAGTTGGGCGTGCGCCGGGTCGTATCCTTGACCTCTGCGCCGCGATAGTTGCTGCCGCCCCAGTAGAAATCCTTGGTGCCGTCGCAGGTCAGGCGGTGGTCCACCACGGTGGAGTCCTTCTCGTCCTCCATCAGTTTCTTTACGTCGTCGATGTCCATCCAGTAAAGGTCATAGCCCTTGGAATAGACGGCTTTCTTCCCGTCGGGGGAGATGCAGGCCCACATCGGATAGTCCTTCTCCTCCTCATTCTCGGTCACATCCACGAGTTTGCCCGTGGCGAGGATATACTCGAAACGGTACATCTTCTTTTCTTTCTGAGGCTTGCCCTTGGGCTTGGCCTTCGTGGTATCGGCGTCGTTCTTCTTCTTTTCCTTCTTCTCCACCATCTCGGTGCTCTGGACCTCGAAGGTGAACTTGTTGTCGTCCTTCAACTCAAGTTTGCGGAGCGGGAGATGCTTGGCATCGAACGGGTCCTTGACGATGGCGGAAACCTCCATGGCGAGGCGCTCCATATCGAAGGCCTTGACCTGGGTCTTGGCCACGGGATCGACGATGTAGTATTCCGTGCCTTCGGACGTCTTCCACTCGTACCAGAACTTGTCGGAGTTCTTGAACCAGTTGGGACGGATCGCGGTGCTGAAGACCATGTTGTTCACCTTCTTGGCGGAAAACTGGTCGGCCAGGGCATAATTCGGCTTTTGCGCCAGTGCCGCACCGCACAGGAGCAGCGCGGCAAAGCTGAGGAGGATGAGTCGTTTCATATTTTCGGTGATTTCATTCGGAATAACCCTGTAAAGTTACGAAAAAAATTCACATCCTATTCCTCGTTCCGCATCTCCAGCCGCCCGCTGCGCCCAATGGCGGAAAAAAGGGTCCATTGGGAGCATTTTCAGCCGTTTTTGCTCCCAATGGAAGGAAAAACACGCCATTGGGCGCACCTGAATGCTTTTTTTGTTTGGAAAACCTTCGATCCGATATTATCTTTGTCCTGCGACCTGAGCATTGAGGCTGGGCGTTTATGTGTATGAATGAGGCGGTAGAAATCTGGCTTGTAACCACGGATCATCTGGAGGATGGTCTTTGGTTTCCTAAAGAATCTGACTATTGTGTTGGGATGAATCTTGTAGCGGCGCTGGCTGCCGAGTTGCCGGTGTTTGTCCTGGCGTTTGTCCTGATGTCCAATCACGTTCATTTCGTCCTTTTGGCGACGAAGACCGATGCGGAGCGCTTTATCAATGAGTTCAAACGGCGGCATTCCAAGCATCTTCACCTCAGATACGGTATCATTAAGTTATTGAAGGACAATAATCAGGACGTTCAATTCATTCCCATGGAAGACGAATCTCCGGAAAGGGCCATCGCCTATGTCCAGATGAATCCCGTCGCCGCAAACATCTGCCTTCAGCCGACACAGTATCCCTGGGGCAGCGGCGACATCTTCTTCAACCCTTCCCGACCCAAAGGAAATCGTCTGGACTCCCTTTCGGAGAGAGCCCGCAGAAAGACGCTCCATACCAAGACCAGACTGCCAGGCCATTGGCTGCTGGGTGATGACGGATATGTACTGCCTGCTTCTTATGTAAGGATTGATTACGTTGAGCGTATCTTTCGGACAGCCAAACGAATGGATTATTTCCTGCGGACATCTTCCAAAGCGAAGCTGCGTTTAAAAAGCACAGAGGACGCGATGCCGTCTTTCAAAGATCAACTTGTCCTTGCTGCCATCCCTAATCTCTGCCGGAGTCTGTTTCAAAAACAGGCATTCGAAGAGCTGACGGATTCTCAAAAGAGCGAAATCCTCCGACAGTTGCGCTTCCGGTTCTCTTCCAATGTCCATCAACTCGCCCGCGTCGCCGGCCTCACCTACGATGCCGCCGCCCGCCTGTTGGACGCATGAATAGCGTTAGAACCTGAAGCCGGCAGTGAGGGCGATGCCGTGACCGCCGCCGCCAGTCATCGTCATTCCATGATAGCAGCCCCAGATGAGGTTACAGCCGATGTTGACGCCGAGGTTCTTGTAGATGCTGAAATCGAAGCCCAGCTTGCCGTTCAGGTAGGGGAACAGCCGCTTGGTTTGGCCCTTAAGCGGCAATTCATCCAAATAGCAGGCACCGCCGGTTTCCAATCCCAGATAGAATGCGTTGCGGGGATGTTTGGCGAACGGATAATACCGGAGGTAGTCTGCAAAGAGGGGGATGGCCGGCACAAAGCCATTCGAGCGGTTAGGTTCGGAATCATCCCACTCCCTGATCCAGTGGTATCCGGTCCCTATGCCGAGGAAGCGCTTTTCGTTGAATCGCCAGCCGAGGGAGATGTCGGCCGTGAAATGGGGGTCCCAGTAGATGCCGGGGAGGGCGCTGCCTTTGAGGTTTCCTTGAAAATGCCCTTTGTCCTGCGCAGAGCCGGAGATCGTTGCTCCCAGCAGGAGCGTGACGGTCAGAAGACCGAAGAGAATCTGATTGTGTTTCATGATGCAAGTGTTTCACTATATAGATGCAACTGCCCGGCAAACGTTGCGTCAATTATTCGGAGAAGATGTCATCTTCCATCTCTACACCTTCGGGGTCGGGCTGGTAGTCCAGGATGTCGCCTGGGAGACAGTCCAACACTTTGCAGAGTTTGTTGAGCGTGGTGAAACGGATGGCGCGGCCCTTGCCGGTTTTGAGCAGCGAAAGATTGGTCATCGAAATGCCGATCTTCTCAGAGAGCTCCGAGAGTTTCATGTGGCGCTCCCAGAGCATTTTGTCGAGGTTGACGAGGATCATATCGCAAGGTTGCTGTCTTTGGCGGTGAGGTAGGCCATCTTGTAGAGTCCGGCGAAGAGGAGGACGGCCAAGGGAACAAAGAGCGTGTTGCTGTCGAGCACGGAGTTCGTGCCGCCTTGCATCACATCGGCGTAATTGGAACGGACGAAGGTCACAAGCACGGTAACCAGCGCCGCCCAGCGGATGAGGGCGATGTTGGACTTGGGGAAGATTACGCCATTTTTCAAAGACCGGTTCGTGCGGACCAGGAAGATTACGCATAATAAATAAAGAATGGTTACGCCGATGAACCGGCCTGCAATGATGAAGATCTGCCAGGCAAGTTTGTCCGGATTCCAGACAACGCGCTGCGGCTCCGGATTCAGCCACAATTGGTTGATCATTTGAAAATAGATGAACACGACGCTGAGCGTCGCAAAAAACAAGATGGCGACGGAAAGCCACTTGATGCTTCTTTGGGTTGGATTTTTCATAATCTGTGTTTTTATTATTCGGCTGAATGCAGCGGCAAAGATAATACCAATTTTATGAATTTCATAAATTAATTTTACGGAAATCGTAAATTTGGCATAGTCGTTGGTAGAATGAGAGGACGTGAAACCTTTCTTTCATACTGCGATTGCGCTCATCATTGCCACTGTACCTTTGGCCGTCAACGGCCAGGGCCGGGACTCGTTGGCCATGCAAGAGGACAGGCTCCGAGAGGAGACCGACCTGTTCATCCGGAACGCATTGCGTGACGGGATTCTATCCGGCTCTGAAGCCGACAGCCTGCAACGGTTAACGCAGTACAGCGCCGGAGACGGCGTTACGCTGACGGTTTTGAGCGGGATAATCCATGACATCGACAGCCTTTATGACGCTTCGATGAAAAACGTAAACACCTATTATGAAAGAGATTTGGCTTACTACCGGGTCAGCGGCATGTTGCCGTCCATCCTTGAAATACCTGAAGAATATATGAGTCCCCGGGACCGAAGGGCGCGATTGGATTGGGAGGCAGAGCGGCGTGTAAAGACATCCATGGCCCGAACATTCGAGTCCGAGCGGCCCTCCACGCTGGTCGAATACATCATCAAATACAGTACGGTCTTCTTCCACAACGATTACGGGCTGGCGGGCAAAGCCATTCCCCAACAAGGTGGATTATACTATATCTATGTCCCTCCCGGGCGGCCGGATCCGGATTATCCTTAGGCATGCGGTGCGCCCAATGGCGTGTTTTTCCTTCCATTGGGAGCAAAAACGGCCGAAAATGCTCCCAATGGACCCTTTTTTCCGCCATTGGGCGCACCTGGATGGGGCGGGGGATATCGTTAGAAGCTATTGGCGGGGCCATTCGCCGACTTCCATGTCTTTCAGCTTGCCGTCTTCGATGCGGAAGCGAAGGGCGGTCCTGACGAGGTGGAAGCCCTGGAGGCCGCAGGCGCCGGGGTTGAGGACCATCATGTCGTAGTGCTTGTCGTGGACCACTTTCAGGATATGGGAGTGGCCGCAGACGAAGACCTTGGGCCGGTAGGCCTCGATCAGGCGCAGGGCGCGGTAGTCGTAGTGGTCCGGATAGCCGCCGATGTGGGTCATCAGCACGGTCATTCCGTCCTGCTCGAAGAACTGGCTTGCGCGGGCGAAGTCGCGGACGTCGTAGCCGTCGCAGTTGCCGTGGACGCAGACCAGGGGTTTGAAAGTGGCGATTTCCGACAGGGTGGCTTCGTTGCCGAAGTCACCGGCATGCCATACCACGTCGACCGGTTCGAGGAACTTGCGGACCTTCTCGTCGAAATACCCGTGCGTATCGGAAATCAGGCCGATATATGCCATATCTGCGCTAGAGCTTGATGATGATCTTCTTACGGTAGAGCCACAGGGCCATCAGCAGGAAGAGGGCGACGTAGCAGATCGCATACATCAGCGAGGCGTACTCGTTGTTGCCGAAGATGGACACGCAGCAGTTCTTGTAGAACCAGCCCAGGGGCGTGACGTTGCTGCCGTCGGCAGCCGTCCAGTGGATCATACGGCCGAAGATCTTGACGGTGAGTCCTGCCATCACGAAGGCGAAGAGCGGGTTCATACCCATAGCCTTGAACGGCAGGAACACTTTTTCCTTTCCCTTGACGTCGATGAACCAGACGAAGAAAGCCAGGCAGAGGATGGCCCAGCCACCCGCGTAAAGCACGTAGGAACCCGTCCAGAGCGGTTTGCTGATGGGCAGCCAGATGCTCCATACGCAGCCCAGCGCCAGGCAGATGGCAGCCGTGGTGTAGAGTTTGGCCACGGCTTCGGTCTTGTTGTCCGTGTGCCGGATCATCTGTCCGATGAAGTAGCCCAGGAGCACCGTACCCGCACCGGAAATCGCTCCGAGCAGTCCCTCGGGATCGAAGGGGATGCCGTAGCCGTGATAGACGTGATTCTCGCCCAGCAGCGCGATGTCGATCTTGCCGGAGATATTGCCTTCGAGCGTGGACCAGCCGGGATCCGATCCGAACACGTAGAGGATCAGCCAGTGGAGGAAGGTTACGCCCGCAATGCCCCAGAGGATGCGCTTGGGCTTTTTGAGGAGCAAGGCCAGGAAGCCGCCCAGGACGTAGCACATCGCGATGCGCTGCAACACGCCGAAGATGCGCACGTGCTGGAGCCAGTACACCCAGTTCTGCCCGAAGGTCCAGCCGGCATCGTGCGGTGAAGTGGGGTAGAAGGGGAACATGTTGAGGCCCAGGCCCACCAGGAAGATGAGGATGCCGCGCTTGACGAGCTTCCAGGCGCTCTTCTTGTTGAGCGCGTCGCCATATTTGGCGAAAGAGAAGGCCATGGCCACGCCCACGCAGAAGAGGAAGAAGGGGAACACCAGGTCGGTCGGCGTGCAGCCGATCCAGGCTGCATGTTTCAAAGGAGGGAAGATGTGGCTCCAGGAGCCGGGGTTGTTGACCAGGATCATCCCGGCCACCGTCATGCCTCTCAGAACGTCGAGGGCGACGTATCGTTGGGTTTTGGTTTGCGTCATAACATACAAAGATAAGACAAAAAAACCGTATCTTTGTCGAGGCATGGAACTATTCTATTCAAAAGATATTACCGACGGCGGACGGGTGCTCGATCCCGACGAGTCGGCGCATTGCGTGCGTGTGCTGCGCCATCGGCGCGGCGATCAGATCAACGTAGTGGACGGTCACGGTATGCTCTACCGCTGCACGATTGTGGACGATGACCCGCGCGGCGTGCTTTTCGACGTGGACGAATGGGTCGAGAATTACGGCAGCCACGACTACCGGCTCCATATGGCGGTCTGCCCGCCCAAGAACATCGACCGTTTCGAATGGTTCGCCGAAAAGGCCACGGAAATCGGGGTCGACCGCATCACGCCCCTCTTCGGCGATTACTCCGAGCGCCGCGTCTTTAAGCGAGAGCGCATCGAGCGCCTGATCGTAGCCGCTGCCAAACAGTCGCACAAGGGCGCCATCCCCGAGCTCGACGAAGCCCTGACCGTCACGGAGTTCCTCCAGCAGGACCACGAAGGCCTGAAACTCATCTGCTACTGTGACGAGGCCACCGGCAAAATCGATATCAAGGAGTCGCTTGCGGCAGCGGGATTCTCCATCGCGCGGCAGAACCTTTTCGAGGCCAGCGAGGGCGCTGCGCCTCGAAAGAACCTGCCGCTCCACCAGGCCTGCGACAATCCCGCTGCCGCAAGCGACCCGAAGCCGATGGTTTCCATCATGATTGGTCCGGAGGGGGATTTCTCGCGGGCGGAGGTGGCGCTGGCGCTGGAGCGTGGCTGGCAGCCGGTGTCGCTGGGCGACAGCCGCCTGCGCATAGAAACGGCGGCCCTGGTAGCCACGACCGCCGTCTATCTGCATTTCAGCCGTTAATCCACGGTCATCTTTCCATAACCTGCCGCCAGGTCTTGCCGCTGGCGATGGGTGCTACATGGATGGACTCCTCACCATCTGCCGGTACGGAGGACTTCGTGTATTTCACGGTGTCCGGATGCGCCTTGTCCCATTTCACGAACTCGTCGTAATTGAAGGTCCAGGAGTTGCCTTCGGAGAGCTTCATGATGCGGGTGTAGATTTGCGCGCGGGACGGGGCGTTGAACGTGGGATGGTCGTAGTCGCTGAACATCACGCTCTGTTCCGTCGGCCGCCAGACGCCGGAGAAGTAAGTGAAGCCGCCTTCGTAGGCGCCGATCTGCTCGGACGAATAGTTCTTGTCGCCGATGAACTGGCTCCAGAGCACCTTGGCCGGATCTCCCGTGAAGTCCACGTTCATGTACCATCCGATCTTCTGCTTGTTCTTGGCAGCCGTGACTTCTCCACCGGAGATCTTGCCGTACTGGATGTAATAGTATTCGTCCGCCAGCTTGGCGATGCCGTGGCCGCCCAGCTCGTGAACCACGCGGTTGGCTACCGCCGAATTGCCGTTCACGGCGTTGGCGTCATTGTAGGGTACCCAGACTACGGAAGAACCGCCGGCGTAGATGCTGCTGTCTTCCGGATCGTTCATGTAGCAGGTACCGCCCGTCTTGCTGGTGTTCATCAGCACAAGCACCGTCACGTTGTCCATCCGCGACGCGGAGACGGCCTTGCCGGCATACTGCAGGACCTTCGCGTTGTCGCCGCCCACGGCCGATCCGCCGCCGAAGTCGCCGGAGAAGACCGTCTGTGAGCCGTTGAAGAACTCTTCGTTCTTGGAAACAGCGTTGACCAGGTAAACGTTGAAGCGATCGCGCAGGGACTTGTAAGGTTCCACGGAGAAAAGGTTCTCTGCCGCGTTGCGGGCCATCTTCTCGAAGGTTCCGTCGGCGATCAGGCGGTCGGAATAGGCATCGCCCGTGATGACCAGGTCGATTCCCGCGCCCTTCGAAGCGGTCTGCAGGGTCTTCACCTTTCCGTCTGCCGTGAAGTCTTTGGATTCATAGCGCTCGATCGGCGTGCCGAACTGTTTCTCCAGGTAAGAGATGGCATTGTCGATGATCTTGCCGTAGCCGGAGCTGTCCATGATGGTCGCATAGACAAGCGTGTTTTCAGGACCGATGATGACCAGCTGGTTGGCGCCGGAGAAAGGATAGGCCTGAGTACCCCATTCTGAATAGAAGGGTGCCTCTCCCTCCGGATAGTCGTACAGCGAGTACCGGATAAAGGATTCCCACTCGGCGCCGCTTTCCTTGAGCGCTTGCTTGAAGTGCTCGTCCCAGGTCTTTTGATCGCTGATCTCTGCCTCGTTGTCGAGATACGTGATCACGCCCAGGCCCTTGTCCCTGGTCAGCTTGTAGAACCGCTCCAGCGTCGTGAGATACTCGACGGACATGGCGTAATCGTACTCTGGCGCGACGCTGAACAGCACCGTGTACTGGTTCTTGCGGAACTCCGCTTCCAGGTCGAGGGTCTTGCCGGAGATCGTCTTCACCTTCGGGGATTTCGGCGCAGGAATCTTCGAGGCAATCATGTCCTCCATCGTAAAACGGTTGTCATTGTAAAGCCCGGGCCAAAGCTTCCAGTAATTGTCGAGCATTCCGAAAGATGTCGGGAAGACGCCGGAGAGCTGGTTGCTGTAGGCTTCGAAGAATGACAGGTTCTTGAGGTTGCCGAAGGATTCCGGAATGCCGCCGGTCAGGTGGTTTTGATTGAGTCGCAGCGTTTCGAGATTGAACAGCGTGCCCAGTTCCGGAATCAAGGTTCCGGTAAGGTTCATGTTGTTCATGCCAAGGACACGGAGATTCTTGAGTTTCTGGATATCCGCGGGGATGGGCTGGGGATCCGTGAACATGGCGTTGTTGAAGTACAACTCCTCCAGGCTTTCCAGGTCAAACAGGCTGGCGGGGAACTTGCCGCTCAGGGCGTAGCCCTGCAGATACAGTTTCTTCAGATGCTTGAGCTTTCCGATGGCCGCGGGCAGCGGCTTGTACCCGGAGGTGGCCGGTTCGTTCTCGGTGAGGTTCAGGCCTTCCAGTTCCGTCAGGTCGGCAATCTCGTCGGGAAGGTATCCTTTGAGGTGATTGCCCCAGAAAGTGATATCCTTTACGTGGCCGGAGGCATCCGTCGTGACGCCGTACCAGGTGCCGACCGGATCGTCGGTGCACCAGTTGTCCTTGTTAACCCAATGATCACCGTCGTTAGCCTTGTAGAAGGCTACAAGGGCCGCACGTTCCTTGATCATATACTCGGGAATACCCATCTGGGTGAAAGTGATGGTTACGGGGTCAGCCTTCCCGTTCTTGTCCTTCACGGTCACTTTGCCCGTACGCTCGTCGCCCTTGTTGGCGGCGAACTTGAACTCCAGCGTGCCGCTCTGGAGGGCTTTCGTCTGGATGAAGGTAATCCAGGTTTTTGCGGAATTTTCAACTTCGACGGAGATGTCCGCTTTCGCCGTGTTATACTTGATATCAACCGTGCTGGTGCCGCCCTGATACGGGATCGCCGTCGTTTCGCCGACCTGGATGACCTTCTTCTCTTCCTGCTCGAAGGTCAAGGTCTGCGGTTGGACTCTCCCGCTCTTGTCCTTGACGGTCACTTTTCCGGTACGGGGATTCGTGGTTTCATTAGACTTGACCTCGAAAGTCAGCTTGCCACTATTCAGCGACTTGGTGCCGGCATAGGAAATCCAGGACTGGGCTGCGGACTCAATCTCAACCATAAACTCCGTGTTGTAGCGGACATCGACCGTGACCGTGCCGCCTTCCTGCGGAATCTTCGTCACGGATCCGACTTCGAGCATCGTCTTGGCCGACTGCTTCAGCGCCACGCTAGCCGTAAGCCCTTCGCTCTGGAAGGAGACGCTGCCTGTAATCTCATCGGCCGAAGTTGCCGCCGATGCCGTAACGGTCACCGAACCGACGCCTTCGCCCGAAGCCGGCGATATCTTGAACCCCGAACCGCTCACACTCGCGGTCCACGCATAATTGGCCGAGACCTGAATGGTCTGTGACCCGCCTTCCTCCGCAAAGGAAAGGCTCGACGGACTAACCGTCAAATAAGGATCTTCATGGCACCCCGCCAGCAGCAAGAGTGACACGCAGCTCAAAAGGGCAAGGAGATGTTTCATGGATATAAGTTTAAATTAGGTTATCATATTAGGGCAGGATTACGGGCGGGGCGGTGGGTTCGAAGCGGCGGGTGCCGGCGTCCTTGTAGGGAGGACGGGAGGTTTCGGCGGCTTTCGTGGCGGCGGCGCCGCGGTTTACGGCGTCGTATTCAAGGAAGGCGTCGAAGCTCGGGGTTTCGCCGCTCAGTTTCATGATCCGTTGGTAGATGGCCCAGCGGGAAGGCGCATTGAAATACGGTGCGTCCTCGTTCATCATGCTGTTTTCCGTCGGCCGCCATACGCCGGTAGCATAGAGGGCTCCGCCTTGATAGATGCCGACTTCGTTCTTGTAGCGGCTGTCCGACAAGAAGGCGCTCCAACGGATCTTCTTCGGGTCATTCGTGAAATCGACATTGGCATACCAGCCATATTGCTCGTAGAGACGCTGGTAGTCAGCAATCAATTCTTCCGGCATCGACATTTCGTAGGACGAATACTCGTCTGCCAGGAACCCGAAGCCATGGCCGCCCGCCTCATGCTGCAGGATGGCGGCAAACGCATCGGCATGGTTCCCGAAACTGGAGAAGAAGGCGACACTGGATTGCAGCGACTGGGACATACGGGCCGTGCCGGCGTTGCGGCGCGTGTTGACCATGACCGGTATCAGCAGGTTTTCCTTGGTGACGCCGGGCGCCTTCAGGGCGTATTCATAACACTTGTCCAGATTTCCGCTTGTTTCAGTGCCGTTGCCGAACGTGGTCCCGAACGCGGTCGTGTAGCCTGCGCCAATCCGGTCGTGTGTCGACACGGCCTTCACCGTATAGACATTGAAGCGGTTGCGGAAGGTCTTGTAGGGTTCGATGGCAAAGAATTCTTCCATCGCCTGCTTCATGAGGGTCTCATACAGGCCGCCGCTTGCCATGTCCTTGTCGCTGTAGCCGTCACCCAGGAAGACGATGTTGATGCCCTTGCCCACCGAGGCTTTCTGCAAAGTCAGCACCTTTCCGTCCTGAGAGAAGTCCGTGGACGTGTAAACGGGTGCATCGAGCGGTCCTAGCACACTTTCCAGGAACGGAATCAGGTCGTCGTAGGCAGACAGATCTCCTTCGTGGGCTTCAAAGCGCTTGCGAACCGGGTCGGGAATATGGAGCACCGAACTGAACAGCACGTTTCCGTTCTTGTCGTACACTTCTGCGTTAGGCGTGGCATGGTCAATGAACAGGTTCCCGTAATAGGGGCCATAGAAGAAATTGTACCACTGGTCATAACCCTTTTCACGGATGGTATTCCTTTCCAGGGTCTTTTCGCTGTCGCTGAAATCATGTCTTTCGGGATGCCAGATCGTCGCGATGATCTCCAGGCCGTCCTGACGGTATTTCTCATAATACTCTTTTATGGACGGCATCAGGGTAACCGAATAGGGGCACCACGTCGCCCAGGTGAGATAGACGGTATAGTCGTTCTTGGCCACGACGTCGGCGAAGGTGAAGGTCCGGCCCTCGAAATCAGTGACGGTCCCCTGGGGCCAGTACCCGGGAATATCGACATTGCTGATATCGAAGCCATAGCCTTCATCCTGCTGCAGGATTGCGGCCAGCCTCTGTGCAAGCTGTTCACCTTTCACCTGGAAGACAGTCTGGGGGATTTTGCCGGAGAGCCGGTTGTACCGCAGGTTCACCCCCTGCAGATCCAAAAGCCTTGCCCAGGAGGCGGGAATGGTTCCCGTAAAATGATTGTCCTGAATGAGGAAGGCATACAGCTTGTCGGAACTACCCAAACTTTCCGGCAGCGGGCCGGTCAGCTGCTTGTTGTAAAAAAACCACACCCAGGACAGCGATTTCATGTCGCCGAAACAGTCAGGGAGACTCTCCAGGGCGGTATCCTCCACGTCCAACATTTCAAGGTGCGTCAATTTGGCGAAAGACGCAGGGAGCGTACCGACCAGCCCCGGTTCATGCTGGATTTTGAGCTCCGTGAGGAATGGCGCCAGGTCGCCAATGCTTTCAGGAATCTTTCCTTTCAGGCCGAACCCATTGATGTTGAGGGATAGTGAAGAGACGTTGCCATATCCATCGCCGTAGATAATAACGCCTTCCCATTCATTCAGGTCTTCTGCCTTTCCCCAGCCTTTTTGTTTTTTCCAGTTCGGACCGTCCAGGGCATTGTAGAAGGCCATCAAGGCATTGCGAATCTTCGTTTTATCATCGATGGCTTTCTGCGTGAACGCCAGGCTGACGGAAGCGGCCTTGCCGTTCTTGTCCTTGACGGTGACCTTTCCGGTGCGCTCATCGCCTTCGTTGGCTTTGAAACTGAATTCCAGCTTGCCGCTCTTGAGCGCCTTGGTCTGGATGAAAGTAATCCAGGACTGGGCTGACTTTTCAACTTCGACCTGCAGGTCGGTATTGTATTCGACATCCACTGTGAAAGTGCCGCCTTCCGCGGGGATCGTCGGCGTTTCGCCGACTTTGATCACCTTCTTTTCCTCTTCCTGCACGAAGGTAAGCGTTTGCGGCTGAGCCTTGCCGTTCTTGTCCTTGACCGTCACCTTGCCGGTACGCTCGGCACCATCGTTGGCGGTGAAGCTGAATTCCAGCTTGCCGCTGTTCAGCGACTTGGTGCCTGCGAAAGAGATCCAGGACTGGGCTGCGGATTCGATCTCGACGGTGAACTCCGTGTTGTAGCGGACATCGACTGTAATCGTGCCGCCTTCCTGCGGAATCTTCGTCACGGAGCCGACTTCGAGCATCGTCTTGGCCGACTGCTTGAGCGCTACGCTCGCGGAGAGTCCTTCGCTCTGGAAGGAGACGCTGCCCGTAACTTCATCGGCCGAGGTGGCAGCCGATGCCGTGACGGTCACCGAGCCGACACCCTCGCCCGAAGCAGGCGATATCTTGAAATTCGAACCGCTCACACTCGCGGTCCAGGCATAATTGGCCGAGACCTGGATGGTCTGCGACCCGCCTTCTTCCGGGAAGGAGAGATTTGACGGATTGACCGTCAGATAAGGATCTTCATGGCATCCTGCCAGCAGCAGGAGTGACACGCAGCTCAAAAAGGCAAAGAAGCGTTTCATGGTTATCGATTTGAGGGGTTATCTTATTTACGGTTCACGGCATCGTATTCGAGGAACTTGTCGAAGCTCGGGGTTTCGCCGCTCAGTTTCAAAATACGCTGGTAGATGGCCCAGCGGGAAGGAGCGTTGAAGTATTCCACGTTCTGGTTCATCATGCTGTTGGGGGAAGGCCTGTAGGCACCTGTGGTGCAATTGGCGGCTCCCTCATATACGCCGATTTCATCCTTGTAACGTCCGTCAGAAATGAAGGCGCTCCATTTCACATTCTTCGGGTCGTTGGTGAAGTCGATGTTGGCGTGCCAGCCGTACGCCTTGTAAAGCCTGTTGGATTCGGTGATGTAATCCTGGGACACTTTCACATTTTGCGTCGCATACTCGTCGGCGAGGAAGGCGAAGCCGTGGCCGCCCGCCTCGTGGCGCAGCGTCGGCCCGAAGAGTGTGCCGTCGTTGCCATAGGATGAACAGAAGGCTACGCCGGACTGGAGCGACTCGCTCATGTCGGTGATACCGCCATGATAGATGGAATTCACCAAAACGCAGACCAGCAAGTTCTTCTTGTCCTTGATGCCGGGAACTTTCAGTGCATAGTCATAGCACTTGTCCGTCGATCCGGAGGTGGTGACGCCATTGGTGATCACCGCGCCAAGCGCTGTTGAATTCTTGCCGCCGGTCCGTCCGTTCTTCGAGACCACATTGACCATATACACGTTGAAACGGTTTCGGAAGGTCTTGTACGGCTCGATGGCGAAGAACGCCTCCATGGCCTGTTGCATAGTGCTTCCGTAGAGGTTGCTGGCGATATCCCTATCGGTGTAGGCATCACCCATGAAGACCAGGTTGATGCCCTTTCCGACCGTGGCGGTCTGGAGTGTGACGACGGTGCCGTCCTTGGAATAATCGGTGGAAGCGTATTCATCGTCTTCAAGCGGCCCGAAGATATCCTCGAGGAAAGGAATCAGGTCGAAGAAGGCCACGTGGCCGAACCGGCCCCGGGATGGGTCGCTGACACTCTTGGAGCAACTGAAGATGATATTGCCCTTGCTGTCGATGACGTTGACGAAAGGTGTACTTCCCGAGCCGATGGCTGCTTCTTCGGTAAAGGTCAGCTCGTCCGAAGAGAAATTATACCATCGGTCATAACCGTTTTTCTTCAGGAAATCCTTCTGGGTCTTGTTCCCATCCGAGTCACCCCAGGCCGGATAGGCAATCACTTCCAGGCCGGAAGCGTGATACTTTTCGTGCATGCGTTTGACCAGCGGCAGCAGTTGGGCGGAATAGTTGCACCAGGAGGCCCAGCGGAAAACCACGGTCGCCTTGTTCTTGGAAACGATCTCCTGATAAGGAATCGGATTTCCGGTCATCACATCGTTCAGTCCGTGTCCGGGCCAGTAACCCGGAATGTCGCGATCCTTGACGGAGAATGGATTCACGGCCCTGTATTCGTCCTCTTCGAGCACTTGACCATGGTTGATATACATGTTGATCCAGTATCCGGGATCGGCGGCTGTATAGAAATAGTCCGGAATCTGGCCGTCCAGCTTGTGGGAGTAAAGGGTCATTTTGGAACCAAGCCGGAGCCAGGATTCGGGGAACGATCCCGTGAAGCCGTTATTCGAGATGGTCAGTCCCGTTTCATAGATGCCTTCTACCGTTGCATCCGCCATCAGGCCATCGCTTTCACCCAGCGTTACCGGCAGCGGGCCGGTCATCGAGAGGTTGTTGTTTATAGAAGCATAACCCAGCGGCATGCCGGCAAACACATCCGCGAGGCTTGTCATGGAGGTAGACTCTATGACAAGCGCCTTCAGATGTTTAAGGCTGTTGAAGCTCTTGGGAAGCGTGCCGGTAACGCCGGGCTGGTTCTGAATCCAGAAGTGGACGCAGGCGGTCAACTCGTCAAAACAGTCGGGGAACGACCCCTTCATCTTGAATTCTCCGTTGAAATCCAGCTTCAGTTCGTGGGTTTCGCCATTCCAATTCACGCCTTGCCATGAATTGAGACTCTTTTGCGTATCCCACTTGTCCCGGAGGTTCCAGTGCGCGCCGTCCATTGCGTCATAGATTTTCATCAAGGCCGTCTTGATCCGGCTTTCTTCATCCGGGTTTACGGTTATCGCACAAGTCGCAGATTTGCCGCCGGCCGAAGCCTTGATCTCCGCCTTGCCCTCGGAAACCGCCTTGACCACACCATCCTTGACGGTCGCCACCTTTTCGTTGGAAGACGACCAGGACACGGTCTTGTCGGTAGCATCGTCGGGCTTGACCGTGGCGGTCAGGGTCAGCGTACCGCCGACCTCCAGCGTGGCCGTGGCCTTGTCGAGTGTCACGGATTCCACCGCAATCACTTTCTTTTTCTCCTGCTCGAAAGTGAGCGTCTGTGACTGGACCTTGCCGCTCTTGTCCTTGACCGTCACTTTACCCGTACGCGATTCCGTCTTGTCGTTGGCTTTGACGTCGAAGGTCAGCTTGCCGCTGCTAAGCGACTTGGTGCCGACGAACGAGATCCAGGACTGGGCTGCAGATTCAATCTCGACGGTAAACTCCGTGTTGTACTGGATGTCCACCGTAACCGTGCCGCCTTCGGCCGGAATCTTCGACACGCTTCCGACCTGGATGGTCGATTTGGCCGACTGCTTCAGGGCCACGCTGGCCGTCAGTCCTTCACTTTGGAACGAGACGCTGCCCGTAACTTCATCGGAAGAACTGGCGGCCGAAGCGGTGACCGTTACCGAACCGACGCCTTCGCCCGAAGCGGGGGAGATCTTGAACCCCGAACCGCTTACGCTCGCAGTCCATGCATAGTTGGCCGAGACCTGGATGGTCTGCGACCCGCCTTCTTCCGGGAAGGAGAGATTTGACGGATTGACCGTCAAATAGGGATCTTCGTGGCAGCCAGCCAGCGACAGGACCAGGCCAAGCAGGGACAGGAGGGGGAGAAAACGTCGCATAATCAACCTAATTTTGTTTAAAGATAGCAAATAATCCGCACTTTTCCATGGCGCCATTTGCTATTACAAAGATAACGAACGCTCCGGGCCCTCCCGCATGCGCACATACGTATAATGTACGTAGTACGTAGAAATTACGTAGAAACGTTGCGTAAATCGCCTGATTCACGTATATTTGTGCACAAACCAGATGCTTATGAGCCGAATGATCCTGTTTCTGCTGTTATGGGTGCTCCCGCCTTCGGAATTGCTGGACAAGGCCGGGGAACTGTTCGACGGGCAGCATTGGCACCAGACCATCGAGGTCATCAACGAGTCTTTGCCCGAACTTCGCCAGTCCGGAGACGAAGAGACGCTCGCGGAATGTCTGAGCATGCTTTCCATCGCGTATTTCCGTATCGGGGCATTCGCTCCCGCCTGGGATGCCCAGTACGAGTGCTATCAGCTGGACCTTGCCAGCGGCGATGCCGGTAATATCAGTTCTTCGCTCAATACCCTGGCGGGCATCTGCCTGGCCATGGAAAACTACGACGAGGGAGAACGGCTCATCAAGGAGGCCATCTCTTACGAGGAGTCGCTCGGGCAGACAGAGGGCCTGGCCGTCCGTTATGGCATGGCGTCCGACATCCTTCTCAAACAGAACAAGGTGGATGAAGCCATCGACTATGCTTCCCGGGCACTGGAAATAGACCAGGCGGCCGGAAGGCCCATTAAGGTAGCTGTCAGGAAGTCGCAGCTGGCGGCAGCCTATCTTGAAGCGGGGAAATTATCCGAAGCGGCCCGGCTCATCGACGAGGCGGCACGGACTTTCGAAGCCGTACAAGACCTTCATTCCCTGACCGTTTGCCGTCATCAGCAAGGCATGATTGCCGCCAAGCGCGGCAATTTCCGGCAGGCTGCGAATTATTTGCGCGAAGGCCTGACCCTGAGCCGGCAGACCGGAGAACTCCTGCTGCAGCGAAACATCACCCGCGACCTGGCCGTCATGCTCAAGGATGCCGACCCCAGGGAAGCCGTCAGTTATATGCAGGAGGTCTTGGTGCTTTCCGATACGCTCTTCCATCAGGAAATGACACGCCAGATGGCGGAATTGGCCATCCAGAATGATCTGGCACTCAAGGAGCATACGATTGCCTTGCAGGAAGAAACGCTGAACATGCGCCGCAAGCAGATATGGATCCTTATCGGTCTGCTGGTGCTGCTTTTGGCGCTGGCACTGGTGATGATGCGGCTGATCTTCATCCACAAGCGCGACAAGAAACTGTTGCAGCAGGCCTCCGACATCAAAGACAAGCTCATCGTGCTGGGCGGCGGATCTGCCAGCCCGAAAGATGCGGAAGAAGTATCACAGCTGCTCAAGAAACTCTCCGAATCGGGATCCAGCCCGCTTTCCGTGCTCACGGCCCGAGAGCGGGAAATCGCCCTTTTATGCAGCAAAGGACTTGTAAACAAGGAAATAGCAGACCGTCTCGCGCTCTCGCTGCGTACGGTCGAGACCCACAAGAACAATATCTTCCGCAAACTCGGCATCAACTCCACGGCCGAGCTTGTGGACCTGCTTCAGGCGGAATCCAAGTGACAGTAGTTCTCTCTGGCTTGCGTTTTATTCCCGGATGATCTTGATCTCGCCGTGGAGGCCGACGGCGATGATCTGGGAGGGTTCGCCGGTGGCGCCTTCCTCGAGATAGGGGTCGGCGACCCAGTCGACGGCGTCGATGATCTCGAGGGGGATGTCCTCATAGAAGGCGGGCGCCGGCTCGCCGGAAATGTTGGCCGAGGTCGAGACGATCGGTTTACGGAAACGGCGGATCATTTCCACGCAGAAATCGTTCATCGGAATACGGATGCCGGCGCTGCCGTCTTCTGCCACGACGTTGGGCGCCAGACCCATGGCGCCGGGATAGATAATGGTCATCGGTTTGTCGTTGACTTCGAGCAGGTTGATGGCCACTTCGGGAATCACTTTCACGTATTTGCCGAGCATGTCGGCATCGGCGACCAGCGTAATGAGGCTCTTGCTGTCGGAGCGTTGTTTGAGGGCGAATACCTTCGCCACGGCTTCCTCGTTGGTAGCATCGCATCCGATGCCCCAGACCGTGTCGGTCGGGTAGAGGATGATGCCGCCCGCCTTGAGCGTTTCCACGGCTGCTTTCACTTCTTCAAGATCGATTTCCTGTTCCATGGGTATGTGTTTTTAAAGATTTTGTTCAGAATGCCGGATGGATGTCCGTCGTAACCGGATAATGGTCCGACCAGGGGACGCGGGTGATTTCGTGCCGTGTGGCCGAGAATTCCTGAGGGAGCAGGACATAGTCGATACGCAGCATCGGCCAGAGCACCGCGTACGTGCTGCTGAATCCCTTGCCCGCCTCCACGAAACTGTCTTTCTTGGTCCGGATCAGCTTGTGGTAGGTGTAGGACAGGGGTGTGTCGTTGAAGTCGCCGCAGACCAGCGAGGGCCAGGCGCTCTGCGCTTCGCTCTCCAGCAGCGCGGACACCTGCTCGGTGCGCCGCCGCGTCGCTTCGCGCACCCTTCCGTGCACCTGCGCCACCTCCTCCTTGAAATGATTCTTCCGGAAGAGCCGCTTGAGCACGACCGGGAAGGAGATGCTGGAACTCTCCAGATGGCAGTTGTACACGCGGAGGGTATGACCGTCCACATCTATGTCCGTGATCAGGCACATATTGCGGCTTTCCGGGAAAGTGAGCGACTCGACGTGCCGGATGGGATATTTGCTCAGCGTCACGTTGCCGAAATAACGGTTGCCCTTGAAGAAACGCTTGGCCTTGAAGGGATATTCCGGCAGAAACGGGGCCAGCGCCGCCGAGTCGGCCACGGCGAATTCCTGCAGGCAGACGATGTCGGCACGTTGCTCAGCGAGGAACTGCCGGATGCCCGACACCGATTCGTTCATCGTGACTTTGCGGTTGCCGGCGTTGTAGCGCCCGACATTGTAGGTCAGCACGCGGAGCGAGGGGCCTTCCGCCGCGGTTTCCTCATGCCCGAATTTCACGAAGCGGTCGGCCAGCAGCAGCGTGGGCAGCAGCGCGATGACCGGGATGAGCAGGATCCGGCGGTACTTGAAAACGGCGATCAGCAGCAGGAACAGGTTGAGCAGCACCAGCGGCACGTAATACAGCCCGAAAAACATCACGACCGGATGGCGGACGGGATGGAGGAAGGGTGCAAGATACGAGACCAGCAGCGCCGCGGCAGCGGCGATGGCCAGCAGCAGGAACAGACCTGCACCCAGGGTTTTCCGGCGTCTTCTCAGTGCCATTCCGAATACATCTTGCCCTGCTTTTTCCAGATCAGGATCAGGATCAGCCCGAAGAGCATGCCGCCCAGGTGGGCGAAATGGGCCACGCCGTCGCTCGTGCCGAGGATGCCGGTGAGCATCTCGATGGCCGCGAAGATGATGACAAACCATTTGGCCTGCAGCGATACGGGCGGGAAGAGCAGCGTCAGCGTGTAGTTGGGGTAGAGCATGCCGAAGCCCAGCAGGAGGCCGTAGATGGCGCCGGAGGCACCGACAGTCGGCACGTTGAGCATTCCGGGTACGAAGAAGTGAAGCACCGCCTCATGGCAGATGGCGGCGCCCAGACCGCAGACGAAATAGTAGATGAGGAACTTCTTGCTGCCCCACATCCTTTCGAGCACCGGTCCGAAGACGATGAGCGACCACATGTTGAAGAAGATGTGGCCGAAGCCGCCGTGCATGAACATGTGGGTCACCAGCTGCCACCAGTGGAAGAAGGGCGAGTCCACGGGGAACAGGGCGAACCATTCATACATGGGATTGCCGATGAATTCGGTTCCCAGGAAGATGATGATATTGATAATGAGCAGATTCTTGACTGCCGGGGGTAGATTTCTCAACATAGTTTCTTCTCCAGTTCTTCGGTTGTGAGGATGGTCATGCACCTGCGTCCGTCGGGCGTGAGATTGGGCTCCCGGCAGGCGAAGAGTTGGTCCACCAATAATTGTGCCTCGTCCGCGCGGAGGCTTCCGCCGCCGCTTGCGGCCGCCGAGGCTGCCATCCTGGCCGCCAGCAGGTGGTTCTGGTCTTCGAGCGAGCTGTCGTCCTTGAGGGTGGCCACGAGCGAGTCGATGCAGGTGCGGACCTGCTCTTCATCGACCGGATAGCCTTCCGGCAGCGCGTTCACCACCACGGTGTTGCCTCCGAAATCCTGGATATCGAAGCCCAGGCGGGCCGTCAAGTCTGGCTGCTCGAGGACGGCGAGATAGTCCTCCGCACTCAGCCGGACTGTCACGGGGAAGAGGGTCTGCTGCCGAACCGGCTGTTTTTCAGCGATTTTCTCAAGATAGCGCTCGTAAAAGATCCTTTCGCGGGCGCGGCGCACGTCGACCACCATCATACCCGACTTGACGGGTGTGACAATATAGCGCCGCTGAAGGACGATCAAATTGTTGTGCATGGTGACGGGCTCGTCCTCGAAGAGGCGGCCTTCGCCGGCGGGAATGGTGGGAAAGACGGGTGCAGGGCCGCTTGCCGGCCCGGCCGGGGCACCGGGCGTATAGCCCGGGACCTCGTCGAAGGGGTTGAACAGCGGGCTGTAGTCGATGCGGGGCGGGCGGTGCCATTCGGCACCGCCGCCGCTCCCGCTTTCGCGCGGGCTGAAGACGGGGATGTCCGGCGCACCTTTCATATCGAAGTCGATGCTCGGGGTGAAATCGTTCTTGCCCAGCGCCTCACGGACAGCGGCCGTGAGGATTTCGAACAGCATCCCTTCGTCTTCGAATTTGACTTCCGTCTTGGCGGGGTGGATGTTTACGTCCACGCGCTCCGGCTCCGTTTCCAGGAAGAGGAAGTAGGCCGGGGTATAGTCGTCGGGCACCAGCTTCTCATAGGGCTTGCAAACGGCCTTGTGGAAGAAAGGCGAGCGGAAATAGCGTCCGTTGACGAAGAAAAACTGGCTGCCGCTGCTCTTGCGGGCATCTTCGGGGTTGCCGATATAGCCGCTGATGCGGACCAGACTCGTATCGACCTTGACCTCCACCAGTTCCTTGGCCAGGTTCATCCCGAAGATGTCGAGGATGCGCTTCTTCAGGGTGGTGGCAGGTTTCAGGTTGTGGATCTCCTTGCCGTTGGATGTCAGCTTGAAAGCCACTTCAGGACGGATGAGGGCCACCCGCTGGAATTCCTGGATGATGGCCCGCAGTTCCGCATTGTCGGACTTGAGGAACTTGCGTCGCGCCGGCACGTTGAAAAAGAGGTTGCGGACGGCGAAGTTGCTGCCTTTCGGGGCGGCGACGGGCTGCGTGCGGGGCGGTTTCGATTCGGAGATCTCGACCTGCACGCCCACCTCGTCATCTTCGCGGCGGGTGCGCAGCGTCACCTCCGATACCGCGGCGATCGAGGCGAGCGCCTCGCCGCGGAAGCCATAGGTGAGGATGCGCTGCAGGTCTTCGGCCGTGGCGATCTTGCTGGTGGCGTGGCGCTCGAAGCAGAGCACCGCTTCTTCCGGCGTCATGCCGCAGCCGTCGTCGATGACCTGGATCAGCGTTTTACCGGCATCGAGCACCGAGACGATGACGCTGCGGGCACCGGCGTCCACGGCGTTCTCGACCAGCTCCTTCACGACGGAGGCGGGCCGCGTCACCACTTCGCCGGCGGCGATCAGGTTCGATATGTTCTGCGGAAGTACCTGGAGCATCTATTGGACAAGCAGGAGGATGAAACCTTTCGAAAGGTAGTAGGCAGCCGCGGCGATGGCGATTATCGTCAGGGCGAGGATGACCTTCTTGGCGATGCTGATCGGCGAGGTGTCCTTTTCCTTGGAGAGTCGCTTCTCTTCATAAGTCTGGCGGAAGGACCCGCGGATGTGCATGCCGGGGATGTACCGGCGCCCCGTATCTTCCTCGATCAGGCCCTCTTTCCTGGCCATGGCCTCGATCTCACTGCCGGGCATGGTCTTGCCGTATTTCTTGTAGATTTCCTCGAGCCGCTCCTTGCGCTCGTCGTAGTAGCGCGGCTCGTAGTGGAACACGCGGTGCTCGGGGATGTGCCAGAATTTGAATCCGAAAGCCATGGTCGAAAACGTTTAAAAACGGGTATACACGTTTAGGTTGTTGTGACAAAGGTAATCATTTTTTATCTTTGCGGAAACAAAGGCATTATTCCAGATGGATTTCAGAGTAGGAAACGGATACGACGTACATCAGCTGGCCGAAGGACTGCCGCTGGTGCTGGGCGGGGTAGCGATCCCCCACACGAAAGGCTGCGTGGCCCATTCCGACGGCGACGTGCTCATCCACGCGCTCTGCGACGCCCTCCTGGGCGCCCTGGCCCTTGGCGATATCGGCCACCACTTCCCCGACACCTCCGACGAATACGCCGGCATCGACAGCAAGATCCTGCTCTCCCGCGTCGTGGCGATGATCCGCGACCGCGGCTGGGAAATCGTCAACGTGGACAACACCCTTCTCGCCCAGAAGCCGAAAATCGCGCCCTACATCCTGCAGATGCGCCAGACCCTGGCCGAAGTGATGGGCATCACTCCCGACCGCGTCTCCGTCAAGGCCACAACCACCGAGCGCCTCGGCTTTACAGGACGCGAAGAAGGCATCGCAGCCTATGCCACGTGCCTTCTGCAATCCGTCGACCATGAATAGTCGTTAAAACCCTGCCGCCAAACAGGTGCAAGCCCGAATTTCGTAACTTGCTGATTATCAGATCCAACGTTTTTAAAGTTCTGCGTCATAGCCTGATTTCGGCCATCGGCGCAAAAACTGATAATCAATGCCATTGATTATCAGTCGATTGGATTTTTTAATTCTGCGCCTGCCTTACTCTCGTCCACTCGGTTTTTCCGCTGATCCAATAAAAGGCCGCCCCTATGCGGGAGCGGCCTAAGTGATGTACGGCGATATGCCGAGTTGATCCTTATAAGTCCTGAGGCGTAATGGTCGTGGTTGTCAATGCGTAAAGATTGCCAGTGTACATATAGTCCGAGCGACTGAAAGGGAAGACATATTCGACGTCTGACGCTGTTTTCAGAGTTAGATTGAACTTGCAATCATCCGTGGATTTCGTCATGAGGGCAATGTATATGTCTTCCTGCAAGGTTCCATTGGTTAACTCGTAGGAAGTGTTTATTGTAATGTTTCCTTTGATTGATGCACCTTGCTTCACATTTGTGAATGTATTAAACTGATTGATCAGAAAATCGGGATTAACACCAGAAAGCGTGACCGACTTAATAGACACCGTTGTGGACGTGTTGAAGAACTTGGTTTCTTTGGGGATTTTGAGAAAAACACATCTACTTTTAATACGTTCTGAAGAGTAAATAGCGAACGACCCGTCGGTAAAATGACCTTCACCAAAGAGCAAATCATATTTCGGAAGATCGCTGAGTTTTCCTGTTTGTACTGCCACGGACTGTTCACATCTGTCGAAGGACGTATTGGTTTCCGTGTAAGGATATAGAATCCTGACTCCGGCTTCTCCGGTCATAGGGATCGAACTGCTTGCACAGGTAAATGTTCCGGTAGTTGTGCCGGCTCCGGCGGTAAGGACAAATTTATCATTAATACCGCCGCCGGGAACTTCATAATCTTTAATATATAAAACCGAAACCGCATCTCCTTCCGACCAAACGCGGGAAAGGCCTCCCTCAGTCTTCTCGGTCAGCAGCGTTTTCGTAGCCATATCATCCTTTGTCAGCGTGATGGTCAAGGGGCCCCGGCCGACATTCGTGTCATCGAAGTGATTGCAGGAAACCGCTGCAGCTGCGCAGCAGAGTCCCAAAAAGAATAATTTGGTTTTCATGTTCAATCCTTTTTAAAAGTCATACTGAGGAACATCTCCTGGAAGTGTAAATTCGCCGCTGGCGGCAAGGATGCCTTCGAGTCTTAACTCGAGTTTTTCGCACGCAGGGGTGCGGTAAGGGAGTTTTTGTTTCATAAGGCTATGGTTTTTGAAATGTGATCGGTTTTGCCAGCGGGGAAGGTGCGGGCAGTATTCCACTATCGGGTTCGTCATACTGCTATTACAAAGTAAACGAACATCCGGGACATCTCACGCACGGGCACATACGCAAAATGTACGTAGTACGTAGAAATTACGTAGAAACGTTGCGTAAATCGCTTGATTCACGTATAGTTGTCATCAACGAGTCTTTGCCGGAACTTCGCCAGTCCGGAGACGAAGAGACGCTCGCGGAATGTCTGAGCATGCTTTCCATCGCGTATTTCCGTATCGGGGCATTCGCTCCCGCCTGGGATGCCCAGTACGAG
>JAEEGH010002133.1_pt1 | contig 54313 bp, 37 predicted proteins | sample 9134181 | NCBI WGS metagenome assembly JAEEGH01 (sample SAMN16246544, study PRJNA631951) | gut metagenome | biome: gut microbiome; feature: rumen; material: DP-attached | host: Bos | place: Iran: Karaj | collected 2018-10 | reverse complement strand
CTTTTCATATTATCTCCAAGGATTGATACTCTAAAAACGAATGAACAACACTATTTCTGAATCCTATCGTCAGGCAATAGCGAGCCGAACGACATGGCATTATCTGAAGGGTTGGCTCATCAGAGGAAGGAATAACCTTCGATATGCCTTTGCCCGAAGTGTAGCCCGCCGAAATGGGGCGAAGATAGGTGAGGCTGTGGTCTTGCCGTTAAGTTTGGCTCGGCAAGCCAATGGAAATCTTACCGTGGGCAATCATGTGTGTATTCAGACCGACAAGCTTGACCTGCGAAATCCGATCTGTATCGGCAATCATGTCATAATTGGCGCCGGGACCGAGATTCTCACCACTTCGCATCATATCGATTCTCCTTCCTTCGAGCAAAAGGATTATGGAATTACGATCGAGGACTATGTATGGATAGCGGGTAAAGTTACCCTCCTTCCCTCTTGCAGGCATATTGGACAAGGTGCCGTCGTTGGAACTGGTAGCGTTGTGGTTCGTGATGTCGAATCGATGTCGGTGGTTGGAGGTAATCCCGCCCAGGAATTCAAGAAGCGGAAGACATTGCATACCGATTTGGTTGTCGAGAGCCTTCTTGGAGGAGATTTTGATGCATATCGGGAGGCGAGAAGGCAGTAAAAACCATATTTGTGATAATAAACATTCTTGCATCTCATAGATTTCATCTTTTGGACTTGGCAAGGGAATTGTCAAGACAGGGGCATGATGTGCGTTTCTATTCCTATGTTCCAACCAAAAGATGCGCAGAGTTCGGGATCGACCAATCCTTATGCGTTTCGTTCCTATGGCTTGTCTGGCCTTTCTTTGCCTTGGCTAAAATTGCACCGAAAGGTTGGCAGGAAAGTATTGTGTGGTATAGGAATCTGCTGATAGATTGGTATGTCAGTAGAACGATGCGCAAATGTGATGTGTGCATGGGAATTGGAACAGTCTATGTAAAGGCATTTGAAACGGCAAAACTCAACGGAGCTACAGCCATCCTGGAATGGGGAAGCAAACATATCGAAGAACAAATTAAACAGTTTGGAAAGATTGATAGTTATTCACCAAGAACCATGCAAAGGGAATTGCGGCAATATGATGTGTGTGATTATATCTCTATACCTGCCACGCATGTGAAGGAAAGTTTCCTGAAGCATGGCATCCCTGCAAGCAAGCTAATTGTAAATCCATACGGCGTAGATTTGTCGCAATTTCATCCAACGTCCTGCAGTAATGAATATGATTTGATTTATGTGGGAGGCTGGAGATATGAGAAAGGATGTGATCTGTTAATAGATTTGTGTCAAAGGTATGGATATAAACTGCTTCATGTCGGTGCATTGGTGAATCTTGATTTTCCAAAGGTATCAACAATGACCCATCATGAGCCGGTAGATCAGAATGAACTGGTGAATTATTATGCCAAGGCTCGAGTCTTTGTCCTGCCATCGAGGGCAGAAGGATTGTCATTGGTACAGGCTCAGGCAATAGCATGTGGTCTGCCAGTTGTTTGTTCAAAAGAGACTGGAGGTGCTGACTTGCGAGATCAGTTGACAGACAAGAAATGGATTATTGAAATGGAAGACCTTTCCGTCGAAGCTTTAGTTGATGCGGTCGATAAGGGATTGAATCTGGCTCGAGCACAGAAAGGAATCAGAAATTATGCTGGGGACGACATGAATCGTCTTTCATGGGAAAACTATGGGATTCGATACAGTAGGTTCTTTGCCAAAATATGATTTAGTTTTGTTTTTATAAAATATGTTTGAGGATAAATTTAACAAAACTATTCTTTCTCAAAGAAAGAGTTTGTATAATAAATTGATTTTTATTGTAGCATTGTTATTTTTACCAGCTATATATTTTGCTATTTTTCCCGGTAAAATAATTGTAATAACATTTGTTTGTTTTGGGCTCATTTCATATATACTTTTTTCAAATTTTAAAGGCTTGAATATTCATGATTTTGATGGAGAAAAGGCTTTCATTTTATTGCTTATATATAATATTATAACGTATATTAGAGGTTTCTTTAATGTTGATGTTAAGTCCGATTTATATATACTATTATCAAATGATTTATTTGTATATTTTTTAATTCCATTCTTGATCTTTTTAGCAGATTTTGATTTGCTAAAAAGATTATGGAGGTTATTTTGTACATTTGGATTGGTATTGTGTTTGATTTGTTATTTTCTTCCACCTGGCGATGAAACCATGTCATTTGGCCATAATATTTCTTTCCTAACGGGTATAATTTTATGTTCTCCATTTATTGATAAGAAATATTTTATCTATTTTTTGATTGTTGCCTTTTTTTCCGTGACATACGATTTAGATAGAAGAAGTGTTACTGTTGGCTTTCTGATATCTATCATAATTGTTATATCATATAAATTGATTCTCAAAGTATATGTTCGAAGATTTTTATTCGCTTTAACAATTATTATACCTGTAGTATTACTCCTTTTAGGTTCAACAGGGAAGTTTAATGTATTCAAATACATTGAAACAATTAATTTGAATGTTGAACTTAGTTCAAATCGGCAATATACGGTAGATTCTAGAACAAGTATTTATTTGGATGTATTTGGAGAATTATATGCACAGGATAAGTTAATCTATGGTTTAGGTGCAAGAGGAAAAACTAGAACAAGTTTGATTGAAAACCCTAATAGTGATTATTGGAAAATATATAAAAATGGACGATCTCAAACAGAGTCTGGCATGTTGAATTTCTTTCAATATGGAGGTATTATTGGTTTTTTGGTTTATAGTATATTCTTGTTAACTTGTGCATATAAAGCTCTCTTTAAAAGTCGCAACAGTTTTATGAAAATAATGGGTTGCTTTATATGCTTTAAATATTTATATTCATTTATTGAAGATCCATTGACTACTAATGTTTATACTTTTAACTTGATTATTTGGTTAGGATTATGTTTGAATACAAAAATGAGAAATTTACCAAATAAAGTTATGATTAGTTATTTAAATTCTGTTTTTCCTAAACATAAACTAATATCTTTTAAATAATTAATGTCTATAAAGGATATTTTCATACGTTTGCTGAAGCATGGATATAGAAAGTTGACGCGAAAGCAGTTCCTTAATCCGGAATGTGACTGCGATCGTCAATCTTCGAATGACAAGGTCTTTGAATTATTGTCATCGGGGCAACCGTGCATGATTTCGAGGTTTGGAACGACTGAAATCAATTGCATCAACAATTATCTTTGCATACATAGCGATCGGCCTTTTCTTAAAAAGTGTATGGATTATATTACCGATTATACCCATACGCCCTGGTGGAATGAGGATCATTTCCGATTTATGAATCTTTGGTCAGGTATTTTTCCAGAAGGCCAGGAAACGGCAGAACGGTTCTCCGAGCGCTATCTCCAAGATATTCCAGAGATCGACTTGCTGGTGTCTCATCAGTATTATGAGAAGTTTATGCCGTTGAAGGCAGGAATTCCGAAGATACAGCTGGAGATGCTTTACCCCTTCTTTGTGGAACGTCCCTGGACGAGGATATTGAAAGGCAAAAAGGTGCTGGTGGTTCATCCGTTCGAGAATACCATCAGGCAGCAATATGCAAAGAGGGAATCCCTTTTCGAGAATCCGGACATCCTTCCCGAGTTTGAACTGATAACATTGAAGGCAGTTCAGACAATAGCTGGAAATAAGTCGGAGTTCAAGGATTGGTTTGAGGCGTTGGCTTTCATGGAGCAGCAAATCGATAAAATAGATTTCGATATTGCCCTGATAGGATGTGGAGCATACGGAATGCCTTTGGCTGCCCACGTGAAGCGCCTTGGCAAACAAGCCGTACATCTGGCGGGCGGCTTGCAGCTCCTTTTTGGCATTAAAGGCAAACGCTGGACAGAGGAGCATGTCGGCAACTTTGAATATCGGCCCGGAGTCATCCTTTCCTGGGACTATCGTTCCTTGTTCAATGATCATTGGTGCTACCCCTTGGCCATTGATACGCCAAGCAACGCAGTAGTTGTGGAAGGAGGATGCTATTGGAATTGAACTGAATTATGAAAATCGCAGTCCTGCTGACTTGTCATAATCGTAAGGAAAAGACTTTGGCTTGTCTGAAGTCTCTCTATAGGATTATGCCTGAAGTGGATGTCTATCTGACAGATGATGGATGTACGGATGGGACTGCTGAGGCTGTGAAATCGATTTTCCCAAAGGTTCATGTCATTCAGGGGGATGGCACGCTCTTTTGGAACCGGGGAATGCTTACGGCATGGAAGGAAGCTGTCAAAGGTGACTATGACGAGTATCTTTGGTTGAATGACGACGTGGAGCTTTATCCCGAATTCTATTCAGAACTGAGCGCATGCTGTCCCGATGGAGATTGCATCGTTTCGGGTTTGATCGAGGACTTCGGCAAAACGAGGATTCTTTATGGAGGATATGACGCTTCGAAACTATTGGTGCAGGCTACGGGACAATCTCAGGACATCAGATGGATGAATGGGAACGTGGTGCTCGTGCCAAAAGCCGTGGTCAACCGAATTGGCCTTCTCGACCCGTATTTCGTCCATGATCTTGGCGATGTGGATTACGGAATGCGTGCCTGGGAATGTGGTATCGTAGTCGTTTCGACGCGTTGCCCTATTGCGGCAGGCTATCGGAACGACGTTTGCCGTGTGCGCAAATGGGGAACGACTCTTACGCAACGTTTCAAGGCGTTGAACAAGCCTTTGGGTTCGCCACTTGCTCAGAACTTCTACTTTCGTCGCAAGCACTTCGGTCTGCTTCATGCGATAGCATATGATGCAAATATCATCTTTATCAATCTCCTCCCCGATTGGCTCGTCGAGAAATTTTGGGGCGACAGGTATGTAGATAAGTAAAACGGTTTTCGACAGATTCATCAGTCCATGAAAGTAACCATCATCACAGCAAGCTATAATCGAAAGGAAACGATAGGCGGGGCTATCCATAGCGTGCTCGAACAGGATTATCCTGACATCGAATACCTGATAATGGATGGCGCTTCGACGGATGGGTCGGTGGAATATATTCAGGATTTGCTGAAGCAGGAAGCTGCCGAAGGAAGGACCGAACTCATCCGGAAACATGCTCGCGAGGCACGTTTCTTCAGCGAGCCGGATCATGGAATGTACGAAGCCTTGAACAAGGGAATGCGACTTGCCACGGGCGATGTGATTGGCCTGGTGCACAGCGACGATGCCTTGATAAGCCATCAGATTGTTTCGGAATATGTAAATTGCTTCGACCTGACTGCAGCCGACCTGGTTTATGGAGATGGAGAATTTGTCGATGAGAAGAATCCCAAGAAGGTGATGCGCCTCTGGGTGAGCGGCAAGTTCCGCCGATGGAAGGTGCGCTTCGGCTGGCTGCCTCTGCATCCCACCGTCTATATCCGTCGAGCTGCCCTGAATCCCGATGTGCTCTATGACGAACAGTATCGAATGGCTGCCGATACGAAGTTCCTGATCTATTATCTGCACGAATATCCTCTTCGCATCTGTTATCTGCCGCTGAACGTTATTAGGATGCGCATGGGTGGACTGAGCACCAATCCGAAGCACCGCAGTCGGATGTTCATGGAGGATGTCAAGATTTATGGCGACTATGGCTTCAGCCATCCCAGCATCATCAAGCTGATGAAGATGGGGTGGAAGGTGCCCCAGTTCATCAACGCCATGTTCCGTAGGCTGCATATTCCTTTGAGTATTTAAGTCATGCTTTTTTTCGAACTCATACAGGTTGCCGTCGGACGACGCGAGCGACTGACAATGACGCCAAGTGCATCGGAGTGGCAGCATCTCTTCCAGTTGTCGGAACAGCAATCCATACAGGGTATCTGCTATGCCGCCGTGAGACGACTGCCCCAGGACCAGTGGCCCGAAGAACAGAATCTCATCGATTGGATCTGGGAAGCGCAGCGCATTGCCGAACATAGCACCCTCCTCTCGGAACGGAGTGCACAGGTCTATGAGCATCTGACTCGGGAGGGCTTCGATGCGTGCATCCTCAAGGGGCAGGGAAATGCCCTTCTCTATGGTGAATTGTCCTCGCTGCGTCAGGTGGGAGATATCGACATCTGGACCTTGCCCCACGACAATCCCGGACATCAGCCGAAGCGTCGGGTGGTTGAGTATGTATTGAAGCATTTCCCGAGTGCATTTCTGCGATTCCATCACATCGAATATCCTATCTTCGACGATGCCGAGGTAGAGGTTCACTTCAAGCCTATCTACTTGAACAATCCTTTCCTCAATCGTAGGCTCAACAGGTGGTACGATGCACAGCGGGAAGAGCAGATGTCCCATCGGGTCGAGATGGCAGGCAAGCTGGTGGCTGTGCCAACCCTTCGGTTCAATGCCCTCTATCAGCTGCTTCACATCTACAAGCATATTTTCGAGGAGGGTATCGGGCTGAGGCAGATGATGGACTATTACTTTGTGCTGCAAAGACTGAACGAGGGGGATTTGTCTAGAGAATCTAGAGATTCTAGAAAATCTAGATATGATGACCTCCTGGCTATGATCCGGTCCTTGAAGCTTGAGCCATTGGCCGGCGCTGTGATGTACGTGATGCACGAAGTCTTTGGCATGAAGGAGGAAGAACTCTATTGTGCCCCTCGCCGCAAGGAGGGCCTGTCCCTGCTGAGCGAGATCATGCAGGCTGGCAACTTCGGGCATTTCGATACGCGATATGACAAGGAAACGGTGGCCCGCCAGGCTTCGATGCGCCGCTATTGGCGAAAGACGAAGCGAAACCTCGTGCTGGCATGCTATTTTCCGCATGAGGGATTGTGGGAACCCGTCTTCCGACTCTATCATTTCTTTTGGAGAATCTTTAATCTTTGGAAAATATGAAACCTCAAAACCTCATGATTTCAAAACCTCGAACCCTCATGACCTTGATTGCGCTGCTCTTCTGCTTGAGCGCAAAGGCTGATGTCGGGATGCTCGATGCGGCAGCCTGGATCAGTTTGGAGGAAGTTGACACCATTGTTGCCCCGCTGGTTCATGCACCTTTGGCCAAGAAGGCCCTGGCAGGTCGGAAGGTCGGCGAATACACGATGCCAGTCTTCCTGCGCGAATTCAAGGCTCGAAAGAACGTCTATCGGGCTACGCTCTACGTCTGCGGCCTTGGTCACTTCAACGTCTATCTGGACGGGCAGAAGGTGGGCGACCACTTCCTTGATCCAGGTTGGACACTCTACGACAAGGAGGCACTCTACGTGAAGTTCGATGTGACACGCTGGTTCAAGGAGGATGCCAGCAATGTGGTGGCCGAATTTGCCCAGCGCATCAAGCGGGGCGAACACGAGTTTCGTGTGGAACTTGGCGGTGGATTCTATAATGTTCCACGTGGAAGGTATAACAAGCTCATCGGATCGTATGGGCAACCCAAACTGCGCCTTCGCCTCCATCTGGAATACACGCAGGGACGCGACGACAACATCGTCACCAACAACGAATGGAGCGTGGGCGAAAGCCCCATCACGTTCAGCAGCATCTATGGCGGCGAGGATGTGGACCTGAGAATTGACCCGAATTGGCGTCCGGCCATCGTCGTGGGCTACGACGGGCCTGCATTGCGTGAGCAGCAGGGAACCGAACTCGTCGTGTGGGGGAAGTACAATCCGGTGGCCAAATGGCAGACTCCATCGGGAGACTGGGGCTATGACTTTGGTCAGAACATGAGCGGCATCATGGAGGCTACCCTAAAGGGTGCGGAAGGCCAGGAGGTGGTTTTCATTCCGGCCGAATTGAAGGACAAGGATGGATGTGCATATAACAAGCCTGTCGGCGATTGGGAATATCATGTCACGCTTCGCAATCAGCAGACTGTGACGGTTGAACCCAAGTTCAGCTATACGGGCTTCCGATACATCCAGGTGCATGGCGCCGTACCGGCCGGGGAGGCGAATCCTGCAGGTCTGCCGGAGATTGAGACGCTTGTGGCAAAGCACACGACCAGTGTCTGTGCCTCGAAGGAAGCCGGAACCTTCAAGTGCAACAACGAATACCTGAATCAGGTACATCAGATTATCGATTGGGCGATTCGTTCGAACTTGCAGAGCGTGCCCACCGACTGTCCGCACCGCGAGAAGCTGGGCTGGCTGGAGCAGGACCATCTGATGATGCCTTCGATGTATTATCGCTACAACCTTACTCCACTCTATCGCAAGCTGATGAACGATATGGAGGCTTCGCAGTTCGTCAAAGGACAGACATTGGGCCATGGCGCAGAATCGACACCATGGATCAAGGAAGGGCATGACCTGGAGGGCATGATACCGACCATTGCACCCTATTACACCAACTTCGGCTGGAACTTCGACGACACACCCGAATGGGGCTCGGCCTTCATCATCTGTCCGTGGTATCATTACGAATGGACAGGCTCGGATGAACTGTTCCGCGAGCATTTCGAGGCCATGCAACGCTACATCGATTACCTCACACGCCGGGCACGTCGAAATGGTTTTATCCTCGACTATGGTTTGGGCGACTGGTACGATCTGGGACCCAAGCAACCCGGTTTCGCGCAACTCACGACGCAAGGCGTCACGGCAACGGCCACCTATTATTACGATATGACTTTGATGGCCAAGATGGCGCGAGTCTTGTCGGAGAGCAGTCCCAATGCGACATCAGGCAAGGCCAAGCTTTATTCGAGCATCGAAATGGTGGGTGCGGCTGCCCAATATGAGGCCCTGGCTGATTCGATCCGCATGGCTTACAATGCGAAGTTCTTCCATCCCGACTCGTGCTATTACGACCGAAATTCGCAGACGGCCAATGCCATCAGCCTCTATATGGGACTGGTGCCCGAAGAATATCGCGCTGGTGTGCTGGACAACATTGTGCGTGATGTGGAGGGCCGCATCGAGGCAATCGACAATCGTGTGGACAGCCTTTACGAATGGGGCGAAAACGGACCGACTGTGATTACGGCGGGCGATGTGGGCTATCGTTACCTGCTTCAGGTGCTTGCCCAGGCAGGACGCAACGATGTGATCTACGCGATGAACAGCCGCGACGATGTGCCGGGTTATGGCATCCAGCTCAAGAATGGCGCAACGACACTCACCGAGAGCTGGCAGGGACTGGAGCGCGTGTCGAACAATCACCTGATGCTCGGCCACATCCTGGAATGGTTCTATGGCTACGTCGGAGGCATTCGTCAGCAGGAAGGCAGCGTGGGTTGGCAGCGCGTCCTCATTGCTCCGCATCCCGTGGGCGGTGTGTCGGACTGCAGCGTGAGCTATCAGACTCCGAAAGGCCCGCTCAAGGTGCATTGGTGGATCGAGGACAACCAGTGCAAGATTGAATATACTGCACCCAAGTCGATGCAGATTGAGGTCATCAATCCTGCAGCCGAACTGTCGAGGCAGATGTCTCTAAATAATTAACAATTAACAATTAATAAATAACATAATAATTATAATTTACAATTTGCTGTGTCTGAAAATCCAATAACAAGGAAGCCGAGGATTGAATACATTGATTTGGCCAAGGGAATCTGTATCACCTTGGTCGTATGTTTTCATCTGACGCTTTTCTATGATACGAGTCTTCCCTTCGACCATTTCTTCAAGTCGTTCCGAATGCCGCTCTATTTCTTCCTGTCGGGTTGCTTCTTCAAGGCATACGAGGGTTTTTCGGGTTTTGTGAAGCGCAAGATCAACAAGCTGCTGATCCCCTTCGTATTCTTCTTTGTGGTTTGTTCTTTCTTGCTGCCGAATATACTGGCCCATTATGGCGTCAATATCCGCTATCTGCCGATGAGCCAGATGTTCCATGCGCTCCTGGATGAGTACTATCCTTCGGGTCAGATCTGGTTCCTGCTCTGCCTGTTTGAGATCAACATCTACTTTTATGTCATCTATCTGTTTGCGGGAACTTTCGAAAAACGGACGCTTGTCATTGTCCTGTTGTCGCTGCTATTCGGCGTATGCGGAATCCTTTTGAGCTTCAAAAGGATTGACATCCCCGCCAATCTTGATTCGGCTATGAGTGCGCTGCCGTTTTTTGCGGTGGGGTATATGATTTTCAGGCATACGGACCTGTTGAAGCCCAATCCCTCCGACCGCTATCTGCCCCTGATGATCATTGGAGCCTTTGCGCTCGTCTATGTGGTTGGCCCGAACGTCTCCTTCCGCGAAAATCATTTCTATGGATATTCCTGGTTGACAGCTTATCCTTTCGGAACATTGGGCGTTCTGGGTGTGATATGGCTCTCGAAGCTGCTCAAGCGGTTGCCTGTCATCTCCTATTATGGCCGATATTCCATCATCATTTTGGTCACCCACGATACGGTTTTCCATTTCTTTGCGCCGATTTTGAAACATCTTGGCCTCTCTGTGACGACCGAAATGTCGCTCAATCTGCTTCTGACAATGGCATCCTATATGCTGATTATCCCCTTCATGCGCCGATTCATGCCGCACGTTACTGCTCAGAAGGATGTGATAAAAATAAATAATTAACAATTAACAATTAATAAATAACAATTAATAATTGTGTCCGAAAATCCAATAGCAAAGAAGCCGAGGATTGAGTACATCGATCTGGCCAAGGGAATCTGCATCACCTTGGTCGTGATGCTCCACCTTTCGTTCTTAGGTGGGGTGAAATTCTCGGCTGAATATTATCTGCAGACGTTCCGAATGCCTTTGTATTATTTCCTGTCGGGTTGTTTCTTCAAGGCATACGGCGGATTCTGGGATTTCGTAAAGCGCAAGACCAACAAGCTGCTCATCCCGTTCTTCTTTTTCTATTTCTTCATCTCCTGCCTTACGCCGCGACTGGTTTACGACTTCTGGGGCATCGACTGGGAACCGCTCGAATGGTCGCAGTTCCCGACCGCTTTCTACTACGGCAAGTATCCACTTGGTGCACTGTGGTTCCTCTATTGCCTGTTCCGAATCAATATCGTCTTTTATCTGATCTTTATTCTGGCGAACAAGTTCGAGCATAGCAATTGGATTATCATCGCTTGTTCGGCTGTGATTGGAGCAATTGGCTGGGCTTCTCGCCTGATGGGTTTCACGATTCCCTTCTTCGGCTATACGGTCTTTGTGAACCTGCCTTTCTTCATGTTCGGTTATATGCTCTTCCGTCATACTTCGGTGATCAAACCGAACAAGTATGACAAATATCTTTGGCTGCAGGTGCTTGCTGCAGTCGTTGTTGTAGTGGTCGGCAGATTGGTGCTTGACCAGATTTCGACGATGTATGTATGTGGATTTGCCGGAACCTATGGCGTGCTGATGTTGTCGAAACAGCTGAAATGGCTGCCGATGTTCTCCTATTTCGGCCGATATTCCATCATGATCCTGGTGACGCACATGCTGCTCTGCAAGATCTGTCTCGAAGTATTCAAGCCCACGGGCCTTTCTCCGCTCGTTGTCTTCTGGATCTCGTTGCCCATCATCATGCTTTCGTATTATCTGATCATCCCCTTCATGAAGAAATATATGCCGCATGTGACAGCACAGAAGGACGTTATCAAGGTGGGGTGAAATCAGAATAGTGGCTATAGAATCTATAGTGACTATAGGAACTATAAACAAAAAATAATAAAAACCATGAAACTATTGAAAACCTTTGCGATTTTGGCACTGGCGATGTGTGCCACGGCCAATGTGTCGGCCTACGAAGAGCAGATTCAGGCCCGACATGACTCTATTCTGTCGTTGATCAGTGGTGCTCCCTCGTATGTGACTCAGCCTGTGAAGCTGATTACAGCCTTTGGCGCCAAGGGAAATGGCGAGAAGGACTGCAAGCCGGCTTTCGACAAGGCGATGAAGGCAGCCGCGCGTTCGAAGAATGGCCTGCACCTCGTTGTGCCTGCAGGCGAATGGTTTGTGAAAGGTCCGATTCATCTGGTGAGCAATCTGACCTTGGATCTGCAGGAGGGCGCTCATCTGAAATTCTCGCCCGAACCGACGGACTATCTGCCTGCTGTGCAGACTTCGTGGGAAGGATCTTTCTGCCAGAACATTTCGCCTCTGATCTATGGCTTCAAGCTCGAGAATGTGGTGATCATGGGTCGTGGAACGATTGACGGCAACTGTGCAGAAACTTTCCCGAAATGGCGTGCCGACCAGAAGCCCGGACAGTCTGCCTTGCGGGAACAGGACCATCAGGAGGTGCCTGTTGCCGAGCGCAACTACGGCGTGGAGCAGAAACTTCGACCGCATCTCGTGCAGCTTTTCGGATGCAGGAACGTGACGCTCCAGGATGTATTTATCACCAATTCGCCCTTCTGGTGCGTGCATCTTTTGAAGTGCGAGAATGTGATCTGCCGAGGCTTGCGTTACGATGCGAAACTGGTCAACAACGATGGCATCGACCCCGAAATGACCCGAAACCTGCTCATCGAGGAGATAGAGTTCAACAATGGCGACGATAACGTAGCCGTAAAGGCCGGACGCGACAACGATGGCTGGAAGAACTGCTCCGCGACGGGCGACCCGCTCTATGAGCCGCAGCCTTCCGAGAATATCATCATCCGACGTTGCCGGTTCAAGGGACTGCACGGCCTGGTCATTGGTTCGGAGATGAGCGCTGGTGTTCGCAATGTCTTTGTCGAAGATTGCACCTACGGCGGCTACAACAAACGGGCACTCTACGTGAAGTCGAATCCCAATCGCGGAGGCTTCGTGCACGACATCTATTTCCAGAACTGCCAGTTCGACGAAGTGGAGGACCTCTTCTACATCACTTCGATGTATGCGGGCGAGGGCGCCGATGACAACCATTTTACCTCTATTCACGACATACACGTGAAGGATGTTCATGCCAACAAGGCCCGCAATGCGGGAATCGTTTTGCAGGGAACGGCAGCCAAGCCCATCTATAATGTGAGCTTCGAGAATGTCACCGTGGACGAACTGAAGGTGGGCTTCTCGTCGATGAACACCGAGGACATCATCCTGCGCAACTGCAATCTGGGAGGAACCATCGATGGAGCACCTTCGCAGGTCACCAAGCAGGACGGCCTGTTCGACAAGGATGCGAAGAAATGACTTGCTAATTAACAATTAACAAATAACAATTAACAATTGATTGTTAACAATCGACGAATAACAATTGACAATGAGCTCGAATCCAATTTCTGAGAATACGAAAACCAGTGAGACTGCTGAGGACAAGGCGTTGAAGGATGCCGAAGATAACTTCGAGGAAGTCTCCAGAATAGCTGCCGAAGAAACTGAGCCTGCAGATGCCTCGGACGAGGCCCCTGTTGAGCCGAAGGAGGAAGAAGAACCTGTCGTCACCTTCGAGGAACGCTGGACTCAACTGCTTGACAATTGCAAGCAGAAATTGGGCAACTTGAGCGACGACGACAAGGATGGGCAGGTCCGCGACCTATGGACCAGCATCAATAAATATGTTACCATCATGGCTGTGCCGAAGGAGATTCTGCCAAAGGCTCGCAAGGTGCTGTTCAAGATGGCGTTCAAATCGTCGTTCATGCAGGCCTTGACATTGATTTTCTATGCCCTGCTTACCTTCCTGCCCCGCAAGTCCTATCGCAGTTTCGAGGCACAGCAATACTTCAAGAAACGCTTGACGCGAAATAGCGACAAGCGTTAAACCCTTCAAACCTCTCAAACTCTTCGAACCCCTCAACCCTCTCAAACCCCTCAACCCTTTCAAACCCCTCTTAACCTTTCAAACCCCTCTTAACCCCCAACATGTACAGTTTGCACTTTAAAGTTACCACCAGTACCTGCGATAGCGAAGGCCGATTGAAACTCTATTCGGCCCTTCAGATGATGCAGGATTGTTCCGAGATGTGGATTGAAAGCGAACCTGGCATCCAGCAGTTTTTTACCGAACAGAACATGACCCAGCTTTTGGCATCGCGTGTGGTCGAAATTGCCCGTGTTCCCTGTTACAAGGAGGAACTGACGGTGACGACTTCGGTCTATGACATGAAGCCTATGTTCGGTTTTCGCAATACATTTATCTACGATGCCAGTGGTGAACCCTGCTATCGGACGTGGAGCATGGGTGCCTTTGTCGATAAATCGACAGGTAAGCTGAAGCGCGTTGGAGCTGATGCGATAGCATCCATGAATATAGAACCTCAGCTGGAAATGAATTACGGTGACCGTCGAATCATCCTGCCCAAGGAAGGAGGTGTGGCTTGTGACCCGATTCCCGTGCTGCGTGCCGACATCGATTACAACAAGCATGTCAACAACGCCAATTACGTCCGTATGGCGATGGAACTGCTGCCCGAAGGTTTCGAAGTAAAGGGCTTGCGTCTGGAATACCGGATTCCCGCCAAACTGGGCGACACGCTGCAACCTGTCGTCTATCACCTCGGAGAGACGATTGTTGTTTCGCTCGACGTCCGAGGAGAATCAAGTGCTATTGTCGAATTCAGCTGATTCTCCTACTCCTGTATCTCGCACCGGATGGAGCCGATGCGCTTCAGGCCGATGATGGCCTTGAGGGGACGATGGTCGGGAGTCGTCGAAAGCCAGACCTTGAGAGGCGTTTCGTCCTGTCCCTTGGTGGCAAAGCTGAGATGGATGAGGAAGGATTCGCGTGTCTTCCCGCTGCGCATTTCGCACTTCTCCTTTCCGCGATAATCGACATGGATAGTCTGCTGTGAGGTGCCGTCATAGCAGACGAACTTCAGCCGTTTGCCCTTCTTCATGTGTTCATAGTCGAGGTGACGAATGGAATAGAAAACTGAGAGCATGTCGTAGGCCGGCCCCTGGTTGGTGTAATTCACGACACGGTTCACAGCCGCATCCTTGCCCTTCTTGCGCCAACGCTGGAGGACTACGCTGGTGCTGTCGACGTTGTTGAGACGTTTGGCAGCACCTTCGTTGTGCCAATGGGGGTGGTATGAATAGTTGGCGAGGGCGTTGTAGCTGCCTTCGTGGGTGCCTTTGCGGAAGCTCAGGGGCACCATGTCCTCGTTGAAGTAGCAGTCGAGCGTATCGCGCACTCTCATGATATGCTCCACGATGCTGAGCGATTTGCCGGCAAGCTGGCCATGATAAACGGTCTGGCCCTGCTTGTCGGTCTCTTTCGTAAAGCACAGCTTGCCATAGCCGGACTTGGCGCTGATGAGGCCGATGTGGAAATAGATATTATACTCCAAAAGCTCTGGAGTGTTGGATGCAGCCCATGCCGCCTGCTCCTGTGGGGCAATGGGAGATGCGGAATAAATGGCGGGTGCGGTCGCGCACGCGTATGTAATAATAAGGAATAGAATGTTCTTGCGTAGCATGTCGGTAAATTTTTTTTACGGAGTATTGTTAGCGCAATTTCTTTCGCAGATTAGGATGTTCCTTGAGGTATTCTTCGTTCTTGCTCTTCTTTTCCTGCTTTTCCTTCGGCTTGTTCTGCTTCAAGGTGTCGGGCTTTTGCTTCACAAGGTCCGTGGCGCGCACGTTCCAGGTTTCGCTGTAGTCCCAGTTCTCGCGCATTTCGAGCATCTTGGGCATATAGAAGACATTCTCGGGCTGGATGTGTTCAGCCAATGAACCAACGTCGAACCGGCCGTTCCCGTTGCGGTCTTCGATGAGGCGGACATAATATTTGCCGACAGGAGCCTGTGGGAATCGGGCCTGGCCATTCTTCACCCAGACCTGCTGGACGGCGTTGTCCTTCTCGTTGAGCAACTGGACGAAAGCTGTGCCCTCGGCGCCCTGGATGTTTATCAGGAGGTGGGCATATTCGTCGGTCTTCTTTTCGCTGAAGGCCAGCGCTGTGGAATCGACGGGATGTCCGTAGATGTCGTACATCGAAGCCGAATCGCAGATGAGCCGATAGTTTAGGCCCGGCGTGAAGTGCGGTTTGGCATGGAGCGTATAGCGGCGCAGACGCAGGCTGTCCTGCTCGAGCTCGAAGTCAAGAGGCACCCAAACGGTATCCTTTTTTTGCTCCAGGTGGAGCGCTTTGACATTTAGACTGTCGAGAGGGGCAGAAGTTTCGAGATGGGGACGTTTTCCGATGTCAATTTTGTTTTCAAGCACCTTGATGGTCATGAAAACGGTCTTGGGAAGCGAGTCGGTTGGGGTTTCGACCTTGTCCTTCTTGCGCTTCTTTTTCTTTTTCTTGTCGCCCTTGTCGTCTTCCTGATCTTCCTTCTGGGTGTCTTCGGCAGTTTTGATCTCGGGCCTCTCAAGCCGGATGGTGTCGGTGCGGATGATGTCGATGCCGTTCTGAGTGAATGGGTAGGTCACCTGCAGTTTGAGTGTGTCGCGATGATACACCAGGGAGTCGCGGATCCAATAGACCAGCGTATCGTTGGTGGGATTGGGTTCGCAGATGAGCCAGGCGTCCTTGTCAATTCCCGCAAGCCCCCGGTCCTCCTCGCCGAGCAATGTGATCTGGGGAGGTTCGGGCATTCGGGCAGAGAAGTTGAGCTTGATCTGGATGCTGTCCTTCCATGTCATGTCGTCGAGATAACGGATCACCCGGCCCTCGTTGAACATGCGTAGGCACAGGTCGTTGGGATAGTAGTCGATGACCTCATGCACATGGATGGAATCGACCTTCAGGCTGTCGAAGCGGTTCCAGATGGTGTCGCTGGCGGTGTGGCTGCCTACCGAAGGGATGATGAGCGAATCGACAAAGGCTATATCCTCGGTGTTGACGTCGTACATGTAGTTGGTGTTGCCGTCGTTCACAGCAAACATCCGGTATCTTCCCGGGGCGATACCACTGATGGTGAAACGTCCCGAAGCATCGGTCTTGCCGGCTCGTTCCAGGGGGCGCAGGCTGAAGATGGAGTCGGGATAGAGGTTCACAATCGAATCGATGGCCAGCTGGAGGGAGTCTCCTGCCGTGCCGCGTGAAGGGAATCGGCCGTCCTCATCGACGGAATAGATGCCCACAAAAGCCCCTGCGATGGGTTCGAGGTCCTTGGCGTTGAGCAGGGTGCCCAGAACCTTCATCGTGTCGATGTGGTCGCCGGTCGAGAAGGTGAGCGAAAGGTTTTCCATCGGATTGCCCTCATTGTTGTCCTGAACGGCATCGCCCAGGTCGATGGTGTAGGTCGTGTTGGGCAGCAGGGTGTCGCGCAGCTCGATGGTCAGTGTCTTGGCGTTGCTCGTTATGGTTGGAGCCTTCACCTGAGGCGGCGAGATGGTCATCTTCTCGTTGGCTTTGTCGAGCTTGATGTTCTCGTTGAAGCGCATCGTTATCTTCTGTTTCCTGACGGCAGTAGCCGCCTCGACAGGCTCGCTTCGAACGAGGACGGGAGGCGTTTCGTCGTAGAGTCCGCCGCCCGGTGAACCGACGCTGGCACAGCTCAATAATCCTATCAGTGACAGGAGGGAGAGAGGTGCCAAAAACATCCAATTTTTTTGCAAAAAATGTCGAAACATGGCGCGAAGATACACAAAAATAGTCACACATACATAAAAAAGAGTAAAAAAAGTGCTTTTTTTTAGGTTTTTTTTCGTGATTTCAATTATTTTACTTACCTTTGCGCCCGAAATATGCGAAAAAAGTAAGTAAAATCAAATATTTTCAACAATGCAAAACAAAGGATTTGTAAGCGTGATTGCCGTCTTGCTTGCTTTGCTTTGCGCCTACTACATCTCGTTCTCTTACGGAGTTCGTCGTGTAGAAAAGAAGGCCGAAGCTTACGCTGCAGAAACAGGCAATTCAGCCAAGTATTACTTGGATTCCATCTCCAACGAAACCGTCTGGTTGGGCAAGACCTTCAAGCAGGCACAGGAGATGCAGGTGGGCCTCGGCCTTGACCTGAAGGGAGGTATGAACGTTATTCTTGAGATTTCGGTCGCTGATGTGCTCAAGTCACTCGCTGCTGAGAATGCACAGAACCCGACATTTGTCCAGGCTCTGGCCGAAACACAGAATGCAGGTGAGGTAGAGAGTGGCGACAACTTCGTCGATGCTTTCGCTGCCAACTACAAGAAGATTGATCCGACGGGCAAGCTGGCCGATGTCTTCAGCACCTATCAGCTCAAGGAGAAGATCACCAAGAGCACCAGCGATGCTGAGGTCGTTTCGATCATCAAGCGTGAGATGGAGTCTGCTCTTTCCAACTCGTTCAACGTACTCCGCAACCGTATCGACCGTTTCGGTGTCGTAGCTCCCAACATCCAGCGTCTCCAGCAGGCCGGCCGTATCCTCGTCGAACTGCCTGGCGTCAAGGAGCCCGAACGTGTGAAGAAGCTCCTCCAGGGTTCTGCCAACCTCGAGTTCTGGGAGACCTATCAGGCCGGTGAGATTGCCGGTGCATTCCAGAACATGCTGATGGCAGAGGCCCAGAAGAACGTTCCCCAGGCCAGCGATAGCGCCGCTGTCGATAGCGTAGCTCTTGCTAACGCTATGCAGAACAGCCTCGCTGCCCGTGTACAGGTGTTTGGCGACCAGGGTCCGGTGATTGCTGTTGCCCAGTCGAGCGATACAGCTGCCCTCAACGCCCTCATCAACCAGAAGCAGTACAAGGATGCCTTCCCACGCAAGCTGAAGCTCGCCTGGAGCGTCAAGTCGTTCGACGACAAGGGCCTCTGGTATCAGCTCTATGCCCTGAAGGCTCACGACAACCTCGGTCATCCATCGCTTCCCGATGCAACCAAGGGTGGTGACATCGTAGTCGATGCTTCGGCCGACTTCGAGCAGATCCACAACGAGTATCAGGTCAGCATGACCATGACTCCCGAGGCTGGCAACACCTGGGCCAAGCTCACCAAGGAGAATGTCGGCAAGTGCGTAGCTATCGTGCTTGATGATGTGGTTTATTCTGCACCTCGCGTTAACCAGGAGATTACGGGTGGCCGTTCGCAGATCACCGGTAACTTCGATACTGAGGAAGCCAACGACTTGGCCAACGTGCTCAAGTCCGGTAAGATGGCTGCCAAGGTCAACATCGTTTCCGAGGACGTAGTTGGTCCTACCCTCGGTGCCGAGTCTATCCGCGCCAGTGTGATTTCGTTCATCGTGGCTCTCGTGCTCCTGTTCATCTACATGGTGCTCTTCTACGGCATCACCGCTGGTCTGGTAGCCGACTGCTGCCTCTTGGTCAATGCCTTCTTCACCATCGGTATCCTTTCGAGCTTCCATGCTGTGCTCACCCTTTCGGGTATCGCCGGTATCGTGCTCGCCATGGGTATTGCCGTGGATGCTAACGTACTTATCTACGAACGTGCCAAGGAAGAGCTTGCCAGCGGCAAGCAGCTTCGTTCGGCTGTTGACGCTGCCTATCGCAATGCATTCAGCGCCATCTTCGATGCCAACTTGACCTCGTTGATCACTGGTATCATCCTCTACTACTTCGGTACAGGTCCTATCCGTGGTTTCGCCGTCACCTTCATCATCGGTATCATCACCTCGTTCGTTTCTGCCGTCTTCCTGAGCCGTATCTTCTTCGAATGGGCTCTGGGCAAGGGCTGGTTCAAGAACCTCACCTTCACCGGTGCTCTCTCTGGCTTGCTCAAGCCTACCCACATCGACTTCGTGAAGAAGGGTTATTTCACCACCAAGGTGTATGCTGTGATTGCAGTTCTGGCTATCGTCTTGATGTTCGTCCCAGGTCTTGAGAAGGGTATCGACTTCACGGGTGGCCGCAACTACGTCGTTGCCTTCAACGAGGTTCCTGCTGTCAACAACGAGGCGCTCGCCGAGAAGCTCCAGAACAACGCTACGCTCAACGATGCCGCCATCAAGGTCATCACCATCAGCCGCGACAACCAGGTTCGTATCACTACCAACTACGACCTCACCGCTGCCGACGACGCACAGGCTAACCTCATCATGAAGCAGGCCATCTACGATGCCGGTAAGGAACTGGGTTATGTAAGCACCGATTTCGAGGCATTCAACAACGAGGATAACATTCCTTCTACCCAGAAGGTAGGACCTTCGATTGCTGAGGATATCACCTACGGCGCTATCATCGCCGTGCTCCTCTCGCTCATCGCCATCGCCCTCTACATCCTCTTGCGTTTCCGCAACATCGCATTCTCGATCGGCGCTATTCTGGGCCTTGCAGCCAATACCCTTATCATCCTGGGTCTCTACTGCCTGCTCCCAGCTATCATGCCGTTCTCGATGGAGATTGACCAGGCGTTCATCGCAGCCATCCTGACGGTTATCGGTTATTCGATCAACGATATCGTGGTTGTCTTCGACCGTATCCGTGAGGTGAGCACCCTCTATCCCAACAAGACTCGCTACAACATCGTCAACGAGGCCCTCAATGCCACCATGCCCCGTACGTTGAACACCTCTATCTCTACCCTCCTGGTACTGATCGTGATCTTCGTGCTCGGTGGTGCCACCATCCAGAGCTTCATCTTCGCCATGTTGCTTGGTGTGATTGTTGACCCATTGACCACCATCTTCCTCGCCGTTCCTGCTGCCTATTACTGGATGGGCAAGAAGGAGGCTAAGGCTGAGACTGTGGCAAAGAAGTAATCTGAAACAAAAGTTTTCCTATACACTTTTGATTTAGCTCAAAGAAGAGCCGCAACGAAGGATCATTCCCGAGTTGCGGCTCCTTTTATATAATGCTTAGAAGTTAACAGGAGTTAGCGGGAGTTAGCACTAACGTGTGGAGTTAACGGACGATTGTTTCTTGGGCCCAATTTCAATTAGGCGATACTATCGTCCGATAACTCCTCCTAATTCCTATTTACTCCCATTAACTCCCACTATATAAATAATAAGCGGTAACGGGCGAGGTGCCTGTTGCCGCTTGTTCGTTATTGGACGAGAGCGTTTAGCTCTTGAGGATTATCGAGGAAACCTGCTCAATGGTCGCGCAGGTTCCACTTGGAGTTGTCCGAATGGAAGTCGTAGGGAGCGAGGGTTGGAGTGCTGTCGCCCGACGAATAGAGGCAGAAGTGATGATTGGTCTCTTCCATGCCAGGGATCCCAAATGGCATGATGCGGTAGGTTCCATCGATGAGCTGTTCGATGCGCCACAGCTGGCAGTCCTCGCCGTAGAATTCACGCGTGGTGAGTTCGAGGTCGAAGGTGGCAGTAAGGGCGCGGTTGGTTCCTTCGATCTTGATCTCGTAGAGGGGCCCACAGAGTGTGCCACCGGCTTCGGGAACGGGAGTGATGGTCCAGCGCTGGTGGGGACGGAACATGTAGTCGCCACAACGTACGGCAATATCACCTTCGGGCCAGGTTTCGATGACATCCTCCAGCTTCTGCACGGGAAGGGCTTCGACGGGCTTCGAAAGGTCCATGTCCCAGAAGCGCTCCCTTTCTTGCTGCATACGCACGAAATCGACTACGAGCTCCAGCGAGTAGCCGCGGCGTTCCGACTCAATCTCGAAGGTGCCGCCCTTGAGGAGCGAACCTGCTACAGGCCAGCCGTTCTTCCAGAGCAGAGGACGGATGCCCAGTACGGAACGTCCGCTCCAGTCGAAGTCGGCTTCATAGTGGCATGACATGATCTCGACACCCTCGTCGATGATGGTGCGTCCGAAGTGGCCGGGTCCGGTCTTGCGGTCGCCTGCAGCAACCACCATCTTGCCGCCGCCATGGAACATGTCGCGTCCCACATTGTCGATATAGGGGCCGGTGACGTTGCGCGAACGTCCTACCACGATGTTGTAGGTCGAGTTGACGCCGTCGCAGCAGGTGCCATGGGTGCCCAGCAGGTAGTACCAGCCGTCGCGATAGAGGAGGTCGGTGGCTTCGCAGTCGATGGCGATGTCCAGTTCCTTGTTGCCCTTCACACGTTCGCCCGTTGCAGGGTCGAGCTCAATGAGGCGGATGGTGCCGAAGTAGGTGCCGTAGCTAACCCAGAGACGTCCGGTGGTGGGGTCGAGCAGGAGTCCCGGGTCGATGGCATCCTGGTCCTCCATGCCGTCCGATGCGCATACTTCGATGGCGTCGGTATATTTGAAGTCGGGTGAGGTGGGGTCAAGCGTCTTGTTCCACATGGTGAGGATACGTCCGTTGTGTCCTCCGCCAAGTCCTCCGCCCGTGGCACCGTAGATGACCAGATAGCGGTCGCCGATCTTCAGGACGTCGGGTGCAGCTCCTCCACCGGGGCGCACGGCGCCGCTGTGCCAGGACCATCCGTCTTCGGAGATGAGGCCGCCGCCACCGGTGCCGAATGTGTAGTATTTGCCGTCACATTCGGCGATGGTCGAGGGGTCGTGGATATAGGGTGCTCCCACCTGGGCTTTGGCGATGGGGGCGATCATGCACAAGGATGCGATGATTGGGAATAAGGTATGTCGTTTCATTTTTTTATTATTTTTATAACGTTATTTTTTTCGGTATTCCGATATTCCGGTATTCCGATATTCCGGTATTCCGGTATCTCGTGATTCCGGATTCCGGATTTCGGCCAAAACGTCTATAACGTTAATTCTTATTTTTTCGATTTGCTCACTGTTTGCGTTGTTATCGAATAGTTGGTGACAGGATTGCCTTGGGCATCGAGGAATCGTACGCAGAAGTCACTCAGGCCGGGGCCGTTGATGACGGCACAGCGCAGCACGTTGCGTCCCTTCTGGAGAGTCAGGCGGGGCGACATGCCGTCGTCCTCCACCATGCGTCGGTCACCTTCGAGCAGCAATACCTCCTCGCCGTTCAGCCACCACATCGAGGCGCCGTTGCTTCCTGCTGCCAATCGAACATTGTCAATCTGTTCGTCGCAGTCGATGTAGGTGATGGCCCAGAAGAGCGAGCCGTAGGTCTGCTGTCCGTATTTCTCGGCAAAGCGGAAGAGCTTCATGTTGTAGTTCTCGCTGTCGAGTGCATGCCAGCGCAGCTTCTGGTCGCCGGCCTTGACCACTTGTCCATCCTTGGGCAGTGTGGTCATCTGGTCCTTGAACCAGGTCTTCGAGAAGGCATCGCGCAGATAGGTGTTGGTGAAGACGATGTTCGAGCGAACGTCCTGGCGGATGGGCTCCAGGAGCATCCATCGGCGGATGAATCCCTGTGCATCGGGCTGGGCCGAGGAGGCTGTTGCAGCAATGGGAGTGAAGTAGGTGGGACGGTTCTTGAACTGTACCCAGTCGATGTCCACACCCGTTCCTTCGCAGGTGATCACGAGGTCGGCCACACCCTTGGGCTGGTATTCAAGTGGGGCGGTGAGGGTAATCCATTGTCCGCTCATGTCGCGGCGGAAGGGGCCGTTCTCGCTCTTGACGGTCATCGTGAAGCGTGCAACGACGCGGCCTGCTGCCATGTTCTTGCCGGCAGGACGTTCGCGGAGGCAGAACTCGGTGTTGTCATTCGCCTTGGCACAGACTACGGCATAGCCATCGGTAAGGGTGCTGAAATCGATATCGTTGTAGCAGAGCCAGCTGCCCTTCTGGGGCAGAGAAACCTGCCAGCCACGGAAGTACTGGAGGGTGTCGATGTAAGCGATGGTCACATCGTCGGAAGCTGCGCTGAAGCGGTCGGGTTGGATCTGAGAGGTGGCGGGGTTGATGCCGACGCCGCGCTTGGTCTGGAAGACCTCCTGGATGGTTCCGTCGGCATTGAAGCTGATCTTTTCGATGCGAACCGAACGGCGCTTGTCGTCGCGTGGCGAATAGTCGTTGCGATGATAGAAGAGGTACCACTGTCCCTTGTACTCGACGATGCTGTGATGGTCGGTCCAGCAGGTGTTGTCGTGTTCGGCCATGATGATGCCCTTGAAGTCCCAGGGACCCAGTGGAGATCGTGACATGGAGTAGGCCAGTGTCTCGGTGGGGTTTTGACCATTGCTGGTGTCGCCGCGCACCCAGGGGAAGGTTAGGTAGTACCAGTCGCCGCGACGGAAGGCAAAAGGTCCTTCCTTGAATCCTTCGGGCAGTCCTTCCATGGTCTGACCACCCACGAGCATCGGAGGCATATTGGGAGCCTGTGCATTCGCATTTCCCGGGAACCGCATCTCGGTGAGTTCTCCGTCGAGTTCCTTCATGTTCGCCTTGAGCTTGGCGCCACGGATGCCCATGCCGCTCCAGTAGATATAGGCCTGTCCGTCGTTATCGACCAGCACACAGGGGTCGATGCCCATCACGCCCTTGATGGGTTCGGGTTCGCATGTGAACGGCCCTTCGGGCTTGTCGGCAGTGGCCACACCGATGGCGAAGCCGCGGCCCTCCTTGGGCGCATTGGGGAAATAGAAGTAGTACTTGCCGCCCTTATAGACACAGTCGGGTGCCCACATGGAGTAGCCTTCGGGATTTCCCCAGGGCACAGTCTTTTGGGAAATGATCATGCCGTGGTCGGTCCAGTCGGTCAGGTTCTCGGACGAGAATACATGGTAGTCGGCCATGCAGAACCAGTCCTGCCGTTGTCCTTCGGGGGGCAGGATGTCGTGCGAGGGATAGACATACACCTTGTCGTTGAAGACGCGAGCCGTCGGATCGGCGGCATACTGGTCCCGGATGACGGGATTCTGCGCCGACAGCATCAGGGCAGGCAGCAACAGAAGAAGTGATGCGGATCGTTTGTTCATAATGGTTTTAGTTAGAAATTTCTGCAAAGATAAAGATTATTTTTCAGTAAGGGCATTTTTTGATGTTACAATTTTCATTTTATTTGTTACAAGAATCAAGAATGCCTCTACAGATGCCTGCAAGAGCCATTTGAAACAAAAATTAGACGTTCATTCGCATTTTTTCGCCGAAAAATTTGGCAGTATGAAATATTATCACTATCTTTGCAGCCGCAAAATCACTCAACCACACATTATCACATCATATTGGAGAGATGCTCGAGTGGTTGAAGAGGCACGCCTGGAAAGCGTGTAAACCCCTAAAGGGTTTCACGGGTTCGAATCCCGTTCTCTCCGCATCAAGCGCTTGCATGTATTTGCAGGCGCTTTTTGTTTTCTTTCATTTTCAGCCATTTAGCAAAAATGTCGGATTTTTTGGGAATTCTTGAAATGTAGAAAATTTTCACTAGTTTTCACTTTTGTGCACAAAAATGCATATTTTTAAAATTTTTGTTCACATTTTTGTTCACACCCGTTTTTCTTCCTATATTTGTATCGCAAATCCGAGGGAAAAGGCCCAAGGAGAAGCAACCGGTATATATAAACAATGTCAGCGCTGACATATATTATTGTCTAATGTATGTCAAATTTCAAGAAGTCGCTTTCAAGAAAGAAGCGAGAAGACGGGAAGCAGCAGATCATGCTTCAAGTCACCGTCAGCAGAACGTGCCGCCCGCGAATCAAGTCGGGCGTGTTTGTCAACCCATCTTCGTTTGATGGGAAGAAGGGGGAAATCATTGTCCCAAGGAGAAGCAGGCTCAACACTGCCCTGTGGGAAGAGGCTAACGCATCCCTTCGTGAACTCAACGAGGAGATCAACATCATCGAGCGAATCATTGCCGCAGCCTACGGACATATCGACGACCTGAAGTCCGATTGGATCGAGGGGGTGAGATCCTTCCTGAAGGAGGGGAAGCTTATCATCCCGAACAGGGCGGGAGATGTCGTCAACTGGGACAGCATCCAGGAGGCCTTCATCAGATTTGGAGCCTCGGAAACCGAGGAGAAGGCCTCCTCGCCGAGGAAGCAGAAGGAGGAGGGCGGCAAGCCGAAGTTCGAGACCTTGTCCCAGGTCATCGCCTTCTACGTCGAGCATCACAAGCAGGCGAAGACAAAGGAGGACATGAGCCCGACGCGTCGCACCCAGTTCATGACCCTGTGTCGTCTCATAGAGCGATTCGAGCTCTATACCCAGATGACAGGGAAGTCAAGCTATTGCTTTGACTACAACACCTGCAACCAGTTCGACCTGGAGGCCCTGCGCAAATACCTTCTGAAGGAAGGAAGCCTGGCCAAGGCCCGTCCCAAGCTCTTTGAGAAGATATTGGCCAAGGCTCCGCTTTCCCTGAATCCCAGGCAGAAGCGCACGCTCACCGACCGGGGGACGAATTACATGGCCAAGCTGATGAAGAACCTGAAGTGCCTCTTCGCATGGATGCTCGAGAACGGCATCACCACGAACGAGCCGTTCAAGAAGTTCGATACGGGCGAGCAGGTATATGGACGTCCCATCTATATCTCGATCGAGGAGCGCAACAGGATTGCAGATGCCGACCTCTCCGGGGAGAGCGAAACCCTTCAGGAGCAGCGTGACATCTTCGTCTTTCAGTGCCAGACCGGATGCCGTGTCTCCGATCTCCTTCGTCTGACTCCAGGAAATGTGCAGAATGGCATTCTGGAATATGTTCCGTCGAAGACGTCCCATGGCAGCAGTTCAGCCAGACCCCGCGTACCGCTGACTCCGCGGGCAATGTCCATCGTTGAGAAATACAGGGATAATAAATCCTGCCGGGGCAGGCTCCTCCCATTTATCTCATCACAGAAGTACAACCAGATGATCAAGGAGATCTTCAAGATTGCAGGCGTCACCCGAAAGGTGAATTGGCGCAATCCCCGCTCTGGCATGTATGAGCTTCGTCCCATCAACGAGATTGCCTCCAGCCACATGGCCCGACGCACCTTTGTGGGCAACGCCTACAAGATGACCAAGGACCCAGCTCTCATCGGCTACATGTCCGGGCACACACCCAACAGCAGATCCTTCCAGCGTTATCGCGACATCGATGACGACGACCTGAAGGAGGTAATCGGCAAGATAGAATGACCAAGGAGACAATATGGTCAGGATGCCCTTCCAGATGAGGAGTCTGGAGGGGCATCCTGCGTAATTATTCAAGACCATGTCAAAGGGGGTCTGTGGGGAAAGCAGACAAGGAGTCCCCATGAAGGACTTTCTTGAAGGAGAGTCCGTCCCGCCGTGAGAAGGGGCCATGGAGGTAAATTTACGGGAATTCGTCTTGTCCGGGCAGCAGTGGAATCCGATGTTGTTGCCCACCCCGTATTCATCTGCAACTAGGCAGTGGATTCCGTGTTCCCCGTCCTCGACAGCCGTTGTCTGATCCCGCTGTTGTCATCAACGCCCTTTGAGAGGTCCATGGCACCTATGTCACCGAGGGCATGCTTGTGCATACATTCTCGAGATCAGCCTGACACAGGCATCGCTGTCGTTCGGAGCGCTGCCGGGACCTGCACCCCCGTCCGAGTCTGTGCCTCTACCGCCTGCCGGTCGAGACAGTTCATCTGACGTGACGGATGGTACCTCTCGTCAGTCCGCAGCTTGCTGCATTCCGGGACCGCCCTCCATCACTGCCTTGCAGTCGGTGGGTATTAGGTTACCCACCTCTTCAAGATAGAATCGGGCAAGCCCTATTCATGCCGTGCCGGCTATCGGGCCCCGCTATCATTTATGGACTGCTCAAGGAATATAGGGAAACAGTAAGATGGGGCATTCGCCCTGATGGCGAACGGACGGCTTTTTACTGGCAGTAAGCATCCAAGGATGCCGGCCAAAGCATGCATGTCCATCATCTTCCTATCTTCTTGTATTCCCTGTTCTCTTGACCAGGCATCCCTGCCGTGGTTCTGCGTTTGCAGTCACCGTCTGGACAGATAGAGAAGGAGGGGACCATCACTTCTGATGAAAGAGTCCTATTTGTTCTTTCCTCGACGTCCTTGTGGACCCCTGTAAGGTTCGATGGAACCGTGCTCCGTTGAGATGAGGAGTCCCATGGGTCGGAGGGGTGGACGAACATGAATTCTGAGACGGGTAGATTGGAGATCCTGACAAGATTGAAATCTCTTTGCCTGTCTTTCGAAAGGCAAAGAGTCCGGATAATATTTTTCTCTCTTTTTTTCCCTATATTTCAGTTGTACATACGACAGTGGTCAAACGTGACATGAATCTTATGAAGATAGGGAAAAAATAGAGAGATATGCACCGTGAAGAATAGCGTGACAAAACAGAGTATCCCTTTAAAGGGATATACTCTTTGTCATGTCACGTTTTACTTTTTGTTGCGTGACTGGAGTCATGAAAATGTCATGGCCTGTCATGTTGTCATGCCTTATGAATATAGTGGAACTTTTCACCGTCGTCAGGTGCAGGGGCAATGATGTCCAGACGCAGACTTGCATCCACCAGTCTCTTGAAAGCCTGGCTTCGGCTGTTCAGCTGTGTCTTGGAGAGGCAAGGGGCATAGGCCTCCGTCAATCCATGCCCCTCACGCCATATATATTTGGTATATCGGTCCCTCATCTCCTCCCTTGTCAAGGGAGAATCAGTTGATGTGCCAAATATCTTGAGCATCTGGGCACGATAGTCCTCTTCATTCGCCCTGTCTTTTCTCTTAAGAGCCTCGATCTTTTCTGTCTCTTTCTGCCTCTTAATGATGGAATCCACATCGAGTGGTGAAACGCAGCGGGGGACAGCAAAGATATGAACATCCGTATCATTGATACTCTTGCCCATGGAGGCGAGAAGAGCCTCGACATCGCCGTGTCCACATTCCAAGGCCTTGCATCCTTCCGGATCATCCACGATGACCATGGTCTGAAGCTGCATGAAGATATCCTTGATCTTACGCCTGCGTGACTGGTGGTGCCTGATGGATATGATGCCATTCCTGTTTTCCACCAGCAGTGTGCCGCCACCATACTTCTGACTCATCTTGCCCGCTGCGCCGAAGGCTGTGGTCCTGCCGGTGATGGCGTTCTCGACCGTGTGCCAGATTCCTATTATGGTGGTATTACAGTCTCTTGCAATGGCACGGACCTTCTTCATGACTGCCTCTGCACCCTTGTTCTGGTAGTTGTCTTCAAACAATCCCGCATACCCGTCAATGAAGACGACTGCCGGATGGAGTTCGCGAACCGACTTCTCGATGTTCCGGATGGTTTCCTCAGCAGACATGCCATCAGCTGACGCGATATACAGATTGGGGCAATGTGCATTGTAGGGCTGGTGAGCCATCAGATGAGCCGTACGACAGGTGTCCTGGGCATCGGAGCAGCTCTGCTCGGTATCAATGCAAAGAATAACAGAATTTGGGGGGAGCAGGCTCCTGATCTGGAATTCCGGAGATTCGCCATAGATCAGGGCATGCAGCAAAACCGATATAAGATGGCTCTTTCCGCTCTTCTCCCCGCCCATGATCACATAGTAGTTCTGGGCTTCAAAGAGCGGAGTCCCCTGGATTGTCAAAGGTGTAAAGGGGCGAGGCAGGTCGGTATCTGTGCCGAAGTACTTGAAACCTTCGGTCTGGTCGAGTGAAGACCTCAGGCCATTGAGAATATCGAGACATCGAAAGACTTCTTCATCATTGTGCGCCAGGAATCCGTCATTCATGGAAATCAGGCATTCATGGCTCTTGTGGATGAAGTGCTCCTTCCGAAGATTCTCTGCCACCAATCCGACATTATAGTCAGAAAAATCAACAATCCCTTTCCCTGCATTCAATTCCATAATCGAATGAAGGACAGTCTGCTCTTGATCTGGCAGTTCAGCGATGAGGGAGCTGACAGTTACCGGCAGCCTTGAATCAACCAGATACCTTATTTGGTTGAAGATTCGCCGGTTGGCCCCTTCAAACCAATCCTCGGAACAGCGTGAAACCATTCCGGGATTCACCAGCAACATTGCAAGCAGATGTCGCTGCATAATCGTCGTGCCAGGCAGCACATGGGAATCCATAGTCATCTTCATCTGACACTTGCAGCCTTCATGGTCATCAGATACGACGAAGGGGAGCCCGATGGTGCGGGCACCCTTCGTCTCTGCATGGCGGGCTCGGTCCTGTTTGTCAATAGACATGTCCTTCGGCATTAAAGTCCCTTGAAGCGAGCGACGACCTCGCTCTTCTTGTACATTACGCGATGACCGGACTTGTGCCCGACGAGATAGCCCTTCTGTCCCCATCTGATGATGGTGGTCTCACTGATGCCAAGGATTTCCAGCGCCTCCTTTCGAGTGATGTATTCGTCATCACAGCAGGAGGCAGCAGGAGCCTTGCCCTTGAGACCGGAAAGGATGGATTCAACGATGAACTCGGACATCTTGGAAAATACACCCTGCAGATCAGCAACGGTAAAAATGAATGCCTGGCTGGCGTTCGGAATCAATTGGTCTTCTGACATTCCTTCTTAGGATTAAAGTTTAGGTTAAAAATGTTAATCACTCATCTCTTCTGCGCATCTGAGATATATTCGGAACCATGGCTCAGCAGCCGGCTTTTTCATTCTTTCCCTTTCATCATGTGTAGTGCACTTGCATCACAGGTCTTGATATGGGAGCGGCTGCCTGTCTCTGATTCCCGTTGCAAAGTAAGCGAAAAAAAGCGAGTATCGTGAATCTAAAGGAAATTATTTTTTGCGTTTAACGATAATTAGCCAAATCCGACAAATCTTGGCACTAAAAAATGTTAATCGTCAGAAATGGCACATTCTTTCTTAGGGTCAACCAGGACGAGAAGGACGCGATAGAGGAAGTGCTCATGTATGCGAAGAAATGAGATTGGAGAGGCTATATCATCAAATCGGCAAACAAATATCCAAAAGAGATTCTATCAAAACCATTATTTGATTCTTTCCGTTTATTCCGATGTTATTAAAATCAAAGGCGCAACACCATACGATGCCGCGCCTTCGGTTGAATAGTTTGAGCGAGAAAGACCGAATCTTCTACTCTTCGGTATTTATAGGTCAAGTCATTTTAGGGCAAGACACATCTCCGAAGTTTGCAGTTATAGGGTGAAATTCTGTATCTATTTCTTATCCTGCAGTTGCATTATAAGATGCTATCTAAATCCGACATTAATATTTGATGAGCATACTACGGATAAAGTTACGATATTCGTTGGGAGTCTGCCCCTTATTCCTTTTGAATATACGTATGAAATTTGACATATTATTAAATCCCGTAGTGTAGCAGATTTCTGCCACAGTCTTTGAGGTATCGACTAACTGTTCACAAGCCTTGGCAATACGGAAGTTGTTAAGATACTCAACAAATGACATATTTGTTTTCTTTTTAAAAAAATGGCTGAAAGCAGAATCAGACATACTTGTGAGTGCTGCCACATCGCCAAGCTTGATGGTATCATAGTAATTATCCTCAAGGTAGGCTAGTACCTTGGCTATACGGCGACTCTTTGTTGTGCGAACCACTTCAGCAGAATCATACTTATTACTCACCAGGTTGTAATGACGACAATTGGAGAGGCCATACAATATGCTGAAAAAATCAAGTACCGACTGAAAACCCTGCGTCTGTGTTATATGCACAATGCGATCGGCTATTCTTTGGCAATCGGGACCTGTATAACAAAGACCATAGACCGACTCGTGCAGTAACTGCTTGATTGGAGCAAACAGACGTTTCTCGAGAATGGGCAGATTAAGCACATCCCCACTAAACTGGATGGTGATCACATGATTGCCCTGTTCAATCTCTCCCCTCCATGCATGAGGGATATTAGGGCCAACAAAGACCAAATCGAGATTGCCAAACTCCTCTATGGAATCACCGACTATTCTCTGTCCACGTGAATGCATCACCAGATTAATCTCGTAGGCCGAATGATAATGCACTGGATAGTCAAACTTGGCATCGGGATGGTTAAGCACAAGGAAGAAATCTTCTGGATTAAGGGGCACGATTTCCTGTTGGATGTCTTTCATTGCTTTGCGTTATTATATTATTTTGAAATTATGTTCAAATTTTTGGTGCAAAGATATAAAATAAACAATACAATACAAACACTTATTCAAAATAGTATAATAGATTAACCGATATTATAACTAAAAACAGTCAGACAACAGCTATCTTTGCACCCAAAATAACAAAAAAATGAGTATCTCCTATATCGACATCGTAATCGTTGCCCTCTATCTGGTGGTTATAATATGGTGGGGCATCCGGAATGGCAAGAGCCAAGATTCACAGTCCTATTTTCTAGCTGGCCGGTGCATGCCGTGGTGGGTTGTTGGTCTCTCTCTGTTTGCAGCCAGCATCTCGAGCACTACGCTCATTGGCCAGTCGGGTGACGCCTATGATACCGGCCTTCCCGTTTTCAACTACAATCTGACTGGCATCCTTGTCATGGTGTTCTTTGCATTCGTGCTATTGCCTCTTTATATCCGTTCGGGCATTTTTACTATTCCCGAGTTTTTGGAAAAACGTTTCGACAGCCGATCTCGCTACTACTTCTCGGCCATCTGCATTATCGGGAATATTTTCCTGGATGCTGCAGGAGCACTCTATGCTGCCGCTCTCATCATACAACTCATCTTTCCTGGGGCCGACCTTCAGCTCATCATCATTATCTTTGCTCTAATCTCAGCCTCGTATACCATTCCCGGCGGACTTTCCTCGGCTATCAATGCCGAACTCATCCAAGCACTTATTCTGATTCTCGGGTCGATGGTCCTCACCTATTTCTGCATGGAACGAGGCGGCGACTATTTCTACGATCTGTTCACTTCTGGCGATCCACTCGTCAAACTGATTCGTCCACTCGATGACCACTCTACCCCTTGGTTAGGTCTCATCATAGGCATGCCCATCTCTGGCCTATACTTTTGGGCGAACAATCAAACCTTGGTACAACGCGTACTCAGTTCTCGCTCTATTGACGAGGGCAGACGTGGTGTACTCTTCACTGGCTTCCTCACCATGCTCACATTGCTCATCATTGCTATCCCCGGTGTTGTAGCCCGTCATCTATTCCCTGGCTTGGAACGCCCAGATATGGTTTATCCGACGATGGTACTGCGCCTCATGCCTATAGGCCTTCTGGGTGTGATGTTGGCCGCCCTGGTATCGGCACTTACCTCGACATTGAGCGCCATTCTCAATTCCACTTCTACCCTTTTCACCATGGACTTCTACTCCAAATTGCGCCCGAACAGCAGCTCGCAACAACTGGTTCGCATCGGCAAGCTGACATCATGCATCATTATCATCATCGCAGCACTCTGGGCTCCACAGATTGGACGATTTGGTTCCTTACTTAAATACTATCAGGAGATGCTATCCTACATTGCCCCGCCTATTGTGGCAACATTCCTTTTGGGAGTCTTCAGCCGTAGGGTCAATGCCCAAGGGGCTTTCATCGGTTTGGTGTCAGGTCTTGTCATGGCAATTGTCATCTTAATTTTCAAGCAACAGATGTTCGGATCGATGCATTTTCTCTTCATCATCCCTATCCTGTTCTCCATCAGCAGTATCATTACCTGGGGTACCAGTCTATTCTTCGCCAAACCCGACGCCTCAAAATTGACCGACACCTTATTCGATCGACATAGCCTTCAGACAGAGTGGAAATTATCTTTCACCGGACATTTTTGGAGCAGCAGTTTCTTTTGGGCATTACTACTCATAATAATGAGCATCTCTGTTTGGATTATTTTCAGTTAACACACGAAAAGTATCAAAATAGAATAATTACTCAGCACAAAATTGCTAATTATTATTTTTTGAAAAAACAAATTTAATATTTTTCACTATGAATTCCCGATTTCATCTCACCTTGCTATGTCTCGCCTCTCTTCTGGCAGGTTGTACACAGCAGGAAGGACACACCACGGCCTATACGCGTGGTTTAGGCCAATATCCTGGCTGCGAAGCTGAACGATATGCTCCAATACCCGTCGTCCCCAAAGGATATCGCAACTTAGCCCTACATCGTATGGCCAAGGCTTCGAGCAATGCCGACTTCAACCAGACTGCCATGCTGGTCACCGATGGTCGAAAAGAGCATTATGCCCAGTTCGGCAGTTTCTGGCGCAGTGCCACAGCCGACAACGAATGGATTTGCCTCGACCTTGGTGCTATGGCTCGTTTCGACCGCATGCTCCTCACGTGGCTCAATGCGCCCGATCAGGCCCGGTTGGAGGTCTCAGACGATGGCAGGCAATGGCGCACCATCATGGAGCACATCGACAATATCGGTCAGCCCACATTCTCACAGCCCGTTGAGGCCCGATATGTACGCCTTAACCTCGAATCTGCCGACAATAAGCTTCCATATAGTTTGGCGGAATGGGAGATATGGGGTGAAGGTGGCATCGACTACGCCCCAGCACCCAATGCTCCGAGCCATGGTCAGAACCTCTCACTGTGTGGTGGAGACTGGCGGCTTCAACGAGCCGATCTTGTAAACCAATCGGGTTGCGAAGTGAGCCGTGCCGGCTTCAGCACCGAGGGATGGATACCCGCCACTGTGCCAGCCACTGTTCTCTCATCCTATTATAATATAGGAGCCATACCCGATGCCAATGTGGCCGACAACCAGTTGCAGATCTCCGAGGCGTTCTTCAATGCCGATTTCTGGTATCGGCGCGAGTTCACCTTTCAAGGCTCCAAGAGCGGCGAGCACACCCACCTCTGCTTCGATGGCATAAACTGGAAAGCCGATGTCTATGTCAATGGCACCGAGCTCGGAAGTATCGAGGGTGCCTTCCAACGTGGCGACTACGACATTACCTCGCTGCTACATGAGGGGCTGAACACCTTGGCGGTGCGTATCCATTGCAACCAGCATCCAGGCGCCACAAAACTGCAAAATGCCCAGACCGCCCAAAAAAACGGTGGCGAACTAGGGGGCGATAACCCCACCTTCCATGCCTCGATTGGCTGGGACTGGCTCCCTACGGTACGCGGACGCAACATCGGCATCTGGAACGACGTCTACCTTCGTCGTTCAGGTGCGGTCCGCCTCGTCGATCCTTTTGTGCAAACGCTCCTCCCCCTGCCAGATACAACCATGGCAAGCGTCGAAATTGATGTCACTGTCCTGAACCAGGAGGAACGCTCCATACAGGGCATCCTTTGCGGCCGATATGGAGATGCATCATTCAGTCATCCGATTACACTCCTGCCTGGCGAAAGTCGCAGAGTGCACCTTGATCCTGCCCTTTGCCCCGAACTGCAACTGCAGCATCCTCAGCTCTGGTGGCCCAATGGCTATGGTCAACCTCATCTTTACGAGGTAGAGCTCAAGTTCCTGGCCGACAATCAGGTGCTCGATCAGCATAATTTCCGTTCCGGAGTGCGACAATTCACAGCCGAAGAGGTGGAGATTGACCGTCCGGCAGACTACGTGCGAGGACCATACGACACCCGGCAATATGGTCGCCTCAACCTCTACATCAATGGCCGTCGGTTTGTAGGCTTCGGTGGCAACTGGGGATTCCCCGAGGCGAACCTCAACTATCGGGCTCGTGAGTATGATGCAGCAGTAGCTTACCATCGCGATATGAATTTCACGATGATACGCAATTGGGTGGGCCAGACAGGCGACGAGGAGTTCTACGACGCCTGCGACCGTTATGGCATCGTTGTGTGGCAGGACTTCTGGCTGGCCAATCCATGGGACGGGCCCGATCCCGACAACGAGGCCATGTTCCAGGCCAATGCCCTCGACTATGTGCGTCGCATCCGCAACCATGCCTCGATCGGTCTCTATGTGGGTCGAAACGAGGGCAATCCACCCGCATCGATCGACAGTTATCTGCGCCAGCTTGTGGCCAGCGAACATCCGGGCATGCACTACATTTCACACTCCGCCACCGGCGTAGTGAGTGGTGGAGGCCCCTACAACCTGCATCCCACCGCCGATTACTTCCACCTCTGGGGAGCCGACAAGATGCACTCCGAGCGTGGCATCCCCTGTGTGATGAATTACGAGAATCTGACCCGTGCCTTCGGCGGCACCGACCACCTCTGGCCCATCAACACTGTCGCGACGCCCAACGACATGTATGGGCTTCATGACTATACGCTGTCCTCGGCACAGCGCTGTTCTACCTTCAACGATGCCATCGACCGTGCCTTCGGGTTCTTCTCATCCCAGCCTCCGCTGGCCGACAGTCTGGCCCAGGTACGCCGCTTCACGCAGCTGGCACAATGGATGAACTATTCAGGCTATCGTGCCGCTTTTGAGGGGCGCGCCGCCCATCGTGAGGGTTTGCTGCTTTGGATGAGTCATCCCGCCTGGCCCTCAATGGTGTGGCAGACCTACGACTATTACCTCGAACCCACAGCTGCCTACTTCGCCTGCAAGAAAGCCTGTGAGCCCATCCACATCCAATGGAATCCGCTCATCCGGCAGATCGAGATCGTCAACTACCACGCCGGAGCCATGGCTGGGCTTAAGGCAGAGGCCACACTCTACGACATTCACGGAGAGGAAATCTGGCATCGCACCTCGTTGCACGATGTGGGCGACGACACCACCCTCGCCTGTTTCCCTCTCGAGCTGCCCGCTGGCGTCAGCGACGTCTTTTACCTCAGGCTCCGGCTATGGCAGGACGACAAGCTGTTGAGCCAGAACTTCTATTGCGAAGGTCGTGAAGCAGGCGATCTCCGGGCCCTCTGCTCCCTTCCTCAGGCTCACGTAACCTGTCGGACATCCCTCGAGCAAGGAGAAACCTGGCAAGGCACCATCACGCTCAGCAACGTCTCTGCCGTGCCCGCCTTGATGCTCAGGCTCAAACTTGTGGGCCAACCTTCGGGTGAGCTTATCCTCCCTGTCATCTATCAGGACAACTACCTGGCTCTCATGCCTGGCGAAGAGCGTACCATCGCGTTCAGCTTCAAGCATACCGACACTCGTGGCGAACAACCTGCCATCATGATCGAAGGCTTCAACCTTTAATGTCCGATTCATCCTATAATATTTTGTAAAATGACTTTCAACGAACGTAAAACATATATCGAGGCGAAGCACAAAGTGCTCTTGACCCGAAAGAACACACCCATCGAGGGTAACGGCATTGTCTGCCGTTACAAAAATCCGATTCTCACTGCCGATCATGCTCCACTGAACTGGCGTTATGACTTCAACCCCGCTACCAATCCCTATTTCATGGAGCGCCTTGGCATCAATGCCACTTTCAATTCGGGAGCTATCTTTCTGAATGGCAAATATCTCCTCGTAGTTCGTGTCGAAGGTGATGACCGCAAGTCGTTCTTCGCCGTGGCCGAATCAGACAACGGTGTTGACAATTTCCGCTTCTGGGACCATCCGATCACAATGCCAGAGGCAAAGGTTTCGCCGCTCAAGGAATCACCTGCCGCTGAGGCGACCAACGTCTATGACATGCGCCTCACACAGCATGAAGATGGTTGGATCTATGGTCTCTTCTGTGTGGAGCGTCACGACGATTCGCACGAGGGCAACCTCTCTGCCGCCACCGCCACCTGTGGCATTGCACGCACCAGGGACCTCGCGAACTGGGAGCGACTGGATGACCTCAAGTCGAACTCTCAGCAGCGCAATGTGGTATTGCACCCGGAATTCGTATCCAAGACAGAAATCGTAAATGGCGAATTGGTAGAACGCAAGTGCTATGCGCTCTACACCCGTCCGCAGGATGGCTTCATTGACGCAGGTTCTGGTGGCGGTATTGGTTGGGCCTTGGTCGATGACATTGAGCATGCCGTGGTAAAGGAAGAGAAGATCATCAATGCACGCCACTATCACACCATCATGGAGGTGAAGAACGGCGAAGGTCCTCATCCATTAAAAACGCCGAAGGGCTGGCTCCACCTGGCTCATGGCGTGCGTGGCTGCGCTTCGGGTCTGCGCTATGTATTGTATATGTATATGACTTCGCTCGACGATCCCACTCAGGTTATTGCACAGCCGGGCGGCGCCTTTATGGTGCCTAAGGACGATGAGTACATCGGTGACGTGATGAACGTGCTCTTCTCCAACGGATGGGTGGCAACGCCTAAGGAAAAGGGCGACATGAACAACGAAAATTCTGTAATGCCGGGTAATATTATGCACAAGATGGACGATCAGGTATTCATCTACTATGCTTCGAGCGACACCCGTATGCACGTAGCCACTTCTACTATCGGCCGACTCGTCGACTACTGCATCAGTACGCCTGCCGACATGTTTACTACCGGCGAGAGTGTCAAGACGCGCAACAAACTGATTGATTGGAATCTGTCATTTCCAGGGGAAAGATGAAACCATATAAGTTTGAGCCATATTTGAAGACGACATTATGGGGCGGTTACCAGATAGCTCCATTCAAAGGCATCTATACCGCTCAGCCAAATATTGGCGAGAGTTGGGAAATCTCGGGTGTACCTGGCCACGAGAGCGTTGCCATCGAGCGTGGATTGATTGATGAAAGTCTATAAGCGCTTCGGCAATCAGTTCCCGTTGCTCGTCAAGTTCATCGACTCGCGCCAGGACCTCAGCATACAGGTTCATCCCGACGATAAACTGGCCATGGAGCGCCACGGTTGTGCGGGTAAGACCGAGATGTGGTATGTCATCAAGAGCGACGTAGGCGCCAGGATTTACGCCGGCCTCAAGAAGTGCATTTCGCCCGACGACTACGAGCAGATGGTGACTGCCGAGACCAAAGAGGGAGAGAACCCGATGGCCAAGGTCATTGCCACCCACGAGGCACATCAGGGCGACCTGTTCTTCCTCCCTGCTGGTCGTCTGCATGCCATCGGTGCCGGTTGCTTCCTGGCGGAGATTCAGCAGACCAGCGACATCACCTATCGCGTCTATGACTTCGGACGCAAGGATGCGCATGGCAAGCCTCGTGAACTGCACACCCAGCAGGCCAAGGACGCTATCGACTATCAGGTCTGGCCTGAATATCGCACCTCCTACGACAGCACACAGCCCACGTCCCAACTCATCAACTGTCCGTATTTCGTGGTGCACCGTGTGGTGGTGCAGGTGGCAAAGCAGATCGACTTCCACTGCGATTCGTTTGTCATCGTCGTCTGTCTTTGGGGCAAGGCCAATATCAACGGTGTGAAGGTTCGCCAAGGCGAAACCTTGCTTGTGCCAGCCTCGGAAAATGTACTTTATATCTTTGGCAACGCCACGTTCCTGACCGCACATATCAATTAATAACCCTACAAGAAACCCGTTTTCGGCCAAAACAGGCCAGTCGCCGGAAACCAGAAAAGGACAGACGCATCACTGCGTCTGTCCTCCCTTGTAATAATACACACACATATTTAAACTAAATCTAACAAACCAATGTCAATAATCAAAATCGGTAAATACGTATAGCGATTCGCCAGGCATATCGAGGTCAATGCCATTGGCAAGACACAACGCTGGAATGACGGTTGTAGGTTCGAGCACACACTCATCCTTGATCTTCAATTTGTACTCGGCATAGACAAACTGCTTGCACTGGGCAAGGTAGTCGTCGCCCTCGACGTGGATCGCCTGTGGCTTCTTTGTAGGATTGAGCACGGCAAGCATGGTCTTCCCATTGTACTTCACCTTGAGCGCCTTCACCATCGTGTTGCCCTCGACCGAAGAAGCATAGACATCGCATCCCGTAGGCATATATCGGCAAAGGAGGCTCCAGGCAAAGAACCATGGGCGGATTGCCTCACCGTCGGCGCCGAAATACTCCTCACCCAGAATGTTCCAGAATCCCCACATCTTCAGTTGGTCACCGCTGTCGCCAGCTGCATGCATGGCATCGTCGAGCATCCATGCCACCGCGCCCGAATAGCCGGCATTGGCTGTCTGGATGAGGGCATCGGCCATGTCGGTGCCATACATATAGTCGAAGACGAACATCTGCGAATCCTCGGTCGATGCAAACGGTCGGGCAGCGGCGCGACGCAGCATCTCCTGCTGATAGAGCGAGTCCCGGGCTTCGACAAACTTCAGCCCGATTTCGCCCATGATGATCTTCCGGTCCGTCGGAGTGGCATCCCTGTAAGCCTTGACGATCTGGCCATACTCCCCACTGTTGACGGTGCACTTCGAAGGATAGGTGTGGATGTCGAAGAGTCCGAAGTCGAGTTCGCGGCTCGCCCTCTCGAGCCATGGCACTTCGGCAGGTGTCCAGATGGCAAGGTCAGGGCCGACGAGTGCAACCTTCCCAAGCATCCCGTTCCTCTTCAGGCGGTTGTAGAAGCACAGGGTGATGTCGTGCCAGAGGTCGTAGTTGCCCTCGGTGGTCGACCAGAAGCCGTTAGGCTCGTTTATCATGTTGTAGTACTTGATGCAGGTGAAGCCTCTGTCCTCGATGAGCCATGTGACGTAGTCGGCAGCCAGTTCAACCTTCCTCCTGTCGAATTCGGGAATCCTGGCATTGGCGAGCCCCCATCCCCAGTCGCCGAAAACCACAGTCACACCATGGCTCTGACAATACTCGAGGATGTGCTCGATCTGGTCCAGGTTGCCCTCCGGGCAGAGCTTGTAGTCGCTTATGAGGCTTGCCGTATTATGCACCACACGCATAAGCCGAGGTCGCATGAAGTCCAGCCTACGATAGATCTTCTGCCATTCCTCTTCGCCGATCTGCAGTCGAACGCTTCCGTAGTCCAGCTGATAAGGATCCCATTGCGCCCCATTGCCGATATAGCCGTGATTTACTACCTCCCCGCCGAAGGTCACCCGGGTGACATTTCGTTCGGGCTGTGCCGCCAGGGCAGGATTGCCCCAGATGTTCAAGGAAATGATGATCGAAAACAATAATTTTTTCATAAGCATTCTTCATTCTATTTTTCAGGAAAGGAGTCTCTGACCTTGCATTCGTCCGAAAGGAGGTACCCCAGCAGTTGTGACACCGAGGCTGTGGCAACGCCCACGTACTTGTCGGCTGCACCATAATAGACGTAGAGGGTGTCGCCGAGGATGACATTGCCCGTAGGAAACACGCATCCCGCATACATGCCGCACTTCTCATAAGCCTCGGTGGGCTGAAGCACAGGATTCGGGGTGCGGCCGATGATCCTGGTCGGGTCGTCCTTGTCGAGAAGGAGCAGCCCCACGCGATAATTGCCCGTGCCGCCATGCTCAACGCCATGGTAGGTCATGATCCATCCCTTCGCGGTGAGCAGGGGTGGAGCACTCGCCCCGATCTTCTCCTCCCATGTGCCCTTGCGACCGGTAAGGAACAGTTGGCTTGGCTTGTTCTCCCACGAGAGGAGGTCGTCCGAACGTTTCAGCCAGATGGAAGGATATTCCACGCCATATTGCTTGCCGACGTATTGTTTCGGACGATGAAGCATATAGTACATACCATTGATTTTCTCGGGGAAGAACATCACGTCGCGGTCGTCGAGTCGCGATTCGGTGACGCGTCCCAGTCGCCGATACTTGCGGAAGTCGCAGGTCATGGCAAGGCCCGTGTTCCCCATGTTCTCACTCCATGCCACAGGAGCAAACCCGTCACTCTTGGGTTTCAGCACAACATCGTGAGGGAATGTCCAATATCGGCCAGGAGCCAGTGGGCGATAGGCGTAGGTCACGTAGTATGCATCGCCGAACCTTACAATCCGAGGGTCTTCCACACATCCGCTGTCGGGGCCATCAGCCGACGGGCCGAAAACGGGGACATTGCTCACACGCTCGAAGTGGAATCCGTCGGTACTTTCAGCCAGTCCGAAACGGATGACGTGCTGTTCGTCGTTGCCGGCACAGCGATAGAGCATGATGAATTTCTCACCGTCGTGAATCACCCCCGGATTACATGTGATCAACGATTCCCACTCGTTCTCAGGATTAGGACAGAGTATCGGATTGCCTTCAAATTTATTTAGTTCCATACATTATTCTCTTTTTGTTCAGAAGTACTTTTTTAATGGAATAAGGCTGTTGCAAAATCACGCAACTGCTCCCTCCAGAACTGCCACTCATGGCCGTGTTCACTATGACGGAACGTATGTTTGATGCCCTTCCTATCTAGTAGTCGGCAGAACTCCTTATGTCCTTCCCAGCGTGAATCCTTTGTGCCACACGAAACCCATAACAGCGAGAGCATGGAATTCACCTTTACAGAGTCGTCAATGCTTGCTATACCATATTTTGAGTAGTCCCAGGAAGAGTCGCTCAGTAAGCCGGAACTGAATTCGCCTATTGCTGAAAACAACTCCAGATGACGCATTCCAATGACAAAAGCCTGACCGCCACCCATTGAGAGGCCAGCGATAGCACGCGACTTGCGATCGGTCAGTACTCGATAGCGTTTTTCTACGAGAGGAATGACGTCTTTAAGGAGTTCGTCCTCCAAAGCCCTCATCCCCTCCACATTACTTCCTCCAGCCCAAGAGCCATCGGTAAGTCCATTGGTCATGACAACAATCATCGGCTCGGCATTACCCCCAGCAATGAGATTGTCCATGATTGCATCAGCCGATGCTGAGCGGATCCAACTACTCTCGTCGTCGCCTCCACCATGTCGGAGATACAACACCGGAAGTCTGATTTCAGGGTTCTCATAATACACAGCAGGAATGTAGACATATACCTTCCTTCGCTGAGAGAGTGAGGTAGAGATATAACTGATAACATCGACCTCACTGCCAGCATGAACATACTGGTCGAAACGAGGAACTGATGCACACACCTCTACAACGCTTCCATATACCTCAGTACCGGCTTTCACTAGAGGATTCTTATAGTCTAACACTTTCAGACCATCAATATCGAACTTGTATTCATATACGCCAGGAATAACGGGGCCGATTGTTATTTCCCAGTCGCCTTTATCGTTCTTGTGCATATTGACCGGTTGGACATCCCATTCTCCAAACACAAGTTTCACTTCCTTGGCATTGGGAGCATATGTGCGGAAGGTAATCTGTCCATCGGCAGTTACCACAGGTGAATATTTTTGCGTTTCAGCAGACCACCAACCTTCCGTTGAGAATGCCTGTCCATATAATGAGATATATGAAACCAGAAAAAGTAAAAGGGCAAAATGCTTTTTTTTCATTTTTATAGTTTTTTATTGCTTTGACTATTTATTCCATTCCAAAGTTATAACACTTCCACTTGCCAACGGAATCTCGCAATACTTTCCATGGTATCTCACCCAAACTGACTCTGAAGAAGAATGGGTGTTGGAAACAACAAGGACAATTCTGCCGTCGGGAGTCTCGAATGCCACATTCGGCAACACGCCCGAATGCTCGTACTCCACAGCACGCATGGTACCCACCGACTGTTCATCCTCGAAGAGGATTGTACCGCTGTCGGTTGGCGATGTGCTTGAGATACGGTAAGATCCAGCAGGAACAAACTCTGAGGCGTGAGATAAACCGTAGAATGCTATGTTCCTGTGCCATCGGTTGCCTATTATGGTGACAGCACCATGACAGAAAGGACAACCACCGTTGTCAGTATGTGGCCCTGCATCAGCATCTGCAGCCAGATTCCAAAGAATTACATTGCACGACCAGTTGCGTACAACATTGACCACCACTCGTTCCACCACTGGTGCTATCGTGGCAGTAGCACTGCCCGAGCGATCGATTATCATTTGTTCCGTAAAGAAAATGTCTTTGTCAGGACGCATCTTATGAACAGTAGTCATGCCCGAGTGATCGCCCATGTATTGATGAAAAGCCACACCCGAAGCATATTGCGACACTTTTGGGTTACTGAGAATGGTGAGAGGATAATCCGGACGGTCGCAGTTATGGTCGAACAATACGATCTCGGTAGAGATTCCATTTTTTCGGAACTGCGGTCCGAGATAGTCGGCAATGAACTCAGCCTGTTCCTGCGGTGTCCATGCCATGCTCGGTGTATTGCGCGAATTGAGAGGTTCGTTCTGTATTGTAAGGGCTGAAATCGTTATACCCTGCTTTGCCATTTCCTGAATATATCTGACAAAATAACGAGCATAGACATCATAACACTCCTTTCGCAATTTACCTCCCTGCACGTCGTTGTTAGTCTTCATCCATGTGGGTGCTGACCATGGCGATGCCAATATCTCAATGTCAGGATTGACCGCTAGTATCTCCCTCATGACAGGTACGACATCATTCATATCCTGAGCTAGCGAGAAATTCTTTAAGTCCCAATCGCTCATGTCACGAGGCATGTCGTCGTAAGAGAACACAAACGAGTTCATGTCTGATGCTCCAACTGTCAGGCGAATATAACTGATACCTGCCTGACCCTCGCCATGGCCAAAGAGTGACAGGATGAGGTCGTGACGGGCATCGGAACTCATAGCCATCATCAGTTCTGCACTACCACCAGTGAGAGCATATCCAAAACCACGCATCTTCTGGAAATGCTGTCGGTCATCGACGGTGATAGGTACGCAGCGATCGGTCGGCTTGTCAGAAAAAGAATAAACCTGAGATCTGAGAGTTACACGCGACTGTCCGTCGCGGGTTGTCTCCCACACTTTCACATCCTGAGCCATTGACGCTGCTGACAACAGAGAACAAACTAATAGAGACAGATATTTCTTCATTATTCTTGCCAGATGTTTCGCCTACTGTGCGGCATCTGGCTCCGTAGGGCCAGACACCAACACAATAATTGATACCTATTTCATATGAAAAACGAATTTTATTAGACTTACTGTTTTTCGAAAATCATTACCCAGTCGATAGGAGCATTTACGAAGCGGTCAACATCTGTCCAACGCTGTGATGTGGCATCCACCATATCCATGATATGGAAATGAATTGCAATGCATCCATTATCTACGGTGAGGTCACGATTACCAGCACTGAAATGATGTGTGCCAGGTGTGAGCAACTTGGCCTTTCGGTCGCCGATGGTCATCTCCATTGTGGCAATGTCGAGAGAGTAGTTCGTCTCACCGTGAGGCAAGATGCCATAGACATGCGACATGTCAACTTCATCGCTTTGTCCGCCATGCCATTTGTAATCCCAGAACTTCTCGTCGTCGCCCGACCAGTAGTTGAGAGTTGTAGAGGTAATCTCCAGACGGTTGTCGCTCTCCCACCAGATAGACTCATCCCAGCACCAGCTCTTTTCAACAGGATCTACAAAAGCCGGGTCATCACCCGAACCACCATTGACGCGAAGTGCCTTCACCTTATATGATCCAGGGAGGGTAGTGATGTCAAAATCTGGTTCTGGGTCGGCAGGTTCAACAAACACAACATTATCAACGGTCTTTGACTTCTCTGGAGTAACATAGCCAGCAGGCATCTGTTCCAATTCGACATAGAGCTGGCGTGGCTTACGGTAGAACACGCCATAGTCGTCCCAGGCATGATCCCAATCATCGGGAGCACTTGGCAACACAAACTTGATAGCCATTGTGGTGATGGTAACCGACTTGGCAGGCGAACAACCTGGCAGTTCGTAAGTGCCGGGGCCCACAATGGTACCTATAGTGACCTTTTCATCCTCATGAGTGAATGTAATGGTGTTTTCACTAATCGTGTAAGTGCCCTCGTTCTTTGGAAGAACAGAATAGTAGGCACTCATATCAAGCGACTTGTATCCGGAAGGAGTCTGCGACTTGTCGAAAGCCATCCACCAGTGGCGAGCATCCTCTCCTGCCCAGTTCTTGAATACACCATCAGGATACATCTCCAGCACATCATCCTTAAGTGCGTCAATGCCTCGACCATCCTCTGAGTCGAAACAGCCAGCCTTCTCGAACATATCCCAGAGTTTAGAGCAGTCGTATTCTGCACCAGTACCACCCCACAACCACATGTGTGTGATATGGAAGGTCTTCGGAAGGTCTGCATCAGCCTTGATTGTACCAAGATTGAAAATTGAACCAGCAGTAAGAAGAGCACCATTGCTGGAAACATTGTGAGCGACCTCTTCGCCATCTGCGTTCCTGGCCACAAGCGAGAAACCATCGACGAGATTAGGAAGAACGGCAAAGCGATACTCCTTGCCACGCTCGATGTCACCCTCGAGCGTCACGCAATTGGTAGTAGTTCCAGTCGCCTTTACGATGGGGTCGTCGTTTGAATAATCCACGGTAAAATCACCCGTGAGAGGAGTGCCGTCCGTTGCAGTCAGTGTAATGCTCTTGATATTGTCCATGTCAAGCACAACACTCACCTCGGCAGCAAGATTACGGAAGTAAAGACGTGATGTCGATGACTTGGCTATCATTTTTGAAGCTTCACGCTGGCAAGACCCTACTTTTGCAATCTGCACAGTGGGTATGCTGCTCACTGCAGATGTTGATGTCATATTCTCGGTAGCAGGGTAGAATGCAAGCCATGATGATACAAGCTCCGGCACCGCCTTCTTAAACTCTGCTACAGTTCCTGAACTTGCAGAATTTTCGACAATGCTTACACTTTTACCGTCGAACAAGGATATCTTATCACCGTTCTCCCAATTGGCAAGTGTTTCGGTTGTCCCATGGAACACCAGATCACCCGTTATCGGTTCATCAGAACCATCGGGCAAGGGGTTTTTGATTATATCAGGCATTTCAAGATAGTCGCCACATGAGGCAACTGCCGAAGCCAACGCAAGAAATGCAAATACTTTTTTTATTGATTTTTTCATTGTATTCCGTTTTTATCTTCACTATTCAATCACAAAGACCTTCTCTGCATTAGGTTTTACCAAAGTGCTGATAGTGCCTGAGCACTTTCGGGCCTTACCCCATGCAGCCTTCTCGATATCTAATTCACACAAAGAGCCACTAGCTTCGACCTGCACCCGCTTCATGGCGTGCTTTGAGTCGTTGAAAAGATAAACATAGGTTTTCTTTCCACATGTCACGGCAAACACCTGACCATTGTCGGCACTTGCCTTGCACGGTACAAAACTACCGTTGCCACTCTCAATCATCTCCTTATTGACCAAGGCAGGAGCACGGAAGAAACGCTGCATGTTGCGGTTGTCGAAGTATTCCCACCACCAACTCATTGGAGTCACAGGTGTAGGTGAGAATAAGCCATACCATAAACCACGACGGAAATCCATATCCATTCCGTCTGCAAATTCATCGAAATTCTTTGACCAGTCCCACTCGTAACCGAATTCGCCTATGATGTAGGGCTTCCCGAATCGGAGGGTATAGTCGTTGATGGTCGCAGGGATAACCGTTGTCTGGTTGTAGATATGCTTTTGGTTGATGTCCATTTCGGCAATGGAATTGAGTCCGTCCAGGTCGCGATGGGAAATGGAGGTTGTCACAATATGCCTGTAGGCGTCGATGCTCTTGACGTAACGAGCCATGTGGGCATGCCAATCGACGATGTCCTTGGCAGGGATAGGATTGTTTCTATTACGGAACTGAATATTGTCAATCTCATTGAAAAACTCCCACATTGCGATTGCCTCGCTGTATCCCCAACGTGCAACGATGTAACGCAGACGGTTGCGATGAGCCGCCCTTGCCGCTTCGCTCGTGAAGAATTCGTTGTCGGTGCGAACGTCACCTGCACCTATGCACAGCATGATCCTGACGCCAAGTCTCTCGCATAGCTCCACAGTCTCATCCAGTCGCTTTACGGCACTTGGGTTGATTGGTCCTTCGCACGCTTCGTAGCGAGGATTGTTGAAACTATCCCTCTTGTCGATAGGAAAGTTCCATCCGCACATCCATATACGAACGAAGTTTCCGCCGTTTTCGGCAAACTTGGGAAGCATTGCCGGATAATTGAATCGGTCGTGCTGCTCATGCAGCTGCTTGAAATACCTGGAGTCGTCGTTTGCCCTCGACTCCCAACAGATGTTCTCACCTATACCTCGGAACAGAGTACCATCGTCGAAGCGTAACGTCCAGTTGTCGGCAGTATGAAGAATGCCGTGACCCGTCCCCTCCTTAACATCAAGTCTGTACGATGGTGAGACGGACTCCAATCCTGGCTGGATGTAGCGCAGGAAATAGGTCAACTGTCCTTTTGCTTGAGGAGTATATCTGACCGTCCAGTGGCTTTTTTTACCCGACTCTCCATCTACAAAGAATGCAGGCACAACGAAGACATTGCCTTCGGGTGCAGTCACAACCATGTCAAGACGTGCCTCCTCCTGCCGATAGGGGTTGCTCCATTCACCCTGCAGCTCCACATCCACATCCACACGCTCGTAGAGAGAGCATGATGTAGCCTGCGGCGTCACTTTCAGGATCTGGGCATCGAGGGTCGAAACAGCCCAGAAGCCTGCAGCCAACAGTAAAAGATTTCGCATAGTACTAATAATTCGGATTCTGTGACAAGGTGCCGTTGGAATTCACGATTTCAGAATGAAGAAGCGGCAGATAATAATTTCTCTCGTAAAACACGCGCGGAGCAACCTCCACCACCGAATAGGCATAACCCTGAGCCGACCTGGAGACCTTCACGCCACTGACGGGCTGATTCAATACGCGCATCGCATCCTTCCATCGCAGAAGGTCCCAGTAACGATGGTCCTCGAAGGCAAGTTCGATTTGACGTTCATGCTTGACAGCGTTGCGGAATGTTTCGATTGTCGATGAGTTGACAGCAGGAAGACTGACCGAGGCCCTGTCGCGCACCTGCTGCAAAGCCTCCTTTGCCGACATCGCGAAACCATCGGGACGGTTGTTTGGACCGAATGCCTCATTCATTGCTTCAGCATAGTTGAGAAGGATCTCAGCATAGCGGAAAGCCACCCAATTGTGTTGCGCCGTCTGACCTTGAACGAGGTTCAGTTCGTCGGTGAGGAACTTCTTGAGGTAATAGCCCGTAGGACTTGCGTTGGCATGGGCCATATCGTCGGCGTCACCGGGAGCCTGCGCTATTGTACGGCCATTCCACTGGCTGCCATTCGTTACTATGGAGGCTGCCAGACGTGGGTCGCGATTTGCATAAGGATCGCCGGCTACTGGCTCACCGATGTATTCGTACTGACTTACAAGGTTCTCGGTAGGGCAAACTCCACTCCTGCCGCCAGGAGTTGCTATCGGGTAGTTGGCCTTTTCGAGGTTGTTCGAAGCTTCCCTGCGAACCAGATAGATGGTTTCGGGACTCGTGAGCGAGGCCTCGCCCTTGAAGTAGTTGTTGTAGCTTGGATCGAGACTGTAGCTGACGTCGCTGCACGTCAGGAACTCGTTGGCAGCCTGTGCTGCACGAACCCACTTGGCATGATCGTCGGTAGGATTGTGAAGCGGACTGGCGGCATAGAGCAGCAGGCGTGACTTGATGGCCAATGCTGCACCCAGCGTGAAGCGACCTTCGCGATCGGCATAGTTGCTCCAGTCCTTTGCCAACTTGTCCTTCCACGTATCAATCTCGTTGACAATATACTCTACACACTCTTCATAGGACGAACGGCTTACCATCTCGCCACCATTTTGCGACATGGTCTGCTCAATGATAGGCATACCCCCATACATCTTTATCAGTTCGGCATAATAGTAGGCCCTTGCAATATGAGCCTCTGCGATATACCAGTCGAGAGAGAGCAGGTCACGCTTGTAGCTGTCGGCGTCGGTCACCAGGTTGCGGTTCAGTTCGAGCAATGCCTTTCCCTTGCCGTCGGCTACATAGTCGAGGAAGTAGTTGGCAGCACGAATGCCCTCATAGCAGTTGGTGTAGTGATATGACAGCGGGTTTACATTGGCATTGACCATACCCTTATTGAAATATATTACATCGGAAGAGGCAGATGTCTGCTGGGCTTCGTCGGATGCCGATGCAAAAATATTACCGTCGATGGCAGAATAGCCATAATGAATCGGGGAATAGAATGCATTGGCAAAAGCCCAGATGCTGCCTCGGTCGGTAGCCAATGTCGCATTGGTCTGGTTGGTATCAAGACTTGTGTCGAGGAAGTCTTCACACGACGACATCGAGACTATCAATGCTGTCGCAACAAGAATATGATGTTTCATCTTTTTCATAATGGTTTAGAATGTTATACTTACTCCTGCATTGAAGGACTTCATCATCGGATAGCGGCTCGCTACATTCTCGGGGTCGATGTCATAGTCCTTCAACAGCGAACTGATCGTGAAAAGATTGTTTGCGTTGAGATATACGCGCAGGTTCTCAATACCACTCTTCTTCAGCTTCTCGGGGCAGAAGTTGTAGCCCAACTCTACCATGCGAAGCTTGAGATAAGAGGCGTCCTTCACCCAGAACGAGCTGAGCTGATAGTTGTTCTCATTGCCTTGTGTTGTCAGACGAGGATAGGTGGCATGGGTACGGGTGTCGATGCCTTCTGTAGGATAGTATGCCCATGCACCCTTAGCGATGCCGAAGGCATTGCCATTGTCCACAAATGCCACCACCTGATCCCAGTTGTCGAGCAGGTTGACCGAAGCGCCTGCTGCACCCTGGAAAAGCACTTCGAGGTCGAAGCCCTTGTAACCGACCTTGCCGCCGAAGCTGTAGTACCACTCGGGATACTCGGTGCGCCCCACGGCCGTGACATCGTTTTGGTCGATCACGTTGTTGCCATCGAGGTCGATATACCTGATGTCGCCAGGCTGCACGGCGCCGAATGCTGGCGTAGCACCGCCGACAAGATTGCCATCGGCATCGAAATCGTCGATGTCGAAGAATCCGTCGGCGACAAGACCTATCAATGCACCATAGGCGCGGCCTGTCCTGGCGCTGAAACCGTTGGCTGCAGGCACCTCGGCCATCTCGTCGATCCGATTGCGGCCGAACGTCATCATGCCGTTGACGCGATAGTCGAACTGACCGCAACGGCCGGTGTAGGCTGTCGTAAGGTCAACGCCCCAGCTGGTCATCTTGCCGAGGTTGGAGAAGTAATACTGCTTGCCATAGTAACCCATGAGCGAGTTGTCGAGCACCAGGATGTCATGACGCTTGTCGAGATAAGCATCGACCGAAAGGTCGAGGCCATGGAACAGCGTGGCATCGATGCCCAGATTGTACTTCATGCTCCGCTCGGCGTGGGCCTTTTCGTTAGGCACGAACATAGGGACGTAGGTAGTCTGCCAGGCGCCTTGATTCTTTCCGGTATAGAAAGCACCGATATAGCTGTAGGTAAAGAAGTCCTTGAAAAGGTAACGGCCCGAGGTGTTGAAACTGGAGAGCACACCCGTTGATGATGATTCGGACGATCCTGCAAGACCAGCCGATGCGCGAACCTTCAGATAGTTGACGATGTCGTTATCCTTGAGGAAATCTTCGGCACTGGCGACCCATGCCAGCGAAAGCGCGGGATAGGTGCTCCAACGGTTGCCCTCGGCATAGGCATCGTTGCCGAAACGCGAGACGGCGAGTTCTGCCACATAGCGGTGGTCGTAGTCATAGTGAACGAAACCATTCAGATTGAGTGTATTGTACTTATAGCGATAGGAGTCGTGGCTATCGCCCTTGTAGGACGACACATCCATGTTGAGCATCACCGAAACTCCATGCCGGCCGAATGTGCGATCGTAGCCGGCAGTCAGCTTGTACTGTTTCCAGTCCTGCAGACCATTCGAACCATAACCGCTGGCAGTGATTGTGGTGGTCTCGTCGGTGGTGGTGACAGCACCCCGATGCCATCGGGCATAGTTGCGTGTCTTGCTGTAGGCACTGAGCGTGTAGCTATAGAACGATACCGACTGCTTCAGATAGAGACCGGGAGTAACCATGTCGAGACGCTCGCGCACCGAGAAGTTGGTCTGCAGCGTGCGGGCCTTGAAGGACTGCCAGCCCAGGGCATTGACCGAAGCGTAGGGATTGTTGGGATAGACAGCCGTGCCCGAGTAGAGGCCCTCTGCCTCATTGTCGAAGACGTCGTAAATGTTGGAAGGATAACGCGACAGGTCGGTGAACAGCTGGCTGATGGAATAGTTGGGACGCGCAGTGTTCTCGATGCGCCCGCCCATGTCGAGCCTGACGTCGAAGATGTCGAGGATACTGAAGTCGAGGTTCGCACGAAGGTTGTACTTCGAGCGACCGAGGTTCCGCGTCTGGTCGGTGTCCGAAGTATTCAGTATACCACTATTCCGGAGGTAGCCCAGATCGATGTTGTAGCGTGCGTTCTTCGATCCTCCGTTGAAAGCGACGTTGCCATCGAGGAAGAGGCCGCTGCGGGAGAGCGCCTCGTCGTACCAATCGACGTTCGTGCCCGTCCCGTTCCTGTAGGCAGCGAGCTGATCGGCAGAATAGGCGGGGGTCCAACGCATGCCGTTGTCGTTCGACACTGCCTGGTTGTAGAGCGAAGCATAGTCGTAGGAGTCGAGCGGACGGTTGATCTTCGCAGGAAGCTGGACACCGGTGCGGAAACGTGCATTGATAGTGGGCTTGCCGACACGGCCGCGACGCGTCTCGATCAGGATTACGCCATTGGCACCCTTTTCGCCATAGACAGCAAGCGCAGCGGCGTCCTTGAGTACGGACAGGCTTTCGATCTCGGTGGGCGAAAGACCCGACAGATATTGTGGCGTAACCTCGAACCCATCGACAAAGATTTTTGCTGTGTTCCAGCTGCCGATGCCGAAGCTGCCTATGCCACGCACCAGGTAGCGGGCATCGTCGGAGCCGATTTCACCTGTGCCCTCCTTGACAATCAGACCGGACAACCGGCCCACCAGAGTATTGGTGAAGTTTGACGTAACGGTCTTATACAGCGCGTCGCCCGCAACGGTAACGACAGCTGCTGTGGTGACACCTTCTGCCGCAGTCCCGTCGGCCGAAGCGGCATCCTGGGCATTCAGTGTGGCAGGAGCAAACGTCAGCAGACCCAAGGCAGCAGTTATAAATTTCTTTTTCATATAATTTGTTCTTTTGAATTTCAAATTATCGATTTTCAATTCTCACGTCCCATCAGTATCCGGGGTTCTGGGTGATGGTACCCTTGTTGATCTCAGTCTGAGGGAATGGCTCGAGATACATGGCAGGACTCCAGAAGGCGTTGTATGCCACTGCATCCCAATAGGTCTCGATCCACTTGGCGGCATAGGGCCATGTGGCTTCGTCGGTATCCTTGATGTTGAACTGCAGCATGCGCATCGCGCCGCCGCAGATGCCCTTGTCGATATTGGGGTGCTTCCAGTGCTTCACATCGAAGTAGCGGTGATTCTCCTGGAAGAACTCCACGGCATCCTCACGCTGAATGGCGCTGCGGAGACGGGCCTGATCGGTTTCGGTGATGGAGGGCAGACCGGCACGGTTGTGGACAGCATTGAGATACCTGAGCGCATTCTGCGTATCACCTATCTCGTTGTAGGCCTCAGCCAGATTCATGTAGGTCTCAGCCAGGCGAAAGATGGGCGCTTCGAACCACAGGCGGGAACCTGCCCTGTAGAAGAACTTGGTGCGTTCGCCGCAGCCCTTGTCACCGTCGATGGCATTGGGGAAGACGTCGCCCTTGCCCTTGTCGGCAGCATAACCGCCACGGTTCCAGCCCTGGTTCTGCCAGTTGTATTCGCCCGGATTGTTCATCGAGTCGTGACCGCCCCACTTGATGTCGGCCAAAGCACGGGGTTCGAGTCGTGCGACATTTGCCACCCAGTCCGATCCATCGCGCGGTGCCGTGTCGCCCACCTTTGGCCAGTCCATGTCGCTGCCGTCGGCGGCATAGTAGTTCTCGATGAAATTGGTGAGCACACCGCTGCAATCGGTGTCGTAGCGGTTGGTGGTCTGGTAGTTCGAACAGTTGATGAAGTTCACCATCGGGTCGCTACCCTCGTTCCTGTCGTTCTTGTAGGCCAGGATAATCTCGCGGCTTCCCGGAGTGGACGCAGCAGTGGCATAGTCGTCGAAGGCATTGGGGTTGGGGCGACCTTCGCCTGCACCACCGGTATTGATGAGTTCCACGCCGTTCGACCTTGCCCAGTTGAGCACTGCGAGGTTGGCGTCGATGGCCTGCTGCCAGCGCTGCCTGTCGGCACTGCCGAAGCAGATGAGGTCGTTCAGTTCGCCGTTGTCGAGATAGGGAGTGCTGCTGTTGAACAATGGACGTGCGGCGAAAAGCAATGTGCGGGCCTTGATGGCAAGAACTGCTCCCTTTGTGATGCGGCCGGTATTGGCTGCATCCCACTTGTCGGGAACAAGGTCGTAGGCCTCGTCGCAGAGCTGGAGTATGTAGTCGAGCGTGCCCTGCAGCGTTTCGCGCCCTGCGGTGAGGTCATCGTTTGAGCTAAACGACTTCTCCACACGAGGTACACCTCCATAGCGATAGAACATACCCATATAACGGTAGGCGATAAGGGCTGTGGCCTCACCTCGGATACTTGCCTTCTCGGCATCGCTCATATCGGGCACCAGGTCGATGTTCTCTTTGACGAGGAAACACTGACGGATGAACTTCCAGTTGTTGCCGTAGTGATCGGCTCCGGCATCCGAACCGTCGGTACCGTTCACCGACAGGCCCTGCTGCACGATGTTGTAGCTGCCGTGCCAGCTGTAGCCCCGGCCTACCTCGCCTGATATGGCACCAAAAGTGCAATGGCCGATGCCCATACCACCAGGCCAACCATGACGCAGGATATTGTTGTAACACGACATCAATGCCGAGAAGGCATTCTTGCTTGAACCATATACTGCCTCCTGGTCCACAGTTCCCGTAGTGTCGGGTTTTTCCAGAAATTCATCGCACGAGGCAAGCATCAGGGCAGAGGCGATGAGCAGGGTTTCGATATACTTTTTCATATTTGTATCTCCAATTTTATTTTAGAAACGGAAATTTAGACCCACGGTCAGGACCTTTGTAAGAGGATAGATGTAGGCGCTGCCATCGGTTGTCTCGGGGTCGATACCATAGTCCGAAAGGGCGTTCCTGAAGGTGAATACGTTGTTGGCATTGGCGTAGATACGCAGACCACTGAGCGGGATGTTACGCCTTGAGAAATCGAATGTGT
>JAEEGH010002132.1_pt1 | contig 54321 bp, 36 predicted proteins | sample 9134181 | NCBI WGS metagenome assembly JAEEGH01 (sample SAMN16246544, study PRJNA631951) | gut metagenome | biome: gut microbiome; feature: rumen; material: DP-attached | host: Bos | place: Iran: Karaj | collected 2018-10 | reverse complement strand
CTATCATTATCTTTCACAATAGGTTTGACAAAAATATTGGTGTTATTCATTACATTGCCTTTATAATCTCCCTCAGAAACAAATGCGGCATTATCACCAAATTTTTGAGATAATGCATCAAGAATACTCCTCTCAATGTCATTCTGTGGTACTATCCAGAATATTTTATTGGAATTCTCAAAATCATCAGGTTGATATAAGATGCAGTGGCTTTTATCCTCATTGCCAGCCAAGTCGGGATTATCTTCAAGAAAACCTTCTATGAAGTGTCTATGTTTCTTACCAGATTTTAATTCTTCTATGGAATCATCTCCGTATTCTTTATCTGCCCATTCTTTCCATCGTTCCCATGATTTATAAGCACCATAAATAGAATTTTGGCTACCGATTTTTGAAACAATACGATTCTCTATGGTTGTACAAAAATCAAACAACTGCTGCACAGAAAAACCATAATGCGATTCAAAGAATGAAGTATGTGGATAGAACAGTTCCTTATAAACATTCTCTACATGTATCATATAGCCATCACCGCGAACACCGATAGTTTCCATTTGAGCCAACCAGGTGAAAGTAGCCTCATTATCATTTGCTTCTTCTGGTTGCTCAAGCATTGAAAAGGTTAATTTCAGACTTTTTAGGCAACTATATAGATTATCAATTATACATTCATCAGGAATCTCTTTGCTGTCATTGGAAACAGCAAGTCCAAAATTCATAGCATATTCTGCCACAACCTCAGTATCCTCATCCAAAGTCAATGGCTGTTTCGATATTTGAGCGAGGAAATGTTTTTCAATGTTAGGAGTATTATCAAGCAGACGCAACCCAATACCACCTAAAAGCATGACGGAATCATATGTCCTGAAGCATTCGATAATTTCATTAATACATTTGGACATATTTGCCTTAATACGTTTTTTGTCTTTAAGTATATTTTGCATCTTTTTACCATAATGCTTCATCTGTTCTAAGAACATTTCATTTTCTAGTTCCTGTTTAGACATACGTCTTCTTCTATAATCTTTGCTATTGCGAGCAGGTTTCTTTTTATGCTTATTCATTACTCTTATTTCATTTTAGATATAATAGACGTTGAAATGCAGTCTCTTGACGCTCGCATATCATCTGAGATATTGCTTTTTTGCGCCGTTATAGAAAATGCTTTATCATTCTAATCCCTTCAACTCTTCCATTAACTTTCCCAGTTCTGAGTAAGTATAATCTCTGCCACTTGTCTGCCTATCTTCCAATGACTGATTGGCATTGGCGATAGCTTTTTCGAGACTACCACCATTGCGCTCAAAGTAACCATGAAGTTCCTTTGGTCTTGATGAAGAACTCTATCGTCTTCCGATACTCCACACATTGGTTGAGGTCTTTGAGTAAAGGCTCTTGTGTTTCGTATGGACGTGAGGTGTGGCGGAAATAGTAAAGGAAGAACAGCTCTGTGCAGCGGTGAGTTTCAAAGAACTCCACCTCGCAGTAGATACCTTTCTTGGGCTTGTTGATGGGCTTGGCATACTTTGCCTTTAGTTTTTGGTATTGTGAACGTTCTGGCTCCTTGTCCTTCGTGTCCATATCGATGATGCAGAAGATATGGCTGTAACCCATTGCCACACCCTCTGCTATCTTTGCATCCAGTTCCTTGATATTGGTATGTTTCGGATAGCCAGGCTTGATGGTCAGACGCTTGAACACGTCGCATAAGGACTTGAAGTAGAAGAACTCCGTTGGTCCTTCGCCTAGGATGAGTGCTGTTTGTCGTAGCTTTCCCATATCAGTCCTCCAGATTTATAAAGATACTACCAAGTTCAGGCTTAGCTCCCAATCGGCCAATGCGGTATGAATTGTAAAGCGAGAGATTCTTATGCAAGCCGAAGGAGTCGCCACGAGCATATTCGGATGAAGCAGTCTCCTTGTTCTTCTCGACAAACCACACCACACCTCGATTCTCGTTAATCATGTCCTGTGACAGGAGGGTGGTCTCCTGACTCGTAATAACCAGCTGCGACTTGTCGGAGTTGAAGATGAAGACATTGAGGTAGTAGTACAACAGGTCGTTGTGCAGGTCCTCACCAAGCTCATCGAGAAAGAAGACGTGAGGACTTGTTATCATGTCGTATAATGCATCCAATATGCGGATATACTTCTGAGTACCCTTTGACTGCCATCTGAGAGGAATATCGAAATCGCCATTGTCGGAATGATTCAAGAAGGTGACGGAATCAGTCGTTGGCTTCAACAGAACATCTTTCATCTCCTCGGGGATATTCTCCTTCTTGATACGCTCGCGGAAATCGTTGGGCACAATGCGGTCTTCAACAACAGGACGATATTCCAGAATGTTCAAGTCGGCCTTCTGGAGCATGGTGTTATAGAACTTACGCTTCTTTGGATTGCTGTAAGCATCTTTCAAGATCTCAACAAGTCCCTTTTCTACATTGCCGTCCACATCGTGATAATTGGCCATAATCCAAGCGTGAAGCGTGTTGAATGGAGCTATGTCTTCTTTCAAGGCTGCCTTCCGGCAAACAGACAGGACGCTGTGGTTGTTCAAGGTGTTCTCGCGGATGCTCTCCTGTGTCTTGACTTGCAGTTTGAGACTCGAACCAAACTTGATGTCTGCCTGTACATTCTCGCCCACAAAACTGCGCTCATAGAACAGAGATTTGGATTTGTTGGGGTAATAGTACAAGGCTTCACTCAGAATGTGCTTGCCGTTGAACTTGACATCGTAGTCATATCGGGTGTCATCGGCATAGAATGATACGTGCATTTCTGTTGGCTCATCTTTGGTGAGCACAAATGGAATGCAGCCGCCTATTCCTACGGTTGCATCCAACTTTGGCATGACTAACAGACGGAGCACCTCGTTCATGGCAATCAGCATGTTTGACTTACCCGAAGCGTTTGAACCATAGAGGATACCCAACTTATATAAGAACACACCATCAGCAACTTCGGTGACAAGTTCCGAAGATGGACCTTTGGCCACGAAGCTTAATTCCTGTTTGTCTCGAATGGAAAGATAGTTCTTTACCCAAAAATCTCGTATCATATTTCAATATTTTATCTATTATCGTAATTTTGCTACAAAAATACAAATAAATTTTATTACAACAAGCAAAAAATAGCATGATAATTGTAAAACGAGTACGATTTTGTGTGTTTTTAACATTGTTTTTGGTTATTGCATGGCTAATTGATACAAAAAAGGCATTATCTTGCCAATGAAACTCAATGACTATCCATGACGCAAAATCGTCAACTAAAGCCGTTTGTTTACGCATTGTTTACGCAGACATGAAAAAAGGAGTTGCGCGATTTGCGTAACTCCTTGATTTTTAGTGTGGACCAGCCAGGGCTTGAACCTGGGACCTCCAGATTATGAGTCTCTCCACTTTAGCCTTACAGAAGGGTGAAAATCAGCTTGTTAATGAACTCTTTTGCAAGCCAGAGGTCAACTATAGGTCAACTTTACTGCTTTGCGATTACAAAGATACTGCTTTTTACGGACATTTAGGCATCATTCTCGTTAAAAATGAAAAATAAGAGTGAAATAATCAAATATCATCGATTCCTTAATAATTGCGATTCCTTAAATTCCGAATTTGTGTGAAAAAGCAAAGTGGCACATCACAAAGAGTTTCCTCTTGTTATGATGTACCACTTATTATGCTTATGGTGTCCTCCACTACTATGAAGCGTCTGGTTCTGTCAAATCTAAGTTGGAATCTTTACTGAAATATCTAATGAAGTTTAGGTAGGGAGTATCGTTGTACTCTTTGACAATCCCTTTGTGAACGCTCTTATTCCTTTTTATGAGGTATTCTTCTAACGATTCTTTGAGCTTGACTTTGTAATGTTGCAGCCATATCCTTGCTATCTCTTTATTCCAGACACACCATTCACCATAATGATATAGCTCATTAGGAATCTTTGCATGAATATGGCTTTCTGTGATTTTATCTCCGTCCCGTATGTCAAGAATCTGAAAAGAAGGGTTGTTTGTCAAGTATGTCCTTAACCTCTCAAAAAGTGCCTTTCTATCTTTTGTATATCCTATTTTGCAGTAGTTACCGCTCTTTATGAAATATAGCATAGCTTATCATTTTCATTAGTTAAAGATAATCTTGGGTCTGTATATCTCAACAACCTTGACTACGGTTCCATCTATCCGTTTGCTTATCGGGTCAGAACAATCAAACCACTTGTGCAGCTCTTTTGCTTTCGCCTTGTGCCTTATGCCTAATTGTAGATAAGCCTCTTCTATTATGTTATTAGCTTTAGCCACGGTAATAGCCACAGTTGTTTCAATGCTGTTAGTAATCATCTTTGCTAAACGCTACTCTGTAGTCTTATCATTTTCCAGACTTGTTAAGGCATTTTCAATGGACTTTTTGACATATCGCAAACTCTTTACCTTATCCACTCCTAACTATTGATAAGCTTCTCTTACCAATGGTTGTTCCTGTTCTATTGCTAATAATTGTGGTGAAAACGGACTCTCAGATTTTATCTCAGCATATTGCAGGAATGCTTCTTTGAATGATTGTTTCTTGGTAGAAATGCTATCGTCAACCTTTACATAATCTGCTTGGGTAGTTTCTATTCCATTATCTTCATAGCCTTTAGCGACACTTATTCCATTCTTGTATATCTTTTCATTCACTTGGAAGTTATATAGCTCCAATTTTGGTAGCATATCGTTTAGAATGAACTTGTCGTTAATGCTGTCATAGCTTATGTACCATTTGTTTAGATTGTGTTTTAGATTCTCTCTTATGTGGTCTTTCACATCTATGTCTTCTACACGATTGAAGTAATCTACAGTTTTTTGAGCTTTTTCTAATGCTGCATCTGTCTTTGCTTTCATCTGCTCAAAGGTCATATCCAGATTTAGTTTCTTGTAAGTTTTATTGAAGATGTGAACCATAAATTTTCTAAATGGATTGGTCTTCGTCCTGATTCTCCCTGCTATTTGGGGAATGTCAGTATCTATGCTTGCCAACGTATGCGGATTAGATGCACTGCTGACAACGAAACATAGACCTGTCTCGCTATAATAGTCTGCGCCCTCAAAGGATTTGGAAGTTATGAAGGTGAACATTTTATTATCGCTCCTACTGTTACTTATGTCATATCCGATTAACTTTTCTCTGTTTTCGGGAGTGTCAGCACAGATAATCCTTACCTCGTCATTGCTAAGATGGCAATGTTTCAATATTGCTACAATATCGGTTACACTGTTGATGAAGAAAAAGGCTTCATAGCTTCTGATTCCCTCTTTTGAAGTTATGAAACCCTCTCGTTTATATGCATTGATAATATTGGCGGCTAAAGAATATGGTTTGTTTGTCTGCTAAAGTTCCACTCTCAACTTGTCAAATTCATTTTCCTCCCATTCTGCTTGTATTTCTTTCACATCAGCTAAACATGATGGCTTGAAGTCTGGAAGTATTGGAGTTGCTGACATAAAACAGAAAGACTTGAATCTTCTGAAATTATCTAAGACACCATCAATAGCTTTTTGCCGATAAGAGTAGGCTTTGAGTAGACAATGATATTCGTCTATCAATAATCTGTAGTCTTGGGGTTCAATGAAATCTAACAGTCTCGGAACTTTGTCGTATGTGCAAATAATCTTCTTCGTTCCACTTGATTCAATATAGCTAACTAATTCTTTTCTCACATCATTATCAAACTTTCCAAACAGTCCAAAAGCTGACTGTTCTGTGCCATCATGGAACTTTATAGTGGAAAATCCTGCATCTGTTCGTCCTGTCTTGTTAATGATTAGCTCCGTTGTTGGAACTGCAATAACGTAATCTTCTGAATTGCGCAACACGACTGTTGTGCCTCCGCATCCTGTCACTACTTTATTAAAGATGCAGTTGTGAGGTAAATCTTCCATGTGAAGAAAACCGTCATTTGTGATAATGGGTAATAATTCCATTTTCGATTATCATTTATAGATTAAAGGTGAATCTGGAAAGATGAAAATGAATCTATGTGCCGAAAACGGCTTGTAACTGTTTTTCAGTTCTCTATCTAAAAGGAATAATTTGCAAATAACGGTTACACTTAAAGCCAAAGAAAAAGTGCCATATAAGACACTCTCCCTTGCTTTAAAATATATAGATAACCGATATAGGTTGGAAATCTCTTGTTGAGGCTGAATCAGAGTTAAGATATGAAAGACAGAATTAAAGAATTACTCTGATTCTCAACCTCAACACACTATTATAATTATTACTAAAGAGAAGTCCAAGTTAAAAAACTTAAAATCAGAAAATTGAGAAAATGAGCCAAATTTATTCGGAATCCATTAAAGAGAAAAACAGCCACCGCAAATTAACGTGGTAGCTGCTTTGTAAATCTCATGCTGGCATAGCCTTTTGAATATTCGTTTTTAAAGCCAATTAGAGTGCTTAGGTAGGGTGCTTCCCCCTTGATAGTAGTGTTCTGTTCCATAATTCAAATTTTTAATGATTCACAAGTAACTTATCTGAAATTGGACTGATTCAGAGCAAATGTGAAGTGCGCACTCCATGAAGTCACTTTGAATCAATCTTAGACAAGTATATTTATTCCGAATCGGATTCCCAAGCCTAACTGCATTATTTTCCGACTTTACTAAAAACCATAGCAATTATGAGAAACGGTCAATATTGAGAGAGTGTCAAATTATCAATTCACAATTATATGCGCGTCATAGCAATCTAATATCGTCTCTATCTCTGACAAGTGGTCTATAAACCAACGTGGATGATTAGCAAAGACAGCAAGCACCATCGGGAACAAATCGGGTCTCTTTTGCTTCAACGGTATTACATCATTGACAAAGTGGTTTCCCCAGCCCTCTTCTATGTTGATTATCAACTTAACAAGTGTATCTACCATATCTGTTTAATATAAATGTAGTTGGGATAATGACCTAAGACAGTAAGGGTAACGGGACAAATCCATATCTCGCGGGTAAAGTCTGGAAGTCCATTTACTTTGTAAGTTGCTCCAGCAAACAGCCCAGAGTATTGCTTAACGCACTCAAAGTAACCATCAACATTAGTCAGTGGTTTCTTGCTCGGACGTATAAGCACACGCACACGATTCTCTTTTTTCTTGGTATCAAGGTATGTTAACAAGTGGTTTGAGCCAGCAACCATAGCGAGGTTATAACGGTCACCAGGCCAAGGCATATCAATGTACCACATGTTTTCATCATAGACAAATTGAAGGTAATACTCTTTGTGACGAAAGCTACAGATACCCTTGATGTACCGCCATGCAAGTTTGAGATAGGAAATGAAGTTTGTAAACATAAATTGATTTTAAGTTAATTGCCTCATGGGAGTTTCCCTTTCGGCGCTGCAAAATTACAACGAAAAATCCAAATCTCCAAATCTAATTAAATTGCTGATTATTAAATATTTGAAAAATTGGCACACTTTTTACTATCATTTAGCCATGAGTGGAAATATGCAGTAAAAGCATACAGAAAGCCCATCTATTATCTGGAAGGACATTTATAGGAAAGGGTATATAAGAGCAATTTTTGAGTTAATTTGTCACCTCTCTCTTTGATGGAGTTAAGATGGGTCGTAATAAGCCCACAACAATATAGGCTTCTTTGACTGGCCAATGTATTTAGAGATAGTATTAAATGCGCTATATGGTATAGAGAAACAGCCAAAACTATGCCAAGGAAGCAAAGGAGTGGGCATATTAGTCATTGTAGGGTCTGGGTGTAATAGTATTCCTCTGGAATGTGCGTTGCTATTGGTCTTTTCCAATCCGTGCATTTCATAGCAAGAAACCTTTAGCTTACTGATGTCTATAGCCCCATCTATGGTGTTCATTGTCCTTTTCTTACCTATTTTGTATTTACCAAGGCTTGATTTGTGACTGCCCTTTTCATTACTAAACGACTGTTCTGTAGCTTCCATTTTCTCAGAGCCATCATTTCCATGAGCACACTTGCAACTATAGATTACTTTATCCTCTTTGAAACTATAGAGCATGAATCTTTTGCTGCCAGAATAAGCAGAGAAATCTACGAAGATGCAGTAGTCTGGATTGAAGCCTTTTTCTTTTGCGAAGGTCTTAGCCTCATTGATTCTTTCAGAGCTTAAAGATGGAGTCTTGCCAAGAAACAAAGCAGCTCCCATCGCTATGGCTATTGCCGCAACGATGCAGAGTAATATAACAATTAGTTTCTTCTTCCACATAGTAAACTCTATTTAGTAGTCAATGCCTCTATCTTTTATGATAGGAATTTCTTTCTTACGTTAATATTACCAACAGTATTTACTCTTTATCTGCTTAAACACGGGAATGCCACAGACTGATTCAAATAACAAAATGCACGACCGTAATTACTAACGCTATTATTTCCAACCATATTTATTGATAACTTGTTTAAAAACTGGCTCATCAGAAAGTGAAGCAAATAATAACATGCATGAACGCACTTTGATAGCATCTCGACCGAATATCTCATAAACAGACTTCTCGTTATTGAGTACAGCTTCTGATATTTCAACTAACCTTTTCCTAAGAATCTCGTTTTTGATATATTCTTCAGCTTCCTCACGACCACATAGTCCGTAATATTTTGATGTTTCAGATTCTCCTAAACCATAAAGCTGTGGGAAGATGAACCATATCCAATGAGTTTCTTTCTTACCGTTCTTTACTTCTTGAAGAGCTTTTTCGTAAGTGTTTCGCCTATTTTGAGCATCAATGAATCGTTGTATTCCGAGATATGCAGCACGTAAGTTGGTTCTCCATGCTTCACAAACTAAGCCAGTTTCGTCATTAATTACTACAGGACCACAAGAGTCCATTGCAAACTTAGCAAATTTATTCTTTGGTTCTATCATGTGAGCTGATTTAGTTTGTCTAACAATTCCTTTGCCTTATCACTATAAGGAGAGAATAACTTACAATGTTCCTTTACAAGGAATAGAGAGTGTTCTTTGAACATATCCTTTGATAAAGGCAGATTCAATATACCCTCAATCTTTTTATTGTAATGATTCGCAGATGGTTCTGGAATTTGAGACAATTCACCTAATGCTTTAGCAACCTCTATAGTTATAGCATTACCATTAGCATATTTGGTGCTGTTTAAAACAGGTAATCCAGCTTGAATATCATCAGTGAATGGAGGTTCTCTAAAGAGGTCTCCCATGAAACACTCGTAATAGCACATGAATCCACGAACATTGAGTTTATCATGGAATTCTTTTAATTTCTGAAAATATTTATTCTTCATTGTTGTAGTACTATATGTTTTGCAAATTTAAAAGTTATCGTTGGGAGAACAAAATAATTTAGCATTATTTATATAAAATATGCGTCTGAGTGTATGAAATGAAGCTAATCATAATCAAAAAATGACTTCGGAACGTAAATCCATTAACATTTTGACCTCGTTTTCAAGATACGGTATTTCCAACACATAAGGTTTATCATAAGATGGATGGAATATGCCTAACCTTAACTTACCTATCTTCATATCATAGTTCCTTTCCAGAATAAACTTATAAAGGCTCAACTGCAAGGCATAATGATAATAAGCACAGTTTTCTAAGTGTTCCAATGGGTAAAGCCCTTTTTCTTGGTACTTGCTCACCTTTACAGGCATACCATTAGCTATAATCTTATCACTTCGTTTCCAATCATAGATAGTGTATTCACCATTCTGATAGTCCACAAAATCAATAGTTCCCGCTATGTTATGGTCTGTATCATACACCGTCCATTCAGTGCGATATGGTTCCAACTTCACTTTATCAGCGAACATCTTAAAGAGTCTGAAAGTATCATCTTCCCACGAATCTTGACCTTTATAATAGTTTTCTATCTTCTGGTGCATAGCCGTACCAAGTTCTCTGCTTTCTTTACCATGACGCTCCCACATATCTATTACCTCTTGGGGTGATATACCCATTTTGGCGGCTGTGTTCTCAGCGTGAAGTTCTGCATCAAATTTCGGGAAACAATTCTCTACAATATTGGTTACTGATTGCAGGGACTTACCACCTACTATATAAGTGTGGTTTGTTTCGTCAAAGGATATAAAACCATCACGGCTATGCCTGTGTATTGTGTTATATCTTCTTCGCCTGTCCTCTTCTCTACGCTTAATAGCCTCTATTCTTTCGACTTGTTCTTTTTCTTCTAATTTTTCCTGTTTCTTCCTGTTTACTTGACCTTGAACCTCTTTACGTAATTCGTCATTGCCTTTAAGTTCTATATGCCAAGTCTTGAATCCATAAGGAATTCCACGATTACTACAATCTATCTCTATTTCAATATTATCAGCACTTATGTCTGTATTCCAGCATCCAATTTGTCTTTCACCAAGGTCCAGCCAATTAAAATCCATAGACAAGCTAATCTCTTTGTACCAATTTCCCATTGAAGGAAGGCTATTTGACAACTTCTCATAGAAAGATTCATTCATCATTTTTCTTTCTTGAAAACGTCCACAACTCTCTTTAACGATTCTATTATTTAGGAATTGGCAATTATTCTTAATTCTGATTACACCTTGAATATTATTACCCAATTCATCTTCATTAGTTACATAACAATTTGCATTGGAATAAATCATGTAATCTTTTAAGAAATTACATTTATCTAAATTTAGTTGGTTTGGGCTTATTGAAGTCAGCTGTATATTATCATATTGGTCAATTCCGTATTCATCCCATATTAAATAATTTGCTGTCGCACTACATTTATAATATAGTAGATGGTATATATAGGTGTCAAAGTCTCTTTTATATGGTTGTTTTAAAGCAGAATCAAATATGTCATGGCTACAATATAATTCCACCCAATAAATTTGTAGTGCACAGGGTCTAAGGAAATAAAAGCGAATGGAATGTCCAATATCTTTGTGCCACCATTTCGGGGCGCTATAGTTTGCTCTGGGTACAAGTGTTAACTCATTGAAAGATTTTCTCCCAAAATTCTCAAAAGCACGTCTGTTAGCAAAAGACAATTCGTAGGTCTTTCCCATCCTCGAAATATTATGCTTCAGTTCCCAAGATGAAAGCGGATTATTGTTTAAAGAGTGTGGGACTATTGCATACCACAGTGTAAAGGTTCTGGACAACCTGTCTAAAAGTAATAAGACAATAGTGCCCACACCTTTAAGATATACCATTCCCATACGGGGACAATAATCCTAATAGATGCAAGCATATTGTCAACTATTCTTTTAGACGTAGTGTTAACACTAACGAGGTGTCCGAATTGTCCAGATTCTTACACTAAATAGCATCCAATCGCTCTTTTTAATAAGGTTGAGCCATTAAACGCACTTCAACGCTATGAAGCACTTGAAACTCGGTACAAAGATATAAAAAGAAATCCATATTTAGGCCAAAACTCTACAAATATTAGCACTTTATAAAGACTTATGAAAAATTTTTAGCCAAAAAGGGGAGAAAATAGGGTACTCCGTTACAGAATACCCTACTTTTAATCACAGATTAAAGTCTCTTTTTATTCTCTGGACTGTGCTCACACTTTTATTTGTGAGTTTTGCCACGTTTCGGATGGAATAACCACGTTTCAGATAACTAATAATGTCGTGGTATTCCTCTTTCTTCTGTTCAATGGTCTTAACGCTTCCTACCTTACGACCAAGTTTGCCACCTCTATCAATGTAGAGTTTACGACCACTATTTAAACGGAACTTAATGTTTTCACGCTCTAACTGTGCACAGGTGGAAAGTGTTGCAATCATTATAGGCGCAAACATTGTAGGCTTACCATCTGCATCAAGTAGCGTTAACTGTTCTTTCTGCATATAGAGGTTAATGCCATTATCAATGAGGTCTTTAACTGTTGCCAACACTTCAAAGGCATTTCTTCCAAGTCTGGAAAGTTCACTTACTAAGAGGATGGAAACTTTGTTTTGCTTGCAATAGTCTATAGCTTGCAATAACACTGGTCTTTCTACGTTCTTCTTTGCTCCAGAAATCTTTTCCTCAAATATCTTTGAAATCTGTAGTTTCTGAAATGCTGCATATTCCGTTAAATCAGAAATCTGTCTTTCTGTGTTCTGCCTGTCACCAACAGACGAAACACGGGCGTAAATAACTGCGTTCATTTTTATCTAAGTTTTAATTGAACACTATAATGGGTGCATCCAAAATAGTCATTAAAGATTTATTTGAATACACCCATTATTTCAGTACATTATCTCAGTGCAAACCACAATTCCAACTTGTCACCTACAACAAACCAACCTTTACCTTTGATATACCAAATCTCTTTTATGCCATACGGATTATCTTTAACCTCATACTTTGCAGAATTGTAGGCATACCAAGGAAATTTTGCCGTTTTGATGTACTCCCTATCATAATCTACTTCAAAGGCTCGGATTGTTACATTTATGGCTTTTGTGTAATACTCCATCTTTCTTGTTTCCCATCCATCCCATTTAGATTTAGGGTCTCTGTCTATCAAGTAAAGATAGGGATTCATAAAAGCACTAACGCCTTCAATAAAACCACCTTTTGAGACCCACTTAAAACTCATTGTTTGCATAATAATTCATATTTTAAGGGGAACACTCCATTTCTGAAATGCTCCCCAAGTTAATACTATTATCCTATAAACCACGCATATTTGGAATCACCATATAAAGCGTCATTTATACCCGTTGCCACCTCTGTAGCATTAACAGCCCGTGAAATGTAGCTATCAATATAACTACTTTTGTTTGACTGTGTAAGTAAATTATGGAAATCAAACATTGTTATTTGATTATGCTTTACTCCAAAGGTTTCATTATGGTAGAACTCACGACAAACACTGTTAATATGGCTGTCCGTTATCAATAACTTTGGTATGCCACGCTGCACATTGTTTGGAAGTGCCTGATACATTCTGAAACGACCTACTATTTGTGCAAATCGGGACTCACTTAAATAGGTGTTAGAAAGTGTCTGCATTAGGTGAATATCCCTTGCAGGAATGAAACTGTTAAACAAGTCCATTGCATTTTTATAGATGTCTCGTAAACTCATAACTTCAAAGGATAGCTTTACACCATTTCCCGAAAGAATCTGGTTTGAACATATTTTCATGCGCCATCCCACAAAGATTGAAAATTTCTCTGCACCTCTGGTTTGACGATAAAGGTTCAAATCAGAATAGTTCCTGCACCCACCTATGCACAATTCGAGTTTTTCTCCCTGTAAAGTCTCAAATATACTTGGGATAGTGAAAGCAAATGCCATTCTTTGATAAAATTGGGTCTTTTCACATTCCAACAGTTCTGAGGCTCTTTTTCCAAGTGCGCTCGGTATGCGACCACGCACAATGTGAGAAACGCGAAGTTCAGGAATACCAAAACTTTCACCGTGATAGTAGTCTTTCGCGGCATCATACACACAGGACACGAAATCCTGATGAGAGATAGTTAATTCCTGATTGCCCCAAGTAGGAACTACACAGGAATTAGTTAGTTCTTCCATTGTGACTGCATTTGTGTTAGCATCCAAGAAACTAACATTTTGGGCAATCTTTGGAACTTCCACAATAGGCTCAATTATCTCAGCGTCTGAGAAATCAAACCTTTTTCTTGCCATTGTAGGCATTAAAACTAAATCGTTCATAATGAATTGAATTTAGAAAGTTAATAAAAAAGTGAATTAACACGAAATTTCTTTTTCTGATAGAAAGAAAGCTATATATAAAAGCATTCTTTTCTATTCAATAATGAGCGGGGGACTTTAGGGGTTGTCTGCCAGCTCTCTGATTACTTTTCTATAATTCAATTCATTGCTATATCAATAAGGGGAGGGGGCTTTATATAATCAAGTACCCGTACCCCTTTGCTTGACTTTCTCTGATTTTTCGGAAAGCCCTCTCTGTAAGCAGTAATTAAAATAAGTGTATTTTAGAGGTTTATATGGTTGAGGCTTTTAAAAAAGTGGTTACTATATATAGTCATATTTAGGTGGCTAATAAATGAGAAATCGGAAACATAGATATGACATGGCAGGGGGCATACAGAGCCTATAGAACGGTCGGAATGACATTTTAACATATTTTCATACATGTGTATATATAATACAGAAATTTCCGTTTTTGTCATTCGTACTACACAATAGCCATAATTAGCTTATATCCTCTATTCTTTCCATTTCTCCATTCCTCAACTTGGAAATAATCTTTAATCATGCTGCCTTTGATAGTCCTCTCTGGATGGATTTCAAGCACATCAAATATACGGGTCAATTCTTCCTTTATATAGTCATTGGTGTATGACTTCCCAACCTTGAATGAGTTTTTTATAAGCCTGATAGTCCTATTACCCTTACGCTGTCTCAATATCAATTCCTCTTTAACTTTCTGCTGATTATAATTCAGTTCTTCTATATGTTCTTTTCCCAATACTTCAAAGGCTTCGACAATGAACGGGTCAATCTTGCGTATCTTATTGACAAAATCAAAAGCGTTTTCGGAAAGAGGCTGTTCAAACATATTCAGTATTTCCACAATCTTTTTCCTTTTGTCTCTAACGGTGCGAGCTGACATTATTATTTCCATTTTCTCGTCATTCTCATCACTATTACAAATCTCAAAAGTCGGTGTGAAGTAGTGACATTCATTATACCATTCTATCATTGTCTGCTCAGACTTATACCTACTAATTACTAGAGCGTCATTAACATCACAGTCTATTCTAAACCAATTTTTAGTAAGGTCTGGGTAAAGGTATTTACGGAAGGGGTGAATATCTATCACTTCTCCGAAAGCCATGCGGTCATTTCTGCTGTCAGCATTGTTGTAATATCTAACAAGGGTTCTGTAACGGATTTCCATATCATATATATCTTGTTCTACCTGTTCCTTGCTCCTGACATTGTTTTCTGGATTTACCCTATAGATATGGGTAGCAGAATTTAAGCCCTTACGGAAACGACCACAAATTTGTATGCAGTCCGTATCGACATCGAGCATGGTGTATGGTGAAATGTATGGGTCTGTAATCATTAGCAAGTCTGGCTTATATGTCAACTCCAAATCAAACGCGGAAAAGAAACGGCCTGTGAAGAAGTTGTATCGCTTCATCGTATCTGCGCTCCATTCTTTATAGGCATTAGTAAAGTCATAGCCCTCTCTTAACTTGGTAACGCTTTTAGGCGCACAATAGACAGTAGAATCATCCAACAAATTGAAATGCTTCATTATAGAGTATATTTGAGATATTGAATTTACGAAGAAGCAAATAGTGCGGTTCTTGTGGCTTTCCAGATACTCACCTATAGCCTTTGTAGTGTTATAGGTATTTATTACCGTTATATCCTGTTGGTAGTCATAATCGGCACGGACTTCAACCGTCTTGAAATTCCTTAAACGTGGGTCGCTGAATCCAAGTGGGGTAGCAGACACCATAGCCTTGTTCTTGAAACGGAAAAAGTCAGCCATTGGTAATACGATGAAGTTTCTGTAGTCCACATCTTTAACAAGTTGATGGCACTCGTCCATTAGCAAGAAAAACTCGGAATAGATATTGATACCGCATTTCTCACAGGCGACCTTAATCTTACCAAAACTTTCGGGGGTAGTCATTATCTTGTACCTTGTATTCTCTTTTAAGTAGGTAACTACTTCGCTCACTGTGGCATCTTCATAAACACCCTTCGGGTACGGCTCCTTCTTTTCTTTACTCTGAATAACAGGAACATTCGGCACAATGATTATAGAATTTCTATCGGTCTTTAGTTCCAATGTTGTAGCACCACAGCCAGGTATTCTTTTTGACAGGATGCAGTCTGTTGGAATCTCACTTAACACATTTGGACTTGACAGGTATTGTCCTTCTTTCAATGTAATCATAATCCCTTCTCAATTAAATAGTTCATAAATTTATCGTTTCTCCTTATGCTGAAAAACAGTTTGCCGTAGCGGAAGAAAGCACATATCTCAATATATGCCTCAGTCTCTCCTAAAAAAGGTATGCGGGCAATATTATGGTTATGCTCTATCAGTTCTTTAACTCGGCTCTCACAGTCAATGTCTGACACCTCTAAAGGGTCAACTCCGAAGTCCTCATAGCACCCCGTTTCCAGATAGTTAAGAATCCATTGCCAGCCGTTAGCATTGAGTTTGTATTTGAGCCGTGTTATTCCGAAACAGCTTATCGAAAGTTCTTCTTTCTTGACATATATATCAAGGTGATTATGTTGCATCATCAATAGCTTTATTTGACGGTGCGCGGCATCATTTATCGGCGTATTGTCACTTTCTTCTTCATCATCTTCTTCCTCACCTTCTTTTATTCCTTCACCTCCTAAATCTTCTACAGTCTGTTTTGGCTGTTGCTCATTCGGAATAGAGTCTATCACTTCTTCGTCTTCTTCAAGTTGTTGCTGTAGCATTTGCTCTATTAGGACTTCTTCGTCTTCCTGTTCTGACAGGCATTGCTCTACATATTTTTGTTTTATGTAAGCATCTATAACGGCTTGCTCTTCGGTTTCTGCTAACAGTCTGTCTTCTTCGGCTGCATCAATCATTTGTTGCTCCTGTTCAAAAGCAAGCAATTCGTCTTCATTGACATAATCATCAACATCGTCTTGTACTTCAAGGACAGCATCCATCATGTCCTCGTTTACACACTCATTAAGAACTTCTTTTTTCATTTTTATTGTTTATTAAAGATACGTCCCTTTCTTGACAGGTGGTAACATTACCTCGGCTATTGCTTTAGCTGCGGCAAAATTAGTTCGGATTTAAAAAATAAGGAAAGAAAAAGAAGTTTTCTGTGGAGAGGTTTATAAATAAAAAAGAGTATCTCCATGCTCGGAAATACTCTTTATAAATGGTTGATAATATGATGATTGTACTTAGAAATGCCAATATTTTGGATGCTTGTACTTGCTTAGATAGCCTTTAAGCTGATTCTTCTTGTTCCCGCTTTCGTTGTATTCCCGCCACATGCTATCTCTTCTGAGAATACCAAGTACATATATCATTCGTGAAACAAGTAGGCTCTTGTCATAAGACGCATTGATAGCCTTATTCGCAGTAAGCGGTGAAAGAAACCAACTCAAATATTTATTGAATAGATACATTTCAGTAATGATAGACAATTCCACTTTTTCAGAATCATGTAGGAGATAGCCCTTAATGGGAGTCGTTATCAGATAGTCATTGATGATATTGTTCAAAATAGCTAATGTCTCATCATCGTCAATAGTGAAAGCTCTACTGCCTTCAACCTTAAAGGTCAATGTTGCAGATTTTGATGTAACATACTTGCCTCGATGTTTTACAAAATTCAACTTCTCAAATTCCGCTTGAAGGTTCTTTAGTTTCTCCAACGGTTCTTTCGGGAAAACCCTTGCACTTTCACACTCCCAATCTACCTTCCATTTTATAAACAGGCATAGATACCAGAACTTAGAACTGTCAAGCCCAAATGCTTTCAATGTGTCTTGAATGTCTGAGCTTTCGTATAAGTCCATTTTTATCTCTTCTGTGTCTATCTTTCCATCGAGAAAGTCACTCGCAAAACGGAACGGTTGCAAGTGTGGGGTTGTACTTGCTGGGCTTCCATCGGGGTTAATATCAGTCACTATCTCACCCATCATGTCCGATACTTGGCAGACATAATCAAACAATGGCTCACTCTCATAATAAGCCCATTCATCTTCATGTTTTGGCAGTTGTTCTATCATATCCTTTGTTTTGTGCGAAAGTATAAAAAAACTCCCACCTACGCAAATGTATGTGGGAGCGTTTAACAATTATTTGCCAAAAACGTACTTCAAAACCTTTGTATTGGCCTTATTCTCGTTCACAAAGTCGCGTTCTATGTATATATCAGTGACTCGCATGGACTCGTCAACATGGTTGAGGGCTGCATGAACGGTATATTTGTCTATCTTGCACTTATTGAGGGCGATTGTTGCCCATGAGTGACGGGCTGCATAGTATTCCAAATCCTCTATCTGCAACTGTGTTCCTATCTCTTTTAAACCTTTATTGATGGCTTTATTGAAAGCTTTGGCATCACGGTAGTATTGATAGAAGTTAAAAAGGCGTTGCCCTGTGTGGTCTCTGTACTTCTCAATAATCGGCAGTATCATATCTGGCACAATCACCTCCATCTTGGCCTTATCAAGTCTGCGGTCTTTGGTCTTGGTGCGGTAGTAAATCAGTTTGTTTCCTATAAGTTCAGTAGCATTGTAGAGGTCAACAGAGTTAATCCCCATCAAACAGAACGACATGATGAAGCAGTCTTTAGCAAGGTCAGGGCGGCAAGTATGCTTGATTCCCTTGTGAATGTTCTGATAGGGTAGATTCCAGATAGCTTTTATTTGTTGAGGCTGGAGGGCACGCTTTCGGGTTGCCTCCTGTTTCGGAATCTTAAAGTATTCAAAAGGAGTGTGAGGTATGCGCATTAGTCCCTTGTCGGGTTTGTTATAAAACCTTTGAGCCTCACTATAAAGATGTCTTAAACTCATAAGATAAAGCGACAAGCACCGATTAGATGGTACGCGCTTCCCTGCTTCAACCATCTGCTTAACTTTACGCGCACGTACCTCTATTATATAGTCCCTGTACTTCTCTAACAAGTCAACAGTGATTTCCTTGATATTTAGCTCTTCTTTACCAAGGAATTTGATAAAAGAATTTAAGGCCGTGGTATAATTGTCCTTACCTTTGATTGTGGTCTCACTAATCCATTTCTTGCAGAAAGCAATGAAGTCTATTGGCTTTTCCGCCTCGTCTTTGTTCTGTAAAAGATAGACGATTTCATTTAGGTCAAGCCCATCTGTGTTGATGTTTAGTGTTGTCAACAATGTGCGATAATGTAACACCAACTTGTCTGCTTCCTGTTTGATGTAGGAATCATCCTTGAACCTTAACTTTGGTGTTAGGTCACTTTCTGCTGCGAACAAATTTGTAGAGATTCGCTTCACAGCCCTGTCTTTTGTAAATCGAATTTTGACGTTGTAAGTACCGTCTGTTCTTTGCTTGCCCTTTTGGACTTCTGCCTTAATTGTCAGCATAGCATTTAGTGTTTTAGGGTCAACCTCGGGTCAACATGGGGTCAACAGAGGTCAACATTTTGTTGAAAATGCGCTGATTTTGGAACCAACTGAAAGGCAGAAGGGGATTAAGACTTGTTATCTGTTAGAGATTGGGTACTCTTACAAACCCCTTATAATATGGAGTTTAGGCATAAAAAAATCTCAGATTTCTCTGAGACTTTTATTGTGGACCAGCCAGGGCTTGAACCTGGGACCTCCAGATTATGAGTCTGTTGCTCTAACCAACTGAGCTACAAGTCCGATGATGTTGGCTTTTGCCAGAAATCGGGTGCAAAATTAGACAATTCCTGCGAATTATGCAAATGAAAGCGAGAAAAATTTGGTTTCACAAAGAGTTTTGACTACTTTTGCATCTTGATAGAAGAATAAAAAAGCTCTTGATAGAAGAATAAAAAGCTCTTGATAGAAAGAAAAAAACTCTTGCGACGGGGAGTCGCTCATCTTCATGAAGAAAGATTGCGCTGTGACCATAGGCTTTTTCGACGGCGTTCACAAAGGACATCGCTATTTGTTGCGACAGCTGGAAGAACTGGCTGCCGCCAAAGATTTGAGGCCGAGTATTGTGACATTCGATTGTCATCCGAGGACCATAGTGCAGGCCGATTTTGCTCCTTTATTGCTGACAACACAAGAAGAAAAGCTGACCTTGCTCACCGAGGCGTTCGGCGGAGAAATCGTTGTGCTGCCTTTCACCCAAGAACTTAGTGCACTGACAGCCAGGGAGTTCATGCAAACCGTCCTTCGGGAGCAGCTGAATGCGAAGCTCTTGCTGATGGGGTACAATCACAACTTTGGTCATGGTGGCGGCACCAGGGAGCAATATGAGGCATGGGGCCGAGAGACGGGCATCGAGGTATGCTTGGCCGAACCTCTTGCCGGCGAGAAGGTGAGCAGCAGCAGGATCAGGGACCTGATAACTTCGGGCGAGATAGAGAGGGCAAACGAAATGCTCGGCTACCCATATTTCCTGACAGGAGTAGTGACGGAGGGCAAGCAAATAGGCAGACAGATAGGGTTTCCGACGGCAAATCTCCGCTTGCCTGCGCAAAAGTTGCTGCCCGCTTGCGGCGCTTACGCCGTATGGGTGACCTTGCCCGACCATTCAAAACGAGGCGGAATGCTTTGCATCGGACATCGTCCAACGGTGGAAACTGATGGCAAAATCAGCGTGGAAGTACACATCTTCGACTTCAGCGAAAACTTGTACGGAAAGTCAATTTCTGTCGATTTCATCGGGAAATTACGGAACGAAGCACACTTCGATTCGCTTGATGCCCTGCAGCAGCAACTCATCCTCGATGCGACATCTGCACGCCATCTGATTAACCATTCCTCATGACCGACAAGGAGTTCATAGCACAGAACAAGGATGCCGATATACATGAACTGGCGTTGGGCAAGGCTCCTGATGGGATAGACCTCCACTTCTGCTTAGAACAGATAGAAGGAAGGCAGATAGCAAAGCGGAAGTTGCCATTATGGACAAAGACTGAGGGCATAATCTATCCCGCAAAACTCTCGTTGGAACAATGCAGCAGCGAGCAGACAGCTCTCTACAAGCAACGCCTGGTGGAACGATTGGTGCCGGAGAAGCGGCATAAAATGGTCGATTTGACCGGTGGTTTCGGCATCGATTTCACCTATTTGGCAAAGCTGTTTGAAGAGGCAGACTATGTGGAGCAGAATGAAAAGCTTTGTGAAATAGCCCGACACAACTTCACTCTCTTTGGCTTGCCACATGCCCGGATTCACAACAAGGCATGCGAGGATTTTATCGATGAAATGGGCGATTTTTGCATCATTTACCTCGATCCGAGCCGTCGGGATGGAGCAGGGAGGAAGATGGTGGCCCTAAATGATTGCACACCAAACATAGAAACTATTCAGGCCGTATTGCTCGAACACGCACCCATCGTGATAGTAAAACTCTCGCCGATGCTCGACATACAGGATGCCCTTCGTCGCCTGCCCAAGACAAGCGAGGTGCATGTGATAAGCGTTGACGGCGAATGCAAGGAAATGCTACTGGTGCTTGCTCGGGAAAAGGCGGAGACTGTGCACTACTATTGTGCAAACATCGCGGCAGAGACTCACATTTTCTGTACCGACACACGGGATTCTGACCCCGTGATTGCGCCGCTTCCAGAGCAATACCTCTACGAACCAAACGCCTCCATAATGAAGGCTGGGGTGCAGAACGCTCTGTGCCAAAGCTATGGAGTCAGGAAGCTTCATCCCTTCAGCCATCTGTTCACTTCTGCCCATTTCATCGAAGATTTTCCGGGTCGGGCGTTCCTGATTGAGGACTACTGCGGCTTCGGAAAGAAGGAGTTGAAGAGGCTGTTGGAAGGCGTCGGACAATGCAACCTGACCATCCGCAACTTCCCCACCACCGTAGCCGAACTCCGGAAGCGGCTCAGGCTGCGCGAAGGAGGCAACACCTACATCTTCGCCACAACGCTCAGCGACGACTCGCATGTCTTGCTGCGATGCCGCTTGCCATGAGGGCTGACACAGGATATTCAAAGAGGAAAAGAACCTGTCCGACAACAGAAAAAAGAGACCGGAAAAATGGACTTCGGAAGCGCCATAAAGGGGGGTTAAAAACGCCGCACGCGGGGATTGCCAACGCCGCACGCGGAAATGGTCATCGCCGCACGCGGAATTTGCCATCGCCGCACGCGGCGTTTGCAACCCCCTCCAAAGGGCATATAAATCGCTATGCGAAGAGGTCGGATTTCTAGCCATTCACATAAGTCTATCTACACAGATATCAGAAAGATATGTTAGTAAAAACATTCAGCGCCAGCGTGCAGGGACTTCAGGCTTCGGCCGTCACCATCGAGGTGAATGCCACTCGAGGTGTACGCTTTGTGCTTGTCGGATTGCCCGACAGTGCCGTCAAGGAAAGCTACGAGCGCATCGTGGCTGCCATAGAGAACAGCGGCTACACCTTTCCCACACGCGCAATCACTATCAACATGGCTCCAGCCGATGTCCGCAAGGAAGGCTCCGGCTTCGACCTCCCAATGGCAATCGGCATCCTGGCTACAGAAGGGGCAGTCGATGCCAACGTCTTGAACCGCTACATGATGGTTGGCGAGCTGAGCCTCGACGGTTCGCTGCAAGCCATAAAGGGTGCTCTGCCCATCTCCATCAAGGCCAGAGAACTGGGATTCGAGGGGCTTTTCGTGCCCGAGGACAATGTTCGAGAGGCTGCTGTGGTGAACAATCTCAATGTTTTTGGCGTTCGCCACATCAATCAAGTCATCGGTCATCTGAACGGCATTGAGCCGATGAAACCGACCATTATTGACACAAGGGCAGAGTTTTTTTCCAAGCAAAGCGTCTTTGAACACGACTTCGCCGACGTCAAAGGGCAGGAACAAGTGAAGCGCGCCCTTGAGATAGCGGCAGCAGGCGGTCACAACCTAATCATGATAGGCCCTCCAGGCAGCGGAAAGAGCATGCTGGCTAAGCGTTTGCCCAGCATCCTGCCGCCTCTGACACTTCGAGAGAGCCTGGAGACCACACAGATTCACTCCGTGGCGGGCAAGCTGAAGAGCGATTGCTCGCTGATAGCTCAGCGTCCCTTCCGTTCGCCCCACCACACCATCTCGCAAGTGGCACTCGTCGGTGGCGGCGCAAATCCGCAGCCCGGCGAGATAAGCCTGGCGCACAACGGGGTGCTTTTTTGCGATGAATTGCCGGAATTTCAGCGTTCCGTGCTCGAAGTTTTAAGGCAGCCGCTCGAGGACCGCGTCATCAACATATCGCGGGCGAAGTACACCATCACCTATCCCTGCTCGTTCATGTTCATCGCCTCGATGAACCCGTGTCCGTGCGGATACTATAACCATCCGGACAAGCATTGCTGCTGTACGCCCGGACAAATCATGAAGTACCTCAACAAGATATCCGGCCCCCTACTCGACCGCATAGATATCCATTGCGAAGTCCAGCCCGTGCCCTTTGCACAGCTCTCGCAGATGCAGCCGGGAGAAACGTCGGCAGTCATCAGGGAAAGGGTGATTGCGGCCCGAAAGATTCAGGAAGAGCGCTTTAGCTCCCTCCCTCTCGGGGAGGGCGGGGGGAGAGGCCACATCCATTGCAACGCCCAGATGACGGAGAAGATGCTCCACAAGTTCGCGGAGCCCGACAATGCCTCGCTCGACATGCTCCGCATGGCAATGGAACGGCTGAAACTCTCTGCCCGAGCCTACAGTCGCATCCTGAAGGTGGCAAGAACCATAGCAGACCTCGCCGGCAGCGAAGCAGTCCAGACGCAGCACATCGCCGAAGCCATCGGCTATCGCAGCCTCGACCGCAGCGACTGGGCAGAGAGGGGAACATAGAACTATCTCGTTGAATTGCCGGAACACGTCCGGAAGCTCCGAACACAGAACAAAACATATTGGCCATGCTTTTTAATTCATTAGCTTTCTTACTGTTCTTCCCGACGGTGTGCATTCTGTTTTTTTGCATTCCCGCCCGCCAGATCAAGTACAGGAACCTGTTGCTGTTGCTGGCCAGTTACTATTTTTATATGAACTGGAAGCCCGTCTATGCCTTGCTCCTGCTTACCAGTACGGTTCTGACCTATCTGGCATCGATTGCCATCGAGCGGTCGAAGGAGCAATGGAGGAGGAAGTTTTGTCTTACTGCGGGCATAGTTCTCAATCTATCCATACTTGTGCTTTTCAAGTACTTCAATTTCCTGGCCTTGAACTTGCACGACATCCTTGAACTTGCAGGGCTCACCATCTCTGTGCCAAGCTTTGATGCGTTGCTGCCTGTCGGCATATCATTCTATACTTTTCAGGCTTTAGGCTATTCCATCGACGTCTATCGTGGGAAAACGGTTGCCGAACGCAACTTCCTGACCTATGCCCTGTTTGTCTCTTTCTTCCCTCAGCTGGTGGCAGGCCCGATTGAGCGTTCCTGCAATCTGCTGCCTCAGTTCAAGTCTAAGCATTTTTTCGATGACGTTCGTGTCATGCAAGGTCTGAGATGGATGCTATGGGGTTACTTTCTGAAGCTTGTTCTTGCAGACCGTTGCGGACTGTATGTTGACACCATTTTCAATCATGTTGACAAGCATAACGGCGGGTCGTTCCTCCTGGCTTCTTTTCTGTTCTCTTTCCAGATTTATGGAGATTTCGCCGGCTACTCTCTCATAGCCATCGGTGCCGCCAAGGTATTAGGTTTTCAACTGATGGAGAACTTTCGCCACCCTTATTTCTCCTGCTCTGTAGGCGAGTTCTGGCATCGGTGGCATATTTCGCTGTCCACATGGTTCAAGGATTATGTGTATATCCCTCTCGGAGGTAATCGCGTGGGGCGTGTGCGCCATTATTTCAATCTACTCGTAACATTCGTTCTCAGCGGTATTTGGCATGGAGCCAACTGGACTTTTCTCTGCTGGGGTACGCTCCATGGACTGGCGTTATGCCTTGAAAAAGCATTCGGCTTTCATGACAAGCATCAGAGTCCGGCCAGACTCCTTTATTGGGTAGTCACCTTCGTGTTCTTATGTATAACCTGGATGGTGTTCCGTGCTGACAGCCTGTCTGATGTTATTACTATTGCCACTTCTATGGTCACAGACTTGGGCATCCCCTATGTGCAAGATGTGGGCTACGGCGTCATAGCCTCAGCTCTGATGGCCATCATAATAGTCCTTGTGAAAGAGTCGTCGGAGGAGTTTGATTGGGCCATTCGTCGCACGCTCGGTCGCATACCCTTGGCCCAGTATGTTTACATGGCATCACTCATTGCCTTCATTTCTCTTTTTGGCATCTTTGGCAACAATCAGTTCATATATTTCCAGTTCTAACAGCCCGCACAAATGAAAAGATTCTTCCTGTCTCTGTTTCTCATCTTCGCTTTATGGTTGGCCATCGACCGTAGCGGTGCTGCGATAATGTGGTGGCTTCAGCAACATTCTCAGGACACCACAAGTTCAAAAATAATACACATCGTCGAAAACCTCTCAGCGGATGTCGTCCTCATGGGAACCTCCAGATGCAACGGCCATTATGTGCCCTCCATCCTGTCCGACTCCTTAGACATGAGCGTCTATAATGCAGGCATCGACGGTTCCGACAACATTTTCGCACAGTATATGGTGCTTAGCTATATCCTGCAATACCATACGCCGAAGGTGGTCTGCATGGAAGTGCAGAACAGTTTTCTTGACGAAGAAGAAGCCGCATTTCTCACCACAGGCTATTTTGCACCCTACTTTGGGGTATGTGCAGAGGCCGACTCTGTATTTCGGCTCGCAGGCACTTATCCGTTCTACAATTTGTCCCATCTCTTCCGTTATAACACTAAGGTCCTTGCCATGATTACCGGGCAGTTTAAGAGCCATCTGGACAACGAGGAACACGGCTATATCCCCAACCCACAACCTGATACGCCTCCCGAGCTGACGCGCTGGAACACAGAACCGTTCCATCTCAGCAATGAAAAGTTGGAATACATGGAAAAGTTCATTCAAAGATGTAAGGAGAGAGACATCATGCTTTGCTTTATGATTTCACCCGCCTTTTCTATCGTGGACTCTACTTATTATGCCCAGCTGAAAGCGTTCTCGGCACAACATCAGATTCCATTGCTCGACTATCACACTTCAAGTTATTATCTCAATCATCCTGACTATTTCAAAGATTCTTATCACCTCTGCGACAAAGGGGCTCAACACTATACATCAATGTTTGCCCACAGCTTGAAGCAACTACTGATAGCACTTCAAGGACGCCTGACTCCTGAAGCCATCAGCTATCGCAGCCTCAACAGCAGCGACCGGGCAGAGAGGGGTATCTGAGAAACATAATCTTAAAAGTAAAATCACAAAATCAAACTAAACTATGTGGGACATATTTTTATTAATAGTTGGAGCCTTCCTAGGTGTTATTGCCACGAAAATTGATGATTATCTAAAACGGAGAAATGTTATAAGACGCAACCTTACAAGCCTAAGGGAAATACCTGACTACAATCCTCTCGCAGATGAGATACTGCTGATACGCCAATGGAATTCGAGAGACAGGTTAAATGAACAAAAGGCTGAAATCATTTATGATGAAACTCGCACATACGACATGATTGCTCCTAAAATAACATGTCCGTTCATCTCTGCTCCCGAGGAATGGGAAAAGATGTATGCTGATGAATTGAAGAAAGAAGCAAAAAGGAGTGGAGCCGTCAGCTATGTTACATACTTCTCACCTGACAACAAAGATACAGTCAATGGCGACAGACTGGTCCTGAAGGTTTCTACATGCGACTATCTTGCTCACGATGTCAATTCCAAGTACCTTTCCAAGTATCCTGAAGACTGGAAAAAGATAAAGCAAACCATAATAGGGGGCAATTATTCAGAATACTTTGATAATGCTATGCCAGGGAATGTGTTTGTAAACTTCATTGTAATCAATGGTCAAACAAACCATGTCCTGGCTATCAAGCGAAGCAGCAATGAGCTGAACGGACGCAACATATGGGGACTTAGCGGCTTCGAGACAATGAACAACATTGCAAATGTCGCTCATGGTTCTGAGGAGAAGTCGCTGCATGGAATTGTCTATCGTGGTCTGTGGGAAGAACTTGCCGTAGAAAGAGAAGAGGTGACTCAAATAGCTATCAGCTGTCTCTCTCTTGTGAGGCACTTAGGCATTATGGTTACAGCCCTCGTCAGAGTAGATTTAAAGGGAAAAAGCGACAACTTAAAACCAGGAGAAAGTCCTTTGTCAGAAGGAGAATTTATTCAGCGAATTATGCATCAGAGCGAAAGTGGCTTCGAACATAGCAGCATCAAGTGGTTACCCATCGACCTTAAGGAAATGAAGAACTATATCGAAAATAAGGCAGGATTTTATAAAGACGTCATACAAACATATGATGGAAACGAGGCAGAATGGATACGCTATGCCAAATTGCAAATGTACCAGATTTGGTATAATCACACCTGCATAGGTATAACTTTATAAACTATCCAGCGACTATTTATGCGGCCTGCAGTCGTGATGACAAACTAGGCACGTGATGATGACAATTTAGGCATGTGATGAACGCAATTTAGGCACATGACATTTGCAATCGTCGCGTAGAGCATCGGGAACCCCAACCCAACAAAACTTATTTCGGCGCCTTCAACCCATTCGGCACACGCTACCTGTCGTTCTTATACCTCCTTTTCACGATATTTTTATTCAACTGTATTGTAATTACCAAATTATTTCATATCTTTGCAACTAATTGTGTTCAAATTATATCCTAATCAACTCGTTTCAATTTGTTAACAGCCTTATTATTTCCTAAACAATTCCCGAAATTATGAGTCATTCTATCTTTATAAGTTATTCTAATAATGATTTAAATGTAACAAAAACCATTGTGGATTATCTGGAACATAATGGATATAAGTGTTTTGTGTCTTATAGAGATATCCCCGTCGGAAAGGTTTGGTCGAAAGCTATTACAGAAGCTATTGAAGAATGCAAAGTGATGGTTGCTTTATATTCTGAGTACTACAACCAGTCAGAACAAGTTGACCGAGAAATCGAATTGTGCTGTGATGTTGAAAAGAAGCCGGTTATTACTTTTATGCTATCGGATGTTCAAATGTGTGGAGCGAAAAAGTATTTCCTGAAAAATCTCAATTGGATATCTGCAGCAGGAAATATACAAGACAGCCTTCCTGCTTTATTAGAAACAGTTCGACAGAATATTGGGCAAACTCCAAATGCCACAGACTCCCAAATGGCACAAAGAGAAGACAAAGTCCGTTCCGATGCCCTGTCCAGCATTCGGCTGGATTCGGAAAAGTTCAATTGCTATATAGGCAGGAACGTTTCACCTGAAATGATCTATCAGGCTGTTGGAATAGACGGTTGCGTGTATTCGAACGAATACCAAGGCGTGTATGAAACCTGCATAAACTGGTGGAAGAAGAATCCCGCAATATATGTAATGATAGAGGACAATCAAACAAAAAAAATAGTTGGCTACATCAATGCAATGCCTCTCAATAATGACTATTATCAAAAGATTCGAAGCGGAGAGACTATAGACACAGATATTCCTTCAGAGGAAATAGAAACCTATGATTTCCCTGACACATACCAACTCTACTTTTCTTCCATAGCTATTCACCCTGACTACCATAACACAAACGCTTTTAAAGCCTTGTTCGATGGCTTCATTATCCATATTTTAGAATTATACGATAGGGAAATTTATTTCTCATCTATCGTGGCAGATGCCGTTTCTGCGATAGGAGAAAAACTATGTAAATACATTGGGTTGACTCACATAACCAATTCAAATCATGGCTCAAAAATATATGAAGGAACCTTAATACCGCCATCCATTCTTCCAAAGACAAATCTTTGCAAGCGACTGATTACAGTCTATCAGCAAATTGCCCGCGACAGAAACGACTTTGAGGGTGGTTAGCTTTTAACAAAAGAACAGAAATATCGCAGCCTCGACAGCAGCGACTGGGCAGAGAGGGGTATCTGACAACAAGCAGTTATGAGTAAAAAGCTATTGAGCAAAGGACTATTGAGCAGAAGGCTGTATCTTGGGCTGGGGTTACTGGGAGTTGCGTGGCTGTTTGTCACGATATTCTCATACAACACTTCGCCTATTTTCAAGGAGTGGGGGGACAATACCGATTCCGCGATTTTCAACATCATTGGCAAGTACTGGGCACAGGGATGCCTGCCTTATGTGGATTTATGGGATCTGAAAGGACCGTTGATCTTCTTTGTGAATGCTGTAGGTTTCTGGATTGCATCTTCTCGGCTTGGCGTCTATTTCCTGCAAATCGCGTCTTTGACGATTACCCTTATTGGAGCATACAGGATATTCCGCACGCATTTTCATGTCAAGACCTCCTTCGTGCTCACGATGGTCTCGCTGGCAAGTCTTTCCTATACCTATAGCGGAGGGAACCTTACGGAGGAATACATGTTGCCGCTGCTAATGTTTTCCTTTTATGGTGTCGTGAAGTGGGTTAAAGCTTCTGAGACTGGCAATCAGCCTACTCATCCGCTTTCCTATGCATTCCTCTATGGCGTCACCTTTGGAGCATGCCTTCTGACACGCCTCACTAATGCCTTGCCAATATGCGGAGCCGTTGCTGTAGTGGCCGTTGTGCTGATAAAGCGGCGAATGTTTCGGAACCTGATTTCTTGCATTACGGCGTTCGTCTTGGGGTTCCTCTTTGTCACGCTTCCTTTTATTGCCTATTTTCTATACCATGACGCTTTGCAGTCCATGTGGAATGCCACCTTCCTGTATGCTTTCCATTATGCTTCCAACTCATCGAAGGATGTCCTTGAAAGCGGACTTCACTACTTCCTCCTCAGCTACTTCAACTGCATCCTGCTGCTGTTCGTCTGCTTCCTTTTAGTGATATTCAGGCGCCAAGAATCTCTCAGGATATGCACATGGTTGTGTGCTGCCCTGCTTCCTTTTATATGGTTCTGCCAAGGCAACGGTTTTGGGAATTATGGAACGATTGTATTGCCCTTGTTCCCCATCGCTATGATTGAAGTCCACAGGCTACGCTCCCGCACTTTACTGTTTGCCGTCGTCGCTATAATGATGGTGGCATGTGGCAGCAAGATACGCTGGATGCACTACCTCTATTCATATACTAATCAGGAAAGGGTGGACATCCAAGCCTTCCTGCATCGGTCGCCCGAGGTTGACTACTCGTCGTTTGTGGCCTATAACAGCACTCCCTATATCTACCTTGAGAGGGACATACGCCCTGCGGCTCCGTTCTTCACCTTGCAGGATTTCTTCAGGGACAGGATTCCGGGATGGGATTCGATTATCGTGACGACATTCACCGCGAAACGCCCGGAATGGATTATGGTCAAGCGAGACGCCTATGAGAGCAACGAGACGTTGCTCATCCAACCTCTTTTGGATGAGAGCTACAGGCTGGTGTCGAGCGACAGGGAGAAGGGGCTGGATTTGTACCGCTCATGCCGGCCCAGCCCTGACCGTGGCGAATAATTAGCGGAGCACCTTGCGGAGTTTGCCGTCGGAGCTGCGGATGATATACAATCCGGGCTGCTGCGTATTGGAGACAGGCTTGCCGTCTATGCTCCATTGGCCTTCTGTCCTGTCTTCTTTGAGAGGGGAAATGCCCAACCACTCGCCGGTACACATCATATCCATGTAGGCGCGCAGTTCTTCTATGGCTTGGGGCAATTGCTCGTTGGTGAGGTCGAGTTCGCTTAGCCTCGTCAGATACACCCGTTCGTAGTACGAGCGCAGGAAGTCCCTGGATTCTTCGCTGTACTGATTGCTATTGAACAGTCCCTCCGCCTCGGCAGCCAACTGCTTATACTGAGCCCAGAGTTCTGCATTGAGGGCTATGTCCTCCCAGGCAGCGTCGATGCCTTGCATGGCTGCGATGGCGCTCTCTCTGTCGGAGGCAGAGGCGGAGTATGCGGCATTGTAGGCATCCAGGTAGCTTTTGCTGACAGTCACGGTGACATAGCCCAGCTTCTTTTTCTTCATTTCCCTGAGCCATGTCTGATATGCTGTGGGCTGATTGCCGTAGTAAGTCAGAGTAAAGTCGTCGAACACACACCAGTCCATGCCTGCTGCCTGGCTCTTCGAGACGCCGAATGTGAGCGTGTGGTTGTCCACACCTGCGAAGATGACATTGTCGAAGTAGCTGAGCGAATGCATGTAATACTCAGCGGCAATCATGTCATCGGGCATGTAATACTTGCGAGTGCCGTTCAGTGCGGCAATCTCTCTGCCCACGCCTTTCGCGGCCGTGACGCTCTTGGAAAAGGGCGAGGCGATGGGAAAGGTGAGCCTGTCGGAGCCCGTCACCGCATAGAGACAAGCGTTGCGCAAGGCTCTGTCCTTGATGCGATAGTGGTCGTACGCCTCCTGTGCCTCGCCACAGCGATAGAAGGCTCTGCAGCCGATGGCATAGACGCCGTTGGGCAGGTCGGTAATCGTCTGGTAAGTATTGAAGTTGCGATTGAAGTGCTCGGCGTTCTCCTTTGGGTTGACGGCGCCGAACTGGTCGCCTTCCCAACCCTGAAGCATGTTGCTGTTGAAGCATGTGTTGACGATGCGGGCGCTCATGTCGAGGGGCTTGCGATAGGTGGCGTCGCTCTCTCCCACCTCATACATATCCTTCAGATAGCGGAAGTTGTTGGCGATGATGGTGTTCACGAGGTCCAGTCCGCGTGTCTCATAGCCGTTGCTCGTGTTGACGCCCACATAGTCGGCAAGGATGATGCCGGTGGGGCCGGCGGTGTTCGACGGGTTGTTCAGGTAGTCGATGATGGCGGCATTGGTGTGCGCAGCGTTGTCGCGGTAGCCGTCGCTCGACGAGACTTCCTGGTCGACCACGAAGGGGATGTAGAGCCTCGATGTCTTGGAGTAGGCGGAGGCGAAGTTATAGACCCAGACGATGTCGGCTGCCGTGCTGGTCTTGTGCTTGGTGCTGAAGTCGAGCAGCTGGCGTACGCCGGCCACTTTGCGGTCGAGGTCGCCGTCACGCCATGTCTCGGCGAAGTCCTGCATGTAGAGGGTAGCCGTAGCGCCGCTTGCCCCCCTAATCTGTCCGTTTCTCTGCGCGTTCCAATCCAACTGCCCCGTCCAGTTCCTGAAAAAGCCTCCTACGGGCTGGCTGGCGTATTCGTTGCGGCTGAGCAACAGAATCTTGCCGCGCATCTCGCGCACCGTCAGGTCTTTCTTGAAATCGACGAGGAAGTCCTTCAGGTCGTCGCGCCCCAGCAGCTCGAGTAGGCGCTCGCCGTAGTTGCTCGCATTGTCGTCGCCGTCGGTTTCGTGAAGGATGTGTATCACCACGAATTCCGAGGGATTCTCCTTGAGCTTGTCGCGCAGGAAATAGAGGGCGTTGTCGAAGCGCAGGTTGGTAGGCACGATGCCGTGATTGACATTCAGGTAGTCGTTCTTGACGCACGGACGGAGGTCGAAGGCACGCACGCCCAGGTTCCATTGCTCCTCGAAGCTCTTGTCCTGCGTGCGGGCGTACTTGTCGCCGAAGGGTCCGTAGATGGATGTCGTGATGCCGGGGAAACCGTTGCCTGTGCCCGTGTCGTGGCTGCCCGGGATGGAAAGGTTTGCCACATAGGCATTGTCGGGAAGCCGCTTCATCCAGTTGTCCGCCTGCATAGGCAAGGCGAGAAGCAGAAGCAGGCTAAGGGTAAATGTGTGTCTCATAGTGCAAAGTGTTTTGTTTCTTTTGCTGCAAAGTTACAAAAAAAACTACGAACTATGGACTATGGACTATGAACTTTTTTGTATATTTGCGCCTAAAGTCAAAATAATGGATATGAAAAGGATACTTTTCGTGTGTCACGGCAATATCTGCCGCAGCCCGATGGCGGAATTCGTGATGAAGGACTTGGTGCGCAAGGCGGGCCGGGAGGACGAGTTCCACATCGAGTCGGCAGCCACCTCTACGGAAGAGATTGGCAACGAGGTCTATCCGCCTGCCCGACGCAAGCTGGCGGAGCACGACATCTCCTGCAAGGGCAAGACGGCAAGGCAGATGACGAGGCGCGACTACGACCGCTTCGACCTGCTCATCGGCATGGACGCGTGGAACATCCGCAACATGAAGGTCATCTGCGGCGGCGACCCCGACAACAAGATCCGCCAGCTGCTCGACTTCACGGACAGGCCAGGCGATGTGGCCGACCCGTGGTACACGCGCGACTTCGAAGCGACGTGGCGCGATGTGCTGCTGGGATGCCAATGTCTGCTGGAGCAGCTGAAGGACACGGAGTCCGTATAGAAACATCCCCCTTCGCATGGTGCGACAGGCGATGCGCCGCCCCGCATTTTTCCACATGATTTGCAAGGCCTGAAATCGCCCCACAGGGGGATGAAAAACGCCGCCTGCGGAATTGGCAATCGCCGCACGCGGCGATGCCCAACGCCGCACGCGGAAATGGGCAACGCCGCAGGCGGCGTTTTCGGCGTGGCACGCCACACTGAGAATCAGGCACTTAGGAAGTCGCCGGAAGGACACAAAATAAATGTCCCTTCTGTTTCTCCAATTCAGATTTTCTTCGTACCTTTGCAGCAAATTCCAAACAAGACACAAACTATGTCAGACAGACAGGAAAAGGTGCTCGGCTTTCTGCGAGAGCACGACATCCCCTTCACATGCTATGAGCACCCCGAGGGCAAGACCATCGAGGAAGCCAAGCGCTGGTGGCGCGACGACGGCTCCGTGCACTGCAAGAACATCTTCATGCGCAACCACAAGGGCAATCAGCACTACCTCATCTGCTTCCATTGCGACCACGACCTCGACATACACGACCTCGAGGCTCGCCTCAAGGCTGCTCTCATGGCACAGGGGAAGAACTCGCCGGGCAAGCTGTCGTTCGCATCGCCCGAGCGCATGATGAAATACCTGGGCCTGGAGCCGGGCAGCGTCTCGCCCTTCGGACTCATCAACGACGAGGAGCACCACGTCCACCTCTTCCTCGATGCCGCACTCCTCGACGACAAGAACTACCGCCAGCCCGACCGCAAGACGCTCTCCTTCCACCCCAACGACTGCCGCGGCACGGTGGTCATCGCCCTCCAGGACTTCGAGCGATACCTCGCCGCCGTGGGCAACACCTACGAATACATCCGCCTCTATTAGCGCACCAGGCAAGACAATAAAACTAGTTATAACTAGTATCACTAGTTTCACTAGTCTCACTATCCTTTCCTGTCTCTCTTCCCCAAAAACCAAAGCAGCCCCACCCGACTAGGCCGGATGGGGCTGCTTCTTTCTGAAGACTGATTACTTCAGTATCTTCTTGCCGCCAACAACGTTGACGCCCTTCTGCATCTTGCTCAGGCGCTGGCCTGCAAGGTTGTAGATGGCTTCGCCCGTTGTCTGCTCGCTATACATTGAACGGATGCCTGTCTGGTAATCCTCTTCGTTGAAGAAGAAAGCATCAACGGCAGCAGTGCCGTTAGAACGGAGATAAGCATGGCCGGCCTCGATGGTCACATCGTCGCCCTCCTTCACTCTCTTGAAGGAGAGAACAGCTGCCTCTTCGTCCATCACATAGGTGCCTACATAAGCCTGCATGTCCTCGAAGACACCACTCAGGAGGTCCTCATCCGGCTGAACCGCATCGAGTTCGACATGTCTGTAAACCTTGTACTCGCCGGGCTCTCCCATGATGAGCAAGCCGTACTTTGCAGGAGCCACGGTGCCGAGGGTATCCACCATGATGATATTGGCATTGGCGCCAGTAAAGCCTGGAATAGCACCTACCTCTGCCCACTCGCCGTCCTTGGAGATGACGGTAAATTCGGGGGCACAGTATGTGGCAATACCCGACGGACCGATGGTAACTGTCCTGCCCGTATCCTCAAGCCTGATGTAAGTGACGTCGATGGTCTTGATGCGAGCCTGCTTGGGCCTGAGAGTCCTCGTGTTATAGAGGTTGTTCAGGACAACCTTGTTCTGTATGCCAGACCATGTAACGTGCACGCTGTCCGTATCGTAGGCAGCCTCGACACCAAACTGGTCAACCCATACGCTGCGATAGTCCTGGTCGCCTGTAATGGTGAAGACTATCTTGGAGATTGCATAGCCATCAGCCACGCTGAGCTCTACGTTGCTCTTTTCTATGTCGTTTGTAGCATTACCATAGACCTTGATGTGCTGGGTAGCACCGTAGGCGTTGGTGAATGAAAGGCTCAGCACATCGTTGCGAGTTGCAGAGAAGCCGCTGCCGCCGCCGCTGGTGCCCTGTCCCTGAATGTCCTTGTCGCTGAAAGCGAAGGTTGCCTCTGTATAGCCGTCCATCGTGACGGTAAGCGTGAAGCTCTTGCTGTCGGCAAGATATGTATCGGTCTCAGCAACATTGGCTGTGATTTCGGTAACGCCACGGCCTACAGGACGGATAAAGCCGTTTTCATCGACGGTGGCAACGCTCTCGTCAGAGCTGCTGTAGGTCACAGCGCCGTCGGAGTTGGTCGTGAAGACTGCGGTAACTTCGCCGTAGATGTCAACAACCTCCTTCTCCACGCTCCAAGAAGACTCAGGCGTCTGCTTGTCGGTAATGAGCTCGAACTCCTCAACCGTGCGGGGAGCTATCTCCCAATGACCGCTGGCACCTGTGGGAACATACCATACGGCAACGCCGGTCACATTGTATGTCTTGCCTTCCAAAAGCTCAGGCAGTGCGACGAACTTATTGCTGGGCTTGATGGTGTTGTCGTCGTCGTCAACGAAAGCAGTGCCGTCGTATGTGATGCCTTTAAAGGTGAGGAGGCAGCCCTGCATGTCCTTATAGAGGTCTGCTATAGCCACGCTGATTGGCGTTGCGCCTTCGCCCTTCGTCACGGTGATGCCCTCAGTGTCCTTCGTGAGGCTTGTGATTTCAGCACACTCGAGATAGGTGGTCAGCGTGACGATTGCCTTGCCATTCACCACATCGCCCACTTCGAAGCCATGATCCCTCTTGTAGCTAACGATGCCGTTGGGGCCGTCGGTGAAGTAAACCTGATTGCCCTTGACGCCCGTCACAATCCAGTTGTTGAACTCAACGAGGACTTGGATTTCTTTTCCTTCTTCAGGAGCCAGCGGGCAAAGCCTTCCGATGGAGGGCACAGCTTCGTCAGAGATGAACTTGAACTCTGCCGTAGCGATGTCACTTTGGGCACCTGTCGCATCAATGGCAACGGCCTTGACCACGCAGTCCTCGCTAATGGTGAAGGGTTCCTCGTACAGTGTGCCGAATATTCCAGTGGCAACGGGTGTCACGCCAGGATCTGTGCCGTCGGTGGTGTAGTAGATGGAGCAGCCTTCAGCGGCAGCTATCGTCACCTCCAGTGGCTCGGTGAACGAACCGCCGTTGGGCGTGATGACGGGCTTGGCGACAGTGACAACAGTGCCTGCCGCAACGAAGTCGTCCGTCGTGCGGGGAGCAATCTGCAGTTTATCATACCACAGGACGATGCCTGTAGCGTCGTAGGTCTTGCCATCTTCTGGGTTAAAGCCAGTGCTGAAGCCGTCGTAGTAGGCAATGGAGGCACCAGTGGCATCATTGAGCACTTTGTCGGTTGCATTGTAGGTGACGTCTTCAAGCTTGACGATGCAGCCCTGCTTTGTGTTGTCGAGAGCGCCGATGGTTGTAATGGTGGGTGCGGGAACTTCGCCAGCAGTGACTGTCACGCCTTCGGTGGTGGCTGTAAGGCCTGTTATCTCGGGTGCGCCCTTGTAGGCTGTCAGATTGATTGTGGCAGTGCCTCTGAGGTGGTCACCGACTTTGAAGCCGTGGTCGCTCTGATAGAGAAGAATGCCGTTCTCACCATCGGTAAAGAGAACGTTGACATTGTTCTTGCCCCTCAGACCCGTGCAAACCCAGTCGTTGAACTGCACGGTCACTTCGCCCTGGTCTGCTGCGCAGAGCTCTTCGATGCTGGTGATGACGGAGGAGGTGGAGAACTTGAACTCGGCAGAAGCGACAGCGCTGTATGCGCCTGTCACGTCGATGGCAACGGCCTTGACGGTGCAGCTTTCGCTGACGGTGAAGGGCTCGGTGTATTTGCCGTGAGTGGGTGCGGGCTCAGATCCGTCGGTGGTGTAGAAGATGTCGCAGCCTTCGCCGGCGGTGATGGTGACGTCCACGGGCTCTGTGAAGGTGCCGCCGTTAGGCTCAATGACGGGCTTGGCAACGGTTACGGTGCTGCCGCCGCCAGGAGCAAAGAACTGGATGGAGGCCAAGTCCAGTCCGCCGTTGCTTGTGCTGGAGTTAGAGATGTTGAAGATCAGTTTGTAGTAGGCTCCGGTGGGCCATTCTGTAACTTCTGACGGCTCGAGCGTTACGCTACCGGCCTGGCCTACAGAGAAGTCTTCGATAATCCCGTATGAATCGATGACATCTGTGAAGTCTGCATCGGATGCAACCATCAGGCCGATGGAGTTCACGGTGACTTGGGCGCGGCTGATGCCAAAGTGGTTGATGACGACGCGGTTGATGGCGCTGCCCATTGGGCTCTTGGCCGTGATGGTGCGGTCCACATTGGTGAGGTCTTTGCCGCCGATGCGCCAGCGATCGGTCTTGTCGTTGCTTACCTTTTGGTTGCCCGGCGCGTTCCAAATCATGCCGTCGTGCTCATCGTCGAAGTACTTGTTGTAGTCGGTGTGGTTTGCAACTCCATCACCTGTTTGGGAAACCGTCCACAGCGTGTAGAACGGCTCTTCGTCTGCCCAGACATTGTTTCCCACGAAGAGGAGCATCATGGTGAGCAGGGTAAATAAAGTAGTTTTTTTCATAATGGTTTTTGTTTTATGTTAGTTGATACAATATGTGCACAAATATACTATTATTTATTATAACGCGTGCGACTTTCAAATAAAAAAAGTGATAAAGGATTGCAGTTTGAATGAAAAGGCCTAACTTTGCAGCCATAAAAGTGTAAGGACATGAACGAAACGGTTCTTTTCATGACGCTTGGCGGTTCAGCCATTGTGCATTTTGTGATTACTTGCGTGATGGGGCTCTTTGCCCGCCACAGGGTGCAGTACTTATGCCTGGCATGGGTGAACGGCATCTTCTTTGCCACGCTGCTTGTGTCGTCGTTCTTCAGCCATGCCATATCCCATGGGGAGCCGGGCATCCTGCATCCTGCGATGCTGCTGGCTGTGCTGTGCGCCTGCTATCTGCAGAGCATCTATCCGCTTAACATCTCTATGCCGGGCTTCCTGCAGTGGGAGCGCATGTGGCGCTATGCACGTCCCATCCTGGTGCTGATAGGCATCTATATCGGAGCTGCGCTGATGGGCAGCCGCATCGTGTATATCTACACGGCGAAGGACTTGGTGGAGAACATCCTGAGCAGCGACATCCTGATGCGCTTGTGTGCTCTCGGGATGAGCATCTACTACATTGTGAACATCTTCCTGCTGCCTCGCCGCATGGCCCGCCACGCCAATGTGCCGCGCTATCTGCTGGGCTATTGCATCGCCATGGGCCTGTCGGTGGTGTTCTACACCTACGTCGCCATTTCGTTCGACCTGAGGCTGCTGGCCATCTATGTCGTGCTCTTCACCGTGCTGAACCTCTACCTAATGTTCCGCACACTGGAGACGCTGGCCCTGCAGTTGCCGCGTCCCGTCATCGAGGAGGTGAGCGAGGAGCCCTCCGAGGAGAGCAAGGAGAAGGAGCAGGAGGACTTCAACGAGGCTAACCTGCATCGCTTCCAGCGCATCAACTTCTGGATGCAGAACCATCGTGAGGAATGGAAGGACAGCACCTTCGGGCGCGACCGTCTCTGCCAGGAGGTAGGCCTGAACCGCCACCTTGTCCTGCAGAGCGTACGCAGCCAGGGCTTCAACAATGTGCACGACTACATCAGCTCGTTTCGTGTGGCAGAGCTGAAGAGGATGATAAGTCGCGGAGAAGTCAAGGCGCTGAACGACACCCTTGCCGCCGGATTCGGCACCACGCAGACCGTCCGCGCCTGCTTCCTCAAGGCAGAGGGCATTACCCTGGACGAATATCTGGGAAGCTTAGGAATACCTAGGAAGGCCTAGGAAGGCCTAGGAATACCTAGGAAAGCCTAGGAAAGCCTAGGAAAAACTAGGAAAACCTAGGGATTTCCAGGACAGCCTGGGAGGCCTCCAAAACGCCGGCTGCGGCGATGCCCAACGCCGCACGCGGAAATGCCCATCGCCGCAGCCGGGGATTGCCATCGCCGCAGCCGGCGTTTTGGAGGCCTCCCTGAGGCACAAAAAAAGCCCCCCGCAGACTTGTTCTGCAGGGGGCTTGGATTATTTTCAAGGAGTGCCTGGGAAAAACCTAGGACTGCCTTGGAATGCATGGATTACTTACTGGCCTGCGATGATGCTCAGGATAAACTCTAAGTCGGCTGCATCCACCTTACCATCGCGGTTGAAGTCGAGATACTTATAGTAACCTTCGCTAGCAATAGCGGTCAGCACAGCCTCAGCATCAGCAGCATCCACCGTACCGTCGTTGTTGACATCACCTGCAATTCCGATGCCATTACCAGGAGTAACGACTACCTTGTTTGCGGTGGGAACAGTGTAGCGGCTGAAGGTCTCGCTGCCGGTAGAAGCAACATAGAGGTTGTTAGCCCAGTCGAATGCCAGACAAGAGATAGCAGTTTCCTTCACGTTGTAGGTGTTCACAACATTCAGAGAGATTCTGCCAGTCTCGCCGGGGATGTAATTGGTCTCGTAGAGAACAATCGAACCGTTGCCGTTAGGCATAGCGATGTAGTTGCCGTCGGGAGAAACAGCGATTCTGCCACCGGAGAGCTCCTTACCGTAGTTGCTGTAGTCCTCGTTGCCTTGTGCATCGAAGTGCTTGAGGGCAGGATATTCAGCAGACAAGGTGCCGGTGCCAAGAGACTGGATGAACCAGAGTCCGCCCTGACCGTCTCCGTGGATACCTACACGATACGGGCCGTAAGTGTACTTGCCGTCGAGAGGCTCGAAGTTGGCAGAAGGAGCAGTTGTCCATTCCTTAGCAGTGCCGAGGTTGTAGATAGAGCAGTTGTAGTCGGTAACGTTATACTGACCATTGCTGCGCTGTCCGCCCAGGACATACATCTTGAGGTCTTCGCCCTTGCCGTTGAAGGCAATGCTGAGAGCGGGACGGTTCTGTTCCTCATCACCCACGTAGGTGATACCTGTAGCCTCGTCAAGCTCGCCGCCTGTGAAGACAGGAGTCCAAGGCTTGTCGTAGTCCTCGGGATCGATTTCCCATACAGAGCTGTTGCACTTGCCGGAAGCACGAGCCACGAAGAGACGTCCGTCTTCTGTGAACTGGAGGTCCTTGAAGTCGAACTTGTAGCCGCCAGCGATTACGAGAGGCTCCTGACCTGCATTAGGTACACCACCGTAGAAGCCGGGAGTGCCGTCGGCAGAGTTGATGGGCTTGAAGTTCTGGTCGAATGCAAAGATAGCACCGGTCTTGTTGCAAGAGATGTATATAGGATTGGTTGACTCTGTCGGATAAGCCTCGGCAATGAGCACCTGACCGAAGTTCTTGCTTTCAGGATTGTTGTTGACTGCCAATCCGTAGGGACCCCATACCTTATATACGTCACCTGCGCGGAGCACATCGAGAGAGCCCTTGCCAGTAACAGAAATCTTGAAGTTGAGTTCCTTAGGATCATTGCCTCCGAGCTCACTGATAGGAACAGTTACACTGTAGCTGCCTGCTGTGAGTTCTTCAGTAACGGGCTGGGTGTAAACCAGTTCTTCGCCCTTGACGAACTGTACCTCTGCTGCTTCAGCCTCAGCATTGAGGTCGAAGTAGATGGTGACATTGTCACCGCCCAAACCTGCCTCGAGGTTGTATGCAAATGCATTCAGCTGAGGATTCGGCTTTTCGGTGATGTACTGTCCGCCATAGTAGTAAACAACAGGACCTTCGAACAGATGAGGTGTTGGGTCAACGCCTGGCTCCTGGAACCAGTGAGCATTCTCGCCGGTCTCGCCGTTCAGCTTCCATGCTACCTCACCGCTTAACAGCTGATCAGCAGAAACAAGCGTGCCTTCTGCCTCGCGGAAGTGCTGAGATACATAGACATTCGTAGGAGTAGCCTTTGTACCACGGCTGATAGTGCGAGAGTTGTCACCATCTCTACCTACATTCTGATAAGTAGAAAGAATCAAAGTGTTCTGAATCTTAAGAGATGCATCAGCCCAGCCGGCAATACCGCCAACATATGAGATTGGGTTTTCGCCTTCGCCAATCAATTGAGTGTTGACAAGACAGTTGTTGATAAGGCTGTTTGCACTGCCGTTGCGGCCAATCAAGCCACCGGAAGAAGCATCGCCTGCAAGGCCGGCAGCCAAGTAGAGAGTTGTCTCGATTTCACAATTGTCAATCGTAGTGGTGCCAGACAACCAGCGTGAGAGAGGACCTGAGAACGAATGAGTGGTGTGGAATACACCTGTCAGCCTGAAGTTCTTCACTGTTGCATTCTGCAGTTCGTAGAACAGAGTTGCGGGCTCTGCATATTCGCCTGACGGGATGTTCAAGTCGTCAATCCATACATTGGTAAGAGCATGGCCTTGGCCGTCGAATACACCAGCAAAGATGTGCTGTGCGTTCTCGCCTCTGTTATGACCGATAGGCAGCATCGTAACGCCAGCCATATCGACATCGGCCGTAAGCTTACCCTTAGCATACCTGTCAACTTCACTGGCAATGGTATGGAAGGCAACGAACTGTTTGGTTGTACCGATGAGGTAGTAGCCATCTTCGTCCTGAGCAGGAATCAGGTCTGCTAAAGCCGGGTCAAGAGCAGGATTCAAGGCTTCTTCTGTGCTGAGCGAACCACTTTCGTACTTCTCAAGGAGTTCGTCGTTTGCATCCAGAATGGCATTTTTTTCATCTTCGCTGAATACAAACTCAGCATCATTTTTAACCCATTGGCCTGTAGTTTCATCCTTAGTGGCCAGATTCATGTTGAAGCTTGCAACAGCTTCAATCATGTCAATAGTCTTGTGGAACTGAACATAAGCCTGCTTGCCTTCGTAGATAGCCTGGAAGAGTGTGGAGAATGTTTCTGCCAATTCTTGCAGCTTCTCGATGCTGGGCGTTTCTGCAGCCTTTTCTGCGTTGTAAGCAGCCACAGCAGTCTTGAGGTCAGCCTTCAGGGCAGCGGGGAAGTTAGGAGCAGAAGGAGCATTTTGTGAATTGTGCTCATAACTGATAATGCTGTTGGCACGAGCTGCCATGTTGTCGAGCGCTGTGATAAGAGCAGGAACAACAGCATCTGCTTCGCCGTAGTAGGTCATTGTGATGGGACCCCAGCCTGTCCAGTCGTTGCTGTACTTTGTGCCTGGGTTCTTGATGCCTACTGTGAGTTTGCCGTCTTCGCCAACCTTTGCAATGGTATAAGCCTGATAGCGGCCAGCCTTTGCTGCGATTGCCATACCGGTCTCGCCTTGAACAATGAAGCCGATGGAGTCGGCACCACTTGTGGACTCGCCGTCTTCATAAATATTGAAGTCGTAAGCACTCTTGATGGTCAGGTTGCAGTTCACGCCATCCACTGCTTCAGCTAAATATACAGGATCCTCGATAGCAGCGGGGAAGTAGTTGAAGATGCCGTTGGCATAGATACCAGCAGCATAGTTGGTGCTGTAGCGGTTGTTGCTGGGACGGAAGGCTGCGTTGACGCCAATCAGATAGTAGCCGGGCTTCAAGCCTTCTACACTCTGGTACTGGTCGCCTGTCACACTCCAAGCCTCAACACCTACGAAGGTCTTGCCTTCGTCGTTCACTGTCTCGCCAAAGCCGTTGCCAAAGCCGCCTGTCCAGCCTTCGTTGCCCTTGCTGAAGTCGCTGTTGACAAGGAGGTTGCTGACATCAGAGCCGGCAAGATAACCAGTCTTGATGGCCTCGGCAAGCCAATCTTCTACGCGCTTTGTCTCGGCAACGATTTCCTCGGTAGTGGCTGTGTGCACATCCACAACATACTCGTATGAACCGAGCGTGTTCACATCATCGGGCTCAGTAACGTCGTCAGACAGATAGGCTTCGAGGGCTGTACGTACATCACCTGCGAAGTCGGTGTGCTCTTCAAGATAAACCCTGACTTCTTCGCACTTTGTGATGTAAGCTTCATAAGCTGCTGCACTTTCCACTACTGCAGCCTTTGCCTCGGTGACAGCATCATAAGCGACAGAGAAGTCCTCGAAGGTTTCTGCATCGGTCAATGATTCGATTGCTGCATCCAATGCATCAAGGAGAGACTGAGTGGCAAGATCTATCTCGGCAGCAGCCTCTTTCTCTGCAGTCTGTATTGCAGAAGCAACAGAGCCCAGATCATCATTAGGAATAGAGAATATCTCTTCGCCTGCAGCGATGACTACGCCATGGTTGTCGAACGGATAAGGATGAGCGTCCTCCTCGAGCGTCTGATACCATACAGGATCTTTGAACTGCTTGCCGTTCAGGTTGAAGCAAAGCCTACCACTTTCAATATCCTCAAGCGGAAGAGTAATTGTCAGGCGATCTGCAGCCATGGGGTTGTAGTGCTGCTGCTTGTCGGTAGCTACGTCTGGAAGATCAGCTTCGTAGCAGTTGATGACTTTAGCAGAACCGCGAGTGAAGGAGTCAGACCTGTAAATACCAGATTCATTTATTGTAAATTTAGCCCAGCAATTGACAACCTCTGAGGCAGCACCAGAGTAACCGCAGATAGCGGCAGACTCGCGAGCGGCTGTGATTTCAGAGGTTACATAGCAGTTGCTGATGTGCATTGCCATAGAGCCACCGGAGCAGCAGCCGATGATAGCACATACATTCTGTGCACTACCTGTAACGCGACCTTCATTACCTATATTAGTAATGTATATGTCACCACTGCCATTGGTGCAACCAATAATGCCTACAAAAGCAGCACCTGTGATGGAGCAGGTCTCGTCGAAGATGAAGTTCTTGACAACGGCACCACTACCTACAAGACCAATCAGACCAGCGTAGTTGCCGCCGACGATGTTGAGATGGCTGAACGTATGGCCTTGTCCGTCGAACTCACCGGTGAACGGTGTGCTCAAATAAGCTGTAGTGAAGGCTTGGCTGAGGTTTACATCGCCCACCAACATGTCAATGTCTGCAGTCAGGCGAGCCTTGCCAGCCGGATATTCGGAAGAGTGCTTAGCCCACCAGATAAGTTGACTGGGTGTGCCAATCTCGTACCATCCATCGACGGGAGTCATCGAGAAGCTTTCGTCAGCAGCTCCGCAAATGATAGGCTGGCCTTCGTCGTTATGACCCACGACGTTGATGCAGAAGCCGTCAACAAAGTTGTGAGGAGGAATAACAGGATCGCCAGCAGGAGAATTCTGATAGGCAGCGCCTACAGGTGTGCCATTGCACATGAACTCTGCAGCAACAGCATAGACGAGGCCGCCTTCCTTCTTGATAGGCATAGGAGTCAGGTCTGTGCCAATCACCTGATAGAAGCGCTCCACAGCATTTTTCTTACCATTCAGTTCGAATGTGAGTTTACCGCTCTCTATGTCTTCGGGGTCTTCGATAATGGTGAATAAAGCGTGGTCGTCAATATCAGGTCCGTAGATGGGATTTGCCACATAACAGTTCGAAGTGTTAGGTGCAGTACCACGGGTGATGTTCTTGGAGTTTTCGATGTTACCGGCACCACCGGCACCGTTGAGGTGACCAAGGACTGCACAGTTGTTGAAGTAGGTCGTGGCATTCGACCATCCGCTGAAGCCGCCGATACGCACACAACCTTCTCCTGATGATGCATCTCTCGGTGTGTTGTAGTCACCAGCATAGATACAGTTCTCTACAGTCAGAGGATTGTTGATTCTGCCAAAGAAGCCACCGGAGGAGTGGTCGTCGCCTCTGTCATTGTTGATGGTAACGTCGGAGTACACATTGCGAACCAAAGCCATGCGAGCCTCACCTGCTACAGAACCGACAAAATTACCAGTGGTTCCAATCGTGCCGGTCAGGTAAAGGTTCTCTACATTACCGCCCATATTTGGGAAGAGGGCTGCATTCGCACCAAGATTGCTCATCTCGATTGTCAGGGTATGGCCGTCGCCGTTGAAGTTACCTACGACTAGGTCGCTGGTGTTGAAGATATATTCGCCAGTCTCGGCTTCATACGTGAGGTCTTTTGTCAACTTCATGTTGAGGGCGAGACCGTTAGCGACACGGTTCCAGCCTTCTGCCAAGTCGATGTCGGCAACAGAACCGAGAAGGATAGCCCTTTCGGCCTGGTCGAACCTTGCAGGATTGTCGAAGTCGAATGCATTGAAGTTGAAGCAACCGCAAGTGGTGCAGACACCATACTTGTCGAACGAATGCTTTGCTGCCTGGTCGCTGCCAGTGTTGGAGAAGGTCAGTTCGCCTTCGCTCTTGCCGTCACAGCCAGTCACATCAGATGCATAGACCTGTCCTGTGCCGAATGCTGCGGGCACGGGGAACTCGTCTGTTCCGATGTTCTGAACCCAGGCGATGCGGCTCTGGTCGTTGTTCAACTGATAGCAGATACGGCCATCAGCCAAGTCCTCGTAAGGCACAACGGTTGTGGCAGGATTGGTGCCACCCCAGTCGACAGTGACGTAGTTGTTGTAGCATGCGCCGCCAGGACGGTTTCCATAAGGATCTTCAATGTACGTCTCGAGGTTAACGGCCTTAGTGTTGCTCTCGGCACGGGAAAGGTTGCTACTGTGACCTGAGGCACCTTTATCACTGGAATCGAAGGTGCTGCCATCGTTTATAACAAGACAGTTCACGATGTTGGTGCGCTCTTCTGCCCAACCTACGACACCACCGCAACAAATGGTGTTTTCACCCAGGATAGAAGTCTTTACCAAACAGTCCTCGATAAGAGCACCACGATTGGTCACGGCGGCTACACCTCCGTGGGTGCCATCGCCAGCCACTTCACTATCGATGGTAACATCAATGTAGCAGCCGCGAATGACACCTCTGTTTCGGCCTACGAGACCGCCGGCAAACTTGTTGGCAGTGGTAATGGTACCCTCCACCTTCAGGTTCTGGATTACGGCACTACCACCAGTGTACTGGAAGAGGCCAGCATACGTGGCTTCTGCGATAATGTTGATTTTAATGGTGTGTCCTTTACCATCAAAGAAACCGGAGTACATATTGGCTGACGTGCCAATCATCGTACCGTCGGAACCCTTGTCAATGTCGGCTGTCAGCACAGCATTGGCATTGACCTGACCACCATTAACGAGTTCAGCAAAGGCAAGCAAGTCCTCTGCCGTACCAATCTGGTAAACGCCTCCCACTTCGGAGAGCGCCCACGCAGCTGTGGTGAAAACGCTAAACAGCGCAATCATACACAGATTCAGTAGTTTTCTTCTCATAAGATGATTAGATTTTGGTTAATAAATAAGGTTAATTGTTTGTTTTTATTAGTTTTTATGCATAATTGCCTAGCAAATATAGTTTTTTTTTCAAATTGCCTCAAAACTTTTTTACACTTTTCTTTACTTTTAGGGCTCTTTTCCTCAAAAAAAGTATAAAAAGGGAATTATTTTGAGAAAAAATGCAAAAGAAAGAGGTGAATTTGGCATTTTTGACAAAGGCGCACAGCAAAACATGAAAAGACATGAGAGAAGCTGGAAAAATTCACACGAGCATTTTGAAAAGTTCACACGAGCATTTTGAAAAGTTCACACGAGCATTTTGAAAAGTCCACGGGACATGTTGGAAAAGTTCGCGAGATATGTTTGCAAATATTGCTGTCCGCTAAATTCGGCCTGCAAGGCCATTAAGCTGTCAGCCCAGGGCATCGCCCTGGGTTAATAAAGCAAGAGTAGAGTTCGCCCTGAAAGGGCAAAAGCACTGAAACACAAAGCTTTTGCCCTTTCAGGGCGCATTTCCTTAATACAACCATTACCCAGGGCGATGCCCTGGGCTGACAGCTTTCTGCCCCTTTGGGGCGTCCCAAGCACCTGCCAACCACATTTTTCTCTAGATGCCGATGGTTAGGAGGGGGCAGGAGATGATGAAATAAGTTTACCGGACACCAATAGTTTACAAAGTTCACGAGATGTTGGCGGAACTGCATCCGGGCTCCCTTTTCATCGAAGGTGAGGGGCTTTCAAAACGCCGCGTGCGGCGATGCCCAACGCCGCACGCGGAAATGCCCATCGCCGCAGCCGGGGATTGCCATCGCCGCAGCCGGCGTTTCGGAGGCCTCCCTGAGGCACAAAAAAAGCCCCCCGCGGACTTGTTCCGCAGGGGGCTTTAATGATTCCCAGGAAAACCCAGGTCTGCCTAGGAGTTCCTAAGATTAGATTGCTTACTGACCTGCAATGATGCTCAGGATGAACTCTAAGTCGGCTGCATCCACCTTACCGTCTGCGTTGAAGTCAACGATTGCATCAAACTGGTCTGCTGCAATGAGGGTCAGAACGAATTCAGCGTCAGCTGCATCCACCTTCTTGTCCTTGTTAACATCGCCAGGCAGTGCTGTTCCGATTGCGTTGCCAGGAGTAACGGTCTTGTTGTCGTTCCAGCTGGGGATAGCATAGCGGCTCAGTGTCTTGCTGCCACTTGATGCAACATAGAGGTTGTTTGCATAGTCGAATGCAATACCTGTGATGCTGCTCTCTGTGGTAGAGATGTTGTACTTAGGATCGAGGTAGAGCATGCCGAGCTGCATGGGAACATAGTTGGTCTCGTAGATGACCAGCTTGTTGTTGCCCTTCGGGATGGCAATGTACTTGCCGTCGGTAGTGAGAGCCATCTTACCGCTGTGCGTTGCAGTGCTTGCGTCGCTGTAGTCCTCGTTGCCCTGTGCATCGAAGTGCTTGATGGCAGGAGTCTCTTCAGATACCTGGCTTGCATTCTGGATGAACCAGAGGCCGCCCTGACCGTCCTCGTGGATGCCGACATGAGTTGGGATGGCAGCATACTTGCCCTCGAGACCTTCAACATAGCCGGAAGGAGCAGCAAAGTTGTACTGCTTGGAAGCGCCCAAGTTGTAAACAGCGCAGTTGAAGGCAGCAGGAGTGATAGCGTCCATGCCAGTCTGTACGCCGAGAACATACATCTTCAGGTTGTCGCCCTTGCCTTCGAGAGCCAAGCCGGCAGCCATGCGGTTCTGTTCTACGTCGCCAACATAGGTGATACCGGTAGCCTCATCGAGCTCGCCTTCTGTGAAGACAGGTGTCCAAGCCTCATCGAGGTCATCGGGATTGATCTCCCAAACAGAGCTTGCGCTTGTGCCGGAAGCACGTCCTACGAAGAGACGTCCGTCCTCAGAGAAGCGGAGGTCCTTGAGGTCGAGCTCATACTCGCCGCCAAGCTTCAGAGGAGTCTCGCCAGCAATGTCGAGGCCGCCATAGTAAGAGCCGACGGGCTTGAAGGCTGCGTCGAATGCGAAGAGAGCACCGGGAGTGCCTGTTGAGAACATGCCTTCGCGGTCTTCCTTAGAACGCGTCTCGGTGATGAGCACCTGACCGAAGCCCTTGCTTGCAGGATTGTTGTTGACTGCCAAGCCATAAGGAGAGTTGAACTTGTAGCTCTCGCCAACCTTAGTAATTTCCTTAGTACCCTTACCGAAGACAGCAACCTCGTAGGTCATAGCGAACGGATCAGAGCCAACATAGGTCTTGTCGAAAGATACCCTGTTTGCACCGACGTAGGTCGTTGCACCTTCGTACATGTAAACCAGAGTGCCCTGTGTATTGTAGAAGTTGATTCTTACCTGCTCAGCCTCAGCATTGAGGTAGTAGGTAACAACAATGTTTTCGCCCTCTACATTAGCCTCTACGTTGTATGCGAATGCATTCAGCTGAGGATTGGGCTTCTCGTTGACGTACTGACCACCATAGAGGTAAACGACGTCGCCATCGAACAGGCGAGGAGTAGCGTCAACATCAAGCGTCTGGAACCATACGGGATTCTCGCTTGAGCTGCCGTTGAGCTTGTAGGTGATGTCACCGCTTGCCAGCTGCTCGGCTGTAACCTGAGTGCCTGCTGCAGTACCCATTGCCTCAACATAGAAGTTGTTGCTCATGGTGCAGTTGCCATCGTTACGGCTGATGGTGTGGCAACCATTGCTCTTGTCGATAGTGTGACCCTGGGAGAGAATCAGCGTGTTGCGAACAGTTGATGTAGAACCGGACCAGCCGATGACACCGCCGCAACAGTTCGTTCCCTCGCCGAGGATAGTTGTCCTTACGATACAGTTCTCGACAACAGTATCATCGCCAGCGTTGTTGCCAATGAGGCCACCGTGTGTGCCGTCGCCAGCTACTGCGGAGTGGATGTTAACGTCCACGTCACAGGTCTGAATCAAAGCTTTGTAGGTGTAGCCTGCTATGCCGCCAGCGAACTTTTGGTCAGAATAGTAATCGCCAGTCAGCTTCAAGTTCTTCACGGTAGCATTGTCGAGCGTATTGAACAGACCTGTGCGCTCTTCATTGTGAGTAATAATTACATTGGTGATAGCATGACCCTGGCCGTCGAATGTGCCGCGATAGCTGTAGTCGCTGCGGTTGATAGGCTGCATGCCTATGCCTGTCATGTCAATGTCGGCAGTCAGTTTACCCTTAGCCGTGTAATTGGCACCGGCAATAGAGCGGAATGCAACTAATTCCTTCGGCGAGCCGATGAGGAAGAAGCCTTCATTATCCTTCTGAGGCAGGATGCCTGCAAAGTCAGCATAAGCCTTGTCCACAGCAGCCAAAGCCTCTTCTGTGCTGGCTGAGCCATACATGTACATCTCAAAAAGATCTTCAGAACGAGTTGAGCATACCTCTGCATCTTCTGCCGGAATGGCATACGAATTTTCTATTTCTACGTATTCGCCAGCTTCTTCGTTCCATTCAACCAAAGGCAGATTCTCGCCTTCGATGTTCTCGAGATCTTTGGCTGTATTAAAGAGAGCAACATACGCCTGCTTGCTTTCATAGATAGCCTGGAAGAGGTCGGAGAAGTCCTTTACAAGAGTTTCCTTAGCCTCAATACCTTCTGTCTGTTTAGATTTACTAACAAGTAGGGAAACCTGTTGCTGCAAAGCAACGGGGAAGTTGGGAGAAGCAGCTGCATTCTCTTCGTCATATATATAATCCATGATTGTGGCGGCACGAGCAATCATGTTATTGATTACCTTGTCGAGAGCTTCTTCACCGTCTTCACCGCAATAGGTTACAGTGAGAGGACCCCAGCCTGTCCAGTCGCGATCGTACTTCGTGCCGGGATTCTTGATGCCGATGGTGAGCTTGCCGTCTTCACCAACCTTTGCGATGGTGTAAACCTGATAGCGGCCTGCCTTTGCAGCAATAGCCATACCGGTCTCACCGTGAACAACGAAGCCGATGGAGTCTTCACCACTTGTTGACTTACCATCTTCATAGATCTTGAGGTCGTAAGCACTCTTGATGGTCAGGTTGCAGTTCACGCCATCCTCTGCTTCATCAACAGGAACAGGATCCTCGATGACAGTGGGGAAGTAGTTGAAGATGCCGTTAGCATAGATACCTGCAGCATAGTTGGTGCTGTAGCGGTTGTTGCTGGGACGGAAGGCAGCGTTTACACCAACAAGGTAGTAGCCGGGCTTCATGTCCTCTACAGTCTGGTACTGGTCACCAGTTGCGTTCCAAGCCTCAACGCCTACGAAGGTCTGGCCTTCATCGTTCGTAGTCTGGCCATAACCTGTGCTCCAAGCGCCAGTCCAGCCTTCTCTTTGCTTGCTGAAGTCGCTGTTGGGAATCAAGTTGCTGATGTCGGTGCCAGGAGCGTAATCCTCGGCAATGGCATCGGCAAGCCACTTGACAACGCGTTCTGTCTCTGCTGCGATTTCCTCTGCAGTAGCCACATGCTCTGTCACGATGTAGTCGTAAGAACCGAGCGGGTTAACGTCGTTGGGTTCTTCATAATTCTGCTCATCGAGGTATGCCTCGAGAGCGTCGCGCAGATCACCGTGGAAGCTGTTGTCGGTAGCGAGACGGTTCTTGATTTCCTCACACTTTGCGATGTATGCCTTATAAACTTCAGCGTTCTCTGCTACTGCATCCTTCTTCACATTGAGGGTATCGATAGCATCAGCGAACTCGAGGAGTGTTGTAGCATCATCCAGTGCTTCGATGGCTGCTGCGAGTTCGTCGAAGATAGCCTTAGTGGCGATAATGCCTTCGGCTACTCCTGCCTCATGATTCTTAATTTCTGAAGCCACTTCTGCAAGTTCATCGTCATTGGCTACAGAGAAGTACTTCTCTACGTCGTTTCCTTCATCATCCTGCTCAGTCCAGCCATAGATGACGGTACCGTGAGAGGGATAAGGATATGGATAGTCGTCTGTGCCGATGTCCTGATACCAGTAACCAGTGCGGAACTGATTGCCGTTGGCACGCCATGCCAGTGCACCGCTCTTGAAGTCTTCCTCGCTGACAGTGGGAACCTGTGTGCCGAAGCGGGCATAGCAGTTGGTGATGTGAATGTTGTCGCTGTCGCCGTGACGTGCGAAGTAGTGGTCATCGTCCTGTATGCCTTGTACAGAACCTACAGCATAGCAGTTGGTGACGTCAGCATAGCTGCCCAGCCAGCCAGAGAACGAGCCGTTCTCCTTCGGGCCGTAAACATTGCCGACCATACCGCTGTTGTTGATGGTTACATGGCAGGAAGAGCCCATGACGCAGCCGAACACACCGGAGGCATTGGGGCCGCCGTTTGCTCTTACGTTGCCGCACATCATAAGGCCGCTGATGTTGACATGTCCGGCCCAGTTGGCTGTCATGCCGACGATGCCGATGTAGCCGTGACCAAGCATCGAGCAGCTCTCGTCGAGCACTACATTCTTAATAAATACGCCTTCTGCTGCACGAGCGTCAGCATCGCTGATGCCGCCGTAAGCCTTGTATGGCAAGCTGTTCATGACAGCCACGAGGCCTACACCGTTGCCAGTGGGCTTCACAATCTTGAGGTTGCTGATAGTGTGGAACTGACCGTCGAAGCTTCCATAGAAGGGCTCTGTTTCTGTACCTACGGTTCCCCAGAACTTTGTGTACTCAAGTTCTTGTTCTTCTCCATCGATCTTGAATTTCTCCGTATCGTTGTACTCCGCCATGTCGATGTCGGCAGTCAGCTTGGCATTGGCATTCAGGTGCGTTGATGCATAGTTCGACCACCAGATAAGCTGTGAGGGAGTGCTGATTTCGAACCAGCCGTCAACGGGCTGATAGTAATCTTCCTGTATGGTGCCGCACACTTGACATACACCATTTTCGAATGTATGAGGGGGTAAAACAGGAGAAGGAGCAGTGTTAGTGTAAGTGGCATCACCTATAGGCTTGCCGTCGCAGCGATATTCTGGAGCGTCAGCATAGACGAGTGCGCCTTCCTTCTTGATGGGGCTGGGGAGGAGGTCTTCGCCAATCTTCTGATAGAAGCGGTCCAGACCACTTTGCTTGCCGTTCAGGAAGAAAGCAAGCTCACCGCTTTCAAGGTCACCTTCGTACAAGGTAAACTTGTCGTTGTCGCCATAATCTCTCTCCTGTGGAACGGCATATACATTTTCACAAGTAACATTGCCCTGGTTGCGGGAGATGACCTTGGAGTCGCCTACGCCGTTGAAGATTACACCGGTGAAGGCACAGTTGTTGAAGTAGGTCTGTCCAGAAGACCAGCCGCAGAGACCTGCAAGACACTCTGTGGTCTCCGTACCTTTGATGTTACCTGCATAGATACAATTGTCAACCAACGTCTTAGATTCTGCCACACCGATAAGGCCGGCAGAAGTGTTGTCGCCGCCGAGAGTGGGACAGATTTCGATATCGGAGAAGACGTTGCGAATCTTTGCGCGGTCACGATAGGTATGAGAGGTGACGGAGGCTGCAAACTTGCCACCAGCGCCAATCTTGCCGTGCATAACGACATTCTCGAATGTACCGGAGATTTTGGGCATGAAGGATGCATTCTCGCCCATTTCGCTCATCTCGATGGTGAGTGCGTGGCCGTCGCCGTTGAAGTTACCGTCGAACCAGTTGCCGGTGTTGAAGATATAGCGGCCAGGGTCAGCAACGTAGGTGATGTCGTTGCCCATCTTGATGGTGAACCAGCCACCGTTCTGGATACGGTTCAAGCCCTCTGCCAGGTCGATGTCCTCGGGTGTTTGGATGAGGAAGCTGCCGTTGGTAGCGGGGCGCTTTTGAGCATAGAAGTTGAAGCAACCGCAGACGGAGCAGATGCCGAACTTGTCAAACTCGTGGGCTGCTGCCTGTGCTGTTCCGCTGTTGGAGAAGGTCAGTTCGCCTTCGCTCTTGCCGTCACAGCCAGTCACATCAGATGCATAGACCTGTCCTGTGCCGAATGCTGCGGGCACGGGGAACTCGTCGGTGCCGATGTTCTGCACCCAAGCGATGTGGCTCTGGTCGGTGTTCAGCTGATAGCAGATGCGGCCATCGGCGAGGCCGTCGTAAGGCACGATAGTGACGCACTTGGTGTTGCCCCATGCATTGGTTGCATAGTTGTTGGTGCTTGCACCGCTCGGACGCTTGTCATACTCGTTGCCTATGTACTCGCTCAGGTTCACGGTCTGCAGGTTGCCGTCGTTACGTCCGATGGTTCCGCTGTTGCCATCTATTTTGAATTCGCTGCCGTCGTTGATGACCAGACAGTTGATGACATTGGTGCGTCCGTCGCACCAGCCAACGATACCGCCGCTGTTGGTGGTGGTTGCGCCCTTGATGACGAACTTGGCCAGACAGTTCTCAATCATGGTACCTTGATAGCATACGCCTGCAATGCCGGCGTGGGTGCCGTCGCCTGTCACTGCGCTGTTCACTACTACGTCAACATAGCAGCCGCGGATGGTGCCGCGGTTCCATGCTGCGATACCTCCTGCATATTTCTTCTCGGTCGTGATAGTGCCCTGCACCTTCAGGTCCTTGATGAGAGCATCAGCACCGACATAGCGGAAGATAGCAGTGCCGTCGGCTACATTGTTAATAGCATTAATGGTGATGGTGTGGCCTGCGCCGTCGAATGTACCCTGGAAGTTTTGGCCGTCTCGACCAATCATGGATACATCGGTGGCAGGCTTCACTATGTCAGCCGTCAGCACGGCATTGGCATAGGGATTCTCACCATTCACAAGTTCGGCAAAGGCGACAAGGTCGTCCGCCGTACCAATCTGATAGACGCCATTCACTTCGGAAAGCGCCCATGCAGCTGTGGAGACAACGCTAAGGAGCGATGCCAGACACAGATTCAGTAGTTTTCTACTCATAAATGTTGGATTTAGGTGTTAATAATAGGGTTAATTACTGTATTTTCTTACTTATTTTTGCAGATTGTCTAGCAAATATAGGATTATTTTTGATTCGGGCAAAACTTTTTAACATTTTTCTTCGATTTTTGGGCGCTTTTTCCCAAAAAGGCAAGGCAGGCGCCTCATTTTTCGCACTCCGGCTAGGGGGAAAAGGGTCGAAAGGGGGACAAAAAAACGCCGCGTGCGGGGATTGCCAACGCCGCACGCGGAAATGGTCATCGCCGCACGCGGGGATTGCAATCGCCGCACGCGGCGTTTTCAAGGCCCCTACGGAAGGAATTTCGAGACGTCGTGCCCGAAGTGCGAAAGCTCGCGCACAAGGGAGCTGCTGAGGCTTGCCAGCTCAGGAGAAGCAGGGAGCAGGACGGTCTCGATGCCCGTGAGCCGGCGGTTCACATCGGCC
>JAEEGH010002128.1_pt1 | contig 54402 bp, 70 predicted proteins | sample 9134181 | NCBI WGS metagenome assembly JAEEGH01 (sample SAMN16246544, study PRJNA631951) | gut metagenome | biome: gut microbiome; feature: rumen; material: DP-attached | host: Bos | place: Iran: Karaj | collected 2018-10 | reverse complement strand
TACGGAAGTGGTCCGCCGTATAAGCAGTGATTGCCTACGGGTTTTTTCGGATGCAAAAGCTCTTGCATCCGGCTTTTTTCGGCATTCCGGCCGGCAGGCCTGCTTGATCGGAAACACCTTGCTGCGGGAACCACGGCACATAAAACATATAAGAATCTATTTGGAAGGTGATATGCATGGCCAGCGAAGGAGATAAGCAGCTGCCGGAGGAAATACTGGCGGCGATTGCTGATGCATACAGCAAATACCGGGAACGCCTTATAGCATACGAGGAGCCGTGGGGCATAGCGCCAGACATCGCCGAGAATCTGGTGCAGGACACATTTCTTGTTATCTTGCAGCAGCCGGAGAAGTATATGAACTGCACGAACAAATTCGCCTGGCTGTCCACGATCCTGCGTCACCATATGGAGCATCTCCTGCGGGATATACATTATGCGCTCCTGTTGAAAGCCCAGCTGGAGCAGCAATCCGATCTCACCCATGAGGACGAGATATCTCTGTGGACCCTTTATGACGGCGTCATCGACAGGATGGACCTTGAGATGCTCATCCTGCATTACGTCGATGGCATTCCCTATAAGGAACTCGGCATGTGGTACAATATGGAAGAGACCAACTGCCGAAGCGGGTCCAGCGGGTCCGGGAACGTCTGCGCAGGATACTGGGAGAATAAAAGAGTGAGAAGGATAACGGGATACTGTCACAAACACGCCCCCTCAAGGGACTATATAGGCGAAAGGGGGGAAAAGAATGTCTGATGAGGATACCGAAATCAGATCGGGATATGAAGACTATTCCGCGGAAGAGCTGCAGAAGGCTTTCAAGTCCGCTTTTCTTTCGTCCGGTGATTTTTCCGACGCTGACATTGAGGGGCTTGATCAGATCGCAGCCGTCCTCAAGCGGAAGCACCCGGTTTCGAGAAGGTTTACAACGGAGGAATCCTGGAAGGACTTCCTGAAGAACCACAGCGAAGACTTTGCTCGCATCGGTATCCAAAATACCGAGGAGGTGATGAAGGAAGACCTGGAAACGGTTGCCGCCCGAATGCCGGTTCGTGCCGCTGCGGTGAATACGAACGTCAGTGCGACCCAGGAGGTTGCGGCAGCGGTTAAGGCGGACGCAGGTGCTTCTGGTGACGAAAAGAAGCCCGGGAAATTCTGTCACAAATGGAAGCATACGGCCCTGGTCGCCGCCGCTGCGGCGATCATGGTGCTCATCACCGTTACCGCCGGCGCAGTCGGGATCGACCTCTAGAGCTGGGTGCCGGTGTGGAATGACAGCACCTTCCAATTCGTGCCGGAGGAATCTGCGTCTGTGACTTCGCTGGATATTCCCGAAGCCTTGAAGCAGCTCGGCATAGAGGAGCCGCTGTTTCCCACTTGGCTTCCGGAGGGATTCGTGCTCGCAGAACAAAAAAAACAAATGGACGAGCTTTCCGGCGTTCGCGGCATCAGCTCTGAAGTTCCCCGGATCCGTCGTCCTCTGCATCCTCCTCCAGGTTTTCCCCGGAGATAAGCAGATTCGTATACTGGAGCGGAATGGCCTTACGGCAGACACGAAGGGCTTGCTTTACCTCCTCCAGCAGCTCTCCGCAGCAGCGGGCGGCCATTTTTACCACGGTGACGCTCAGGATGTCGTTGTTCTTCAGAATATCGCAGAGTCTCGTCGCAATATCAAAATCCGTATCCGGGCAGCAGATCAGAAGGACCTTTCCGGCGGCGCAGCCATCGTGAAAACCGTCGTAGGAAAACGCGCTGCAGTCGGCGGCGATCAGCAGATGCGCCCGGTGATAATAGGGAGAGACCTTCGGCGCCTTCCAGAGCTTCAGGGGCCATTGGACCGGCGCGCTTTCCTTTCCCCGGAAGGAAGCGGGATCGAAGCTGTCAAAAACCTCCCAGGGATTCTTCATTTCGCTCATCGGTCATACCCCTTCTTTTGCCGATTTTACTGCCCGCAGCATGAACATGGGCGTATGGCCATAGATCAGCTTTTCCTTCTCGTCCCAGAGTTCTCCCGTGATGTCCCGGTCATAGGTGACTTCACCGAAGCCGAGACCCTGCAGCAGGCCCACGTCCCAGTCCGGGCGGCGGATGTCGCCCAGCAAATGGCGGCGTTCCCTGGTGTAAGATCGTTTCGATCGTTCTTCGTCGAAAACGGTGTTGCCGCTGAAGTCGCTGCCGAAACGCTCGATGCACTGCCGTTCCCGTTCCATGGACTCCAGCATGAGCTCCGGAACTGCCAAGGGAAGATGCCAGTTGGCGTCAAAGATCAGCAGGACGCCGCCTGGCTTCAGCACCCGCAGCCACTGGGCATAAACTCTGCGGCGATCCCGCAGGGCATGGGCCACATTGCGGCTGATGACAAGATCGAAGGTGTCGCCGGCAAAGGAAAGCTCATGGCAGTCCATTTCCAGGATCTCCGCCCGGACGCCTTGCTCCGCTGCGTTTCTTCGGGCCTTCTCCAGCATTCCCCCGGCGCCGTCGATCCCGGTGACCCGATGCCCCGCCCTGGCCAGAAGGATGGTGAAGAAGCCGGGGCCGCATCCGCAATCCAGCACCCGAAGGGGCGTCTTTCCTCCGGTCTGTTCCCGGATCCGCTTCATCCAGGCTTCCGCCCGAAAGCTGGCCAGCTCGTCCTGAATGATCCGGTCATAATTATCGGAATCCTCCGACCAATATGCATTGATCTTTTCCTGCTCCGGGTCCATGGCTTCTCCTCCTTTGGAAACTATTTCCGAAGACGTTACCGGGAGAGCTTTTCCAACGCCTTGGAGAGCACGGCGTTGCCCTGGTCAAAAAAGCGAACGGCCTCCATGGTGAGCGCATAGGCTTCCTCGTTTCCGGCGTTTTTCAGCTGCCCGGCCAGGGTCTCCAGTTCCCGGGTATGGTCCGCGTTGTGTCCGGTCATATACCGCATGAGGGCATAGAGCTGGTCCAGAGGCCTTGCTTCGCCGTGGTCATGGTGATGCTCGTGGGGATGGTCGTGGCCGTGCTCGTGGCCATGCCGGTGTTCATGCTCTTCCCCATGGGGGTGCGTATGCTCATGGGTGTGGGTATCGGTGTGTTCGTGTTCGTGGGTGTGCAGCTCTTCCGCTTTATTCTCTGTGGGATCGTGCATGTTTCTTCTCTCCTTCTTCGCAGCAGCCGGAGTCCGGCGCCAGTGTGATGACAGGCTTATTGTAGTTTCCCCACCGCGGCATCCGCAAGCCTCCCGGGGGGATATTTTCAACGGGGTGCATGCCGTATTTTAGCTCTTCGATGGTTTCCCAGCCGCGCAACGATGCAGCAAATACTCTCCAAAAAGAACGGGGTCTCCCGATGCTCTGTCGGAAACCCCGTTCTGATGGGAGTGTTTTGGTAGTCTCGTTTTCCGCGTTTATTTTTCCGCTGCGGAGGCTTTCTTCCGGAGCGCCTTACGGACTGTGCCTTTGGGGTCCTTGATCAGCAGGATGATGAGCCAGAGGATCATGGCCAGGGCGATGACCGAGAGGCCGAGGAACAGGGCGTTCAGCATATCCGCCGGGTCCGGGGCCAAGAACTCTTCATGCAGTTCGGCATATTCCCAGATCGCATCTCCCAGCCACATCAGGGATGCGCCCCAGAACATGAAGCAGAGGGTACCCAGACGCATTTCGTCGTTTTTGCGCCGATACCAGAGGATCGTACAGACGATCGCTGCAAAGACCGTTACCAGCAGAGTCATGTCGGTTCCTCCTTACGCTTCCAGGGGGCTGTGGACACGGCGCTTCACGATCCGGTCAGCGGCGACGCAGAGCAGCGCCCAGACCACGGTGACGATGATCGCCATGGTCACGCCGATGGTGGACATTTCATGGAGCATTTCCGCCGTATCTCCCGGATCGCTCATGGCGGTCAGGAACGGGAACCAGGGAACGACTTCCCCGTGCCATACATGTTCATAGGCCAGCAGGAACGCCCCGCCCCACAGAAGGTAAGCAAGCCACATCAGCTTGCGGCTCCAGGGGATGTGGGCCTTTTCCTGAGAAGCGGTGATGCTCGCCGCGCTCGCGGATTCGGCCTTAAGTTCCTTCGATTTGACCGCTTTTGCGGCTGCGGTGACAATGATGGCCTCAGCGGCTCCTACGAGAAAACATGCCATTTGTTCAATTCCTCCATCCTTCAGATTTGCTCTCCCCATGGGAAAGAGAATGCGCTGATTCTCTTTTAACAGAAGCAGGAACTGGCCGCAAGCCCCCAAAGGGGGGATAAAAAACCGCAAAAATGTCGCTTTTTCTGCCAAATATCCCCCCATGGGACTCCTTTCCGCGCCAAAATTACAGGTATACTCACGGCAAGAACTGCAGATCGGAGCGAGAAAATATATCCAGCACGAAATATTCGTCCGGCAGCATCCCCATGCCGTCCAGCCGCTGCTTCAGCTCCAGAAATACTTCCTCCGCCCTCGGCTGAGAGACATAGCGCGAATAGCGCGGGTCAGCGGGATCAGGCTCCCAGTGTTCAAGTTCAATTGGGTCCATACTTCTGCCTCCTTCAGTTTTCAGGATCAATTTGACACAAAAATCCCCCTGTTCCGCGACTTGCGGAACAGGGGGACCGTTGGCATCCAGTATTCGGGATAACGCATTGCGCTGACTTTTTCACCTCCGGGAAATCTTCTCGGTCATCATCCCGGAATTCGCAGTATCCGATCACACATAGTGTGCAATGGCCTGCTCCACCGCTTTGTTGAGAGTCACGCCATTTGCTTTTGCATACAGGGTGATCTTCTTGTGAAGCTCCGGTGAGATACGGACATTGAACATCCCGCTGTAAACCTTCTGCGGTTCCTTTCCGATTTCCGCACAAAAGGCGAGGTAATCGTCTACTGCGGAATGAAACTCGTCTTCGATCTTCTTCGCATCGTCGGTATAGAAGTCTACCAAATCGTCTATCCCCAATATCGTGCCATAGAACACCTTATCCTCTGCGGAAAACTCAGGCTTGGCACTGTACCCCTTATAGTGGATCAGATTATCATTCTTCATATATGACCATGCTCCTTCAAAAACTTTACCACCGATTCAACTGCGCCTTTCGGCATCGGACTGGCGCCATGCGGCTTGTGCAATAGTATTGCCGCTTTTGTGTCGGGATGATAGAGCTTCACTCTGGAGCCGGAAGTCATGCCCTTATTTGACTCTACATACCCGAAATGGCGCAGTATTCTTTTCACGTCCTCATACCGGAAACCGGCAGGCGTTGGAATACTGCACAGCTTCTCGATCAGTGTTTCAACTTGTCCCATTGTGCCCTCGCCAAAGTAACTGTAATTTGGTTACAGCCTATTATACTACTCTGAGCTTCCTTGTCAACACAAACTTATCTCCCTCCGGCAGAGCCGAAGAGGACTGATTTATACGCCGGCGTGTGAACCTCCAGCAGGAAGCGCTCCGAGCCGCATTTGTAGAGGCAAACGCCGGTCTGCGGATGCCGCACGAGTTCGTATTCGCTGTCCTCCATCTGGAGGTTCTGGAGATAGAACTCCCGGTCCACCGAGCCGCAGTGGAAGATGAACTGATGGGTAGGGATCGCGAAAAGGGGGCGCGTCAGTTCCCGGATGCCCTCGACATTGAAATCCTCCAGATTCTGGCTGGCCATGAGGAGGGAGGAATCCCGCTTGCGTACCCGTTTGAGGGTGTTCCGAATATACTCCACGGTGGTGCGGCTGGAGAGCCAGATATACAGCTCGTCCAGCACCGCCGCCGTGTTCCCCTCCGTCAACAGCCGGTCACTGAGGTAGGACAGGATATTGAAGAGCATGGCGTCCTTCACATTCTCGTTGCCGTTCAACAGATCCCGCACGCCGAATACGAGGAAGCGGTCAGACGTGATGTTGGTGTGGCCATTGAACAGGCGGCTTTCCGCACCTACGCACATAGACCGGAGGCCAAGCAGGATCTCCTGCAGCAGTTCCTTGGTGTAGAGCGGTCCCTTTTCCGTTCCGTAAAACCGATAGGCATCCTCGATCACCGCATAGAAGTCGGCAAGGGTGGGATAATCCTCCGGGTGCAATGCGGAGAAGTCCGTGTCATCGGTGATCTGCCATTTCCGGTACAGCCGTTCCAGCATCAATTCGATGGTGTCGATCTGCTTTTGGCTGAAATCCTTATATGCCCGAAAGAAGTCTTTGAGAAAAGAGATGTGCTGACTGAGCCTGCTGTGCAGTCGAAACGGCTCCGGTTCATCATCGTCACCTTCCCCATCGAAACCGCTCCGCTGAGTTTCGGTGGGGACACCTGTGGTTTCCCCCTTCACGTTCCACAGCTTCGGCTCCAGAGGATTGATGATGTACCGGCCACTCATAAGATCGAGGAAGCACCCGCCCAGTGCATCGCAGAGTTCCGCAGTCTCATGCTCCGGGTCCAGGCAGATCACGGTCTTTCCGGCCTCCAGGAGATGGATCGTCAGCAGCTTCAGAAGATAGCTTTTCCCTTCGCCGGAATTCCCCAGGATGAGGACGTTGGCGTTGGTTTTGTCCGCGGCGCGGCGATCCAGATCGACGATGATGTTGCTGCCGAATCGGTCCCGCCCAATATAGAAGCCATGAGGATCGAGCTTGCCAGAATAGCAGAAGGGATAAAGATTGGCAACCGATGAGGCCGGAAGCACCCGTTCAAACTGGCTGCCGAAGGAGTTGCAGCCCGCAGGATTTACCGCCCGGAAGCCCTCCTGCTGACGCAGCAGGAGGCGGTCCGTGCTGATCTTTGCACGGATCAGTTCCGCCATGACCTCGTTTTGAAGCGTCCGCAGGCTCTCCTGATCCTTGGCGGTCAGTTCCACAAAGACGGCGCAGTGCGTCAGCGGTTCCCGGCTGCTGTGGATCGTCGTGATCAGCGCCGCCATATCCTGCAAGTTGGCCTCCGCTGTGACGGAGGCTTTCAGGTCGCCGGAGCTGGCCCGATTCATGCGGTTCTTGTTGCCGGCGTCGTGGAGGATTCTGTTTTCCTCCGTAGGCGTCACCTCCCGTACATAGACGGAGAGGGTCACGCCGCTCTTATCTCCGAGATGCCTGAGCAGCGCCAGCTCGTCTGTGCTGGTCGGGTAGCCCCTTATGGCAAAGACGCTTCGGTAGGAACTGCCCAGGATATAGTGATCGGTATTGAACTTCACCGCCGCAGGAGCGATCCTGTCCAGAAAATCCGTGTAGACCCGTTCCGTCACAGCGGCGGTCTGATCCCTGGACGCCGGTCTTTCTTTGCCCTTCTTTTTCTTCTCTCTGTTTTTCTTCTCCACCGTTCTTTTGGGGGCCTCCGGTGCGCTGTGCTTCCGAGTCTTCTTCGGCGGAACATAGGCCAGCTTCGCCATTTTCACCTGGTCATTCATCATGTGCCGTTTTCACCTCCCTTTCGCCGGTTTCGTCTGCCGCCGTCGATTCCTGCTGGTAATAGACGGAGAGGATGCGCTTCACGTCGCTTTCATCCGCGACACGGACGCGAAAACCATAGTCGGCGATAGCCTTTGCCTTGCGCGCGATCTCCGTTTCCGGGTTTTCGCCCTTGTCACAAGCCAGAGAACAGACCAGCAGGAACTCACGGGTCGAGGCAGTCATTGTCTGGATCTCGTCCAGGTGCTTCCGATCCCGCAGAAGAAGTTCTCTCAGCGCGGGATTTGCCTCTTTCTCCGCTCTTTCCTGATACCATGTCTGGTTCTGTTCATAGGATTCCTTGGAATCCAGAGCCCGAAGCGCGACGTCCTTAATCCCATGCAGCAGCTCAGACAGGGCGCGGATGCGGCCCAAAACGCCTTCCGGGGACAGAACGGAGAGGTTGTCCGGTGAGACGAGGTAGAAGACCTGCTCTCCCTTTTGCGTCAGCACTCCGTGTTCTGTGATCCGCTTGATCCCCATGAGTTGCTGGGTGGACTGCCTTTGACGCAGATTCGGCTTGCTTTTCTTATTCACACGATTCCTCCCATTCAAAATACTGCTGCCGGAGGAAAAGGAAATTGGCTGCGCGGAAGAGGAAATCCAGAATGCTGGCATCCTCCAACCGAACCGTCAGGAAAGCATAGACCGCGGCGCAGATGAGGAGCATGGCGGAGCCGCTCCGCGCCAGAATGAACACGGCAAAAAGCAGGATGCCGCCGATGATGCCGACATCCCGCAGTTCCCACAGCCACAGCTTGGCCTTTGCCGTCAGATTATCCGGATAGATGTACATTTTCCCTCCAAAGCGCACAGCCCGCCGCCGAGCTGCGGCAGGCTGCGGCGGGCTGTTTCCTTACTCGGCGTCGGCTTCATCTTCTTCCAGCGCCCGCGTGATCAGGTCGATGATGAACGCCTTCTTTTTCAGCTTGTGGTCGGCAAGGTATTTGTCCAGCCGCTCGAAGAGCTCTGCGGGTACCTGGACGGCCAGGGTCCTCATATCTCCCATTGTCGTTGTCCTCCCTTCGTCAAAGAATTCGGTGATGAGCCAGGTCATATAGTCGCTGAGGTTTTTCCCGCTGAGTTCCTGTTCCTTGCGGACCCGATTGTGCAGGGGCTCCGGGATCTGTGCGCAGAGATTTTTCATCTTGATTTCATCCATTGGGGTTCCTCCTTTCTCCGATGGTAACGGTAATATACCGAAGCACCCGGCATAAAGCTATTACGAATACCCACAAAGATTTTCCGCAAAATGAAGCATAATGAACAAGGCAATTCTGCCATTTCCTGCGTCGTGGCAAGGGTGCATTCCGCCTTGACAATAGGCAAATTCTAATCTATAATGACTACGGCAAGGAGGTGCTAATATGCAATCTATGACCGAAAGCATTCGCCCGTCCGCGGATCTCCGCAGCAGGTACAGCGAGATTTCCCGTCTGTGCCGTGAGGAGCGGGAGGCAGTGATCATTACGGTGAACGGACGCGGGGATACCGTATCCCTGGGTTACGAACAGTACCAGCAGCTGAAAGCAAAGATCGAGCTTCTGGAAATGCTGGGCGAAGCCGAAGAGGACGTCCGTAGCGGGAGGGTCGCGCCGATGCAGGAGACCTTTGATTCCCTCCGGGCCGAGCTGCTGGCGAGGAAGTGACCGTGGCGTATCGGATTTTACGGACCGCAAAAGCAGATGAGCAGATACGCGATATCGTCTTCTATCGGCAGGAAGTGACCGGGAGCGTTGATTCTGCGCTGTCGCTGCTGGACAAGCTGGAAGAGGGAATCCGGCATCTGTCCGTTTTTCCTGACAGCGGGGCTCCTCCAAGGTATGCCGCCCTCCGAGCCAGAGGGTTCCGCGTACTGATCATCGACAAGCACCTTATTTTTTACAAGGTAGACCACGAAAGTGAAACCGTCACGGTTTACGCGGTGGTCGACGGAAGACGGGATTATCTGAATCTCATCTGATCCCGGATACCGACCTCAATGCCAAAGCGATCCCTCGCATGAGGTATTCCACACAGGGGATGGCTACACTGTTTCCCAGCGCCTTGTACCTGGCGGAGTCCGATGCGCCGGGAATATCCGTCCACCCATCGGGAAATCCCTGCAGCCGTTCGCATTCCAAGGGCGTAAGCCGGCGGATGAGCCTGGGCGTTTGCTCTCGCTCATCCGCCGTTTTCTGCAATACGACATCGGTCGCGTCCTTTCCCTGGCGGGCGCTTTCGGCGGAGGCTACGGTATCCTCCTGGAACCTGTCTATTCGTTGCCGCGCAAAAACGGCGTGGTGGTCTGTCGCCGTCAGCGTATAGGCCAGATTCGACTGATAGCCGATGCCGTTGCCGCCGTTTTGAGGCTGGCGGTCAATGGCGTTGCCGGTGATGCAGTAGGCATCCGCCTCCTGGCCGACGAGGGGCGTGTTGTTGCCTCCGGTCCCATATCTTGCCGTCATAGTCGGCGCCACCTCGCTGGGGCCGGAATACCGGCAGTCGATGCCGTGATTCTCAAAGAGGACCGGCTGATTGTTGCCGCTCATCCCTGCCGCAGCGGTGATGGTCGGACAGACGCCCTCGCCGATTTCCGCCCCGCCCTGCTGGGTGGCCAGCACCAGGGGCTGATGCCCATGCTCCTGGGCTCGAAGCGTACCGGCGCAGTCCGCAGCCAGATTGATCCGCTCGCCGCCCTGATCGTTCAGGCATAGGATCGCGGGCACCATATTCGTTCCGCTCTCCGACGCTTTCAGGGTCGGGGAACCTTCTTCCGTATAACCGATCCCGCCTGCGGAAGGGGAAGCGCCTGCGCAGAAGCCCGCGCAGGCGGCTTTTCTTTCCGCAATGAAGGTCTGCTGTTTCATTCCCGGCTGGGCGGCCAGGGCTCCCGCCACGTCCCGAAGGTCCCTTACTTCATCTCTCTGATTTGCGGCGAAAGCAATCGGTTTCTTCAGGCTCTTTCGGAACGGCATCTGTCCCGCTTGCATCATCAGCGCCTCCCTGAGTTTGGTCGGCAGCTCCTTCCCTCGTTCCGCAGCCCGCCGCAGGATCCCCAAGCATGCTTTCCTGCTCAAATAGTATCTTAAGGGCGGATCGGGCTGCAAAATCTGCGACAAGGAAGATTCTACGGCGTCTTTGGGGGACTCCCCAGTATTGAGCGTCGAAGACCCGCCAAGCCAGGGAGAACGATCCTCCCAATACGATTCCCCCAGCAGATTTCCATTGCCCGGTGTCAGGTCGAGGAATTGATACACCACGGCACTTGATGCCCACGATTTCTTCGAGGACGATCCGGAAATCCTCTCCCGCTGGCTCTCCGCTGGAAAAGGCTCCGGGGACGTTTTCCCAGCACAGGAATCTTGGCTGAACATACTGATCTGGCCATCCGCTTCGAATGTCTGCATTTCTCATCTCCTTCGTGATGCGGACCTGTTCCATAAAAAGGCCGGAGCGTTCACCGGAAAGGCCCCGGCGCGCTCCGGCCACGGATAGATCCTGGCAGGGGCTGCCGCCGCAGATGATATCCACCTTGGGAAGCAGCGCCCCGTCCAGCTTTGTGATGTCCCCCACATGAACCATGTCGGGGAAACGTTTTTTCGTGACTTCGATGGGAAAGGCCTCGATTTCGCTGGCCCATAGGGGAACGATCCCGCAGCGGACCGCTGCCAGCGGGAAACCGCCGATCCCGTCGAACAGACTGCCCAACGTGATTGCGGGGCTCTCCGTTATATCTCCTTTTTCATAGATGGCTGAATCAGATCCGGCCACTTGCCTTTTTGCTGAAATACGACGAAGTGCTTGACAGGAATGCCAAGTCTTGTCGCTTCATCCAGGGATCTGCGCATTCCTTCGGTGATCACGACGCCGAATGCCCATATTTCATCGCACTTGGGAAGCACGGCAAGGGCCAGGTCTATGCCGAGCTGCCGCTCCACATAGAGCCTCTCCCCCAAAATCCAGGGATAAAGGAGATGGGGCGCGAAAAAAGCGTGTCCGCTGTTCACAACAAAGCGGCACGCATCCTCTGCATATTCCAAATTGGCCTCTACGTCCCCGTCATAGGGAGAGGCCACATAAATGAGTTTCATTATACCTCCTGATAGTAACTTACTTTGCCACCGCCTGAACTACGGTTCGGGTGGTGTTCACCGCTGCCTGGGCCGTGTAAACGGCGGACATGATGTTCGCTTTGGTTGTCGTATCCAAGCCGAAGGCGCCGGCGATTCTGGGCACCTCTCCCGCGGAAAGCATCAACCCCAGCCCCAGGAGATAGTGATCCCGGAATACCATCAGTCCCGCCGTCAGGATGGTTGCCTGCAGAAAGGCCGTGAGGCATAGGCCGATCACCTGCTTCATCCACTGATAGAACCCGTCGGCATAGCCCCTTGCAATACTGAACATATACAGGGACCCCACCGAAATCTGAACGAGAAGGATGCCGCCCCGTTTGAGATTGGCGAAGAACACCTTGATCACGGCGTAGGCCATCATGATCACACAGAAGACGACCATGAGGGGATCGTGAAGCAGATTGGAATTCATGAATGGCTGATTACCCAGGTCCGCCAGATTCTCAATGGCGCTGAGCTGCGAGATCGCCGCCGTTGCCGCGTCGCCGATAGTGCCGTAATTCGTGAGCGCCTGGCAGATGGTCCCCTGCAGGGACACGGAGAGCGTGTAGAGCCGAACCGGAACGGTGGTGAAAAGGCTTACAGCAAGCAAGCCCTTCAGCCAATTGAGCGCCGTCTGCCGCAGGTTCCCTCTGCCAGAGTTGTATTCCAGGGCGCTTTCAAAAACGGAAACCACAAGGCTCACGCCGAAAAGCGCCCATCCTAGGCGGGAGAAAAAACGGGTGATCCCCTGCACCCAGGGAAGCTCCAGGAGCTCCACGCCCATGTTGCCCATCTGCTCGAAGAAGTTGCCGAGGAAGCCGACGATCTGCGCATAGAGCCAGTTCAGCAGCTCGTTCAGCACGGCGGGCACAGCGAAGGTCCATATAAACACGGTCCACCTCCTACATGCTCATGTTCATGCCCTGCTCCGGCTCCGACAAATGCTGCTCGAACAGACTGAGGTAATCGCTGACCGCCCTGATTAGGGCGTCGTAATCCGCCTTGGAGGGCTTCGGTCCGTACCATTCCGTCTGCCCCTGATACGTCCAGGCATAGCTCTGCTGATTCCGAAAGACGTCCCTGAAACGGACCGTTTCACTGTCGACCACGCCGCTTCTACGGCTCAGGACGGTGGCTTTCAGGGCTTCGTACTGGTCGGCGTGCCCGCAGGTGACGAACTCGAACTTGGCGCAAACGTCCCCGTTCAAATCCACATAGGCAGCCCTCCCGATGTATTTGGCGTTTCGGCAGACCGCCCCGACGACCTTCCGCAGTTCTGTCTCGAAAAAGGTCATAACTTCCTCACAGTCCCACGATGCCCCAAATATAGGCGGGAGCGGTCAAGGTGAAGATGAGGCAGGCCAACAGGATCGCGGGCGGAGCCCACTCGAACTGTCCGTGCTTGCGGTAATCGAAATAGGCCGTCCCGACTTTGACGAAAAAGAAAACTGCCAGGATCGCGTCCAGGGCGGGAAACACCACATTGTTCACGATGGTCTTCAGCTGACCCGCAGCTGTGGTCCAGGTGCTTTCCACCGCGCCGGAGACGTCGCCGGTCCCAGCTGCGAAAGCGGGGAGCGCCAGCAGCAGCGTCAGGGCGGCGATCAGGGCGAAAAAGCGCATGACGATTCTTTTCTTCATGATTTCCTCCTATTGCATTTCCATTTCCTGGCTGGCAGGAGCAGGCGCAGCCGGACTGGCGGCCTGCGTCTGTTCCATTTTCTTCGTCATCTCCGTCATCGCCAGCTTGTACGCGGAGACTGCCATATTGTTAATCATGTCCCGCATCTCCTTGGTGATGGGGAACACGACTTCCTGATAACCGTCCCCCATTTTGCGCTGGGGCATGGACACGAAAGCTCCGTTTTTCCCCCGTACCAGCTTCGCGCCGCGGATGGCGAAGCAGCCGTTGATGTCAAAGGTGAGCCCGGCCAGCACATTGCCCTCACGGGAATTGGGGAACGCCCGCACGGTGATCTTCGTGGGCAAGGGCTTCTCCCTCTGTGCAGGGGCGTTCTGCTTTGCGGGATTTGGCTGCTCCCGCGCTTCCTGCTCCGCCTGGGCCTTCTTCTGTGCTGTCGATTTTGCGCTGCTCATTTTTCCTTCACCTCTCTGCTTTTCAGTCCGATATCAGCACATTTCCATACCGCTCATCGTCTGCGATTCCACAGGTTTTTGTTCCCGCAGGCGCAGCTTGTCCAGCTTCTGCCTGGCCCAATCCGGCAGATACCGCTCATCCAGAACACCGAGGAAATCCGAGCGATTCCAGCGGGCTTCCTCCCCATCCCCCAGGCAGACGGCGTACACCGCCCTTCCCCTGGCGTTGGGCCGGCAGCCGAAGCCGCCGCTTGCCAGCCAAAGCTGGTTTGTTTCCGTCCAGGCTTCTTCTTTCAGGGAATCGGGAGACAGCACGAGGACTCTCCCGACCAAATCCGCATCCCAAAGGCCGGGGTCGCAGTACTCCCGGTCGAACAGGCCGAGGTCGTGGAATGCCGCCTGCACTTTTTCGATGAATGCCTCCAGATCCCGGGGACGTGCATCGACCCGGAAGTACCTGCCGTACTTACGGTCTGAACGGGTCCTTACCTCTGCGCTCCAATTTCTACAGCTTTCGCTGAAAGCGATGCCAGGGTCAGATGTCTTGACGGAATGCGCCAGAACGTACATGGTCCGATTCAGGCCGTATCTCTCCAAAACGAGATCAGCCTCTCCGCCGCTGCGGATCGACCGTTCAATGTCCCCGGCGCAGCAGATGTTTTCACGGAAGCTCCGATCCCACCGATCCGCGTCGCCGTACTGCTCCGCTTCTTCGCGGGAACCCCGGTAGAGGGGGACTCGCTCATTCCCCATAGACCGTTTTCCCCGAATTCATCAGCGCCTCCAGAGAAGCGGGGCAGATGCCTCTGGCCAGGTATTCGGACATGATCGCCGGAGGGATATCCCAAAGGCCGGGCTCATCGCGGTTTGCGCTGAATGTGATCTCCCCGTCCCCAAAGGATTCCACATGGACCGGGGCGTGAGGAGAGATCCCGGCCAGCTCCCGAAGCTCCTGCGGCAGCGAGATATCCACGGCGAAGTCCAACGCGCCGTAAGCACATTCGCTTTCACAGCCGGTGCAGCGTTCGCATCTGCTCATAAGCTGTTCCTCCAGGTCGCCCCGGAACTGTTCGAGCTGGCAGACCGCCGAAACCAGCTCCGAAGCGTTCATCTTCTCCTTCACGACCACCACGACGCTTTCCAGCGCCCGGACCTCGATGCGCTCTCCCACCTGAAAGCCGCTGTCCTTCAGGGCTGCCAGCAGGGTTTTCTGCAGCTCCGTTTTGGTTTCGTATTCCGTGTTCATCTTTCTTCTTCCTCCTCTGTACTGAATAGGGATAACTGCTGTGCCCGCTCATAGGGATCGTAGTTGGTGATGATGAGCTCCGGGAACCGGCTGTTCGGATCGATCCTGTTCCGCATCGTATGCGCCCGGTCCGTACTCACGATGTAGATTCCCTGCTCATTGTAGAGCTCCCGGATGAATCGGTCGTCGTTATACGAGAGCATGAATTTGCCCTTGATCTTCAGGAGCGTGTCCTGCAAACGAAGGTGATCCATCTCGACGAAACCCTTTTCTCCGAGATTCTTGTAGTAGCCCTCCGTATTGTGGTACGGCGGGTCGCAGTAGAAAAAGCTCGTTTCACTGTCGTAACTGTGAATGAGCTTTTCGAAGTCCTGATACTCGATCAGCACATCCTTGAGTCGGCGGCTGGCTTTCTCGATGATGGGATAGTCCGACCAAAGGTCATGGGGCCTGCCGCCGAAGCTGGTCAGGGTAGCGTTATACGAGTGGCGGATGATCTGGTAGTACAGAGCGGCTTTCTGCACCGCATTTTTGTTCCCGCGCCGAGCAAGGGTCGCCACCGCCCGATTGAACTCGATTCTGGAATTGAGAACATATCTCAGCTCGTTCATCAGCTCGTCGGGCTTATCCCGCACACAGCGGAAGAGGTTCACCAGGAGCCCGTTCAGGTCGTTATAGACCTCTAGCTCTTTGCCGGGTCTTTTGAAAAAGAGTATCCAGCCCCCGCCGCCGAAGACCTCGATATACTTCGTGAAATAGTTGGGGAACATGGATACGATCTGGGAGCGAAGGAGCCTCTTGCTGCCGATCCAGGGAATAAAGCTGTTCACCGGGAATCCTCCGCCGCACCGTACTTGTCCATCGCAGTCTCCAAGCCCCGAATCGCGGCTTCCACACCTTTGCGCAGCTTTTCCAGCTGCCGGATGGTAGCGTAAAGCTCGCCCGCCGTTTCCGCGTAGAAATACCCGTCCCGGTTGGCGGCGATGGGCAGGCCCCGGCAGCGGAGCCGGTGAATCCTTCTCCTGAGTTCGTTTCCGCTGAGATGGAATGCGTTTTGGAGGCTTTTCCCGCTGCGGAGGCACTCCCTGCCCGCGCAGGTCGTTTTCAGGTACTGCAGCAGTACTTCATCCTGCATTTGATCTCCTTTCCGGGCCGCTTCCCGAAAAGAAGGGCAAAAGGAGGCCGTCCTCCTTTTCGGGAAAACGGCCCACCTTTATTATTCTTCGGCTTGTCGCCTAAAGCTCCATACTCATCCCGTCAGATTCCTGCCGGCTCTGAAAATCGGCTTCCCGGATCACGGGCAGCCCGTCCCATCGCTCCACCAAACCGTAAGGCGTCAATACTGCGCCTATTTGCTCTGCCATGGCCGTGCAATAGCTGCCGCAGTTCAGATGCGGAAGCAGCAGATCGATCTCATCCTCGCTCATGCTGGCTGATAGAAAACGCTTTGCAAGCTCCCGCGTTGAAGAACTATCCCGGATCTGGTAATCGTCCAAAGACTCCATCAGGCTGACTGCAGCCTCCAGATCTCCGACCTCCGTGACCCTGACCAGGCTTTTCAGCTTGCGGGCGTCCTCCTGCGAAAGCTCTGAAAGCATTCTGGCCGCATAATTCATGATCGCCATGTTGTCCGACAGGCTGAACGTATCCGCCAAAGCCGGGATACGGCAATCCGCGCAGCGCCAGACTGCTTTCTGCCAACCGTTCGCCTCCAGACGATCCAGCACGGCATTTAACTCAGGTTTCTCACTGGGCAGGGAGAGCATCTCAGACCGCTCGGTATCCGGCACAGAGACCTCCAGCAGAGCTGCGTAATCCGGGGCCTTCAGTTCCAAATCCAAGGAGCTGAACGCCTGGGTTATTTCTTCCACCTGTGTCACATAGCCACTTCCGTGGCGGAGGAAAACCCCGCCTTCTCCGATCCGCATTTTCCGCCCGATCTTCTCATAGTCCAGGATCTCCATGACGGAATCCGGCACCTCCGCCAGCTCCGGCAGGAAGTCGTTCTCCGTATAAAACTCGCCCAGCTCCCTGTCATTCGTTGCAGCGTAGAGGACCACGCATTTGTCCGCATTCGCCGCGAGATCATAGAGACGGGGCAGGGCGATGAGGTCTTGCTTTTCAGCTTCCATCAAAAGGAGGCCCTCGAAAGCGTCCTTTTGCCAGGGTTCCATCTCCGATAGCCTCGCTGCCAGCGCATTCAGGAGCATGAGGTCCTTCACATCCTCCAGATACTGCTCCAGATAGGGGAACGCATAGCAGTGCATGACCCCGACCAGCATTTCGTCGGTGGGCTCCAGCTGCGCTTTCTCCAGAGCATCCCGGAGGACATAATGGCTGGCAGGAAGCTGAAGCCTCGCATAAGACTCGTTGAGGCCGGAATCCTGATGGGCAAGGTAAACCTCGAGCATCGGCTCACCCAAGCTCCATCCCTCCCATCTCCTTCTGCTTTTCATAGAAGCCGGGGTCTGCGCCGGGAACATCCCACCCGGCCATAGAGCCGGTGAGCATGGCTTTTTCCTGGGCCTTAGTGACGCCCCGGCGCTCGTTTGCGTAGTCCGCCGTTTCCCGGTTGCGAACGGGATCGTCCGTGTTCCAGTCTGACGGGTAATAGCTGCTTTCTCCGCGCTTGATGCAGATGAGCTCCCCACTGCCGGGAAGCGTGGACCAGCACAGCTCCGGCAGCCCGTCCGCCAGCTTCGGGCCGAAACGCTCCTGCTCCGTCTCGATGCTCCATTCGCTGAAGCTCCAAAGGTGGACGTACATCTCTCCGCCGTCCGTATGGAGTTCCCTCTGCTCAAAGCCTTCGCCCCAGCCGTCGGACGCCTGCCCGGAGATATAGTCCTTGAGCTTCCGCAGCTCCTCCGGCTCCAGCTCTCCCGCCACTCTGCATACGGCCACGCCCCACAGCTGCCCGTTTCTTTCCTCTGCCGTAAAGATCACGGAACGGACCTTGCGGTCCACGCCGTCGTCCTCATGATACCAGTTCATGATCCCCCGTTCCGCTTCCTCAGGCAGCCGTTCCCGTTCCAGCGCGGCCAGGATCAGGTCGGCGTATCCTGTCAGGTCACGCCCTTTCAGCTCCATTCCCAAGCTGTCGTCCAGGTCGCCGAATTCGTTGTACTCGCAGAGATCGGCAGTCAGGGGCATATACAGCTTGAGCGTCTGGAGTTTCGGCGGCAGGACCGAGAAACGGTCCTGCCCGACGACCACGCCCAGGGTTCGTCCGTTATCCCACTGAACATGGAATGTGCCGACGTCGTCGATGTATTGCAAGGTCCCCTGACTTCCCGCTTCCAGTGGATTCGGATCGTCCTTGCCCATGCTCTGGAGCCTGATTCTTGAACCCTTCGGATACTGCTCCCGCAGGAACTCCAGCCATTCCTTTTGCAGCGCCAATACCTATCCTCCTTCTCTCATTGATCGGGGGCCCGCAACGGGCCCCCGATTGCCGCCTCATCGGTCGCCGGTGAAATCGTCCTCATACATATTGCCGAGGACCGTAACCGTTGCCGTGGAGCTCTGTGTGATATAATCTCCTTCCTCCGTCAGTCCTGTCACGGTTACCTTGAGGGTATAGGTCCCGTCGGCAGCCTCCACGGGGATATACACGACCCGGCTTCCGGTGGGGCTCATGCTGTTCACGGGCAGCACATAGGCCGCGCCCTGGTAAACCAGGTCGACGGTTTTATTCCCGTTTTCGAAATTGTAGGTCAGTTCCGCGCCGATCTCCACGATGCCGTCCGCGGTCACGGGGACTTTGACCATGATGCCATAGCCGCTCTTGATCGTCCTGCCGGCCAGGGAAACGCCCATGCTGTCCGTCACCAGGAAGTCATCGATCTCGACCCTGGGAATGACCCGAAAGGTCACGGAAATGGAATGAGGCTCCCGCACGTTGCTGAAGGTATAGCCGGTGATGCGGCCCTTGTTCTGGCCGTCCACCGTCACGGCGGACACCTCATATCCGTCCATGGGGCGGATGGTATAGGTCTGACTGTCCCCGTAGTACACGGTGGTATTCCCGGAAGGGCTGATACTGCCGCCGTTCCCGGCGCTGGCGGTGATGGTGAAGCCGTCCTTTTCAAATTCCGCCCGGATCGTATGATCCTCCGTCACATTTCGGAAGGTGTAGTCTGCGATCTCGCCCACGCTGATGCCATCCACCAGGACTCTGCTGACGTGATACCCCTCATCGGGCATGATGCTGAAAGAAGCATCGTCACGGAAAGAGACAGACTGGTTACCGGACGGGGTGATACTGCCGCCTTCGCTTGCAGACGCGGTGATAGAATAGGAGTTCTTTACGAACACCGCCTGGATCGTGTGGGAAGACCGCACATTCGTAAAGGTGTAGCTCGTCACGCTCCCCACGTCGCTGCCGTCCACCAGGACTTTGTCCAGCTTATAGCCGGAATCCGCCTGCATGGAGAAAGCTGCGTATCCTCCGCCAGTCACGGCCACCGCAGTGTCGGGGGAGATCGTGCCTCCCCTGGTTGCGCTGGGAGTGATTACAAAAAAGGCCGGGTTGTCGATGATATAGAAGCCGCCGCCATTTCCTCCGTCAGAAGGGATATCCGCTTCGCCGCCGTAGTAATATCCGCCGTCCTCGTAGCTGTTCGAGTCGCCGGTGTAGTTATATGCGCTTCGGATTCCTTCCGCTTCTGCGTGGGCAGCGTCCATCCGATTTTTCGCCTCTGCCGCGCCTTCCTCGTCCCCGGCGGCTACCGCCGCCTTATATGCCGCGTGCGCCGACTCATACTCCTGTTTGCTCGCTTCCAGGTCTGTTTTCAGCTGGTCGGCCTCCGCGTCTGAAAGGCCCAGGACCGCTTTCACCACTGCCACCTCGCTGTCCGCGCTGGTCCTGGCCGTTTCCGAGCCGAAGCGGTCAACGACGGACATGCTGTTCGCCGCGTTATTGTAGGAGGTGATCAGGCCATCGGTTGTTCCGCCGTGCTGCATATACGCCGCAATCGCTTCATCGGTATAGGTCTGGGCGGACGCCGCATGGATGCTTCCCTCCGTCTGCGACGTATAGGTGATGGTTTCGTTTTTCCCATCCTGGCCTTCGGAAACGGAAGCAATCCTGCCGCCCTCGGAGGTGGTGATGTCCCAGGTGCCGCTGGAGCTGTCGAAGGTCGCGCTGCCTGTCTCGCCTGCCGCCTGTGCCGCCAGCTCCACATTCGCCTGATGGAGTCTTTCGCAGGTTTCCGTATCCCCCGCATTGTAAGCCACCCACCACGCGGCGCTGTTTGCTGCCATCTGATCCTCGATGCTCTCTCCCTCGGCAAAAGCGGAAAGGGAAAGCGCCGTGACCAGAAGGACCGCCGTGCAGACCGCCCGAAGGACGCGAAGTATTCTTCTATTTATAAGCATATCTATCCTCCTTCCGGACTCAATACTGATCTCCTGCGGGAGCGACGGTGTGAACGGAGATCGCGCTTCCGGCGCTGGCGTTCATGTGGATGTCCACGGGAACGTACATCATGCCGATTTCCAGCCTCGAAAAGCCCAGGGCGCAGAGGAGCGCCGTTTCACTCGCGGGAAGCTCCGTCGGGCCGGTCTTCAGTTCAGCGACGGCGATCCCCCGTACCGCGCAGGTCAGCCGGTCCATGCTGTCGGACTGGTAAATGCAGGACGTATCCGCCAGGAAGCGCACCGACAGGGTTTCGGAATCGTAGCTGACCGCGCTGACCGCGGCACTTACGACATCGTCATAGTATTCGTCCACGCTGGCTTCCCTCGTCATGTGGTAGAGATGCTCCCTGGCGTTGGCGTAGATCTGGAAGCTGTCCCGGTCAGTGCCATAGTAGAAGGCCAGCGTCTCGGCATCGTACCGCTTCTTCGCTTCTTCATAGCCAAGGGCAGACTTCGGCTTCGTATAGGGAAGCGACATCAGCTCGGAAATTTGCTCCCTCGTGAGAACGTCGTCGTAGACGCTGACCGTCTTATACACATTGGAGTAATCCACATACGCGCCCAGGGCTTCCGCGACATAGCGGACGGGAACATACGTCCGGTCTTCATAAATGACCGCAGTGGTATCCATGATGACCGCCTCGCTGATCCCGTCGCGGACAACCGTGATCCTGCGGCTGTCGATGGGTATCTCGACACGGGTTTTATCCCTCCGAAGGACGGCGGTACGCCTGGCGTTATCCCAGGAGACTTCCGCCCCCAGCGCCTCACCGATGAATCGGACGGGAGCGACGGTTCGGTTCTGCGCATCGATATACGGCTTCGCGTCCGGGAATTCCACCAGCGTGCCGTTGACTCTGATTGCGGGGGTCGTCTCCTGGGCCGCCATCGCGCTGGTCGCGGAAAGGATCGACAGCGCCAGGATCACCACAAAAAGAGTTGTGAGGATGTGTTTCACTTTGTAAAACCTCCTGTAGAACAGAGAATGAGATAGATGGCCGGAGCCGAAAGGATATACCCCGGTGCGACGAAGGCGCACCAGGGTATATGCTCTTTCAGCCCGGTCTTTTTCAGCTTGCATACCAGCAAGGCCCCCAGGGAAGATACCAGCAGCGTGCCCAGGAATACGGGCACGCTGCTGGAAAAGGCCAGGGCACAGAGAAGCTTGAAATCCCCGCCCGGAGAGCCGCCGTCCGTGAGCTTGTCCAGAAGGAGGAACACAGCGGCGGTGAGGATCAGCATTCCGGTGCTGAGAAGAAGCGTCTTCCCGAAGACAAGGCCGGTAAGCAGGAGAATGAGGGGAACCGAATCGGGGATCATCCGGCTGCGGTGATCCCGGATGCCGCCGTATGCCAGCACGGCGGCGTTGACGGCATAATGAAGGAGGATCATCTGCCGTCCACCGCGAAGTTCGTGGCTTCCACGGTGAACCGGACGGTGACGTCGCGGAAGCCGAACTGGGAGAACAGGGTCGGTAATGTCAGGCTCCCCGCCGCCCGGAAGGACGGTGGAGAGGCCGTCCCGGAGACGGTTTGGATGCGAAGATCGTAACGGTCCGGCATATCCTCCGCCGCGAAAACGCGAAAAGCGGTCTTCGCTTCCTCCACATTCAGGCGGAGGATATGATCGGCCCGATACTCATCCGCCATGCTCGCCTCCACCGCGCTGTTGGCGGACCGCTGGAGGACGGACATGGCGTAATCGTAGTTCTCCATGACGCCGCCCATTTCCACGATCAGGATGCAGAGGACCAGGAGCAGGAACAGGAGGCCGAAAAAAAGAAGCGAAGAACTGCCCCTCTTGTTTTTCAGCAGGCGCTTCATTTCCAGAACACCTCCGACCGCCCTTTCAGCGAGATTTTGATCGGCAGTCTTACGGTAACGGCGTTTCGCCCGAACTGGGCAATGTTCACCGAGTATCCCGCCTTCAGGGTAATTCGAAAGGGGCTTCGGAGCTGGATCTTTTTGCCCTGGACATAGGAGGCGTCGATCTCCACTGTGATGTCCTCCAAGGCGCTGCCGCCAAGCTCATTCACGAGGTCACGAACCATATACTCGTTGTATTCGCCGGTGGTTTCGATATACCGCACCACCCGCCTTGTGATATAGCTGGCGTTATACACCTGGACGACATAGACCAGGGCGGAGATGAGCATGGCAAAGGTCAGGAGCAGCATGGCGGCAACCATGATGAACTCTATCGCCGCATCGCCTCTCCGGGAGCGCATCAGCCTGTGAATTCTTTCGGTCACCGCCATGCCCTCCTTTTACCAGTTGGCGTTGAGCTTGGAACTCATGCTGGTGAACATGTTGGTAAAGAAGCCGGGGAAGAAGGCGTTGATCGCCAGGACCAGCAGGCCGATGATCACAACGGTGATGATGATCCCGCCGATGGTGGACACGGCGATATCCCCCTTGCAGTCATGCAGCAGATTCCGAACGCGGGTTCCGGCGTCATGGGCCTTCTTACGGATGGTTTCGAGCAGGTTTTTCAATTCACATTTCTCCTTTCTGAATTAAAACAGGGTATCTACTTGGTTCATGACGAACACAACGAGTACATAGAGAATGAGGATCACGCACACCGCCACCGCGGGCAGATAGGTGAGGCGCATAGCCGCCGGTCGGGTGGAAAGCTGCTTCTGCATTTCCAGTCTGGCGCTGCGGGCCATATCGTCAGCCAGATAGTCCAGCGTGGCCGTCTGATCGACGCCTCTTTCGATCTCAATGAGGGTGGAGCAGAGGCGAAAGGCGTCGTCGCTGCCCACGCGCCGCTGGAATTGCTCCAGGGATGGAATAACGCTGCCGGTGCGCAGGGAGGAGATCAGGATATCCAATTCTTCTCCCAGGGCCGTCCCCGCCACCTTTCGGTAGGAATGGAGCGCAGCCAGGATATCCCGATTGGTGCGAAGGCTTCGGCAGATAGTACGTACAAAACGCGGCATCTCCCCGGAGATCGCCGCGTCCTTCGCTTCCAGCTTTTTTGTAAGGTCTTCCCTCTGCTTCATCACCAGCATCAGCGTCAGGAGGCCGACCAGAATGATCCCCAGCCAGAACCGTGACAAAGCGCAGGAAATGAGTCCCGCCGCCCCGAATGCGAGGATCAGGATCTTCCGGGCGGTGAACTGTTCCGCAGTGGCTGCGATCCCCGCCCGGTCCAGCTGGAGCTCCAGCTTTCTTTTAGCGTTTTCCTCCAAATAGACAAAGCGGCAGACAAGGCCCGTGAGCTTCTCCATAAGGTCGGATGCCCATAGATCCTTTTCCTGCCGCTGCCATTTGTTTAGCTGTCTGAGGTTTCTGCGTCCAAGAAAGGACATGTCATGGAATAATCTGGCGGAGGCGATCCACCAGAATCCCATGCCCAGCAGCAGCGCAGCCAGGGCATATATTGCAATCATTCGCTCCCGTCACCTCCGTCACATGACCAGAGGCCGGTTGATCTTCAACGCCCGGAAAACGGAGAACACCACCGCCGCCAAGAGCAGAAGGAGAAGGCTTTGGCCGATCAGCGTGCCGGTCATGGCGGCATGGGCGTCGGCCAGCAGCAGGCGGAATACCAGGGGCGTTGAGAAAATGAGAATCAGGACCAGGAAGTAATCCCGCCAGACCGCGTACATGGCGGCGTCAGATTCCCGCTGGACCTGCAGCGCATCGTTGAGGCTCTGGACGACAGAGACCGTCACATACTTTAAGGACCGATCCTCCTGGGCCATGATGAGGGCGTCCACCCACTGGGAGAAATAGGAATTCCCCACCCTCTGATCCATGCGCTGGAGGCCTGTCCGCAGGTTGGAGTCCATATACGACGCATAGGTATAGAAGTCTCTGAACGGTTCAGGAGCTTCCAGCACCTCCAGGTTTTCCTTCACGGAGGTCAAGAAGTCTTCCGTAATAAGATAGGAGTTGGAAAGGATCATCATGCTGGACGCCAGGCGGTCCATTTCCGTACTGCGGGAGCTCGTTTCCCGGAAGCTCAGCCACAGGAGCGGCGCCAGAAGGAGCGTGACGCCAAGGGCAACGGCGATCAGGGTGGAGCCGTAGATGAACTTCCCGGCGAGGAAACCGCCGATGGCGCAGCCCGCCGTCATAAGGGCGTAAACGGGCGGCGGCAGCTTGCTTCCACGGATCAGGCTTCTCGCGCGGCCAAGAAGCCGCGCCAGCTTTTCTTCCAGCTTTCCCTGGGTCCGATATCTTCGCCGGTTCTTCCCATCCTTGCCTGACTTTCCGCTTATGCCCAATAAAGAAAACCCGCCCGCAGTCAGCAGGAGGAAAATGAGGAAATACAAAAGCATCCTACGGTGCCTCCTTTTTGACGGAGCTTTTTCCGTGAAACAGCCTTTTCAGCGTCTTCTCAGGAGCCCCGTTATCCCGGAGCCGCTTTTCCAATTCTCCCGTGATGACGTTAACCCGCAGATGCTTGCCGCGAACGCCGGTGATCTGCCCCTCTCCGGTCCGGTCTGTACCGCTTACCTGGAATTCATAGAGCGTCTGCCCCAGGAGCTGCCCTTCCGGGTCTACGCCGGTGGCTTCGAAGATCTCCATGATCTTCCGGCTCCCGTCCTTGAGCTGCTTCATAAACACGACGATGGGCCAGGAGCCGATGCAGAGCTCCAGCAGCTGGCGGTCACTCAACCGGGTCCCCGCTGTGTGGCACATGGAGACCAGCCGCTTATATCCGTCCTTTACGCCGTCCGCATGGAAGCTGGTGAGGATGGTGTGCCCGGTCTGTCCGGCTACCGCCGCTTCGTAGGCCGCGCCGTCCCGCACCTCGGCGGGTACGATAAGCTGCGGATGGAAGCGCAGAGAGGCCACCGTCAGGTCCAGCATGGTAACGGGATTCGGAGGCCCCTTGGTGGTGGTGTAGATCACCCTTGCCGGCCGGTCATGACTCTCGTCGTAGTCCAGCAGATTCAGCTCGCGGGAATCCTCGATGATATATACCCGGTTGTTCATATCATCGTTCCGCTGGATGTACTCGTTGAGCAGATAGGCCATCAGGGTGCTCTTGCCGGAGCCGGTGCTTCCGGCTACGCCCACCGAAACGCCGTAGCATAGGCAGAGGGTCAGGAACTCCAGCATATCCTCCGTGGCGGAGGCGGCGTCAATGAGCTGCCGGCGGGTGATGCGGCTTCTGTTCTGCTTTCGTATCGAGACGTTGACGCCGCTCTCCCTGGGGACCAGAGGCGGGATCATAGCTGCCACGCGGGTCCCGGAACCGATATAGCTCTCCGCCCTTGGCGTCTGCGCGTCCAGAAGCACCCCGCCCATGCGCAGCATTCTTTTGACGATGTCCAGGGCCGTTTCCGGCGAGGGAAAGGCTTGGCTTCCGTGGAGAAACTCCGTCCGGTCTGCGTAGATGATCTCAATGTTGGCATAGCCGTTGATGTTGATTTCCTCTACTGCGGGATCGTAAAGATAGGGGGTAAGGATGCCCAGGCCCGCCATGTCCTGAAAGACCCGCTCGGCCAGCTCCTGCCGGTCATAGTCCTGACCGGCCAGCGCATCGGTGGTGTATTTCATGATGAGGCCTTGCAAGACCTGTGCGGCGCTTTCGTCGTCCAGCGCCGCGGCCAGCTCCTGTGCGTGGTTCTGTGCGATGGCGCTGCGCACGGCCTCCAGTACCGCCACATAGTCCGCGCCGAAATCCATGGGCGCTGCCGCATCCTTGTCCCGTACCTGCACGATGGACAGGAATTCATAACCGGAGATGCTCACAGCACATTTCCTCCCTCCGTAATAAGCTCGCACAGGGCGTCGATTGCCGACGTATAGGCTTTACCGCTTCTTCCGCCGATGCCGTATAGCGTTTTCCGTTCTGCCTGGATTTCCTCTGCGCCCGGAACGTATGGCACCCATACGGCGGGGGTCATGTTGATCATCTGCAAAAGCCCCTTGTAATGGAAGCTCCCGCCCGCTTCCAGGCAGACGGGGATGCCCTTTGCACCCAGGGTCCCGATCACCCGGCGGTAGGCACTGAACCACAGGGCCGAGGCGCTACGGCAGCCGGAGAGGATCAGGACCGATTCCGAGAGCTGCAGGCCCCAGGCGGAAACGGCGTTGTCCGTGGCGGCGGGGCAATCCACCAGCACCGCATCAAAGGCTTCCGCCGCTCGTTCCAGCACATTTCTGGCGCTGTCGCCGCCCAGGTCTTCCGCAAAAGCGTCGGCGTCCGAGGCTGCTGCCAGGAGGAAAAGGCCATCTCCCACACGCACGGCGATACGCTCCGGTGGGCCTGCGTTCTTCTGCGCCGCTGTCAGGGAGTGTTCGGGCCGGATGCTTTGCTCCAGCATTGCCCCCAGCTCGCTGTACGGCTCCGGGGATATCAGGCAAACGGAGCTTCCGTTCCCCGCAAGGGCAAAGGCCAGATCTATGGCGAGGGTCGTCTTGCCGCTGTTGGGCGGTCCCCATATGGCGATGATGCTCATACTCACCCTCCCGTTTTCCGCAGGACGAGGTGCATAGCCTTCGTGTTTTCCAGCCGGATCAGCTCCTGCGCTTCCGCTTCCGTGCAACGGAAGACGACGTAGCAGGGGACGAAGTCCAGATTGGCCGTCTCACCCTCCGCCAAAGCCTCCAGCTGTTCGTCCAGGGCGGCTAGCGATTCCATACTCCGATTCAGGACGTCGTAAACCGTCATGGAACTTTGTATGAGCTTTGCGGAGCAGACCTCTGTGCCTTCTTCATCTTCTTCCGCCACATACTCGTAGACGTCCACGATATTCCCCGCCCGGAGTACGCCGGCGACGCCGGAGGATGGGGTCGGCAGGCTGATCGTGACCAGACGCTTTCCTCCGCTGAGACCCAGGGATCGGTCGGCCAGCTCGGCCTGGTACTCCGCTTCCGTCGCCAGTCTCGCCTGCCACAGTAGCTCTCCCGCATAGAGGTTTTCCTTCGCCCGCAGGCCGATAGCGGCCTCCTGATCCGTGACGATCCCTTCCGGGAGACCGTAGGCCCCAACCTCTGCAGCGGTCAGCATCTCCGCCGTGAGCTTCGTGCCCTGTGGCACGTCGGAACGGACGCGGACAGCGATCCGGGTTGCTGTCTTTGTATGGTTCAAGGCGGGGATGCCCGCGAACGCGATCACCGCCGCTAGAACAACGCAGAGGATCCCGACGGCCAGTTTGCTTTTGAACGGGTTTCTCATCCTGCTCACATCTCCATTTCCATTTCGTTTTTTGGGAGTAATCCGATGTCTTGGTTTTCCTGCTGTACTTGATTCATCTCCTGAATGCACTTATCGAAGCACCAGAGGTAGCCGTCGTAGTCCCCCTCCTGGGGCTTGCAGCGGAGACAGTAGCGGTAATGCTCGGTTTCCACCACATAGCCGTACTGCGGGATACCGAAATTCATGCCCAGCTCTCCGCCGGACTCCCGGCAGAAGCGCCGCATAGAAACACGATCCTTCAGCACGCTTTCCCGCAGTGTGTTGACCACCTCGTCGATCTCCGCCTTGAACTCCGGGGTGTTCAGTTCGCCGACGCTGTGGTCAAACCAGGTGAACCAGAACCCGGTCCCTTTGCGCCCGAAATCCATACGGAGGTGGCCGATGCTGCCGTTAGCCCTCTCCTGATCCGGCGTCATTCGATAAAACATCCCCGCCTCCGAGACGGACGCGGGGCGCAGGGAAAACCTTGCCGTTTGCTTTTGTTTCTCCATTTTTCTCCTTTCTGCCGCTTATATGGATTTATCCGCAAGACATGGTCTGTTCCATATCCGGCTGCTCTGGATCGAACAGGCGAACGTACCCGTGTTCCGTGAAAACCAGACCGTCCTCCTCCAGCATGTGCCGTCCGAAGGAATCCCAATCCATAAACCCATCCACCGTATCCACGATCTCCTGATCCTCACAGAGCTCGTACAGTGCGTTCCTGCCGTAGCCCTCCACATCGGTGACCAGCTCATAGCGCCATATTTCCTGTGACAGCTCGCACGCTTGCGTGAGGTCCTGCGGTCTTTTCATGTCATATACCGCCAGAACAAGGGATTCTCCATAGTCATCCATGGATGCGGAGAGGATCACAGATAAATCCCGCAGTTGGGCAAAGTCCGGTTCCTGAAGGGGAATATACGGCATGAACGGCTGAGACAGGCACTCCGCCCGAAGTAGCTCCGCTTCTTCCAGATCCGGGACCTCCAACTCGTTTTGCGCGGCGCACATCTGCTCAGTGGTGGCGGGAAGGTCCAAAGCATACGGTTTGCTGCTTTTGCTTTGCCATGCGGGTGTTTGGAGATAAGCCCGGAAGATCGGCTTCCACCATTCCCTTTCCTTTGGCGACAGCGTCTCCATGCCTCGCCGACGCAGCGTGAATCCCCTCGCGGTAAATGCGCCGCCGCGCTCTGCGCAGTATTCCGCACCGATGGCGGCATAGTCCAGGTACGGCCTGACTTTTTCGGGGAAGCCCTTGTAGCCTGTGTCCACGAGGAATCTCCCCAGGTCCTTCTCCGTCGTTACCCCGTTGACGAAGATATAGTCCTTCAGGGAATCCGCGATACGGAGAATATCCGTTATGCTGCTGATGCTTTCCATGTTCAGCGCGCCGTCCAGGGTGCGCAGCTCCTGCTCGTTCATTCTTTCGAGCCTTTGCGCCAGCTCGTTCAGCTCGTCGAAAGAGTCTGGGTATTTGTCCCGGAAGAAGCCGTCGAAGAAGCTCACTTCGCTGAGCACGCCGGCGATGCGCGTTGACTGCTCCTTCTTGCTGATCTGATCCAGCTGGGAATAGGCTTCCGCGATTTCTCCCGGTGTGGTGGGAAGACTGAGCGGAACGCGCCAGTTGCTTCTGCCGCGAGTCAGGTTCAGGATCAGCATGACATACCTCCCATTTGAAGCTCCTGTTGGGGAGCCTGTTCGTGCTCCGCCGGGTCCTCCATCATCAGCTCGTCAAGGCTCAGTATCCCGTGATAGGACACATAGCCGAGCGTGCTGAAAGCTCCTGACTCTGAATCCATCTGTTCCTGCCCGCACCTTTCATAGTCGTAATACGGCTCCAGATTTTCATCATACTCATAATGGCCGGATTCCTGAATGAGAAACCGGCCATAGTCGAGGGCGGTCTGAACGCCGGGGACGAAATCGAAGAGCTCCAAATTCTCTGCGAGATGCCGCATTTGAAAGGCATATTCCGGCTCGGCACATTGGATCACGGCGCACAGTTTCTGACGTTCCTTGTGATCCATGTTCTTGACGGCAGCGCACAGGCTGTTCATTTCCCAGAGGCTTTCCTTCGGGAAGTTCAGTCGGTCCACGACTGCATCCGGGAGATCGCAGCGCCAGGTTCGGAAGCTCAGCTGCTCTGCGCTGTGGATATCCGCCCGTTCCAATAGGCGCTCCAGCCGCTTCTCCGGTTGGGGCAGGAAGAAGGGGATCTCTCCTTCGAGGGGCGTTTCAAGGGTAAACTCCATCAGGTACGGCTTGTCCGAATACGGCGGAAAGCTGTGTCCTGCGTACACCGGCTCGATATGCATGGCGTTCTCAAACAAGACGCCGTAGGGGGTGATGATACCGCCTCCATCCGCGATGAGTCTGCGGATAATGCCAATGCCGTTGAGCTGGTTGTATTCATCTACCGGCACACCGCCTCCGTGCATGGTCATGTAGTGGCTCCTGCCCGCTTCTTCCAGCTTGGAAAAGTCTGTGATGACCGTGACCTGCTCACAGGAGAAGGACAGATTGATGAGCGTTTCCAGGTCCCAATAGTCATTGGTTGCGATCTCACATTGGAACTTTGCCAGTTCTTCATCGGTGAAGCGATCCATGCTGCGGGCCAGGAAATCCAGCTCGTCCAGGTTGACCATGCTGCCCTCCAGAATGTCCAGTGCCGGGGGAGCATCCTTGATCACTTCCACATAGCAGTCGTGGCCGGTAACGCACCCGATCTCCAGTGCCTCCAGCAGTTTGATGCATTTTCCGTATTCCTCGTCCGGGATCGGCAAAGGTATCGTTGCGACGCCGAATTCCGGGTGATTGCGGTTGCAGAGTATTGCTTCCACTTTTCCCCTCCTGTCTTGTTTTTTGTTCGTGAAGGTTGGTTCTTGACACTTCACCTCCTTAAAGTGGACTCGTACCAAATCATAAACGTGTCCACTTCAAAAGGGTGAAGTGTCGGTGGTTTTATCGCCGGAAATGAAAAAAGGCCGGAGTCCTCAACTTCGTCGTTGAAAACTCCGGCCTCAATCCATGGTCATTTCATGCTGTGGTTCTGCGCTGCTCTGTCTCAGCTCCATCGCCATCACCCGTTCCTTTACACCGGGACAGATCGCTTCGATGCGGTCCTGAAGCCGAATGATCTGCTGTTCGCCTTGGTACGACAGATCTTCGTCCAGTTCCCTTGTTCGCTGGCAGCATCGGTACAGTTCTTCCAGTTGCTCAGGCTCGAACAGCTCCCGCTGGCGAATGAGCCTTGCCCGAACCGCGAAGTCCTTTTTCGCCCCGGCGAAATTCGTCCCGTAATAGTGACCCTGCCACATTCCCGTGTGATTGAAGTCCCACTCCCATGTCACGAACTCGGTTCCGTATTTGGTAGGGAAACCGGCAAGAACCGTACCGTTAAAATCCAAGAGGAGCCGGTAATCACCATCAAGCCCTCTTGCCTTGAGCTGCGGCGCCTTCTGCATCAGCTGCAGGTACTCCACCGCCTCCATGGTCACATCCAGAGCACGATGGAAGGCTTCCGACGCTCCCTCAGCATCCAACTCCTCCTTGCGGAACTGCGCTCCGCCGGCAGCGTTCACCCGGCAGAGGGACGCACCGTTCCACCGGACCGGCAGAAGGCCGTTCTTCTCCGGTCCTGTCTGAAAACCGGCTTTTTCGAGGCAGAGGCCGATCTCCTTGAGAAAACGGCCCCTTGTCTCATCGCTCAATTCAGTCTTCATCGTTTACCTCCTGTTTTGGCACAAAAAAACGGCTGGATCGTTTTGAAGCGACCCAGCCGGTACTTACTCCATATTTGCACTGGATTCTTTCTGCTTTTAGCTCACGTCGAAACCCATTTGCTCGGCGAGAACCCGAAAGCTCTTTTCGTACTGTTCCCGTGTAATTGCCTTTCGCTCAAGCAGTGTCATCAGTGTTGCTTTCTGTCGGTTGAAAAGCTCTCTCCGTTTTTCCTCTGGGGTGAGGCTGCTCCAGTCTGCTTCTTTTTGCCGCTCTGCATCCATGACGAGTTTCCTCCGGTCTTTTCTCATTTCATTCCCCGGTATTTTACCACGGATGTCAAGCGCAATTCTCTAATCGGAATCACTCTTCAGAAAGACATCGTCTGTTCTTCGAGACCAGGGTCAAATCCTGCTTCTTTTTCATAGACCATATCTGCGTCTCTTTTGTCCAGCAGGCTCCAAAGCAAATGACCGATTCTTTCCCCATCCGTTTCGGGCTCAAACTCACTTTGGCTCAGGAATTCTTCACCGGCGACTTGTAGGGGATTTACGAATTCAAGTAAGTACTCCGCTTCCTCATCCGAGGCCATTCCCGGCAAGATGGAAACAAGTCGGGTCATGACCGTGATTTCATCGCTTTGGGATATGAGATCGGTGGGCGACATCTGCAGCCATTTTTCACGATAGTCTGAGAGATTCTGTTCAAGCTTGGCTTTCAGCATATTCTGAACCTTGTTCTCCGGGAAGAGATAATCCAGGCTTTCAATGCAGTGATCATGCAATTCCTCCTTGGTCATCCCGAATTCTCCATGAAAGACATTGAAGAGCTCGGTATCGTTTTGGATGTGTTCACAGATCCAAGCGATCATCGCATCGTATAATTCGTCTTTTCTTTCTTGTGTCATTTTTCCTCCGTGTACTTTTCGTAGACTTCTATCCTTCGGTTTGAAAGTAAAATGAGCCGGATCAGCACCATAGCAGCGTGCGACCCGGCCTTCAAAAAGCGGTATTCAGTTTTCTGATAGGTGGTTCGAATCTATCCGGTTTACTGTTTTGGAGAAAAAGTAGGAAAATTCAGAGGGTGTCTCAATCAGAATTGAGACACCCTCTCAGGCCTTGAAATCCCTAGCTTTTTGGGCATTATAGGATTTTTAACCTGCTCATCTGGTGGGGGCGGGTGGATTCGAATTTGACCTCAATTGTCCATTGCTTGTTATTCAATCTTATATATTGAATAATCAGCTATGAAATCAGTATTATTTGTACTTGTCAGTCCAATAGTTCTATTCATTTTCACCCTGAATAGGGTCTAAAAATGTGGTCAAACACAGAAACGACCTGTATTTCTTGTTCTCAATGCGAACGGATTGCGGCAGCAACTGCTACCGCAATCCGTAGTGTTCTCTAGGAGGAATGTTATAGCCTTGAATTGCTTTTACTACTAACCTGTCAGCAACTCTTCATACAGCATATGTTTCTTGGCCAAGTGCATATCTGGGATTGGTTCCCTGACATTGACCGGAGTACCCGATTTCTATATAATCTACGTTTGAGAAGAAGTGGGGCTTCCCACTGATCCGAAGAGGAGTACGCTGATCAATGGAAAACGGCAATAAGCCTTGGGAAAAACTCACCCATGAAGAGAAAAACCATCTTCTATACCTGCATCAAAAAGAAACCTTGGATCGGTTTTTGAAAACCGGAGCGATCTCACAGGAACAGCATGACAAGAGTCTGCGGGATCTGAAAGAGAAGATGAACGAGCACTAGCCGGAAAAAGCATCGGAGAGGGAGGCAATAATATGGAACGATTGATCTTTCATGTTGATGTCAACAGCGCCTATCTCTCCTGGGAGGCTGTCCGTCGCGTATCGGAAGGCGGAGAGGACCTCCGGCTTGTGCCCGCTGCCATTGGTGGCGACCCGGAAAAGCGAACGGGTGTCGTCCTGGCAAAATCCATCCCCGCGAAGAAACTCGGCGTCAAAACCGGCGAGCCGCTGTCGGTTGCGCTGAGGAAATGTCCGAACCTGATTCTGGCCCGGCCGGATTTCCGGCTATATGAGAAGAACTCAAAGGCTTTTATGGATATCTGCCGCAGTTACGCTCCGGTGGTCGAGAAAGCCTCTATCGACGAGTGCTTCTGCGATTTCAGCGGCACAGGCTATCTATATCCCGACCCGATCGCAACGGCTCATGAACTCAAGGACCGAATCCGGGATACGCTGGGTTTCACGGTCAACGTCGGCATCAGCCGAAACAAACTGCTGGCGAAAATGGCCAGCGATTTTGAAAAGCCGGATAAGGTCCACACCCTGTTTCCGGAGGAGATCCAGAAGAAAATGTGGCCGCTGCCGGTGGGCGATCTCTTCACCGTGGGCGGGAACACCGCCGCAAAACTGCGCAGGCTTCGCATCAACACCATCGGGGATCTCGCCCGGACGCCGCTGGATACGCTTCAGTCTCAACTGGGCAGTAAGCTGGGCCAGCAGCTTCATAACTTTTCCAACGGGATCGACGACTCACCTGTCCTCGCCGAGCCGGAGGAAGCCAAAGGCTACAGCATATCGACTACCATGGAAGAGGATGTCACGGAAACCGATGCAGCCAAGCGGATCCTGCTTGCACTTGCAGACAGCGTGACTGCTCGGATGCGGGCCGACGGTGCACATGCCAGTTGTATTGCGGTGACCATTCGCAGCAATGACTTCCGGAACAAATCCCATCAGCGTCAGCTGGATCTGCCGACGGATGTGACTAGCGAAGTCTATGAGATCGCAGCGGCTCTGTTTGCCGAGCTTTGGGACCGGCAGACACCGCTGCGGCTGTTGGGCCTGAGCCTGACCAATCTCGTCCGTGAAGAAGAGGCGCAGATGTCCTTATTTAACGACGGCAGCCGGGAGAAGGCGCGGAAGCTGGACCGCGCGGTGGACGCAATCCGAGGGAAATACGGGTCAGAAGTGATCGGACGCGGCAGCGCCATGGAGACCTCCGCAAGGATCGGGCGGAGATATAAGGCGCAGATGGATCCAGAGAAAAAAGATTGAGCGCAGTCTGACAAATCGGCGCTAATGGAGGTTCCTATATGAAAGGAAGTCAAAAAAACAATAACAATTCACAGAGTCTCGCCCTTGGAATGTGCATCGGCTTGTCTATCGGTACAGCCATCGGTGCAGCAACACATAATATAGGACTGTGGATGCCGATCGGCTTGGTAGTTGGGATGTGTCTTGGTCTTGTGCTGAGGCAAAAGAAAGCAGAAAACAGTGAGGATGACACAGACGATAAGAAAAAGTGATTCAATTCCCGATTCTCTCTTAAGGAGGTACCTATGAATAATCAAACGGAAGGGATCGTTGTTTCCGTCAAGAAGCAATGGTGGTTTAAAGTCAATACGAAGTCATTCAGAACGGGCCCCCTGGATGGGGCAGTATTCCCGCACATCATTAAGATCAAATATACTGTTGATGGTAACGAATATACCAAAAGGGCATGGATTGGTGCAGGACTTCCGGTTCCGAAAGTGGGAAGCACTGTACAGATTATGTACAGTGCAGAAAAACCGTCAAAGGCAAAGCTGAGCAAATAACGGAGGATGAAACGCTTGGCAAAAGGAAAGTCTTCCGTTTTGTAAAGGGGAAAACTCTATGAGAGAAGAATGCCTGATATGCAAAGCACCTCTTGAATATCTGGAGTCGGATGTTCTTATGGAGTGTGAAATATGTCATAAACGGGAAAACAGCAAGACGAGATGCGTCAAAGGTCACTACGTGTGCAACGAGTGCCATACACGCGGACTTGACAGCATAATCGGTTTATGCCTTGAAGAAGAATCAAAGAATCCAGTTGCGATTCTCGACAAAATGATGGCCATGCCGTTTTGCCACATGCACGGACCGGAACACCATGTTATGGTCGGTGCTGCGTTGCTGACCGCATACAATAATGCGGGAGGAAATATCAATCTTTCGGAAACGCTGACGGAGATGATCAATCGTGGGAAAAGCGTTCCCGGCGGTGCGTGCGGATTCTGGGGCGCATGTGGAGCTGGAATCAGTTCTGGGATGTTTATATCCATCATCTCCAAGTCCACCCCGCTTACGAACGAACCGTTTGCGCTTTCCCACAAGATGACGGCACTCTCGCTTGGCAAAATAGGTGAAATAGGCGGTCCACGCTGCTGCAAAAGAGACTCCTATCTTTCTGTTCTGTCCGCTATCGACTTCGTAAAAGAACACTTTGGAATAGAGATGGAAAAGCCGGAGATCGTATGCAGTTATTCTGCGCAAAACAATCAATGTATCGGCAAGAGGTGCCCATTCTCCAGGGCAAATCATGAAAGCAGATGAGGTCTAGAACCCATTCTGGCAAATAGATAAAACCGGCTCCTCTCGAAGCCGGTTTACCTGTGGATATAAGTGCTACCCGTGGGCATCTGCCGAAGCAGCCTATGACACTGGTACATCCCTTTTTAACCGTGGGTCTGCTCCTGCACCCCTACTCGATGACGGCATATATTAGCCAACGAGTGGCCGTGGAGTACAGTCGCGCCCACGCAACGATGCAGCACAACAAAGGTCATCGGTGCCCGTGTGTGAAGCATAGCACAGAGCGTGTCGAAACGCAACACAAAAACGCGGATGTTCGGGATGAACGGGAACCGGGTCGAGCTTAATCCGATAGAACATGAAATGAGATTCAAGGCTGAGTATGATCTCTTTGGAGCGAAGATTGTGAGGGAAACAAGTGACCAAAGCAGAGTTTCGCGAAAAACACAGCGAGCTGATAGAGTACTATCAGTATATTGAGATGCATCTGAAAGGTATTTGCGCAGAAATCCTCGCAGATCAGGAAAGAGATTGGTATGATCGGCTCAATGACTATGAATCTGATCCGTTCGGAAAACTGGTAATGCAGATAAAGTCGCTTCAAGCTCAAAAACAAATGGCTCTGTTTTCCGAAGCGGACTTTGAGGCTCTGGAAAACCTGCGAAAGACTCGGAATTATTGGGTCCACCAGTGTTTTTGCGGAGAAACTCCTGTGATTTTCCGCAAAGACAATGTGAGAAGCCCAAAACATGCCCAGGAGCTCAGCTGCGCTTTGGATGATGCGATAGACTGGGATAAACGGATAACCAACGTCATGCGTTCCCTTAGAAACTTGGAACCATTAGTCTAATCGGCCTAAAGCAATACTAGCGCTTCTCCGCGTGAGTATGACCCTATAAAGCCAAACACCCCGGGTGCCAATCACAAATGATTGGTCCCCGGGGTGTTCTTCTGTAAGCCTAAAAGAGAATGCATCAATTTAGTATTCTTTTCGCCGCACTTGGCGGAAACATGCTTCCAATTTGGCCTTCTTGACGCTCATCGGTGACCGCCAAGCTTCGCCTTCAGCAGATCGTCGATCCCCTTGAGATTCGGATCCCAGGTGACCGGGACCATCTCAAAACCGCACTCAGCACCGGCAGTGATCGCATGATCCCGAAGTTGTCTGACAGCATCGTTTTTCAGATAGTCAGAGTCGTACATTACGAGAATCCTGCTTTTTCCCAAGCTGCTCAACGCGGTGAACGCTGCTGTAAGCTGCGACTTATTTGACACGCCCGTGAGGCCGACAAAGCCATGAGGGTATCCGACGCGGTGTGAGAGGAAATAGGCTATGTCTGCTTTCATGATACCTTCGGTGAGACAGACGGTCTCATCGTGATCCTCGCCGCTCACTCCGACAAAATGCGCACAGCAATGTGCTTTAGTGCCGTAGTACTGATCCGTACTGGTCAGGTTATAGAATTTGCTGCGTTCGGCATTGTCGAGGCGGATTTGGATCGCTTCAATCTGACCGAACTGATTCCGGTCGGGCAGCATGATTCCGGATCCACGGATGTCCAAAACCCAGCGTCCGCTTTCACGTTCGCAGTAGAAGCCGGGTACTCCGGAAAGCACGCAGCCGCGCTCCAGAAGCTCGGTCACGATTTTGTTCAGGCGCGTTGTCGGCGTCGTGCGGTATCCCAGCAGTTCAATCTCAGCAATGCTGAGCCCTCTGGCCATCAGAGATTCCTGATGCGTCGGGCACAAACTCAGAAGAGAAAGCAGATTGGTATAGGTATTGTCCCGCACTTCTGCATCAGCTACCGTCCGTTCCCCTGTCTCCACTGTACAGGTCCGTTCAGGCGGTACCGGCTCTCCGCCCTGGCTGAATATCCTGCAAAGCTCTTCATATGCGGTGCTTCGGTCAATACCGCAGTATTCCGCGTAGAGGTGGAGTAAGCCCCCACCTCTGCCGCATCGGTTGCACCGATATACATCATCGCTGAGCAGGACGTTCATGTGAGCTTTCCGGTCGCTGCAGAAAGGGCACCTGCAATGCCATTGGGTCGCGGTCCTCCGGACCACTTCGATACCGAGCAGGTCGATCACCTGCCCAATACTGCAGGGTAGGTTCTTCAGCTTGCCCATTCTCAGTCACCTTCTCTGCGGGCCGTCAGCCTGCCATTTTCTCGACTTCGTTCATCAGGACAGTCGCACCAGCCTTGAGTGCCAGATTCCGCCCGGCGTAGTTCTTCACGTACCAGGACAGATCCGCAGGCTGAAGCATAGCGATCTCGCCAAGCGTGCGGCCGGCATACCTGCCGACGTCCACCCGTACTGCCTTCGCCTCCTCAACGCTCATTGTGCTGATGAGCTCCTGGAGCGTTTTTGGCTGTTCGGGTTTCGAGGCAGGTGCCGGAACAGGAGTCGGAGCTGGTGCTGCAGCCGCCGGGGCAGTCGGAACGACAGGCCGTTCATCGGCGTCTTCCTGCGGCAGCCGGACAGGCGAATCAGCGATCTCCGCCGTATTCGTGTCACCGCTGAAGCAGAACTGCGTTCCGTACCCAGCGTCGGCGAGCGCCCGTCCTTTCGCAATCGTCTCCGCCACTTCGAGGAATCGGTCCCCGAACGGCGTATCCTGGCTGCTGAAGCGGTGGGAATAGGCCTTCCCGATATAATGCTCAGGCGGGTCAGACTTGTTCGCATACACACGGCAGCAGACGCACGCAGACCTTTCGTCCAGATGAACGATCTCAGGATCCAGTTTCCCTTCGGGATGATGCAGCCTGAACCAGAGAATACGGAACTTCGCTTCCAGATAGGCATCGCTGTTTCCGTTCTCATCGGTAGTCACGCGGACATAGTCCGCAGGATTGAATCCATCCACACAGTTGATCGTCTGGATCGCTTTGGCATTCATTTCGCTCATGTTAATACTCCTCATCATTGAATTCAGGTACAGGGGGCACTGCGGCTCCCCTGTACCGCTTTTCAGTTCAGCTGGCACACCTCCGGACCTCGCGGTCGTAATACGCATTGATCCGGTCTGCCAGTACTGTGTTCCGCTCATCCACGTCGCATTTGTGGATCGCCATATACACCGCCTGCTTCTGTCCGATCAGGATCACCTTCTCTTTGGCTCTGGTGATCGCAGTATAGAGCAGGTTCCGGTGCAGCATGATATAGTGTTCTTTCAGAAGGGGTATGATCACGGACGGGTACTCGCTGCCCTGGGACTTGTGGATCGTCAGGCAGTAGGAAAGGTCCGTATCCTCCATCATGTCCAGCGTATAGGTGAGTTCGCGCCCGTCGAGCAGCCGGATCTGGATTTCAGGTTCACCGTCATTATCCCGGATCCCGGAAATAAAGCCGACGTCTCCGTTGGAAACGCCGTTCCGGTTACAGGTCTGGATGATCCTGTCCCCGACGCGGTAGACCTTAGCGCCGGATTTCACCTCCGGTTTCGACTTGTCCGCCGGATTGACCAGTTCCCGCAGCTTCTCATTGAGTGCATTTGCGCTTACCGCGCCCTTCTTACGGAACGGCGTCAGGATCTGAACGCCCTCTGTCCCGTGTATGCCGATCTCGCTGAGGTAGTTGCGTATCACCAGCTGGGCAGCCCCCTCCGCATCGTTTGCCTCCAGAATCTGAAAGTCTTCTCCGTATTGGAGGTGGGTGTCGTTGTGATTAACGGCCTGTGCGTTGACTGCGATCCTGCTGTTGTGCGCCTGCCGGAATACTGTGTCCAGCGCCGCAGTCGGGATAAGACCGCAGCGAATGAACTCCCGGAGCACATTGCCGGCACCGACTGACGGAAGCTGGTCCGCATCACCGACGATGATCATCTGGCAGCCGGGCTTGAGCCTTGAAAACAAAGCGTAGGCAAGCCGCATATCCACCATGCTGAACTCGTCGATCACGACCAGATCGGCCGACAGAAGCGAATCGTCGTTTAGGAATGAGTCGTCATCGGTGATCAGGCCGAGTGCGGAATGAATCGTCGATGCCGGCACACCGGTCTGCTCTTCCATCCTCCTGCTGGCCCGGCCGGTCGGCGCGGCGAGAAGTATCTCCCATCCGGGCCTGGCCTGCCGGTAGATCTCCAGTATGAACCGGAGCGTAGTCGTCTTGCCGGTGCCGGGTCCGCCTGTCATGATCGACAAGGGATGTGACAGGCAAAGTTCCACCGCCTGCCTTTGAGACTGCGACAGTTCCTGTGCCAGCCTGGCCTCCACCGCTGTGATTCGGTCCTGCAGATTCGCTATTGGCCGGAAGTCTTCATCCAACAGCATGGAGACAACCCGTTTCGCCGTTTTCACTTCGCACATGCGTTCATAACTGAGGTAGACCCTGGAACCGTCGACGTATACCCGCGATTCCAGGCGCTCGTTTGTGAGCGCGGCTTTGATCTCCTGCTCCGATACGACTTCCTCCCCGCAGCCGCGGTTCAAAAGCTCATGGCATCTGCTGACCGTTTCCTTTTCGCTGAGGAACAGATCTCCGGAGAGCCTTGCCTCATCGAGCACATAATTCACCGCGCCGGAATACCGCAGCGGATGCTTCAGGCTGACCTTCGTTTTTCTCGCGATACTGTCGACGGTCATGAAGCCGAAGCCCTTGACGCGGCAGAGCTGGAACGGATCCTCCTTAACGATCCTCAGGCTGTCATCTCCGAAACTGTCCCGGATCAGAGCCGCCTTTTTCGTCGACACACCGTAGGGCGCGAGGAAGAGCATCAGCTCGCTGAGCGTTTTGGTCTCCTGATAGGAGTCCACGATCCGCCTCAGTTTTGTGTCCGCAATGCCTTTTACCGTGAGCAGTTCTTCAGGCTTTTTGTCCAGGATCTCCAGCGAGTCCGCCCCGAACCGGGACACGATAGCCTTCGCCGTTTCAGGCCCGATTCCTTTGATCAGGCCGCAGCACAGATAGGCTTCCATGTCCGCGATATTCGTGGGTGCAAGCTGCCGGATACCCGTAACAGACAGCTGGAGACCGTATTTCGAATTCACCCAGGTGCCGTCCAGCTCCACCTCGATCGCGTCCGTCGCCGGCAGATTGACTCCCGTGGCGGTAAAGTGGATCTTCCGATCCGAATAGTAACGGTTCGTACGGGCTGCTGCCGGAACGGAGCTGTCCGCGGTATTGTAGGAGAACACACAGTATCCTGCTGCCGATTGGAAGATCGCCCGCTCAAATCTGCATTTCATGAACCGAACCTCCTCAGGAGACCCGATCCCTGGTAACTTTGAAAATGCGGGTTTCCGTCCTTTCAACGAAATCGTCGTAGACTTCCGGATACTGCGCCTTCAGAGCCGACAGGCGGTCTTTGCAGATCCCTTCGCGATACTGGGGACTGTAAGAAACACTGTAGATTTCTCCGCCGTCTTCGCAGGAGGCGGTACACGCGGTGCCCATTTCGTTCACGATCGGCGCATACAGCGTTTTGATTCTCTGATCCAGAGCCCGGACCTGTGCCTCAAGCGCTTTCTTTTCGTCCTTCAGGTCACAGATCTGAGCGAGTGTGGGACCGTAGCCCGGCCGGAGGCTGAGCTTCGGTGCGCTCTTGTCCGCACTGCCGTAATAACGTCGCAGGCTTTCCAGGACCAGGTCCGGCTTCTCCACAAGCGGAGGCTCCACACGGGACCGGACGTTACGGTCCCAGAATTCCTGAAGCTGCAGGATCGTGCTCTCCTCTTCTTCCAGGTCACGGTCGATCTTAGCCCACACGAAGTCGTTCTCATTATTGCTGAACAGACAGGCAATATAAGCCGTATTCAGATTCATGACCGAGAGGTAGTGCTTTACCTGGAGCTCATAGTAACGGGGAACCGCGCCGTTGAACCACGCGGTTTTCATGTTGTTATAGTGGGAGGTCTTGCATTCCAGCAGTCCCCTTTTCCCGTCCGGAAGCAGCACGAATCTGTCCATGTCCGCAATCAGGAACGGGAACAGCGGATGCTGGTACATCGTGTGGTCCTCGTAGACGGTGAGGCCGGTTTTCTTCGCAAAGATCTGAGCCACGACGTCTTCAAGCAGATGCCCAATCTCGAAGGTGATGCTTTTGTCCTCCTCTTCGATCGCAGGCGCAGCTCCGATCTTGTCGTAGTACAGCTCCCTCGCGGTACGGTAGGGGGACAGGTTCAGAATAGCAGCGACGTCACTGCCGCCAATCCCTTTCCTGCGCCAATCGAGCCACTCGTCGTTCGTAAGCTTCGTGGTATCGACCAGGGCGACAGGCTCATAATTCAGATCCAGTGCCATTTACGCTTCCTCCAGTTCTCTCACGTAATCGAAGCCGGTCTTGCCGCATTCGTAGCATTCGACTTCGTCCAAGTCTGCGTGTGAAGAAATGCCCTGAGTCGCTCCGCAGTGACGGCAGCGAACTTGGGTCAGTTCGTCACACGAATAGTCGACGTTCCCGTCGGCATCGCATTGTAAGGCTTCCTCGAAATACATCCCAGGCTCCTCCGTGTAGATCTGGACAGAGACCTCGTCTTCACGGCAGGCCTGTTCAAGAGTAATGCGTTTATCAGGAGCTTCCTGCGGATACCCGCTGATCAGGCACGAATACGCCGACCATGCGAAGCTGGCACCGAACACGATCCTGGTATCTTCGTTTTCGGGCCGCCTGCGGCCTTCGTGCTTGACCTGCTCAATAAGGGTGCTGCGGTCTTCATCAACGATAGACCGGGCGAAATACTTCTTCTTGGGGACTTCCCGGTCGTTCCAGTCGAGAAAGCGCTCAATAAAAGAAATGACACCGGCTGCTTTCCCGGTCACTTCAACAGATCCCATTGCCCAATTAGGCATTCTCATTCACTCCTTTCGTTTGCCAGAAGGCTTCAATTCCAATGAGGTCGTCCACCTGTACGGAATCGTCCACATATTCACCGTCAGGAAGCGGGCAGTTCGGTCCGAGCGCGATTTCAATCGCCTGTTCCTGACTGTCGGCCTCCACGTCAACGTGTCCGTACATGGACCAGATAAGATGGATTCGATAGGTCGTCATCCGGCTCACCACTTGAATTCACCGGGGCGATCGTAATCGCTCCAGTTGACGTGCAGGGCGCGGGCGACGATCTCTTCCAGCTGCGCGATCCGGGTACCGGTGGCACCCTCACACTGGGCGGAGAAAATAACGTCGCTCATTTGCGTGTAGAGTTCATGCGCCGTGCAGGGCGTATCCCCGTGCGTCGCCAGAAAGTAGTCCAGAGCCTCATAGCTCGCCTTCTTCGGTGCGCCGATCTTCTTCAGCACACCCATCATGGCGGTCGAAGGATACCGGATTTCGATATTCAGCAGCCTGGTCTGAGCCTGGACCGCATCGCGGAACCTGGCGTAGAGCAGATGCAGCTGGCTGTCGAAGTAATCCAGATCCACACCGTTGCGATGGTCCGTCTTGACGGGATAGCCGAGAGGGATGATCCGGTCGCCGTTCCCGTGCAGGAAGATCGGGTACAGATTCGCTCCGCTCATGCCGACGTCGGAGGTCGTGAAGCGAAGCGCGGGAACGATTCTGGACGGGGTCAGGCCCTTCGCCGCCACTTCCCGGCGGTATGTGTCCAGAAGTTCATCCGACTGGCCGTCCAGCCGCCAGATTGCGGTGGCCATTGCGTGCTCAAAGTGTGCAGTGACGAACTGATGCCCGGGAAACTCACGGTCGAGGAACTCGCAGACGTGCTGGAACAGGGGCAGCATATCCATGACGGCGTAATCCTTGGGATCGCCGCCGTGGACGGCGGAGACCTTCTCGTCCGCGATGCGGATGAGGCTGTCGCCGGAAGCCACGCCCATACAGAGGTTCAGGATCTCCGCGAACACGTCTTTCGATACCTTGTTCAGGGCATGACCCGAAATCCTGGCCCTTTCCAGAACGGTCTTCAGAGCGCAGGAGCGGACCGGGTACCTGTAACCGTTCACCTTCAGAAGCAGGCTGGTGTTCTCCAACGTGTCGAGGAGAACGGCGTCGCTGCTGCTGATGCCGAACGGCGCGGTGACGTCCTCAGGAGTGGGGAGCCTGTCCATCGCCTCAAAGGATAGATCTTTGGAACAGGCTGTCATCCAGCTGCTGTTCCTTGCGCGTTCGTCCAGGAAGCCCAGGAAATCCTTCGGGCTGCTGAACGACTGACTGAATCGATCCGCGTACACTTCGTTTTTCATCTTGTTTGATACCGCCTTTCCAAATACATATTCTCAAACCCGATCACTCGGAGTCTGGACAAAAAGAGCGCTCTGATCTGAAGAATCAAATCAGGGCGCAAAATGGGCAGGCGGTGATTAAAAAAGATAATCCTCGCCTCAGCAATGCCAGCAAATCGCATGGCTCACAACTTAGGAAGCTCCAAAAGGAGAAAGAATCTAGTAAGAACAGAGATATCTTACCGCTTCCCGCTGAGGCGTTCCATAATACCCGAATTTCCCGTCCGGAGCAAAAATGCACAAAAGGAAAAGAAAACGGGCCATCCCGTCAGGCAGTACGCCGGGGAAGGCCCGTTGTCGGAAATCCTTCGGTGCGGAGATCTCAGCTACCAGTCGTCATCCAGCAGTGCGGAGAGTTCTTCCGCCTCATCGACCCAGGACGGTTCATACCGCGCGTTTTTCATGATTGCCCCGCAAGAGGGACAGTTTTCATATGGTTTTGCGCTCGACGCCCTGCATGAGGAGCAGATAAACTCATCAGGACGGAGCAGGTGCGTTTTCTGCTTCCAGTACGCCATAGTGTTATCCTTTCTGTTCGTTCAGAGGAGCCTGGCTATTCTTCTGCGGCGATCATGATATTGACGCGAGCCATTCCATAAGAAGCGAACAATACCTGTCGGTGTCTTCAGCAAAGCTCATGTGGCGGCAATCCCGGAACAATTCCCAGCGGGAGCCGGGAATCGCGTCGTGCATCACCTTTGCGATATAAGGGGTACAGAGATCGTTTCCCCCGCTCGTAATAAGAACGGGCACGTCTACTTTTCCCAGGTCATCCAACACGTCAAAATCTTTCAGCGTCCCCGTGGGCGTGAATTCGTTCGGTCCCCATGCGGTGAGGTAGCATTCATCACCATGACGCACGGGCCGGGTCAGGCATTCCTGATCATCTGCTCCGTATTCTCTGGCGGCATGTCGGGCCATATAGAAGGCTTCTGCTTTCTTATATTCCGGCGAAGAGAAATCTCCGTCTGCCACAGCCTGGCGTACGGCTTTCAGCATATCCTCCGGGAGCTGGCGCAACAGCCTTTCCTGTTCGCGTGCCCAAAGCTTTGCAGATGGTAGGGTGCTTGCAAGTATGATCCCTTTCACACCGGTATGATCATGGCGGCAGACGTATTCGAGCAGCAGCACTCCGCCCCAGGATTGGCCAAGGATGATGACTTCCTTCAAGTTCAAGGCATTCCGTATGGCAATCAGCTCGCCCAGCCACGTATCCATATTCCATAACTCAGGGTGTCCGTCAAGGAATGAATTGCCGCAGCCGATCTGATCGTAGCTGATGATCTGCCGTCCGTCTTCATCTGCCAACCGGTCAAGCACCTCAAAATAACTGTGCGTCGAACCGGGTCCGCCATGGAGCAGCAGAAGAGGCGTTTTTGTGCTATCCGGGTCCCCGACGCTCCTGTAATAAGTCTGATAGTTCAGATAGGGAATGGTCCCTTCGCGAATCTGCATTGCCATCCATTTCCTTTCCACCGATTATTGAAAAGGGAAGATTATCCTCCAAAACAGGCCAGCTGCGGATTATCGTCCTCCCAATGCCTGCGGAAAATATCTCCGGAGCTTTCAATTCTTAATACGTCTTCCAAGGGGATCTTCATCCTGTCGATCAGGATCGTATGGTGTTCTTTCGTGTCCACGTTCCAGCAAATGCCCGTTACGCTCTTGTACCTGCCTTTGACGCCGTACGCATCGTGATCTTTATCCCTGCAGGGCTCATAGTACGTGACCGAAACCTTAACGTGGTTTGCTCTTGCCATCCGACTGTTAAAAGTCAGGTTATGGAGGATCGACAGGCTTCTGGACAGTTCATCGGCATCGTCCGGCATCAGCTCAATTCTGCTTTCATACTGAACGTCTTTGGAGGCGATCGCCTCGCTGAACCCTTTCAGCGCATCAAAGGGGGCGAATATCTTCGCCCTGTGCCCGACGTCCATGCTTGGATGGCGGACCCTGAAAGGATCAAAGCGGTCGTGCTGGGGTTTTCCCTTCAGAAATACGTCCAGATAGCGGAAATCCTCCGGCACGGGCATGACCCCGATTGCATCCATGGCTTGCTCCTCCTGCCGTCAGCAGAAAGAGCGGCTATGCCTTGTGGCCGCCGATCTGCCGATTGCGTTCCAGTGTCGTTGCACCTTCCATCAGATTCATGCCTTTGAAAAGGGCATTGGCTCCGAACTTCCTGCGGACCTCCAGCATGGCACCCTGGAGTTTCCGGTCTCTTTCCAGCGCTTCATAATCCACGAACATATTCAGCTGGAAAACACCCATATCTTCCGCGACGTCGTTTGCACAGACACCCAGCCTCCGGTACAGGAGCCGGTGGTCTGTCCTGTCATCGAACTGTTTCAATAACGGGACTGTGATGATCTGCAAATTGTTGGTAAGCATCGGCAGTTTCACAGTCCCGTTGCTGTGCGTCGGATGGAGCCTGCCGTAGTAGTCTACGGCGACAGGGCCTTCGTAGCTTGGGCAGACTTCCAGACTTTTATAATCGTAGGATACCCACCAGGAGCAGCCCCTGGTGACGAGATTCTTTGAAAACAGGTCCGAGCACAAGACCTCGATCATCTCTCTGAAGGCGAGCTTTGCTTCCGGGTATTTGTACGGACGCGGGAGTACCTGCCCGTTTGAAAGACTGTGGCCTTCGGTCCTGTACGACTTGATATCCTTCATCGTGACCGGCTCTATGCCCCATGCATGGTCGATCAGGATCTCGCCGTCGATACCGAATTCCTTGTAAAACCACTCTTCATCCCACTGTGATCTCTGGGCAACGTCACCCATGGTCATCATGCAGGCCTTCTGGAGACGTCTGGCCTTTCCGGGCCCGATTTGCCAAAAGTCTGTCAGCGGCCTGTGATCCCAGAGGAGAAACTTATAAGAGTCTTCATTCAATTCGGCGATCCGGACTCCGTCTTTATCTGCGGGTCGTTTCTTCGCCACGATATCCATGGCGACCTTGGCCAGGTACAAGTTCGTTCCGATCCCGACGGTCGCGGTGATGCCGGTCGTCTTCAGAACGTCCCGGATCATGGTTATGGCCATGACGTGCGCAGCGTTTGTTCCGGTCTGTTCGGCCTCCGCACGGTATGTGTGCAGGTACGCCGTGCAGTCGATGAAGCATTCGTCGATGGAGTACACATGCACGTCATCCGGAGCAACGTATCTGAGATAGATGCTGTAGATCTTCGCTGAGATCCGTTCATACTCCGCCATTCTGGGCACGGCAATAATATAATCGACCTTTGTGCGATGTGAGAATTCATAATCCCGGATCTTCTGCTTCGCTTCGAAGAGCCTGGGCCGGCTGGGAACGCCCTTTTCCTTAAGAGAAGGCGAGACTGCCAGGCAGATAGTCTGATCGGACCGGGATGGATCCGCTACCAGAAGGTCAGCTTTTAGCGGATCCAGTCCGCGATGCACACACTCAACGGAAGCGTAATAGGATTTGAGATCAATGCAGATATATACTCTTTCCATGGTTGGTCACAGGCTCTGATGCTGCGGTACTTCCGACGGTTACTGATCAGCCGGCTCTTCCGGCGCGGACACGGTGCCCCATTTCCAGGTTGCTTCACTTCTGGGGATCAGCCTTTTGCGATCCCGCTCGGAGAAAACGATTTTTACGCCGTTCTCTTTTAGGACCCGCACATAAGCATATCCACCGTCTTCGACGATCTGACCGTCCGGGCTGATCTCGATGGAATGACCGGGAAAAGCAACCCACAGCGTCAAACCAACGATACTGACGGAGTTGTCCGGGTTGATCACCAGCTTTGAGTCGAATCCTTCGTCATGCTCGATCAGTTCTTTCACACGATGATCATAGAAGGAACTGAACGGAATCTGCCCTTTCTCCACAACGTGGCGAATATGCTCAAGCGTAATCTTCTTGCCCCAATATTCGTAGCGCATAAAGGAAGGAGACAGATATAGCTTCTCATATTTGTACGGACCGGTTTCCGTTCGGAAGTAATCGAACTCGCTGAAGTACAGAAGACCGGACAGATCGCCGAAGATCATATCCCGCCAACTGTAGGCCTTGTATGTGCCGTCTCGGAGATAGAAGGTCACATAAAGCCCGTCACCGGAATTAGTCTCCTTTTGTTCCTCGGAAATCAGCAGTACTGATGTCAGACACCTAATCACCAGATCGAACAGCCGCCTCGCCGTTTCCGGAGGGCATACATGGAACTCATTCGGGATCTTCGTGTAGTTGTTTTGGAAATAGTATGCTGAGTCGGAGTCACCACTATAGCCGGGATTATAGCCGGTCAGCAGCATTTCGTGTTTCCAATTGACGGCTACCTTCTGTATCTGAGGAGCCGTTCGGCGATCGTTTGAGCTCTGCGCCGCAGGATTGGAATTGGTGCTCATATCGTCTCCCTCCTTTACCCAAACACCGTGCTGCGTTACGCAGTGATTCCGGAAAGGTCCCTAACGGGCGTTCTATTCAGCAGTTCTCGGATCATCGCATCCTTCATGTCCGACAAGCTGCTGCCAACAGCTGCGATATTGATGTGTACGCGGTCTTCGGTCCATCCGCACAGGCAATAGGTTCCGTCAGAGCTCAGCTCCACTGTACGGTATACCGGATCCGTGCCGTCGTGGTTGACGGAAAAGCCGATCAATCTGCATTGCGTTGGTGCAGAAGGTTCCGGTACTTCAGCGGCAGCACAGTATCGGTCGCCAGACTTGAAGACGCTTACCTTGAACTGGCCCTGGCGGTAAGGTCCGGCGAACGGGCCATCCGCTGCGTCGGTGTAGTTATATGCAGAACTGAGGAAACGGCTGCCCTGTTTTAACAGGCGAACCATGAAGGCCTTCGGCATACGATAGAAGGACTCCGGGATATTCAGATGCTCGTTGTAATACCGCTGCTTATACGAATTGTACATAGGTCCTCCTTTCCTCTCTGCCCGCCCTGTCCGCCGGCCTTTGCGGCAAACCAAGGTTTGAAGTTTGCATTGACCTGAACATAGCCTTTACGGTCTTCGGCTGTCCGCATGATTAGTTTAACGGCTTGGTGATGTCCCTACGGAGGAAATCTCCTCTGGCAATAATCGGCGATCTGATGGAGTAGCCTTCCTGCTGGAGGATCCTGATCTTGAAAGAGAGCAGTTCGGGAGGCACGTTCAGCAGACTGGCAGTCCCGTAAAAGTCAAGTTGATTCTCCAGAGCCTCCAGTACATCGGAGTCCGAAAGGAGGAATTCCGCAGCGAATACGTTCGCTTCATACTCCATCGCATTGGAATTATCGAAAAACTGGATCTCATGAAAGGCGCTGATCGCGGTGCTGCTGTGAAGGTTCGCATGCGCCAGTTCGTGCACAAGAATGATGCGCTGGATATTCTCCGGCAGGTCACTGTTCAGGACGATAACCTTGCACCGATTCTTAATCACAAAGAACCCTTTGCACGATTCGGGTTCCGTGCCCATGGATGCGCGAATCACACGAATGCGCATCTCCCGGCAGATGTCGTACGGGTCATCCGTATGGTATTTGGCTTTGAGCCGCTGAGCTTCTTGCCTGATAACACTTACCTGCAATTCGATCACCTCACTCCCCGAAAACGCTGTGCCCCCAAACTACGACTTCATAATAATCGAGGTACTGTCCAATAAACAGGACACCATTGGGAGCGATTTCGAGCGGTTCGAAGGAGCACCTCACTTCCGATACTTCTTCGGAGTGAATCTGTCGTGGGCATCTTCCTTTGTCGCGAAGTACGCCTCGGTGACAGCCTGGAAGAATTTGTCCTTGTCCGCTTGGGGAACCTTGCCGCCTGCAAAGGCTGCCTGTACTCCGCGCAGGAGTTCTTCAAGATCGTCTGCCGCCTTCTTGCCGTAGGCATTATGCGCTGCCTCGACGTAGGGCGCTTCGTCCAGTCCGTAAGAGGGGTCTTCGATATTGGGAGTCAGCAGGTACGCCTGAGAAACGTGCAGAACACTGCAAAGCTTCTTCAGATTCATGCCGCGCGGCACAACCGTATCGGTTTCGTATTTGGATACGGTGCGGTTGGTTATGCCCGCAGCTGCGGCGAGTTCCTGCTGGGTCATTCCCAGGATTCTGCGCTGGTCTCTGATCTTTTCTCCGGTCGATTTCATTGCAATCTCCTCCCGGCTGATCCCGGCTGTCTTAAAACCTTCTATTGACAAGTCCGGGCTGGCCTGTTATTGTGTGGCTGCAACAGGAACGATTTTGGAATAATTAGAATGAAATTAGAACTATTTGCAGTATATCCGCATAACTCGCACTTGTCAACAGGAATTTTTAGAATGTAATTAGAACTTTGTTAGAACTATTCCGGGTGGTGGGAGTGATGATTACGGCAGAAAGAGTAATCCTGCAAGCGACCTGAACAACAGCGATGCGAGCATTGAGTGTATGCTGCCCCCATCGCTCAACGACTATGAGCAGCACCGGCGACGCCTCACGCTGGAGACTACTATTATAGATGAAATCTGCAGACGGATCGGAACTGCCTCGATCAATTTCGCCTCCCTTACAAACGGGCTGAAGATGCCGGCCCATCGGGAGATCGGGTACAAGATGCCGTCGCCAATGTATCAGTGAGGAGGAACAGAGAATGGAGAAATTCTCCGGCTATATCCGCCAGTTTGACATGGCCAGCAAGGTCACCGACGAAGAACTGGCCAACACCAAAAGCCTGCTTTCCCTTTACGGTGCCACACTTCGCCGCGCCGGACGAGGGATCGTGGAGATGGAAGAAGAATGCCTGCAGCGGCATCATAAGAACATCACCGATTTCATTGATCTGGCCATTGATTTCAATCACGAGGCCGATCGGAAGCGTATTGCCGACCGCCTTGCCGAAATGGGCCATTCCATGCAGCTGCTCGATCTGATGGACGAAGCGCTGCTGCTGGTCAAAACCGAGCCCAACGGCGGTGAAATGTACTATCGGCTCCTTTCCAAGCGTTATTACGATGCCTACTGCAGGTCCAACGAAGATGCCTTCCTGGCACTCGGAATCTCTCCCGCAACGTATTATCGGCATATCAAGAAGGCAGTACGGTGCCTGGCCGGAAATCTATGGCACGTCGTCATTCCAGACCTTGTCATCGCCGAAAAGTATAAGGCGAGAGATTCGGAAGTGAGAGAATCCTGAGAGTCAAATGAGAGATCCGGTGACAGTAAATCGATTCTGAAAAGACAGTCCAGCGAAATTGTAGTGTAGAGTTTCGGTACTTATAATGGTCTACGCTGGAGGGCGTTTAGGCTCCTTGGGTTGATTCCCAAGGGGCCTTTTTCAATGCTCTCCGCCAATAAGGGAACGGAAAAGCCGAGCGCCTGATTGCAGGTGCCCGGCTTTTTTGCTGCCCGATTTTGGGAGTAGACCGCTGTGTTCAGTGCCTATTGGGCGAGAGCGCCCCCTCCGAGCCGTTGGTTTTCGATTCAAAAAACTAACGACTTGGAGGTAAAACAATGCAGATCATTAAAATTAAGGATTATTACGGCCACTACCAGGAAGTCCCGGTCAGTGACGAACTCTTTGAAGAGTGGCAGGAGATGAAGAACGAGCACCAGCGCGGTTACCGTAAGGAATACCGTCACCGCGATAAGACTACGCTCGATGAACTCGAAATGACGACCTTCTATGCGCATGGGGAAAGCGCCGAAGACGCAGTTATCCGCGACGCTGAATATGAAGCTCTCTATGAGGCGATCAAGCGCCTTACTCCTACCCAGCAGCGCAGGATTCTGATGTTTTTTATGGAAGACATTTCGATCCGTGAAATTGCGAGGCGGGAGGGCTGCCATATGAACTCCGCACTGAATTCTATCAACGCCGCGCTGGTGAATCTTCGTAAGTTCCTCAGCGAATGAGTGTATTTCTGCGCCGGGTGAAGCGGCTGGAAGTCTGAATTCACCCGGCGCAGGCTGCATCTCTATGAGCGCGGAAAGGGTGTGACACTTTTTCAAGAGAAATCCTGAGCTCTTTGACACTAATTCAAGAAATCACGGGAAAAGACACTGTGGCACCACAAGACCTCTGAGCTTTGTTCAGGAACAGGCTCCAGCGCCGTATTCCCGCGGTTTAGGGGCGGCAGTTTCTAACGGATCTGCCTTGATTGAGGATTGGCAATGATGTATAATTTGGGCACCAACAAACTGAAGGAGGCTCTCAGCCATGCCCAGAGGGAAAAAAGCCGCAATCCCGGAGAACATAGAGGAGAAAATCGCGGAAGTTGAAAAGGAACTCGCTGATCTTACTGCCAAAGCAAAAGCCAAGAAAGCTGAACTGAAGAAACTAGTCAAGGCCAAAGAATCAGCGCTGAAGATCGCGGCTGAGAAAAAAGCTGCGGAGGATAAAGAGAAGCTGCTGAAGGCTGTTGCTGACAGTGGGAAAACGGTCGAAGAAGTCCTTGAGTTTTTGAAGAAAAAGTAAGTTTGGCCCGCTGGGGATGTGCAGTCCCCAGCGGGCTAGAGCTAATCGCAGATTGGAGATTGGTCGTATGGCCTATATGAACCGCGAGACCTTTGATATCATATATAGCAGCAACATCGACGGATTCCTGGATGATTACTTCGAGATCGATGACTACATCGCAAAGCCGGTCCAGATCCTGAATCTGAAAGGGTATAAGACCAGATTCTGCTGCAGCGGACACCCCTATGACACGGTCAACGAACTCATTCTGGAGAATGACGGAACGGATCCCCACGAACTGATGCCAGGCGTCGTTTCTGTGGAACAGTTGCCGGATGGAGCCCAAAAGGTAGTTGTTCGGCAGCCTTTAGACTGCGAGGCTTACATATCCTTCGATCCTGCCGTGACTCTGCCGGAACAGCCGCCGGAAGGCTGGTATCGTGTCCCGGACTCGATTCGCTGCAGATGGCCACACGACGATGATCCTCTGGCTTGTATGCAGCATGTTTTCAGGGCAATGTCCAGCCTGACAGAATGGGCCAATGGTCTGCCCGACTTCGAAAACAAGCCCTCTATATAGGACAAGAGCTATGGGTTATATGTGGTTCTGGATGAGGACAAGCTCAAGATCATAAGCGAAAAACAAGGCCGCTCACTGGAATGAATCCTTTGGGCGGCTGTTGTCTTTTAAAGCTTAGTCTTTCTGAAGAATGTACAGTAACCGTTGCACTAACCCAATGCTGGTGCTCCGCACGGCTTCCAGATGGTTCAGTACTGTTTTTTTATCGTCCGTACATTGCGTGATGCTGATAGAGGAACCGCCGTGAGATGCGTTATTTCGATTCTCTGCAGATTGGTCAATCATCTTGGCGAAATTGCTGCATATTTGCATGAATGCCGTATCGTGGAACAACTCTGCTCTTCCAGAATAGCCCGTCAACCGGGCAAAGTAATCACAAAACCCATTGAGTTTGCTTGGATTGACGATGTTTTGCATGAGAATCGCAAAGCTCTTATACATGCAACAGGGATTAACGGTTGTTTGAGCATTCTTTCTGTTCTTATACTGAATATAAAAACCTCGCTGGTATGAGGATTTGTCATCAAGATATCCCTGTGCAGAGGGATCAGTTATTGGTTCATTACGAAACAAGTCAAGAATGTCTGTATACTTGACGCCTTTACGAATTTCAAGTCCATTTAGCATAGTTGCGTATCCACGCCATATCAAATCGTTATAGGCATCTTCAAAGGCTTGGTAATACAAAGCTGAAATGCAACTATAATCGAATCCTTCTCTGGCATAATCATCGGATGCATATCTTGCATAGAGCATCTCAGCGGTGGTTAATGAGTCAATTGTTGAAGTAGGTAAAATCCCGCTTTTGCTGCCTAACGAAGTCAGGATACCCTGCTTTACAGCTTGATAGTCATCTTTTTGTTTTTTGCAGTTCTCCACTAGTGCCGAGCAAATTCTGCTACTCATAGAATCCAACCAGCCTGCATATTGCTGCTTCGCATCACAATCCGGAAATCTCATGATCTCAGCTCTTATTTGCTTATTATTATCAAATATCTGTTCTACGTTCTGGCTTTCGATACCCGTTACCATTCTTTCAATGGATTCCTTGAGAATAGCGGAAAATATTGAATTTCTATATGCCTCTTCTTGTGCCTCTTGTTCGGACAGCGTATAAGAGAACACACCATTCTTCTCTCTATATTCAAGCATTCCGATCTCATGTTCATCCAAATGCGCATAAACGGTATGAACTAGTTGATCATCTAGATTTAGCAAATACCGCCGATAATTCTCTATATCCTCACGACTCTTAATTTTAATGTTCCCATGTTTGTTGGACAGCAGTATTCTTAGTCCGTCGCAGAATAAGTAAATGATATTTAGCGAAACGATAATCTTCTTGGCATTTACTTCATTTTCAAGCTGGGCAATCTCTAACTCCGCATCGTTTACTTGGGTAAGCAATTCATCTATTCCCAGTGTAGGAGTATTTAAATCTGCGAAATTTGCAATATCTTTTTCATAAGCATCACTATTAAGATACTCCCTGAGTTTGGAGGACCATGATTTTCTATACAGTTCCGATACTTCAGCAGCTTCAAATGAAGCCCCTTCCACAGTAACAACATTTTTAAGCAGTTTAGTAAACGAGAGGCGTTCGATGGTTGATTTGTTCTCTTGCATATAATTGAAGACAGTAGTATAGAAGTCCTTGATCATTTCACTAAGTGAAATCCATTCCCGCTCGTTCCCTCCAAGATTCCTTTTAATGCAGGTCAATGCCAAGGAAAAAAATCTCTTCGCAGTATCTTTGCTGGGATCCAATCTAAAATGATGGAAAGACATGAAAAGGTAATTATATG